>JAEAMF010000690.1_pt1 | contig 35440 bp, 27 predicted proteins | sample 8958721 | NCBI WGS metagenome assembly JAEAMF01 (sample SAMN16933255, study PRJNA681124) | bioreactor sludge metagenome | isolation source: anaerobic bioreactor treating anionic surfactant - SDBS | place: India: Bengaluru | collected 2019-02-28 | reverse complement strand
GTAGCAAGCGAATTTCCCTTAAGAGATTAGCTTTTCTACAGGCATATTTAGTGCTTAACTCAAAGTATATTCTTCGTCTCTCAGCTGAGGGACAATGATCACGCAGCCGTGTGACAATGATCCCTCAGATGGAGGACGATGGTCACTCAGCTGCGAGACGAGTAAATGATATAAGGGAAATACACTGTTTGCCTTATGAACGGACTTACTATGTACAGTGCCGGAAACAAAAAACAGGATACTCCGTAAAGGGGTATCCTGTTATTATAAATAGATTCTGCTTAGTTTTCGGGAATCAGCTCGATTTCGTGCAGCCAGTGTGCCGATGAGGCATCGCTGGGCATGCGCCAGTCGCCACGGGGCGAAAGACTTACAGAGCCAACCTTGGGTCCGTCGGGCAGGCAGCTGCGCTTAAACTGCTGCATAAAAAAGCGGCGGAAGAAGGTGTGCAGCCATTTTTTCAGCACTGCACGACTGTATTTAGTTCCGAATGCATTCTCGGCCAAGTAAAAAATCTTGGAGGGAGTGGCTCCGAAACGAAGGAAATGATAAAGGAAGAAGTCGTGCAACTCGTAGGGGCCTACCAAATCTTCCGTTTTCTGTTTGATGTTGCCATTTTCATCCGCGGGAATCAGTTCCGGACTGATGGGAGTGTCGGCAATATCAAGTAAGGTACGCTTCGATTGCTCGTCAACCCGGTAATTGGCCACCCATTCCACCAACGAACGAACCAGTGTTTTGGGGATGCTTCCATTAACCCCATACATAGACATATGGTCGCCGTTATAGGTTGCCCACCCGAGAGCCAGTTCGGACAGGTCGCCTGTGCCGATCACCAGACCGTTTTCCTTGTTGGCAATATCCATCAATAGCTGCGTACGTTCGCGGGCCTGACTGTTTTCGTAGGTTATGTCGTGTACCGAAGCATCGTGACCTATGTCTTCAAAATGTTGCAGGCAGGCAGCTTTAATGGAAACTTCGCGGGAGGTAATCCCCAGCGAATCCATCAAATCGAGGGCATTCTGATAGGTGCGGTCAGTAGTCCCGAAGCCGGGCATGGTGATACCCAGTATATTTTTGCGCGAAAGTCCCAGCACATCGAATGTTTTTACGCAGACAAGCAATGCCAGGGTGGAATCAAGTCCCCCCGAAATTCCCACAACAACCTTCTGCGTATGGGTATGCAACACCCGTTTGGCCAGTCCGGATACCTGAATGTCGAATATCTCCTCGCAACGTTCGGTCAGCGCCGCGCCTTCCGGCACAAACGGATGAGGATCTATCGTACGTGTAAGTGTACCCTCTACCGATGTCGCATCAAAGGGAATACGTACCGCTTCGGCAAAAAGCATTCCCTCCAATCCCTTGCTGAAGCCGGTGTTAACCTGGCGGTCGTGCTCCAGATTGTCGATATCTATTTCTGATATTATAAGCTGTTCATCTTGTTCGAACCGTTTGGAGGCAGCCAGAAGCGATCCGTTTTCGGCAATCAGGGCGTTACCGGCAAATACCAAGTCGGTCGTAGACTCGCCGAACCCCGCGGATGCGTAAACATATCCGCTGATGCAGCGGGCCGACTGCTGACAAATAAGATTTCTCAGGTAGTTGTTCTTCCCGATCAGTTCGTTGCTGGCAGAGAGGTTCACGATAACATTGGCTCCCAACATGGCTAAAACCGAGCTGGGGGGGACAGGAACCCACAGGTCTTCGCATAGCTCGATGCCCACAGTAAGGTTACCGGTCTCGAACAACAGGTTGCCGCCCATAGGGTAGGAGGCGTTGCCGATGCGTATTGTATCCAGTTTAAGGTCCGATGCCGACGAGAACCACCGTTGTTCCTGAAATTCTTTGTAATTGGGGAGGTATGTTTTAGGTACAACACCCAGTATCTTTCCCTGCTGAAACACCACCGCAGCATTGATAAGTCTGTTTTCCGTGCGAAGCGGCATCCCTACAACGGCAAGAACCGGCAGGTCTCTTGTGGAATGAACCAGTTCGACGAGGGCTTTTTCCGCTTGGTCGAGCAGCAGCTTTCCACTAAACAAATCCATACAGGTGTAGGCGGTTACGGATAATTCCGGGAAAGCCACAAGCTGGGCACCCGCCTCCGAAGCCTTTAGCATCAGTGCTTGTATTTGCGTTATATTGTAGTTGCAATCCGCCACACGCACACCGGGTATTGCTGCAGCCACCTTAGTAAAACCGTGTTTCATACAAATAAAATTAGTACTTATTTTATGTATCCAGATACAAATGTACGAGATAATCTTTTATTTACCACGACATACAGGTAAAATGTCTGGAGGTTACTCCGGCTGATCCGTAAAACAAAGAAAGGGAAATCTCTATCACAGAGACTTCCCTTCGACGCAAACACAAAACAATCAACAAAAAACTAACATTTAGTTGCGTTATCTAATGAATAAAAGCTCGCGATATTTTGGCAACGTCCACATCTGGTCGTCTACAACCAATTCGAGTTTATCAATATGGTAACGTATCTCTTCCAACATAGGTACGATCTGATCGTGATAAGCAATTGCTTTAGAACGTTCGCACTCAATCTTGTTGGCTACTTTACGTGCTTCAACCATGGCATCCACCTTTTCTTTGATAAAGATCGTGCGGTTGGCAATATCTTCAATAATCTCGATGTTCTTAGACGATAACAATTGAGCTTTGTCGCCGGGGAACAGGTCTTTCATCTTATATACATTGTCGATAAGCGAAGACTGATATTTGGTTGCCATCGGAATGATATGATTCATGGCAAGGTCGCCCAATACACGTGCCTCGATCTGAATCTTTTTTGTATACATCTCCCATTTCACTTCGTTACGGGCGATAAGCTCTTTCTCAGTCATAACCCCTGTAGCTTCAAACATCTTGATGCTGCTTTCAGTAAGGTATGCATCGAAGATTACCGGAACGCTGGTCTCGCAATCCAATCCACGGGCCATAGCCTCTTTTTTCCACTCGTCGCTGTAACCGTTTCCATCAAAGATGATGGCCTTGCATGCTTGAGCATCTTTGCGGATTACCTCCAGGATGGCGGCAAATTTCTCAGTACCGGCAGCTATTTTTGCATCTACCTCTTCTTTGAATTTAGCCAGCTGATGTGCTACGGCGGCGTTAAGGGCCAACATGGCGCTTGCGCAGTTTGCCGACGAACCTACGGCGCGGAACTCAAAGCGGTTACCTGTAAAGGCAAAAGGAGAGGTACGGTTACGGTCGGTGTTGTCTATCAACAGTTCGGGAATCTGACCGATATCCAGTTTCAATCCCTGTTTTCCGGCCAGGTTAAAGTCTTCCGGCTTGCTGTTGATAAGGTGATCCAATACCTGCGAAAGCTGACTTCCAAGGAAGCTGGAGATAATTGCAGGAGGTGCCTCGTTGGCTCCCAGACGGTGCGCGTTGGTTGCTGATGAGATACTTGCTTTAAGCAGAGCATTATGATCGTATACTGCTTTCAGTACGTTTACAACGAAGGTAACGAAACGTAGGTTTTCGGTTGTATTCTTACCCGGACCCATCAACAGGATGCCTGTATCTGTACCAAGTGACCAGTTGTTGTGTTTTCCGGAACCGTTAACCCCCTTGAAAGGCTTCTCGTGTAGCAATACACGGAATCCGTGTGCACGGGCGATCTTACGCATAAGCGACATAAGAAGCAGGTTATGGTCGTTGGCCAGGTTACATTCTTCGTAAATAGGAGCCAACTCAAACTGGTTGGGAGCAACCTCGTTGTGACGGGTTTTAACCGGAATACCCAGTTTCAAACTTTCTATTTCAAGATCCTGCATGAAAGCTGCCACACGGGTGGGGATAGCACCAAAGTAATGGTCTTCCAACTGCTGGTTTTTAGAGCTTTCGTGACCCATCAGGGTGCGACCGGTAAGCAACAGGTCGGGACGGGCGGCATACAAGCCTTCGTCAACCAAAAAGTATTCCTGTTCCCAGCCAAGGTAAGCAACCACCTTCTTAACCTCGGGGTTGAAGTAGTTACATACTGCGGTGGCCGACTTATTAACTGCTTCCAGGGCTTTGATAAGCGGAGCCTTATAGTCTAGCGATTCGCCGGTGTATGCGATAAAGATAGTTGGGATACACAATGTGTCGCCAACGATGAAAGCAGGCGATGAGGGATCCCATGCAGAGTAACCTCTGGCTTCAAATGTGTTACGGATTCCACCGTTGGGGAAGCTTGAGGCATCCGGTTCCTGCTGGATAAGCAGCTTGCCCGAAAACTCTTCAATCATTCCACCCTTACCGTCGTGTTCCACAAAAGCATCGTGCTTTTCGGCTGTCCCTTCTGTAAGCGGATGAAACCAGTGCGTATAGTGAGTAACACCCATTTCGAGTGCCCATTTCTTCATTCCGGCAGCAACAGCATCAGCTACTTCTCTTCCAAGAGGCGCACCGTTGTCTATGGAGTTTACCAATTGCTGATAGGTTTTCTCGGGCAGGTATTTAAACATCTTAGCCCGGTTAAAAACCAGTGAACCATAATACTCTGAAGGTCTTTCCTTCGGTAACTGTACGTTTACGGCTTTCTTCTTGAAAGCATCTTCTACTACGTGAAATCTTAATTTTGACATGATATCTAGCTGTTGATGTAATGGATGTTATAGTAAAAATATATTGTTTTTATAGCATAAGTCGAATTGCTCTTCGGGCCAAATGGAGGCTTGTACCTCGCCGATATGGGCTTTCTTAAGGAAGAACATACAAAGACGCGACTGTCCGATACCTCCGCCTATGGATAAAGGCAGTTTGCCATCCAGCAGGGCTTTGTGGAATTCCAGCTCTTTGCGCTCCGGACAACCACTTAGGTCTAGTTGTTTAATAAGGGCCTCTTTGTCTACGCGGATTCCCATGGATGAAAGCTCAAAAGCACAACCCAACACTTCGTTCCATAAAATGATGTCGCCGTTCAATCCCTGGAATCCATCGCTGTTGAGCGAGCTCCAGTCGTCGTAATCCGGTGCACGTCCGTCGTGCTTCTCGCCGTTGGTAAGCTGTGCTCCGATACCGATTACAAAGATGGCTCCAAACTTTTCGGCCGCTTTGTTCTCGCGTTCGCGGGGGGTAAGCTCCGGGTACATCAGTTGAAGCTCTTCGGAGTGTATAAAGGTGATATTTTCTGGCAAAGCAGGTGTGATGTGGGGATACTGGTCGTATACCATCACTTCAATTTCTTTTAATAGTGTATAGATCTGGCGAACGGTCTTCTTCAGATAACCCAGGTTGCGGTCTTCTTCGCGGATGGTACGTTCCCAGTCCCATTGATCCACATACAGTGAATGCAGGTTATCCAGCTCTTCGTCGCTGCGGATTGCATTCATGTCTGTGTATAAGCCATATCCGGCTGGAATGCCGTAGGCTCCTAATTTCATACGTTTCCATTTGGCAAGCGAGTGTACAACTTCCGCTTTGCGGTCGCCCATACATTTGATAGGAAATGTTACGGCGCGTTCAACTCCGTTCAGGTCGTCGTTAATACCGGTTCCCGATAAAACGAACAGTGGAGCCGTGATACGGCGAAGATTGAGTGTCTTCGATAATTTTTCCTGAAAGCAAACTTTCAAAAGCTGGATAGCCTGCTCGGTAGTCTCCGGCAAAAGCTTCTGCTTGTAATTTGATGGAATGATAAGTGGCATAATTCTTTTTGTTTTTGTTTTGTTGATTATTATTGTGTATTTCCGGCTTCTGCTTCTTCAACCAGAAGCCGGAAAGTTTTGTGTTAACTGTTATAAGCTGTTTCACCATGCTCATACACATCCAGACCCTCTTCTTCGATACGGGGAGGAACGCGTAAGCCAACGGTCTTGTTTACCACCACAAACAGGATGAAGGTAAGAACGGCACTGTAAACTATGGTGGCAGCTGTTACGAACAACTGAATCCACAATTGATTCCAGTCGCCATACAAGGCACCCTGAACCCCTTCTTGTCCGGTTATTGCCTGAGTGGCAAAAATACCGGTGAGAACAGAACCTACAATACCACCGATACCGTGTACCCCGAAAGCATCCAGCGAATCGTCGTATTTAAATTTGGGCTTTACGTAAGCCACCATAAAGAAGCATAGTACAGAAGATATGGCTCCGATAAAGAATGCTCCCAATACGCCTACTGTTCCGGCTGCTGGAGTGATGGCAACGAGTCCGGCCACGGCTCCGGTACAGGTACCGATCGCAGTTGGTTTTTTATGCAACACCCAATCGATGGCCAACCATACCATGGCTGCAACCGAGGTGGCAAGGTGCGTTACCAGAAAAGCATTGGCTGCCAGTCCGTCTGCCGCCAGACCGCTTCCGGCGTTAAATCCGAACCAACCCAGCCAAAGTAAGGCTGCACCCATGAAAACGAACGTTATATTATGAGGTGTGGTAGGTCTGCCCGGCTTGTAATCTTTTCTTTTGCCCAGCATGATTGCCATAACCAAAGCCGATACGCCTGCATTGATGTGTACAACGGTACCTCCGGCAAAGTCGATGGCTCCCATCTTCTGCATCCAGCCTCCGCCCCATACCCAGTGTGCCATCGGGTTATAAACTAAAATGGCCCATAGAACGGTAAAAACAAGGAATCCGGAGAATTTTATTCTTTCTGCAAAAGCTCCGATAATAAGGGCCGGCGTAATTACGGCAAACATACATTGAAACAAGGCGAACAGGATTTCTGGAATGTTTCCTACGGTTAGTGTATCGAGGGTCATTCCGTTAAAGAACAATTTGTCCGAACCGCCTATAATTGCACCCCAGGCACTTCCTGATTCCATCAGGCTGGTACCAAAAACCCAGCTGTAACCGAAGGAAACCCACAGGATGCTTATTAATCCTACGCAAAGCAGGCATTGCATAATGATGCTCAGAATATTTTTCTGACGAACCAATCCTCCATAGAAAAGGGCCAGACCCGGGATGGTCATCAGCATTACCAGTATGGTTGCTACAAGAATCCAGGCAGTGTTACCCGAGTCCAGAACAGCTGCAACCTCTTCTACTACTGCCTCGGCAGGAGCCGGAGTGGCAGCTTCAATTGCCGCAGGGGCAACGCTTAAAGAATCCTGGGCCATGACAGTGGCAGGGCCCGCCAATAAAAGAAAAGCGAAAATATAAATAGATGTTGTTATTAATCGTATCATGACGTTGTTTTTAGTTGGTTATTACAGGTTATTTTACATCGTATAATGAAATATCGCCCCGTTCTCCGGTGCGTATGCGGATGGAGTCTTCAACAGGTGTGATAAAAATACGTCCGTCACCTATCTCTCCCGTCTGCGCTTTATTGATGATCGCTTGAACGGTTCTCTCCACATTCACATCGCGAACCACCAGAATGATCATTATACGTTCAATATAACTTGTGTCGTACACTACGCCACGATAAATTCTCTCTTCGTGTGTTTTGCCCACGCCTCGTACGTCGTAATAAGAAAACCATTCAATATCGGCTTCAAGAAGAGCCTCTTTCACATCTTCGAATTTTGTCTTACGGATAATTGCTTCAATCTTTTTCATACCTTACTTTTTTACATTGTTCTTCTTCAATAAAGGCAGTATAGAGAGGTCGGCCGCAAGGCTGGTTGCGGCATAACATTCTATAAAATCGATAAACACGGCCAACCTCCTATACATTCCTTTATTTTTTAACAGATAATTTAATCACGTATCATAAGCTTACTCCAAATACCAGAAATACATTGTCCCTGTTGGGAGCCACGATGGCCTGGGCAAATACCGGCAGTGAAAAACTATCACTGAACCTGATGCTTTTGGATGCCTTGACCGATAGGGTAGAAAGGGCAAAGCCATCCTTTCCTTCCTTGTGATACATTCCTGTCCAAGGTGATACGCCGATGGATGTGGTAACATCTACATCAGACACCTTAAACCCGTATCCTGCTTCTATGTAAGTGGAATATTGCTGATCTCCTTCAGCATTTTTGTCGCCATCCATACCAAACATGGTATTCCAGTTTATGTAAAGAGGCAGATTTTCGCCAAAATTGTAACCTACTGTTCCTTCAAAAAAGTGATTCGCTGAATAATTTCCGTATTGGTTTCCTTCGCCGGCCCACCAGTAATCGGTGACAGCCAGCGTGAGCCCTCCTGTTGTGTACCCCAGCGTAAGGTCGAATTCCTTGGCTGTGGTGTTAAAATCCGTCGACCCCCAGGCCGTAAGCGATAAACCGGCATAGGATGCCTTAACGCTGGGTTGAACGGATGCACTAGTCTGATAAACGCCTCTCCATACATAGCTACTTACGATATCGGCTGCTGGTGTTATCTCAAATTTGCTCTTTTCCTGAGCAAAGCATGAGCATGTCACGCAAGTTGCCGCAAACATGGTCAAGAATTGATTTAAAGTAAATGTTTCCATCTTTTTTGCTCTTTAAAACGAATAACTATCAACAGAGGGCGCCTCTCTTCAAATTATATCAGCCATTTTTTAAGCCTGGCCATAGCCTCCAGGGTATTATCCCTGTCACCGAAAGCTGTGAGACGAAGGTAACCTTCGCCACTGGGACCAAATCCAACGCCTGGTGTACCCACAATGCTCACTTCGTAAAGCATTTTTTCGAAGAATTTCCAGGAAGTGAGTCCTTTCGGAGTTTTAATCCACAGGTAAGGGGCATTATCGCCACCATACACCTTAAGTCCGCACTGCTGTAAACCCTCTTTCATGATACGGGCGTTGGTCATATAATAATTAATAATCTCTTTCACCTGCTCTTTACCTTCAGGCGAATAAACAGCCTCCGCTGCTCGTTGAGTGATGTAATTAGTTCCATTAAATTTTGTACATTGCCGGCGGTTCCATAGCTTGTTAAGCTGTACGCGCTCTCCTTCCAATGTAAATCCGTTCAGTTCTTTAGGTACAACGGTATATCCGCATCGCATTCCTGTGAAACCGGCCGTTTTTGAAAAACTTCTGAACTCGATGGCCACCTTCTTTGCCCCTTTGATCTCGTAAATAGAGTGGGGGATGTCCGGATCCTGTATATAGGCTTCGTAAGCTGCATCGAATAGAATGAGCGTATCGTTGGCCAATGCATAGTTAACCCATCTTTTCAGTTCGTCTTTGGTTAGTGTTGTTCCGGTTGGGTTATTGGGATAGCAGAGATATAAAATATCCACTCTCCTGGATGGTAACTCCGGAATAAAATCATTTTCGGCAAGGCAGGGTATATACACAATATTGCTCCATTTGCCAGATTCAAGATTGCCTGCCCTTGCACCCATTACGTTCGAGTCAATGTAAACCGGGTAAACCGGATCGGTAACTCCAACGCTGTTGTCGTGACGAAGAATATCTCCAATATTTCCAGTATCGCTTTTTGCTCCGTCGCTGATAAAGATCTCACTTGGTTCCAGCGAGATACCTCTGCTTGCAAAATCATTTTTTAAAATGGTGTCAATCAGAAAAGAATAGCCCTGTTCGGGTCCGTACCCTCTGAAAGTCTCCTGTACAGCCATCTCATCAACCGCTTTGTGCATCGCTTCAATAATGGCAGGTGCCAGGGGCTGTGTAACGTCGCCAATTCCAAGGCGGATAATTTTTTCTTTCGGATGAGTAACCTTGTATGTATTTACCTTTTTCGCTATATCCGAAAAAAGGTAATTACCCGGTAACTTCAGAAAATGTTCATTAACAAGTGCCATACTTCTCCGTTTTTGTTGTTGTTCTTCTTGTTGTGTCATGCTTTTAATCAGAGGCTTAATTCGCCTTCATAAACTTTGACGGCGTCGCCCGTCATAAATACTTTTTGTGTTGCAGAATCCCATTTGATGGTTAATGGACCACCATCCATAACTATTTTTACTTCCCGGTCTGTCTTTTGGTTTATTACGGCGGCAACGGCGGTAGCACAGGCGCCTGTACCACAGGCGGAAGTAATACCCGAACCTCTTTCCCATACCCGCATCCGCACCTCTTTCTTGCTGATAATCTGTGCAAACTCTACATTTACCCGTTGTGGGAAGTAGGGGTGATATTCAAAGAGCGGCCCTATTTTGGCAAGATCGATCTCTTCAACCGCATCCACAAAGATTACCAAATGCGGATTTCCCATGGAAACGGCTGTACCCTTGAATGTGTAATTGCCGGCAGATACTGCCTGATATACCAGGATGTCTTTGCTGCCGTCTGCCAGTGTAACCTCTTCCAGCTTCGGGTTACCCATATCTACGGTAACTTCGGTTACTATACCATCCTGTACAGAAAGAAAGAGCTCTTTGATTCCGGAAAGTGTTTCAAGGGTGAGGACTGTTTTCTTTGTAAGCCCCTCTTCGAAGACATACTTTCCTATGCAGCGTGATGCATTTCCACACATCATGGCCTCCGAGCCATCTGCATTAAAAATGCGCATACTGAAATCGGCAACCGATGATGAACCAATTAAAACCAAACCGTCCGACCCGATGCCTGTGCGGTAGCAGCTCCACTTTTTAGCGAAACTTTCCGGATCTTCTATGGTATACTTCAACGTGTTGACGTATATATAGTCGTTACCCGCTCCATGCATCTTTGTAAACTTAATCCGGTTTGTCATATTATTCTTTATATCTTGTTTATACTTACCTTTTGTTTTGTTATAATGCAAATATACGTCGTAATGTTATATCTTCAATGTTTTTTGTTTGTTTTATGTAAAAAATATTGTTAATCTTTTGTATTGATTTTATAGGTATATCAAAACTTGCAAATTGTAAGTTAGACCATGGTCTGAATTACATATTGATATATTGTCTCTCATTCCGTTTCCCAGAGTTTATCTTTTTTTGCGGAACAAAAAAACCGGACCCGATAGATACTGTTGTTTTTACAGTATCAAATCGAATCCGGATTGAATATAAATAGAGTGTTAAATTAGTATGAGTCGGCATGAACACCTTTAACGGCACGCCCCGACGGATCATTCAGGTTGCTGAATGATGAGTCCCAGGCCAATGCCTCCGGAGTGCTACAGGCTACCGATGGAACGGAAGGAACGGAACGGGCTGCCGAAGATGATGGAAAATGCTCTTCAAAGATAGTCCGGTAATAGTATTCCTCTTTGTTCTGAGGCGTATTGATGGGGAATCGTTTCGCAGCATGAGCCATGGCCTGGTCGGTTACCGCCTGGGATGTTACTTTCTTAAGCGTATCTATCCAATTGTAACCCACTCCGTCCGAAAATTGCTCTTTCTGTCGCCAGGCGATCTCCTGCGGTAACATGTCGGAAAAGGCTTCCCGAAGAATCTTTTTCTCGATAACTTTACCGGGAGCCATTTTTGCTGCCGGGTTGATGCGCATGGCTACATCCAGAAATTCCTTATCCAGAAAAGGGACACGTCCTTCCACTCCCCAGGCACTAAGCGATTTGTTGGCACGCAGACAATCATACAGATGCAGCTTGCTCAATTTACGGATCGTCTCCTCGTGGAAGGCGGCTGCATTGGGCGCTTTATGAAAATAGAGGTAACCACCAAACACCTCGTCGGCTCCTTCACCCGAAAGCACCATTTTGATACCCATGGACTTTATCACACGGGCAAGCAGATACATGGGAGTAGAGGCTCTTACGGTGGTAACGTCGTAGGTTTCAATATTGTAGATTACATCGCGAATTGCATCCAGACCTTCCTGTACGGTGTAATTGATTTCATGGTGTACCGTGCCGATATGATCGGCTACCTTTTTGGCAGCAGCCAGGTCGGGTGCCCCTTTCAATCCAACGGCAAAGGAGTGGAGCTGAGGCCACCAGGCATCCGATTGACTGTCGGTTTCGATACGTTTGGCTGCATATTTTTTCGCTACAGCCGAAATGATAGACGAATCCAGTCCGCCGGACAATAAAACGCCGTAAGGCACATCACTCATCAGCTGTCTTTGAACGGCAGCTTCCATAGCTTCCCGCAGCTCGTTTACATCCGCATCGTTGTTTTTAACGGTTTCATAATCCAGCCACTCACGGGTATACCAGCGTGTAGGTTCGGCATCTTCGCTGTAATAGTAATGTCCCGGCAAGAAAGGCTCATAGTGGGCACATACCCCTTCCAGCGCCTTCAGTTCCGAAGCCACCATCAAGTGCCCCTGATCGTCGTAACCCATATAAAGAGGAATTACCCCAATAGGGTCACGTGCAATAAGAAAGGTGTTTTGCCGGGCATCGTACAGAGCAAAAGCAAAAATACCGTTCAGATCTTCCAGAAAGTCGATTCCTTTCTTCTGGTACAGAGCAAGAATCACCTCACAATCGGAACCTGTCTGAAATTCATATTCGTCTTTAAGCGCCGCCCGGATCTCCCGGTGATTGTAAATCTCGCCGTTAACACAAAGGATGATATTTCCCTCCTTGTTTTTAAGCGGTTGTCCACCCGACTGCGGATCTACTATGGAGAGTCTCTCGTGGGCCAGAATAGCATGCTCTTCGGCATAAATTCCAGACCAGTCGGGTCCCCGGTGACGAATACGTTTCGACATTTTCAACGCTTGCTTACGTAAAGCTTCCGATTGAGATTCAATATTGAATATTGCTACTATACCACACATACGATTTCTTTTTTTATATTATTGACGATAGGTAAGAGTCGATCGCCTTTGCCGTATCACGGCCTGCAGCCATCGCCTTTACCACCAAACTTGCTCCGGTAGTGGCGTCTCCGCAAGCAAACACGTTGGATGCACTGCTTTTGAAAGACTTATCTACGATGATATTTTTACGATTGTCGGTGGCAAGATTAGACGATTTGATAAGTCCCTCCTGTACGGGATGAACAAATCCCATGGCCAAAAATACCAGATCAGCCTCGATAATCTCTTTTTTGCCTGTCGGTTGCATCTGCACACGGCCATCTTCGCCCTTAGTCCAGATAACCTCTTCTACTTCAACTCCTTTCAATACCCCTTTTTCTCCTATAAAGCGGCAGCTGGTAAGATTCCATCTCCGTTCGCATCCCTCTTCGTGCGAACTGGATGTTTTCAGTACCTGCGGATACATGGATGGCCAGGGAGTTGTTGGATTATATCCTACAGGCGGTTTATCCAGAATCTCAATCTGAGTGATTTTGACAGCCTTCTGGCGGTTGGCAGTCCCAACACAGTCCGATCCGGTATCGCCCCCTCCAATTACTAATACTTTCTTTCCTTTTGCATTGATCAGCGTTTCTGGAGCAACCGGAACACTTTCCAGCAGCCGGTTCTGTTGCGCCAGATACTCCATAGCGAAATGGATCCCTTTCAGCTTGCGACCTTCGATGGGCAGGTCTCTCGGAACCTCCGCGCCAATAGCTATGCAATATGCATCAAAACCTTCGGGCAATGTATCCACCTGAACCCCGGTTTTAAAGATCACTCCCTCTTCCTTCATCAGGTCGATACGGCGTTCCACAATGTTCTTGGCAAGCTTGAAGTTCGGTATACCGTACCGAAGCAATCCTCCGGCCATTTCATTTTTCTCGAACACCGTTACCGTATACCCCTTGCGGTTCAGTCGGTTTGCTGCAGTTAATCCGGCAGGTCCGGAACCTATAACCGCTACTTTCTTGCCGTTACGTACAGGCGTATGCACTTTGATATATCCCTCCTGAAAGGCCCTTTCGGCAATGGACACTTCGTTTTCGCGGATGGTTACCGGTTCGTTGGCACTTAGTTTGAGTACACAGCTTTTCTCGCAGGGAGCCGGACATATCCTGCCGGTGAACTCCGGAAAGTCGCAAGTAGACTCAAGCACCTGATAGGCCTCTTTCCATTTGCCCGTATATATTAGGTGTTGCCATTCGGGTTGTTTGTTGCCAAGGGGACAAGCCCAGTGGCAGAAAGGTACACCGCAGTCCATGCAGCGAGAGGCTTGTTTCATCCGGTCGCTTGTGTTCAGGGTCTGCTCTACCTCTCCAAAATCATTGATGCGGTCGTGTACAGGTCTGTAACCTGCCTCTTTTCTATTTATTGTAAGAAATGCTTTAGGATTTCCCATTGTCTTGATCTTTTAAACGTTACTAACTAATTGACTACACGGATTAATAATCACGTTGCATATCTGCAATTTTACGTTGCAGCTTCTTCATCTGCTCTTCCTGAAGTACCTTCTTGTATTCGATAGGCACAATCTGGATGAACTGATCCACATATTTACTCCATGAATCCAACATGGTCTTAGCCAGTTTACTGCCGGTATAGTAGTAATGCATGCGGATTAACTCGTGCAATTCCTTGCGGTAACTGTTTTCTTCAATTAAAGAAAGCTCTACCATCTCCATGTTGCAGAAGTAATCGAAATCGTTGTTCTGATTCCATACATAAGCAACACCACCACTCATCCCTGCGGCAAAGTTCCGTCCGGTGCTACCCAGTACAACTACCCGTCCACCGGTCATATATTCGCAGCAATGATCGCCTACTCCTTCTACAACGGCAATGGCTCCCGAGTTTCTTACGCAGAAACGTTCGCCTACCCGTCCGTTAATAAACACTTGTCCGGATGTAGCACCATAAAGCAAGGTATTGCCTGCAATGGTGTTTTCTTCTGCAATAAAGGTTGAACGGATCGGAGGCATAACCGAAATACGGCCGCCGCTCAGACCTTTACCCAGGTAATCGTTTGCTTCGCCCTCCAGCTTGAAGTGTACACCGTGTGCCAGAAAAGCTCCGAAACTCTGTCCGGCAGATCCCTTGAACTTGATGTTCAGCGTATCTTCAGGAAGTCCATCGTTTCCGTATTTAGAAGCAATTACTCCCGATAACATGGCACCCACGCTGCGGTCTGTATTGGCAATGGTATAATCCAGCGAGATCTCTTTAAGCGACTCGATAGCCGGCATGGCATGCTGGATAATCTCCTTGTCCTTCACTGTTTCGATGTTGTGATCCTGACAGCTGCAATGGTGGATGGCTGTGGCTGATGCCTGCTCCGGCAGATGCAGCAACCTTGAGAAATTAAGGGTGTTGAATTTCTTATTAGAGTACGACGCTCTGCGTACGATCAGATCCGTGCGACCGATAATATCATCCAGTTTGGTGAATCCCATTTCGGCCAGGTGTTCGCGAACCTCTTCAGCCAGGTAGTTAAAGAAGTTGACAAGGTATTCATATTTACCCAGAAAACGTTTCCTAAGCTCGGCATCTTGCGTGGCAACACCCACCGGACAGGTGTTAAGGTGGCATTTGCGCATCATTACACATCCCAGCACAATGAGCGCTGAGGTTGCGAAGCCATACTCTTCGGCTCCCAGCATAGCCATCATTACGATGTCGCGGCCGGTTTTAATCTGACCGTCGGTCTGCAAAGTAACCTGACCTCTCAGACCGTTAATAACAAGGGTCTGCTGTGTTTCACTTAGTCCGATTTCGGGTGGTAGACCTGCGTAACGGATCGAGCTTGACGGACTGGCACCGGTTCCTCCTTCGGCTCCGGATATTACAATACGGTCGGCTTTAGCCTTGGCAACCCCGGCAGCAATAGTACCTACACCACTTTCCGATACAAGCTTAACGCTGATTTCGGCTCTGGGGTTCACATTTTTAAGATCGAAGATAAGCTGTGCAAGATCTTCGATTGAGTAAATATCGTGGTGGGGAGGCGGAGAAATAAGGGAGATGCCCGGTATGGAGTGACGTGTACGGGCAATCACATCGTCTACCTTGTAACCCGGAAGCTGCCCCCCTTCACCGGGCTTGGCACCCTGTGCGATCTTAATCTGTATCTCGTCTGCATTAACCAGGTATTCGGTGGTAACCCCAAAACGTCCCGAAGCCACCTGCTTGATAGCCGAACGAAGGGATAGTCCGTTTTCCAGCGGAGTGAATCTGGCAGCATCTTCACCACCTTCGCCGGTGTTGCTTCTGCCCTTGATCACGTTCATGGCCAATGCCATGGTTTCGTGCGCCTCCTTACTGATTGAACCATAGCTCATGGCACCTGTAACAAACCGTTTCATGATGTTAGCAGCAGGTTCTACCTGATCGATGGAGATCGGGTTGCGTTTAAATTCGAGGAAATCGCGTACAAAGATGGGCTCTTCCTTCTCGTCCACTATCTTCGAGTATTCTTTAAATTTCTTATAACTTCCCAGGCGGGTGGCAAGCTGTAACGTTGAAATCGTTTCCGGATTCCACGCATGTTTCTCCCCGTCGGTACGGTAACTATATATACCCTTGTTAGGCAATAGCTCGTCTACTTCACCCTGGAAGGCCTCTTTATGCATGGCTGCCGTGTCTTCGGCAATCTCATCCAGTCCGATACCTCCGATGGCCGAGGTGGTACCCCCGAAGTAGGTGCGGGTAAGCTCTTCCGACAAACCTACGGCTTCAAACAATTTGGCGCCGCGGTAGCTTCGAATGGTCGAGATACCCATTTTACTCATAATTTTGAATAATCCTTTGCAGATGGATTTAATATAGTTTTTCTCTGCTGTTTCGTAATTCAGCTGAATTTCCTGTTTCTTTACCAAATCATCCAGTACGGCAAAAGCCATGTAAGGATTGATGGCGCTTGCACCGTAACCAAGCAACAGCGCTGCATGCATTACTTCGCGCACTTCGCCGGATTCCACAATCAGGGCTGTCTGTACACGCTTCTGTACAGAAACCAGGTGATGATGAATGGCCGAAAGGGCCAGCAAAGAGGGAATAGGAGCAAATTTGGCATCCACATTCTTGTCGGATAATATAATGTAGTTCACCCCTTGTCGTACGGATTGTTCAGCCTCTTTGCAGAGTTTTGAAATAGCTTCGTGAAGACCTTCTTTTCCTTTGGATACCTCATAAAGCATTGGTAATTTAAGGGAGTTGAACCCTTTGTAGCGGATGTTGCACAGAATATCCAGTTGGGTGTTGCTCAGAATCGGGTAATTGAGCTTCACCATCTTGCAATGCATCTCGTCGGGTACCAATATATTGTTTCCCACTGCGCCGATGTATTCAACCAGACTCATCACCAGCTCTTCACGTATCGGGTCGATGGGAGGATTGGTAACCTGAGCAAATTGTTGCCGGAAATAGTTGAAAAGCAGCTGAGGTTTGGATGAAAGCACCGCCAGCGGCGTATCGTTACCCATAGAAGATACAGGTTCCGCCCCCGAGGAAGCCATGGGGATGATGATCCGTTCGATATCTTCGCCCGAAAAGTTGAACGTGCGAAGTAAACGTTCGTAGTTGGGTACCTTGTTTTCCACCTTACGTCCCGATTTCAACTCATCCAGCTCAACGCGGTTGTTGGTAAGCCAGGTACGGTATGGTTTTGCTTCGGCCAACTGTTTCTTAAGTTCGCCGTCGTAATAGATCTCACCCTTTTGAGTGTCCACCAACAGAATCTTACCCGGCTGAAGACGACCTTTTTCCTTGATCTGATTTGCTTCAAAATCCATTACTCCCACTTCGGAAGCTACCACCATCATATCGTCTTTGGTAATCAGATAACGGGCCGGACGTAAACCATTACGGTCCAGCATTCCTCCGGCATAGCGGCCATCCGAGAAAAGCAGGGCGGCGGGACCATCCCATGGTTCCATTAAAATACTATGGTATTCGTAGAATGCTTTCAGATCTTCCGAAATCGGGTTCTTCTCGTTGAAGCTTTCGGGAACCAGCATAGACATGGCATGAGGCAGACTCATACCCGATGCAACCAAAAATTCAAGTACATTATCTAATGAAGCACTGTCGCTCATCCCCGGTTGGATAATGGGGCAGATGTCTTCTATATTGCCTAGTTCCGGCGAGTTCAACACGCTTTCGCGTGCCTCCATCCATCCCCGGTTTCCGCGTACGGTGTTGATCTCGCCGTTGTGCGCCAGCAGACGGAAAGGCTGCGCCAGACTCCAGGTTGGGAATGTATTTGTACTGAAGCGCGAATGTACCAGTGCCAGACCACTTGTAAAATAACTGTTGGTAAGGTCCGGGAAATAGTGTCGCAATTGCATGGACGACAACATACCTTTATATATGATACTACGTGTAGACAGCGACACGATGTAAAAATCTTGTCTGATTTCGGCATTGGTCTGTCTTATCTTCTTCTCTACACGCTTGCGGATCAGGTAAAGCTTCTTCTCCAGAAGAGCCTGATCGTTACAACCGGTTACAAAAATCTGACGGATGTCCGGTTCGGTAGATAGTGCATCCGTTCCCAAAATAGACGAGTTAACGGGCACTTTACGCAGATGCATCAATGTTAGACCTTCCTTTTCAATCTCTTCAATCAGGATACTAAGAATTACATCCTGTAATTTGCTTTCCTTCGGTAAGAAAAGAAGTCCTGTTCCATACTTTCCCTTTTCGGGAACCGGAATACCTTGCAGCAAAATAAATTCATGAGGTATCTGAAGCAGGATACCAGCGCCATCACCGGTTTTGTTATCCGCCCCCTCTGCTCCGCGGTGTTGCATGTTCTCCAAAACCTTCAGCGCAGACTCAACAATTTCATGTGATTTGCCTCCGTGGATATTGACCAACATTCCTACTCCGCAAGCATCGTGTTCGTACGAGAAGTTGTATAGTCCCTTCTCATTGTTAAAAAGACTTCTTTCTTTCATTATTGTTGACCTTATGTTTGTGTTTATCTTATTTTAGTAATCATTCTGATTCGCAAATATAGAATATATATTTCATAATGTAAATAATGAAGATTGATTTGATACGGTTAAATTCACCTGTTTTTGCCTTTAAGTGATAAATGTTTGTATTTAGAGCTATATATATTACATATTTAAACTAAAAAACCACCTAAAGGTATCTATTTGAAATTATATCTAATTGTATTTAATAATAAAGATTAATTAACTATTTGCACTCAAATAAGAATAATTCGATGAAAGTGTTATTTATTTTCCTGAAAAAATTGTCATAATGTAATACAATCTAAGTATCTTTGCAGCGGGAATTAAACAAGACAAAATCAGATGGAACAACTTAAACACGAGTGTGGCGTAGCCATGGTCCGTTTATTAAAGCCTTTAGAGTATTATCACAATAAATACGGTAGCTGGATGTATGGGCTTAACAAGCTCTATTTGTTGATGGAAAAGCAGCATAACCGTGGACAGGAGGGCGCGGGGCTGGCATGCGTAAAGTTAGAAGCCCACACCGGAGAAGAATATATGTTCAGGGAAAGAGCGATGGGAACCGGAGCCATTACCGAAATCTTTGATGCCGTTTACCGCAACTTTAAAGATATATCCCCGCAGGAACTTAACGATCCACTCTACGCTAAAAGCCGGCTTCCCTTTGCCGGAGAATTATATTTAGGTCACCTTCGCTACAGTACAACCGGTAAATCCGGAATATCCTATATACATCCTTTTTTACGCCGCAACAACTGGAGAGCAAAAAATCTTGCCTTATGCGGTAACTTCAATCTTACAAACGTCGATACAATATTTGAGGAAATTACCTCGATCGGTCAGCATCCCCGTAAATATTCTGACACCTACATCATGTTGGAGCAGATGGGACATCGCCTGGACCGCGAAATAGAACGTTTGTATCAGCAATACGAGAAAGAGGGATTGAGAGGCATGGATATCACACATGCCATTGAAGAGCATGTAGATCTATCCAATATGCTCAGGAAATGCAGTCCCCAGTGGGACGGAGGCTACGTGATCTGTGGTCTTACCGGAAGCGGCGAGGCCTTCAGTGTACGCGATCCATGGGGTATTCGTCCGGCCTTCTATTATGCCGACGACGAGATTGTAGTGCTGGCATCGGAACGCCCGGTTATTCAGACCGTGATGAACGTGCAACTGGACGATGTAAAAGAGCTCGACCCAGGACAGGCACTGCTGGTAAACAAAAAGGGAGAGTGGCGCACAGCAACCATCATGGAACCCAAGGAACGCAAAGCATGCTCGTTCGAGCGGATTTACTTTTCGCGGGGTAGTGATGCCGATATCTATAAAGAAAGGAAGAGTTTGGGCCATAACCTGGTAGGATCTATTCTCAAGGCCGTAAATTACGACCTGAAGCATACCGTCTTTTCCTTTATTCCCAATACCGCCGAGGTAGCCTACTACGGCATGCTGGAAGGGGTAAACGAATACCTCAACCACCGGAAGATGGAGCGGATCTCGCAGGCACAGGAACTCTCGGCCGACGAGCTGAAGGATATCCTCTCCATGTCGGTACGAACCGAGAAAGTAGCGATCAAAGATATAAAACTACGTACCTTTATTGCCGAAGGTAACACCCGTAACGACCTTGCAGCGCACGTATACGATATAACATACGGAAGTCTGAATCCCAACGAAGACAACCTGGTGGTGATAGACGACAGTATAGTAAGGGGTACAACCCTGCGCCAAAGTATCATCGGTATACTGGACCGCCTGCATCCCAAGAAAATCGTGGTGGTGTCTTCCTCTCCGCAGGTACGTTATCCCGATTATTACGGTATCGATATGTCCAAAATGAAGGAATTCATTGCCTTCCGTGCAGCCATCGAACTACTGCGTGAGCGAGGCATGGAAAACCTGATAATGGAAACCTACACCAAGGCAAAGGAACAACAGCAAAAAACGGACGGAGTTTTGGTAAACTACGTGAAGGATATCTATGCTCCCTTTACCAACGAAGAAATTTCGGCCAAGATTGCCGAAATTCTTACCCCAAAGGGAACCCGTGCTGCCGTAGAAATTGTTTATCAGGATATAGAAGGTCTGCATGCCTCTTGCCCCAATCACAAAGGCGACTGGTATTTTTCGGGAGATTATCCCACACCCGGCGGTACACGTCTGGTAAATCAGGCTTACATTAATTATATTGAAGGAGAAATTTGATTTATTACAACCGATATGCAACAACAAAGAACTGTACAATTGCTGCTGGACGATGGAAGTGTTTTTCACGGAAAATCATTTGGCTATGAAAAGGCTACGGCCGGCGAAGTAGTATTCAACACCGCCATGACAGGCTATCCGGAGAGTCTTACCGACCCGTCGTATTCCGGACAGCTTATGGTGCTGACCTATCCGTTGGTAGGGAATTATGGGGTTCCTCCCCGTACGTTCGAAGCAAACGGACTGGCAACCTTTATGGAAAGTGAAAAAATCCATGCGGAAGCCATTATCGTATCAGACTACTCCTTCGAATACAGTCACTGGAATGCAGTGGAAAGTCTGGGTAGCTGGCTGAAAGATGAGAAGGTAGCCGGAATCTATGGGATAGATACCCGCGAGCTGACTAAACTATTGCGCGAAAAGGGCTCTATGAAGGGGAAAATTGTGTTCGATGCTGCAGACGAAATCGATTTTGTTGACCCCAACCTTATCAACCAGGTAGACATCGTAAGCTGCAAGGAGGTGATTACCTACGGTAACGGCTCGAAAAAAGTGGTGCTGGTAGACTGCGGGGTGAAGCATAACATTATCCGTTGCTTGCTGAAGCGAGACGTAACGGTGATACGCGTACCCTGGAATTACGACTTTACCAACATGGAGTACGACGGACTATTTATCAGTAACGGTCCGGGCGACCCTGATACCTGCGAGGCTGCGGTGATAAACATACGTAAAGCCATGGAACGTAATACACCCATCTGCGGTATCTGCATGGGTAATCAACTATTGGCAAAGGCAGGAGGCGCCTCCATCTACAAATTGAAATACGGACATCGTAGTCACAACCAACCCGTTCGGATGGTAGGTACGGAGCGATGCTTCATCACCAGTCAGAATCACGGTTACGCCGTAGACAATTCCACTCTGGGAGCCGATTGGGAACCTCTGTTCATCAACATGAACGATGGCACCAACGAAGGAATCAAGCATAAGACCAAACCCTATTTCTCTGCACAGTTTCATCCCGAAGCATGCAGCGGACCTACGGATACGGAATTCCTTTTTGATAAATTTGTAGAATTGCTTTAACAGGCTTAAAAATTAGACACATGAACGAAATAAAAGACAAGATAAAGAAAGTCCTGGTTCTCGGTTCAGGCGCACTGAAGATTGGAGAAGCCGGTGAATTTGACTACTCCGGTTCACAAGCGCTGAAAGCGATTCGGGAAGAAGGCATTCATACAGTTCTTATCAATCCGAACATTGCCACAGTTCAGACATCCGAAGGGGTAGCCGATCAAATCTATTTTTTGCCGGTAACTCCTTTTTTTGTGGAAAAGGTAATCGCCAAGGAACGTCCGGATGGAATATTACTCGCTTTTGGTGGTCAGACTGCGCTTAACTGCGGGGTGGCACTTTACCAGAGCGGTGTACTGGAAAAATACAATGTACAGGTGCTGGGTACTCCGGTTCAGGCTATCATGGATACCGAAGACCGCGAACTCTTTGTACAGAAACTGAATGAGATCGATGTTAAGACCATTCAGAGCGAAGCGGTCGAAAACATGGAAGATGCCCGTCGTGCCGCACGCGAACTGGGTTACCCGGTTATCATACGTGCCGCCTATGCTTTAGGAGGATTGGGCAGCGGATTCTGCGACAACGAAGACGAGCTGGATAAGCTGGTCGAGAAAGCCTTCTCATTCTCACCCCAGGTATTGGTGGAGAAGAGTCTCAAAGGCTGGAAAGAGGTTGAATACGAAGTGGTACGCGACCGTTTCGACAACTGTATTACGGTTTGTAATATGGAAAACTTCGACCCCCTGGGAATCCATACCGGCGAAAGTATCGTTATCGCTCCTTCGCAGACACTTACCAATGCCGAATATCATAAACTGCGCGAACTGGCTATCCGTATCATCCGCCACATCGGTATTGTGGGCGAATGTAACGTACAGTACGCCTTCGACCCCTATTCGGAAGATTACCGGGTAATCGAGGTGAATGCCCGTCTGAGCCGCTCTTCGGCCCTGGCTTCCAAAGCAACCGGTTATCCTTTGGCCTTTGTGGCTGCCAAACTGGGATTGGGATACGGACTATTCGATCTTAAGAACTCGGTAACCAAAACAACGTCGGCCTTCTTCGAACCGGCCCTCGACTATGTGGTATGTAAGATTCCGCGCTGGGACCTTGGTAAGTTCCACGGTGTTTCCCGCGAGTTGGGCAGCAGCATGAAGTCGGTAGGAGAGGTGATGGCCATCGGCCGTACCTTCGAGGAGTCCCTGCAGAAGGGTCTTCGTATGATTGGCGCAGGTATGCACGGGTTTGTAGAGAACAAGGAACTTGTGATAGATGATATAGACAAATCGCTGAACGAACCTACCGATACCCGTATCTTTGTGATAAGCAAGGCTTTCCGCAAAGGATATACCATCGATCAGATTCACGATCTTACTAAGATAGACCGCTGGTTCCTACAGAAATTATATGGCATTATTCAGACAGCCAACGAGCTTGAGAGTCACTCCGAAATTACCGAAGTGTCTGATCAGCTGCTGCTGCACGCCAAACAACAAGGCTTCTCTGACTTCCAGCTGGCACGCGCCCTTTACAAGGATAGCATGACCGATGTGGAGAAGTCGATGCTGAAGATCCGTCAGAACCGCAAATTCCGCGGCATTGTTCCGGTGGTGAAACAGATCGATACGCTGGCGGCCGAATATCCGGCGCAGACCAATTACCTGTACCTTACCTACAACGGAACAACCAACGATGTGGGCTACCTGGGCGACCACCGCTCAATCGTGGTACTGGGTTCCGGAGCCTACCGTATCGGTAGCTCGGTGGAATTCGACTGGTGTGGTGTAAACGCGCTCAATACCATCCGTAAGGAGGGCTGGCGTTCGGTTATGATCAACTACAACCCCGAAACGGTAAGTACCGACTACGATATGTGCGACCGCCTTTACTTCGACGAACTTACCTTCGAACGGGTGATGGATATCCTCGAACTTGAAAATCCCCACGGAGTGGTGCTTTCAACAGGCGGACAGATTCCTAATAACCTGGCCATGCGCCTGGACGAACAACGGGTTAACATCCTGGGAACCTCGGCCAAGAGCATCGATAATGCAGAAGACCGTCACAAGTTCTCGGCCATGCTCGACCGTCTCGGAATCGATCAGCCACGATGGAAAGAACTTTCTTCGCTGGACGATATAGATACCTTCGTGGCCGAAGTGGGATTCCCCGTATTGGTAAGACCTTCGTACGTACTTTCGGGTGCAGCCATGAACGTATGTTCCAACGACGACGAGCTGAAGCGCTTCCTGCAGCTGGCAGCCAACGTGTCGAAGAAACATCCGGTGGTGGTAAGTCAGTTTATCGAGCACGCCAAAGAGGTGGAGCTGGATGCTGTAGCCAAAGACGGCGAGATCATGTTATATGCCATCAGCGAACACATCGAGTTTGCCGGAGTACACTCGGGCGACGCTACGATTCAGTTCCCGGCCCAGAAATTATATGCCGAAACCCTGCGACGCGTGAAACGCATCAGCAAGCAGATCGCTCACGAATTGAACATATCGGGACCCTTCAATATCCAGTTCCTTGCCAAAGGAAACGACATCAAGGTAATTGAATGTAACCTGCGTGCTTCGCGAAGCTTCCCGTTTGTAAGCAAGGTGCTTAAGATAAACTTCATCGAACTGGCAACGAAGATTATGCTGGGTATCCCCGTGCAGAAACCTTCCAAAACCGACTTCGACCTCGATTATGTAGGTATCAAGGCTTCGCAATTCTCCTTCTCGCGCTTGCAGAAGGCAGACCCGGTACTGGGTGTAGACATGGCTTCAACGGGTGAGGTGGGTTGTATAGCCGACGATTCTTCGGAAGCCATCCTCAAGTCCATGCTTTCGGTAGGATACCGCATCCCTAAAAAGAATATCCTGCTGTCTACCGGTAATGCCAAACAGAAGGTGGATATGCTGGATGCCGCCCGCTTGCTGGAGCTTAACGGCTATAACCTGTACGCTACCGGAGGTACCTACAAGATGCTTGCCGAAAACGGTATCGAGGTTTCACGGGTGTTCTGGCCAAGCGAAGAGGGAGAGCCTCAGGCACTGGATATGCTCCGTAAGAAGCAGATCGATTTCGTGGTGAACATTCCAAAGAACCTTTCACCGGGCGAGCTTACCAACGGATACAAGATTCGTCGCGCTGCCATCGACCTGAACATTCCGCTTATCACCAATGCGCGTCTGGCCTCTGCCTTCATCACCGCATTCTGTACTTTAAGCGAAGACGATATTCAGATCAAGAGCTGGAGCGAGTATAAATAATCGCTTTAACATAAAAAATAGATGCTCTGCAACAAAATTGTTTGCAGAGCATTGTTTTTTAATTACATTTGTCGAAGAAACAATTCAATATGGATACTAAACTGAATGCAGCCACAGCCATTTCTCAGCTTCTTTCACCACTTAATGAAGACCAGCTCGAAATATTCGCTTCTATCCTTATACGTACGGAGCTAAAGAAGAACGAATTACTGTTTAAGGAAGGCCAGATCAGCGATCAGATAGGGTATGTTTACAAGGGTATGGTCCGGCAGTTCTATTACAAGAACAACCGCGAACTTACGGAACACTTTGCTTGTAACGGATCCATGTTTATCTGCATCGAAAGTTTCCTCCGTCAGAAGCCCACTCCTCTGAAGGTGGAGGCCATTGAACCCTCTGTTGTGTACGGAATACCCTACCATCCCCTGGAAGAATTGTCGAAGGAATACTACGAAATCGGACTTCTTTACCGTAAAATGCTGGAGGCATCGCTTATCTTATCACAGCGGAAAGCAGACTCCATCCGCTTCGAATCGGCACGCGAGCGCTACGAACGTCTGCTGAAGAACAACCCCGAAATCATTCGTCGCGCCCCTTTGAGTCAGATTGCCTCCCTGCTGGAGATGACCCCCGAAACCCTAAGCCGCGTACGGGCCGGTACCCTATAAGGTTAGCTGTTCAAGGCTTCCAATAGCTTGTCGACAGCCATTTCGGGCGAAGCCGACGATCCCAGAAGCTGTACGAACTTACTCCCAACAATTCCACCGGAGGCATTGCTGCAGGCTGCATCGAAGGTAGCCTTGTTTGAAATGCCGAATCCGATCAACCTCGGGTTGCGAAGCTGCATGGAGTTGATGCGACGGAAGTAATCCTGCTTCTGTTCTGTAAAACTCTGCTGGGCACCGGTAGTGGAGGCCGACGATACCATGTAGATAAATCCGTCGGTATGGGCATCGATCAGACGGATACGTTCTTCCGATGTTTCGGGCGTAATCAGCATCACCACCTTCACGTTGTACTTTTCTGCCGTCTCCTTATAGTCCGCCAGGTAATCGGCAAAGGGCAGATCGGGAATAATCACCCCGTCTATTCCGCATTCGGCACACGAACGGCAAAAGTTTTCGAACCCGTACTGCATGATCGGGTTGAGGTATCCCATCAGTATCAGCGGTATATTTACCTCTTCGCGTATATCCCGCAGCTGGTCGAACAACACCCGCAGCGACATACCGTTGCGCAGGGCACAGGTAGACGACTCCTGAATAACCGGACCGTCGGCCATGGGGTCCGAAAACGGAATCCCTATCTCCACCAGATTGATTCCCTTCTGTTGCAATGCCTTCAAGACACGGGTGGTATCGTTCAGGTTAGGATAACCTGCGGTAAAGTAAACCGACAAAATATTATTCTGTCTGGTTTTAAATAAAGTCGTGATACGATTCATACGACGTAATTTTTTTATTGATTTTACAAATTCTTTCAGCTTATCAACCTCCTTCATCCCCGGTGTCGTTTCGAAGCCACTGTTCAGGTCAACCCCCACCCAGTAGGGATGGGCAAATTCCGTAAGGTCACCCAAGCTGTCGGGATTAATCCCGCCGCTCAGCAAGAAAGGCGTCTCCCCTTTGTAGGCAGATAAAACGGACCAGTCAAAACGCTTGCCCGAACCTCCATATCCGGCACATTTGGTATCAAACAGATAATAGTTGCAGCAGCCTTCGTAGGCAACGGTAGCCTGCAGATCGGCTTCGGTTTCGATGGCGAAAGCCTTGATGACCGGTATCCCCGCCTGACGCAGTTCCCAGCACAGGGCCGGCGACTCGCTGCCATGCAGCTGCACCATATCCAACCCGTATCGCTTTACCGTATTCCACACCTCCGAACCGTCGGCATCCACAAAAACACCCACCTTCTTGATATGTCCCGGCAACGTCTCAGGCACATACTCCGTAAACCGTTTGGAAGCCCCGTAAAAGATGAACCCCATCCAATGAATATCCAGGGCAGACACCCGGCTGATATTATCCGGGTCGCGCATTCCACAAACCTTGATCAACATGGTATAGCCTCTTTAAAATGAGTGAGAGTAAGTCCCGGGTCCGCCTCCTTCATAAACGTCTCCCCAATCAGGAACCCCCGGTACCCTACCTTACGCAGGCGGGCAATCAGCTGCGGATCGGCAATGCCGCTCTCCGAAACCTTCAGCACCTCTTTGGGCAGCAATTCGGCCAGACGGAACGAATTCTCCACGTCCGTATGAAACGACCCCAGGTTCCGGTTATTCACCCCCACCATATCCACGTGCGGATTCAGGTGATCCAGCTCCTGTTGGCTGTGCACCTCCAGCAATACCTCCAGCTGAAGCGAGTGAGCCGTTTCGGCCAGGCTTAGGCACTCCGCCGGCGTAAGGCAGGCGGCAATCAGCAACACCGCATCCGCACCCATCACACGGGCCTGGTATAACTGGTAACTGTTAATAATAAAATCTTTCCGCAGCAAAGGCAGATCCACCACCTTGCGTGCCGTAGCCAGATCCCCCAGCGAACCCCCGAAAAACAGACTGTCGGTCAGCACCGAGCAAGCCGATGCCCCTGCCAGCTCGTAAGCAGGAAGTACCTCGCGCACGTTGGCTTCCGGATGCAGCCACCCCTTGGAGGGCGACTTCCGTTTAAACTCGGCAATGATACCCGCCTCAGAAGCAGCCAGAGCCGCCCGCATCGAACGAGTGGGCAAGTCAAGGCGCGTACTGCCCATGCTAACCAAAGTCTGCAACGAGATGGCCTCCTCCTGGCGGGCCACCTCAATCCGTTTGTTTGCAATAATATCTTGTAAAATATCTTTCATTGTCTTATCAATTAAATACAATAAACAATCCCCTCCAATCAACTGTTCAACGCTACAAACTTTTTAAAAGTAGCCAACGTCTTACCACTCTCCAGCGATTCGCGGGCAATGGCCAGACACGATTCGACCGACCGTTCCGGTTCGATCACCCGGATGGCAAAGGCCGCGTTTATCAGCACACAATCACGTTGTGCATCCGTACACTGGTTACGCAACACCCGGTCGAACAACAAAGCAGCCTCTTCCGGCGTCTCACCCCCGTATAACTCCGTAGGATCTATGCGTTTCAGTCCCAGCATCTCGGGCGTATACACCTTTTCGGTGGTAGCCGTAGCCACCTTGAAGGGAGCCGTAAGCGAAATCTCGTCGTACCCGTCCATACTGTGAACCACGGCAAAATTAGCCAGGCTCTGCTGGTAGCTGTAACTATACAACCGCAGCAACGGCAGGTTGTACACACCCAGCAACTGATACGCCGGACGGCACGGATTGATAAGCGGTCCCAGCATATTAAAGAACGTACGCACCCCCAGACTCTTACGTATGGGCGCCACCGCCTTCATGGCCGAACTGAACAGCGGTGCATGCAGGTAAGCCATGTTGCATCCATCCATGGAAGCCCTCAGCTTATCATTATCGGCCGTAAACTTCACCCCGTGCTGCTCAATCACGTTAGACGAACCACTTACCGACGTAGCCCCGTAGTTACCCTGCTTTACCACCGGATAACCCGCACCCGCCACCACAAAGCAGGCCGCAGTCGAAATGTTGAAGGTATTCTTACCATCACCACCCGTACCCACGATATCCAGCGGCTTATATTCCGCCAGATCCACCGGCACCCGCATCTCCAGCAAGGCATCGGTAAAGCCGGCCAGCTCCTCTACGGAAATGTTACGCATCAGAAACACCGTGATAAGCGAAGCAATCTGGGTGTCGGTATATTTGCCGGCCACCATATTCTGCAATATCTCGCGTGCCTCCTCCTTGCCAAGATACTGGTGTTCAAACAATCTGTATAATATCTGTTTCATACCCTTATGCATTTAACCAGTTTGCAATCAACTCAATCCCTTTAGGCGTAAGCACCGATTCCGGGTGGAACTGAATGCCCCGCACATCGTAGCAGCAATGGCGCAACGCCATAATCTCGCCCGCGTCATCCTGGGCTGTAATCTCCAGGCAGTCGGGAAAGTTCTCACCGCTCACCACCCACGAGTGGTAACGCCCCGCCTCGAAGCTATCGCCCAACCCGTTGAACAGGTAATCGTTTTCCACCACCCTGATTACCGAGCTGATGCCATGATGCACCTCCTTCAGGTTCTCCAGCCGGGCCCCGAAAGCCTCGCCTATGGCCTGTTCGCCCAGGCATACCCCCAGGATACTTTTGGTAGGCGCATACCTTTTAATCACATCCAGCAAAATACCCGCTTCGGATGGGATACCCGGTCCCGGCGAGAGTAAAATCTTATCAAAGCGCTCAATCTCATCCAGTCCGATGCAATCGTTGCGATGCACCTCCACATCCGTAAAACCCAGTTGTTTCACAATATGAAGCAAGTTATAGGTAAACGAATCGTAATTATCCAGTAACAATATCTTTTTCATATACAATCTGATTTTACTATTAATTCTTTAATGTGGCAGCCAGGTCGATCGCCTTTTTCAACGCCGCCAGCTTACGGTTGGTCTCCTCCAGTTCGCGGGCATCATCACTTTTAGACACAATGCCGGCCCCCGCCTGATAGTACAACTTATTGCCCCTGCTTACAAACGAACGGATGGTGATGGCCTGGTTCAGGTCGCCGTTAAACCCTATAAACCCGATACAACCCCCGTAGGCACCCCGGTTATGATGTTCAATCTCGCTGATCAGCTGCATGGCACGCACCTTGGGTGCACCACTCAACGTACCCGCCGGAAAGGTATCAATGTAAGTCTTCACCGGATTACTCTCCGGATTCAACGCACCGCTCACCCTCGAAACCAGGTGAATTACATGCGAGTAATACTGAGGCTCCTTGTAAAAATCCACCTTCACATCGTGGGCGTTCCTGCTCAAATCATTACGAGCCAGATCCACCAGCATCACATGCTCTGCATTCTCCTTCGGATCGTTCAGCAACGCCTCCGTAAGCAACTTATCCTGCAACAAGTCGCCCGTACGGAAAGCCGTTCCCGCAATAGGATCGATGCTGGCGCGACCGTTGCTCACCTTGCAATGGGTTTCGGGCGAGGAGCCGAAGATGCGGAAACCCCCAAAGTCGAAATAAAACAGGTAAGGCGACGGATTGATACTCCGCAACGCACGGTACACCTTGAAATCGTCACCCCTGAAAGCCTGCTTGAACTGACGCGCCAGCACAATCTGGAACACATCCCCCCGCATGCAATGAGCCACCCCCTTGCGCACCATGGCACGGTACTCATCGTCCGTAATGGGACTCGTCTCCTTGCCATCCGGAATAAAATTGTACGACGCATAGTTGCGGTTCTCAATCATCGTCTCGATACGCTCCATCTCGCTGGCTTCGCCTTCGCGCAACAGCTCAATCAGGGTAAGCTCGTTCTTGAAATGGTTGAACACTAAAATATATTTATACAAAAGATAATACATATCCGGTGCATCGTTCTGTGCATGGTGACTCTCCATCACCTCTATCTTCTCAAAATAGCGAACCGCATCAAAGGCCGTGTAACCGAACAAACCGCAAACCTCGCTGTTGTCGCCCTCCACCTTAAACCGTTTCAGGAAATCGTTCAGCGCATCCGCCACTGTATAGGCATCCGTAACCGGCAGCTCCTCCGTGTGATTATCCGGATAGCGCATGGTACTCATTCCGCTGTTAATGCCAATGCTGGCAATGGGACAGAGGGCGATAAACGAAAGACTGTTCTCGTTGGCATGAAAATCCGAGCTTTCCAGCAAGGCCGACTCAGGATACATATCCCTCACCTTCAGGTAAATGCTCACCGGCGTATGTAAATCGCCCAATATCCTTTTGCTGTGTGTCTTATAACTGTAGTTCATAGAAGTATGCTGTTAAGTGGGTATGTTATTTCATCGAATCAATGTAAGTATCCATATCCTTGTCGCCGCGCCCCGAAACCGTAAGCACCACCACATCGGTAGGTTTAAAAGAAAGCTTGGGTAAAGCACCCAGGGCATGAGCCGATTCCAGCGCCGGGATAATCCCTTCCAGCCGGGTAAGTTCGAAGGCCGCATCCAGCGCCTCCTGGTCGTCCACCGCCAGAATCAGGGCACGTTTGGTAGCCGAAAGATTGGCATGAAACGGACCGATACCCGGATAATCCAAACCTGCCGAGATAGAGTAAGGCTCCTCGATCTGTCCGTCTTCACTCTGCATCACCAGGGTTTTCGCCCCGTGGATGATACCCATCCGTCCCAGCTGGATGGTAGCTGCCGATTCGCCGGAATCAATCCCTTTGCCACCCGCTTCGGCCAGTACGATCTGCACCTCCGGATTATCCACAAAATGATAAATGGTACCCGCCGCATTGCTGCCGCCGCCCACACAGGCAATCAGGTAATCGGGGTTCTCGCGTCCCTCTTTCTCCAGCAACTGCTTTTTAATCTCCTCGCTTATAACAGACTGCAGGCGAGCCACCATATCGGGGTAGGGGTGTGGCCCCACGGTAGAACCGATAATGTAAAACGTATCCGCCGGGTTACAGCACCAGTCGCGTATGGCCTCGTTGGTAGCATCCTTCAGCGTCATGTTGCCCGATGTAACCGGACGAACCTCGGCACCCAGCATCTTCATCTTCTGCACATTCACATGCTGTCGCTCCACATCCGTCTTCCCCATGTACACGATACACTTCATATCCATCAGGGCACAAACCGTAGCCGTGGCCACCCCGTGCTGACCGGCACCCGTCTCAGCGATGATGCGCGTTTTGCCCATGCGCCGTGCCAGCAGAATCTGTCCGATGGTATTGTTAATCTTATGTGCACCCGTATGGTTCAGATCCTCGCGCTTCAGGTAGATGCGGCAGCCGTAGCGGGCAGACAGGCGGTTGGCCAGGTAAAGCGGCGACGGCCTCCCCACGTAATCGCGCAACAAGGCATCAAACTCCTGTTTAAAGTCGGCACTCTGCAGCACCTTCAGGTAAGTATTCTTCAAGTCTTCCACACAGCGGTGTAAAATTTCCGGAATGTAAGCTCCGCCAAATTCACCGTAATAACCCTCTTCGTTAACCAGATACGTTTTCATTCTATTTTGTTTTTTATTAAATTCTGCAAATTAAAAAAGGCCTGTCGCAAGAGCGGCAGGCCTTCTAAAATATCTTATACTTTATGGATATACACAGGACTGTTCCTTACGACTTTGTGAGTTGTAAGAAGCGCCACCAATATGTATTAACCATTATAGTTCTCATTTCGTTTGTTGTTATATCGGCAGCAAATGTATATCTTTTCTGATAATCTGCAAATAATTCGTCCTTTTTTTTGTATTTTTTTTTCTTCGCAGCACCTGGAAGGGTTACGAATAACCCCCAAAAGGGTATTAATCTAAATAATAATCGCATATTTGTAAATCGAAAAGGGTTGATTATGAATACAAAATACAAAGCACAGATCGATTCCGTATTGCACTATGTGAATCAGCAAATAGGCAATGATTGGTCGGCTTCAGCCTCTCACGCCTTCAATAAAGCCACACAGGCCGATGTGTTGGCGCGGATAGCCTGTATGTCCGTCCGCAATTTTCAGCTTTATTTCAAGCTCTATCTCAACGAATCCTTTGGCGAATACATCGACAGAGTGAGACGCGAGCTGGCCCTGCAGCTCATTGCCGAAGGGAGGTACACATCCACCCAGATAGCCGAAAGGATAGGATATGCAAACGATACAGCCCTGTACAACGTACTCGATAAGAAATACAGCCTAACTCCCTCCCAGTACCGTCAACTCGTACGGCAGAGCAAGTCAGCCGAAACCCAAAAACTAAGCTGCAGCATCCGGCGCATGCAGGAAACTCCCGTTATATTTCTTTCCTTTATCGGAGATTATAACAACTACTCCAGCACCTTTTTCGAAGCCGAAAGTTGGGATAAGCTGTATACCTTTGCCCTTTCGCATGACATTTTGCCCGAGGACGAATCCTATTGGGGGATATGTTACGATACCACCGAAATAACCGATCCCAATAAATGTCGCTTTTATGCTTGTATGACCGTTACAGATAAACCGCGATTAAAGGTAACAGACCCAATCAAATACATGCAGATTCCAGCCGGCGAGTATGCCGTATTCACCCATGTTGGCCCATACTACTACCTCGATCAATTTTACGAACCGGCCATCCAATCCATTCCCGAAGGCTACCAACTGAATGATGGTCTTATTCTGGAACATTATCTAGATAACGAAGACCGCCCCGTATCACAGTATCAAACCGAAGTCTGGATCCCGATACAACGAGTATAGGTTAGGATACTTTCTCCCCTTCCTCTTTATTCCAAGGGCGAGCATTGTATTCACTTGATTTGATATTATTCCAAATAGTGTGCTTTATATAATACCGATAATCCTTGTGAAGATTTTCTTTATAACTATCATAAAGCCCATCAAATCTAACTATCGCTCTATCATCTTTTATATTTATCCAACGCTTTGTTTTATATATGTCAACTTGTTGGTCTGCAGATTTTTTCTCAATTATAGGAAATCTTGTCGGGCAGGGATCAAAAGCATTGAAAGTATCAAAAAGTTCCCATGTACACTTCTGAGGTCCAGTAAATATTTTTTTATCATTTCTAATTAAACTTCTAATCAGTATTCCCCCGTAATATACATTTTGATTATTACTTTTTTCAGTTTCATCCTTAGGACAAAAACTTTCAAAAGAAATATCTAACCCACTATCATGGAAAAACCATTGACCTTTACTTAAGTTGCGTTCATAAGTTATTACATCAGGATGTTTGTCATCAAAATAGTAAAATTCAATCTCAAGGAAATCATACGTAGCATCGCCCTTTTTGATATGATATTCGTTGAATAACTTCTTTGCTATAGCATCATAAATTTTAGCAATAGCTTTATCTCGCACTTCTTTTGCTTCTTTATCTTCATCTGCTTTATCAGAGTAATCTGGCAGTAAGCTTTTGATATCTAATAATTCAATAAGCTGATAGTCTTTTAGGTCCTTTTCCATAATAGTTTTTTTAGTTTTTACGATTCTGTTTCTTTAATTCCTCCAGAATCTTCTTTTGGTTTTTGGCAATCTTGCTAGTGCCATTTATCCATCTGTTCAGTTTCATGCCAATCCAGAACAGCGCAATAAATACAACGATAAAGATAATAAGTTCTTTCATAAAATATTGATTTTAAGATAAATTATCCATGTAGTAATTTGCAAGCCCCGGAAACTTTTCCGCAAGAGCAACCAATCCACAAGTAGCCATTATTAAAATTTCATCATCCGAATAAGCCAGCCTGCCGGTTCGTTCACAGTAAGCCTCTATTTCTTCTTCATTTGCAAAACGAGTCATCAGCTTTTCACAAATCTCTTCCAACGTTTCATTGCTAATCATTTCATTTAAATTTTAATGTTCCACGATATACAGTTAAAAGCTCCACCAAGTTGAACGATATCCGCAATGTTAACCTGTTCTATTTGATGGCCATTAAATAAGTCCGAAAATTGCTTGAATGCCAGTTTATCCTCCGGAGCACCAATGGCAGGCAGCAGAATAAAGGAACCCACCTGCAGGAAGTTGATGTACGACCAACTCAGTTTAGAGCGTTTGGCAACCCTGTAGTTCAGTTCCACAATATCATAAAAGCCCTCCAATGCATTAATCAGCTTTTTGCGCAGGGCCATATCAAAATTGATGTAATTATTCAGCAGAATTCGTTCCTTATCGATATAGCGCACCATCCCATCAGCATGGCCATATTTTTCGTATCTATCCCAGGGAATGACAATAACCCGGCATTGAAAAGCCTCCTCTAGGGTATAGTATAGCTGCCATTTGGTAAAAGTTGGATTTTCGGCAAACACCTTGCCGGTCATAATTACAGCATCCCTGCATTTTATAATGTTACCTCCATCAAGCACAACATCAATTTTCTGAGTAGGGATATGTAAATGGGTGCAACAACCTTTCGGATCCGTAATAAAAGCCCGTTTGCTTTGCAGGTAATCCGGATTGTATTTGTACTCAACAAACACCGATTCAGCAATCTGTACAGGCATAAAATCCCTTATCCAGTAATCCTTCGTAAAGGGTAACAGCTCGAAATTGATGCAATGCCTCTTCAGCACTTCGCTTATGGAATTAAAGCAAGCAAAATCCCTAATCCATTCCGAAAAGTAAACCATATTGGTATCATAGTCAGTCAGCAACATCCTATCCGTATTAAGTTTATACAAAACTACCCCAAACACCTAGATCAACCACTACTCAAAAGTGCAGAAAAATGGTATTAGATTTCTTTTCATGCAATATTAATTATATCTT
>JAEAMF010000687.1_pt1 | contig 35616 bp, 29 predicted proteins | sample 8958721 | NCBI WGS metagenome assembly JAEAMF01 (sample SAMN16933255, study PRJNA681124) | bioreactor sludge metagenome | isolation source: anaerobic bioreactor treating anionic surfactant - SDBS | place: India: Bengaluru | collected 2019-02-28 | reverse complement strand
TGATCGTTTTTCCCGGCCTTGAAAGGCCGGGCTAAAATCATTTCGGCCGCTGCCGCGGCCAATTTCGGAATCCGGTTTATATTCGAGATCGGCATCTCAATCGGATTGTTAAAAGCCGATTTCCGATTGCGATCCCGATTCCGATCCCGATGTGCTATTAAGTTGGGAGTAGGCGAATGGCAGTTTACCGGAGAGGATACCAGCGATATCGGGGAGCGATCACGGGCCGATGGACCCGGTTTCTGGTACTTCCCCGCTTTGCCTGGCGGCGCCTGTTTCAGCAGCGCATGATATCTCTGCTCCTGCTTGCTGCCCTGATATGGCCTCTGCTGTGCGCCATCTTCATCTATATCAGCAATCATGCCGATCTGCTAAAAGGAATGGGCCGACAGTTCCAAAATTTCATCGAAGTCAAAGGCAGCTTTTTCATCGTCTTCATGCAGGTCCAGGCGACGTTTGCCGTCCTCCTGGCCGCGCTGGCCGGGCCGGGATTGATTGCGCCCGACCTCGCCAACAACGCCCTGCCGCTATATTTCAGCCGGCCGCTGTCCCGCGCGGAGTACATACTCGCGCGGCTCGTAACGCTCGTGGGGCTGCTTTCCCTGATAACCATCATCCCTGGATTGCTGATGTTCGGCATACAGGCAGGCATGGCCGAAAGATCCTGGTTCAGCGAAAACTGGCGGCTGGGCATCGGTATCACCGGGGGATTTGTCGTCTGGATCCTGCTTGTTAGCCTTGTGGCGCTGGCAAGTTCGGCATATGTCAAACTCAGAGTTGTGGCCGGTGGCCTCGTGCTCGGTTTCTTTTTCGTCCTGGGCGGCGCCTCAACCATGGCCAACGCGGTATTCCGGTCGACATGGGGCAGCATTTTCAACCCGATGTGGATCACGCGCCGGCTGTGGTACGCCATGTTTAGCGTGGAACCGCCCGCCGGCCCGGGCATTTGGACCTGTGTCCTGGCGCTTGCGGCGTTTATGCTCCTGTTCCTTTTGGTGCTGCAGCGCAAACTGCGTCCGGTGGAGGTGATCACGTGACCGGGGCCGCGGTGATTTTCGACGAGGTCTCGAAGTTTTACGGTGAAGTGCTCGGTGTAAACCGCGTCACGCTGAACATTCCACCGGGGATCACCAGTCTTGTAGGCCCCAACGGTTCCGGCAAAACCACGCTGATGAATCTGATGACGGGCCTGATTCACCCCGACAGCGGATCGATCAGCATGCGCGGCATTTCGCCCCGCGATCCGGAAAACCTGATGCGTATCACGGGATACGCCACGCAGTACGACGCGGCGCCGCGCTGGGCGACGGGATTAAGCTTCATCACGACCGGCCTGCTTCTTTACGGATGCGACCGGAGCGCAGCGGAAGAAAAGGCATGGAAAGCGCTCGAGCAACTGGGATTGACCGAGGCGGCGAATCGCAAGATGGCGGCCTATTCCAAGGGGATGAGACAGCGAGTCCGCCTGGCACAGGCGATTGCGCATGAACCCGATCTCCTGCTGCTGGACGAACCTCTCAACGGGCTCGATCCCCTGGTCCGCGCGGAAACGATCGCCCTGTTCCGTTCGTGGGCCGCTCAGGGGCGGCACGTGATCCTGTCGAGCCATGTACTCCAGGAAGTCGACCTGATCAGCGATCAGGTTATTCTCATTGCCAACGGCATGATCATCGCCGAAGGCAAGATCCGCGACGTGCGTGAGGAAATCCGCGAGCATCCGTGCCAATACATCGTCCGGTGCCGCGACACTTCAAAAGTGGCCGCTCTTTTGTTCGCCGAGAATCACGTTACGGAAATCCGGCTGAATGAGGACAGGATGGGCCTTTTGGTCCTGACCAGGGACCGCGAGCAGTTTTCGCGCTCCATCGGCCGCATTGCGCTCGAAGGATACAAGATAGACAGCGTCATTCCGGCCGACGAGAACGTGGACGCTCTCTATGAATATTTGATCGGCGAAGGGAATTAGATCGGAATTATGAACAATCAGTCGCGGGCAAAACAGGCGTGGACCATCGCGAAAATCGAGCTGCGCCGCGCGTTTTTCTCGAAGCGGGCTTTCTGGGTTTACGGATTGGCCCTGTTCCCTTCGTTCATTTTCTTCGGCAACAGCCTCCAGGCAAAATTCCGGCGCATGAGCCTCTCGGCAAACGGCCTGACGAAGCCTGCGCTGATAGACACCATCCGGACAGGCGAAACGGCGGAGGCCGTTCTGCAGAGGGTCGGGAAACCGGCGTTGGACATGGAGTGGGAAAACTCCCGGCGCGTTCGTGACGCATCGGAAGAACCCGATATCACAGTGCACAGCATCGAGCCCGCCGCCGCGGGGCGCTTCATCCGGCTCAATGTGATCCGGCCTTCCTATATAAACGATCCTGCGGCGAGGATTTACGAATTCGAGGTTTACGGAGACGGGCCGGTCAATCTTGCACTTCACCGTCCGGCGACAAGCAGCACTCCCTGCAGCGCCGGCGAGGGCCCGGAAAAAGCCTTCAACGGCAGCATCAAAGGCGGCACTACGGACCGCTGGTGCTCCCGTTCAGCCCGGAAATTCCTGCAGGTGGATCTGGGCCGCGAAATCCAAGTGAAACGCGTGATCGTCAAACACGCCAGCGCCGGCGGCGAGCGCGAAGAGTTCAACACTGCCCTGTTCAATGTCCAGGCGAGCAAGGACAACAGATCGTTTGTTACGGTCGTGAATGGAACGGGCGCGCGGCTCGTGGACGAAATCACTGCGCGCCGGAGAATTTCCTATTTCGACGGCAGGCGCGAAGCGCGTCTGGAGTTCACCGACGGTAAGCTGACATTCCAAAGGGTTCGCTCCTTGCTTGATTTTGAAGAGGACCGCAAGATTTTCGCTGGAGTTTTTCAGTTTTTCTATCTGCGTCTGGCGATATTCTTCGGCTGTCTCGGCATCTTCATGAACCTCTTTCGGGGCGAAATGCTGGACAAGACATTGCACTTCTGGTTTCTCGCACCGGCGCGGCGCGAGGTGCTATTGCTGGGTAAATATGGCGCGGGCCTGATCGCATCGACCGTGATTTTTGCGGGCGGCGCACTGCTGTGTTTTCTCGTGCTGCTCTGGACGCACGATCCCGTGGAGGTCCAGGCGTACTGGCAGAGTAACGGGATGGCGCACGCATTCTGGTATGCCGCAGCGGCCGGGCTAGGATGTATCGGCTACGGAAGCGTTTTCCTCGCAGCGGGATTGCTTTTAAAAAATCCGATAATCCCGGCAGCCGTGCTGCTCGGCTGGGAGGCCATTAACGGTTTCCTGCCGGACATCCTGCAGAAGTGCAGCGTGCTGTATTACCTTCAGTCCCTGTGTCCCGTCCCTGCACCGCTGGATCAGAGCACTCCGGCCATACTGCAGCTCCTGCTTGCACCTGCGGAGCCAGCGTCCCGCTGGGGCGCTATTCTCGGCCTGTTCTTCGTAACGGCGATTGTGCTTCTGATTGCCCGCCGCGCCATCCTCCGCATGCAGGTCTCCTACGGCGCCGAGCCGTAGGGCTGTCGATCGACGCATATGTTTTTCGCTCAACCAGCACTATTTCCGTCGAACAATCACGGTATAAATCGTGATAAATTAAACTTACTCAATTGCTTTATACTTTAGGAAGCGATCAAACATGATTTGCCGAGTCGAGAAACTCGATCACGAGGATTCAGCTGTCAGAAAGAAGATATTCGATTTCCTCGCCGAGCATGAGCCTCATGCCTTGTTCATTCTGGGAAATCTGACAATGAACTTCCCTCACTCGCACCTGTACGCTGCCCTGAAGAACGGTCGATGGGTAGGCATCGCCGGCTACTACGATTTTGGGAAGTCGCTCATTCCTTTCTCCACAGACGCTGAAATAATCCGTTCCCTCGCACGACATGTTGCGGCCGCACATTTGCAGGTGGAATATGTAAACGGGATCGACTACGCAGCCGAGCCTGCCTATAGGGAACTTTTGCAGATGGGCTACCGGCCCGACAACAATCCGAACCAGGTCTTCATGGAAATGACCGGCCTTCCGCCTCTCCAGCAACGGGAGCCGCTCGCCCGCCAGATACAGGAAGGAGACAGCACAGAAGTCGCCCACTTGCACAGATGCTTGAAAGGGACATGGGATGAAATCCGCCCACTGACGCCTGAAGAGTTGGAGCGCGCAAGCCTGAATCCCCTATGCACGGTGGTCGAAGCGAACGGGCATATTGTTGCGACCGCTTCAACGAACGGCATTGGCATCCGGAGCTATCAAATACTGGGTGTGGCTACCCACCCGACGCACCGCCGCTGCGGCTATGCCCGTGCAGCCGTTGCCGCTCTAATGCGCCTCATGGCCGGTCAAGGCGGTCGCCATGCTGTCCTTTTTACCGAACAGAACAACACAGCGGCGCAGCAATGCTATTTGGGTTTGGGATTCAAGGTCACGGGAGCGTATTACGTTGCGAAATTGAAGGCAAAATAGCCAATCGGTGTCAGGCTAGATTTACCCCCAATTTCTCTTATTTGAACTCCCGAATCCTTTTGGCTATGTCTTCATCAATCTGCCGGACCTGCGCCGATGCCTCGTCGATCTGGCCGCGCAGCTTTGTCAAGGAGTCCTCGGCGGCTGCGAGGGCGTTCATCCATTTTGCCCGCAGGTCTCTTTCAGAGGGAGTACCAACGGAAGTGGTGTTGACATTCTGCCGCAGGCGGTCTTGCTCTTCAGACAAGCGGCGGGTTTGATCCTGCCACTCATTGATTTGACGCCGGAATGTCGCTTTCCTGGCCATGAGTCGGCTGACATCGTCTAGAAGCGCGCGGAGGCCGGGCGAGAGATATTCCGCGGATGCAAAGAGCTTTACCCGGGTCACGTCGGCATTTCCGATATCAATCGATTCCAGCACATCGCGTTTTTCCTCAACGGTGAAATCCTTGGTTTCTCCGGGCTTGAGAATGACCTCGAACCTGTAATGATTGTCCACTTCCTTCAGAGGTTTTTCCGGTTTGCTCAATTTGTAGGAAGTTGTTACCGGCTGGTTCAGCCAAAAGGTCGCCTCTTCCTTGCCGCGGTTTGTGATCTTCCAGGCATTGATCAGGGTGTCCACGCGGGTGACATTGAGAATGCCGTCGACCAGCGTCCCTTTGTAGTAAGGTTGAAGCTTGTTTTCCGTTTTGCAGCTTACATCTATCGATGCGTCTATTGCATAGGGGAGTACTTCCTGGCTGCCCGGCGGCAGGGTGTGCGCCAGAATCCCTTCGCCGATCGAGGTGCTTCCCTCGAAAAAGGTGACGGCGCCCGCTTCGAAGGTCACATCCGTATCGTTCCGGAGCACCCAGGCATTGGTGGACTTGGGCGAGAATGCGGCTTTGTAGTAGACGACCCGCTTGCCCTGCAGGGTTTTCGAGACAATAGGCACCAACGCCGCCTGGCCTCTGGGAATGCTGATTTTGTCGGTTGCAGTGAAGCTGAAAAGCTCAGCAACTTTGGTTCCCTGAGCGGCTGCGCCGACCGAGGTGGCCAGCGTTTCTCCAAAGGAACTTTGCTCCTCAATTTCCGGCAACCTTCTCATGGCATCCATGCTCTGAGCCACATTGGCGGTTGGGAGCGCCGGACGCGAAGCTCTGCCGGCCCCAACCACGCCTCCTGCTACGGCGGTCCGCGCCATTGATTTTTTGTACTCGTCCATTTCAGGCGGCGTCGTCTGGCTCCAGTCTACCGCCATATCCTGCAAACCCGGAATCGGCGCTTGCTGCCGCTTGATATAAAGCGGCGAGTAGAGGTCCATGACATACGAAAACGGATTACCGGCCACGAAGGAAAGTGAAATATCTTTCCAGTCTTCTTCCGTCGTGTTTTCAGCCTGCGCCCATCCCTGAAGAAGGGCGGAATTCTTATCCTTTGGATTCAGTATGAGCCGGTAAGAGGTTTTCCATATAGGCATCTCCAAAAGGTAGCCGAGGCGCACGTCGCGTTCTCCCTGCCCCGCCGCCGTTAGTGTCAGCTTCTTACGATTCGTATATTTGCTGTCGAGCGCCAGGTTGAGCAGGCGGTTCAGGTCTCGCTGGAGCGCTTCATCCGCCAGAGAGAATTCGGTGATGGCGAACAGATCCGCCGAGCGGATGGGGCCGGCATCCGTCAGGATCACCAGACGGAAGCTGTTTCTGACTGTCTGGCCGCCGGCGCTGAGTTCGGTAACCGGTTCGGTGCCGAGTATGCGTCCCTCGATAGTCTCGCCGGGCGCCCTGACGGCCACGCGGGCGCCCTTAAGCTGCGTTAAAAACTGGGATAATGCGGCATTTTCGGGCACGGTGATGAGTATGTCCTGGATCTGTTTTGAGAGCGGGTCCTTCGTTTCATACTGCACCGAAACGATGCGGCCGCCCGAAAGGTCGACGGCGTAAAAGCTCGTCAGGAGATCTTTCATCTGGTCTGCCCGGAAAGCCAGTTGCATAACCTCCGTGTCCCGCACCTTTCCCTGGCGCTCGATGTAACCCATGCCATGCTTATAGAGAACCACTTTCGTGACGGCCGGCGCTTCGGTCGTCGGGGCAGTCTTTTCGCTTCCGCGCAGTTTGACGGTGGTAAAAAGTATTGTTGAAACTGCCATGACGGCAAGAGCGGAAAGGGCGTTGCGTCGAATAGCGTTTAAAGTCATGGTGCGTCTCCTCCAAATGCAAATTCGTGTCAGGCCAGATTTGCCCCCATTCCTCAAAACCGCCAGGCCCGTATTGGCTCCATGGTAATTGCGGTTAATTTTGCCTGACACCATTTTTTTTTCGCATCAAGCGCTTGATCAGGACGATTTGACCGGTGTGATAGGCGTCGTGCGCGGCAACTCCGTAAATGATTTTCGCATAGGGATACCGGCTTCGTCCCGCCGGCTCCTTGAGGATACGGGCATCCATCGACGCGACAGTCCTGCGCAGGCACTGATGCATCTCCTCGAGCAGCCGCTGATCTTCCTTCCACGCATCATTCGTCAACGTTTGAGGTCGCCGGATCCAATTGCTTCCCTTCAGCGGAAATGACCCTCGCTTTTCCCCCAGCAGCTTTCTCCTTACCGTGTATTTCCAGTAAGCGGCGTGAAGGACCAGTTCCCATATATTATGTCTGCCCGGCCCGGGACGCCAGGCAGTTTCTTCAGGAGAAAGCCCTCGAATGCTTCCCTTCAAATTGGGCCCATGCCACGATTTCCCGGAATATGCATCGTCGATGCAGGCAAGCAGCAACTCGATTTCGCCTTTCATGGTCCTCCTTTTACCACCCGCAATCCGGGCCGGGATCGGTCGGACGGGGCACCGCATCACTCCCGATCCCGCGGTTGCAGGCACTCCCCGGTCAGGCGCGCATATCAGTCTCCCTCTTTTGATATCGCGACGCCCTTTATTACCCGCACAGGTTCCTGGCGGTTGATTCGAGCGGCAACAAGGAAACAGCGGAAATATTTTTGCCAGGATTCAGGGCTCGACTGGTACTCATTGTCGAATGCAAAACAGTCGGCAAGAGCTTCCCGTACCCGCGACAATTCCCGCAGCCGCTTGCGGTTTTTTTCGTCCGCTCTCGTCAGGTCCAATAGTTCCAACGCCCTTTCAAAGGCTCGTCCGCTGAAATCCGGCCGCCCTTTGGCTCTCCATGAGATAGTTCTCTCAACTTCGCTTCCCACATTGGCCATTTGCTCGGCAAACGAAAGGATGTTCCATTTTCCCTCCGCCAATTCCCGATGTTGGTAGATCACCGGATTACCAGCCTTTCGACTATTTTCCGAATTCTCTCGCGGATTTCAGGATCCTCTACGTCTCTGCTGCGATTCTCCCTAGCAGGACGGAGGTTTATCATGGAATCGTATTCGATAAAATCGATTCCCTCTAATTCAGGATATAGATTGATGCCCCACAGATCGTTTTGATCGGACCCGTCTTCCAGAAGCAAAGCCTCTTCATCCGAATGCAGTTCCGCATCTACCGCCATGACATTTAGTTTCACGTCCACTACGGCCTTAACAAGATCTCCAAACATAGCCGCGGCCATTTTTTTCAGCTCGATCAGAGATATCCTGTCTTTTGCGTCAACCATCCTCATCCCGGCACCTCGAGATCGTAAATGAAGAGTTCCGGCGGGATTCTACACCCTTGAAGGCACCCAAAGAAGTATTTATGGACCGTGCAGATACCCGAATGAATTCCACCAGACCTTCCCTTTTACGTCGCCGTCAAATCAGTGGCTCAAATATGCTATGATCGACGCGGAGGTCCTTTCATGGGCGAAAGACGAGTCACGAGGCGTCAGTTCATTCAAAGCGCGGCGGCTACCGCCGGCGTAGCCTTGGTATCCGGTGCCGCGGCCTTCCCTGTTCAAGCGAAAAAGACTGCGACGGACCAGGTCACGTTGGGCAAAACCGGGATCAGGCTGAGCCGGCTCGGAATTGGGACCGGCACCGTCAGCGGGACCGTGCAGCGCAGCCTTGGCCACGAGAAATTCAACGCGCTGATCCGCTACGCTTATGACCGGGGAATCACTTATATAGATACGGGCGAGTCCTACCAGACTCACCCCTGGGTACGCGAAGCTATCAAAGGCCTGCCCCGGGAAAAGCTGTACATCCAGTCCAAGATGCTCCACACGGGCGGATTCGGAGGGCGAGGCGGATTCGGAGGCATGGGGGGCTTTGCGAATGAAGTTCCGGCTTTGGAGAGACTCGATCGGTTCCGCAAGGAGCTGAACGTAGATTATATCGACACAGTTCTGATCCATTGCCAGATGGATCCCAACTGGGATGAACACAGCAAGGCTCTGATGGATGGGCTCGAAGAGGCGAAGCAGAAGAAAATAATCCGCGCCCACGGCGTTTCCTGCCATTCGCTTCCGGCATTGAAGAGAGCGGCCGAGCTCAAATGGGTGGACGTCAACCTTGTGCGGATTAATCCGCAGGGAGTGGATATCGATACGGCAGAACTGGCCGTCTACGCCTCCAGCAACGAATCGCACGTGCCTGCGGTCGTCGAGCAGCTCAAGATCATGCGCAAAAACGGTCACGGCGTCATCGGCATGAAGCTGATCGCGCAAGGGAAATTCACGGACATCGAGGACCGCAGGAAATCCCTGAGATGGGTGATGCAGAACGACCTCGTGGACGCCGTCGTGCTGGGAATGAAGAGCAAGGAAGAAATTGACGAGGCGATCGTGAATATCAACGGTGCGTTTATCTGAAAATCGTTTCCGGTTCCCGTTCAAACACCAGCGTCCCGGAAGAAAGCTTCGGCAGGCGTACTACATTTCTTTGAACAGCTACAGAAGGCTATGGGATGCTCAGTACGTTAGACCGTAGCCGAGGCGGAATAAAGGATCATACCGGTCTTTGGAGCCGTTGGCGTTCAGCGGCAGCTGGTCCATCGATTTCGGCCATGAGAACGACAGCTTCCCCGTCGGCCTGAAATCTCCAAAGAGCACATCCGCAACTCCCTGCCCTTCCGTGCCCGGAAGAAATGCAGCGACGAACGCATCGGCCTGCGGCAGCGCCTCGCCGATTATCATCGGCCGTCCGGCAATCAGGACGACGATTACCGGGATTCCGGCCTTCTTGACATTCGCGACCGCCGTGAGGTCTTCCTTGTCCAAGCAAAGATCCGCGCGGTCTCCGACGCCTTCCGCATAGGGCTTTTCCCCAATTACGACGATTCCGACCGAAGCCCCTTCTGCGCCCGCGCCGTCGAGCGAATAGGTCACCTGCGTGGTTTTAGACACCGTCGCCTTGATGGCTTCGAGAATCGTGGTCCCGCCAGGCGTGACATTCCCGCTTTGCCCCTGCCATCGGACGGTCCATCCGCCGCACTGATTGCCGATGTTGTCGGCGTTTTTGCCGGCGACGAGAATCCGCGTAATCTGTTTGGACAACGGCAGAGCCTTGCGCTCATTCTTGAGCAGTACCAGCGACTTGCGTACAGCCTCGCGCGCCACCGCCCGGTGCTCCGGCGACCCGAATGAGGCGTGCAGCTTCCTGTCGGCCAGCTGCGACGGGTTTTTGTCCATCATGCCCAGCGCAAATTTCACCCGCAGGATGCGCGTCACAGCATCGTCGATGCGCGACATCGGCACGCGTCCTTCCGCCACAAGCTCTTTGAGCGTGTTGAAAAAGTTGCGATAGTCCGTCGGTTCCATCGCCATGTCCATGCCGGCATTGATGGATATTTCCACAGCCGTTTTATAGTCGCCCGGTTTGACCTGGCTGATCGCACTGTAATCGGAAATCAGAAAACCCTCGAATCCGAGTTCCTGTTTCAGGATTTCCGTAAGCAGCCGCTTGCTTCCCGAACATTTGACGCCGTTCCAGCTGCTGTAGGAAGGCATGATGCTCCCGACGCCGGCCTTAATTGCCGAAACATATCCCGGCAGATGGATGCGGCGCAATGTAGCCTCGTCCACCTTCACATCCCCCTGGTCGAGCCACAGCCGGGCGCCTTCTTTCGCCGGGACCGGTCCCGGGCGGGCGTCCGTGCTTGCCGTCGTTCCTCCGTCGCCGACATAATGCTTCGCACACGCCAGAATTGACAGAGGACCGGAAAGATCGAGCCCCTGCATCCCGCGGACGGTGGCCGCTCCGAGGCTCTTCACGATCTTCGGATCCTCGGAAAATCCCTCATAGGTCCGCCCCCAGCGGATATCCTGCGGCGCCGCGACGCATGGAGCGAAAGTCCATTGAATGCCGGTGGCGCGCACTTCCTCCGCGGTGATCCGGCCGATTTTTTCCACCAGTTTTGCGTCACGCGTACACCCCAATGCGATATTGTGCGGAAACATCACGGCCCCCATCACGTTGCTGTGACCGTGCACGGCGTCAATGCCATACAGCACCGGGATTGCGAGACGGGTCTTCATGGCTTCCGATTGCACCTTGTCATACAGATCCGTCCATGCCCGGAGAGTATTCCCTTCCCTGGGATCCGAATCGCCGCCGCTAAGAACCGAGCCGATGAAGTATTTCTGCATGTCGCCGGGATTTCCCAGAACCCGGTCCTGTTCGGGCTGCGTCATCTGCCCGATTTTTTCCTCAAGCGTCATTCTCGACAGCAGTTCCTTTGCCTGGGGATCGTAGGAGGAAAGCCGCTTCGATGCCGGAGCGACGAAAGCCAATGGGAGGCTGATCAAAAAGACGCATGCCGCCGCCGCAAACAGATACAATTTCATAAAGCACCCCTTCCTTGATAAACGGCCCTGAGCCCCCCGAGCATAGCTTCAAAAGCCCAAAGGGAATGAGAAAAACAGATGACACGCGACCGCATCGAAATGTAAGCTAGCGACTGCAGAATGATCAAGGAGAAATTCATGTCCAGGACCTACACCCGTAGAAACATTTTTGAGTTGGCCGGAGCTGCGGCGACGACGATGCTCGGCAGCCGGATAGCGCCGGCGCATCAGGCTAAACCGCCCGGCGCGGCCATGAGAGGATTCATGGCCGGCCATCCGGATCCGTTTCCCGCTCTGGAAAAGCGTTCTACGGTTTCGATTATTCAGGGGGAAGACCGGCGCAAGATGATCTATGAGTCGCTTATCGCCATCGACGAACAGATCCGCCCGATCCTGAAAAAAAAGAAAAGCGTCGTCATCAAACCGAACAACGTTTCCACGAACATTCAGCTCGCCGCGACTCACGCGGATGCGCTGCGGGGAATCCTGGATTACCTCGCCCCGCGCTTCAAAGGCCCAATCTACTTTGCAGAATCATCCGCCGGCAACACGATGGAGGGATTTGATAATTTCAAATACGCGCAGGTCGCCGCCGAACACAAATCGCAGAAGGTGCGCCTGATCGACCTCAACGAGGAAGGCATGTACGTGCTTCTGCCGCTTATTGACTTCGACTTGCATGTGGTTCCTGCGCGTCTGGCTGCCCGCCTGTTCGATCCGGATGCGTTCATCATCTCCGCGGCCATGCTCAAGACGCACAACATGGCGATCGCAACTCTCTCGATGAAAAACCTTGTTCTGGGAGCCCCGCTGCACCAGGGACCGAAAGATACAAAACGCTGGAACGACAAGCGCAGATATCACGTTGGAGTCCGGCAGAGCCTCTACAATTTTTTTCTGACGGCGCAGAAGATGCAACCCTACTGGGGCCTTGCCGTCATCGACGGATTTGAGGGCATGGAGGGCAACGGTCCGGCCATGGGAACTCCGGTCGCGTCGAGGATCGCCATTGCGTCCACGGATTTCATCGCCGCCGACCGGGTGGGTGTCGAGGCTATGGGAATCGATCCCAATTGGCTCGGCTGGCTGAAATATTCGGGCGAGGTCGGGTTGGGCCAGTGGGACCTCTCGAAGATCGATATTCGCGGCCCTCAGCTCTCCGCCATTCAGAAAAAATACCGCATGCACGCCGACGTTGACCGCATGTTGAAATGGATGGGGCCGATGGAGGAGATGCCGCCGAACCTGGGATGGGTGAGGCCGGTCGGAGATGTGTATCCGGCGTAATTGCGAATGACGGCAGTAATCGGCAACGCCTCGAAGGCGTAGCTTTGGCAGACCCCGCGGAGCGGGGCGCCGGGGTGAATATCGGGGTTGCTATCGGAATCGGGATCGATTTTTTTCGTGAAACACGGCCTAATCGATTCCCAAAACCGATCCCGTTTCCAACCCCGAAAAGTTTTGGCAATTCGATTCAAAGTTAGCAAAGGCACGCCGGAACGGCTCAGCCTGTAAAGGTCGCACGGCTCAAGGCCGTGGATTTAGCTCGAAATAATTTCCGGGAGCGCCGGCGTCCTCGCCGGTTTTCCGCAAAGCAATACCGCCGAGACGGCGGCGTTCCCGGGCTTGATCTGGGAGACAAAATAATGGAGACGTCGCGCAGGAATTTTTTGCTTGCAGGCCTCGCACTGCCGGCCGCTTTGGATACGGTGGATTTCGGGCCGATGAGCCCGCAGAACAAAGAACCGGTCAAATTGACATACAGGAGCCTGGGAAAAACCGGCTTGAAGCCGACGAGCGTCGGATTCGGATGCATGATCACATCGGACCAGAGCGTGGTCGAAAAGGCTGCAGACCTCGGAATCAACTATTTCGACACCGCGCGCGGCTATCAGAACGGGAACAACGAGCGCATGGTGGGCGCCGCTTTGAAATCGAAGAGGAAAGATCTGATTATTTCCACCAAGACCATGTCGAGAACGAAGGAAGAGGCGCTGCAGCACATCGACATGAGCCTCAAGGAGCTTGGCACGGATTACGTCGACATCTGGCACCTGCACATGAAAAACAAACCGGAGGATCTCGCCGACGGATTGCTGGAAGCTCAGCAGATAGCCAAGCAGGCCGGCAAAGCGCGCTTCCTGGGCGTCAGCACCCACGCGTTCCCGGACCTCCTCCCCGCCGTCCTCGCCAAAGCGCCGCATTTTGATGTGGTCCTATCCATGTACAACTTCACCATGGGTCCGGAGCTGACGACCGCATTCGAAACGGCGGCCAAGGCCGGACTTGGAACCATCGCCATGAAGATCATGGCGGGCGGCGCGGGCATGGGCAGGCCTGGACAGAAGGCGAATCCGGTCATGCAGCGCGAAGGAGCCACGCTCGCGGCGCTGAAGTGGGTATTGAAAAATCCAAACGTTCACACAACCATTCCGAGCATGACGGACATGGACCAGCTCGACGAGAACATGAGGGCCTCCACGGAGACCTTCACGAGAGCGGACGAAAAGATCCTTGCCGAGCGCCTCGAGATCCTCCGTCCGCTCTACTGCAGCACGTGCAACAGCTGCCGGGGCAAATGCCCTCAAGGCATACCGGTCGCTGACGTGCTGCGGTTCCTCAGCTACTCGGAAGGGTATGGCGAATTCCAGCTCGCGCGCGAGAATTACCTGTCGCTTCCCGCCGCGGTCAGGAACGCGCGATGCGGCGACTGCGCAGAGTGCGTCATCCAATGCCCGAACGGAGTGCATGTGGCCCGGAGAGTCCGGCGGGCGCAGGAGCTATTTGCATGAGAACTCCCGCTTTCTTTGCAGCATTTCTATTTTTTGCGGGCACCGCACTCGCCCAACTACCTCAGTGCGGCGCCATTTCCGGCTGGCAGCAGCAGGGGAAAGAACGCGCCTACACCAGCGACGACCTCTTCGAATACATGAACGGCAACTCTGAGGGGTACTTCATATACCGTTTTGTCGGCATGAAAGGGATCACGTGCCAGTCGGCCGACAGCACCATCGTGATCGACATTTCGGAGTTCGAAGATCCCGAATACGCCTATGGCATGTTTACATCGGTGCGCGACCTTCGTCTTCCGGTGGAGCAGATCGGCACGTCGGGCCAGGCAACTCCGAGGCGTCTGGTATTCGTGAAAGATAAATACTACGTGGAGCTGGGAGCGAATCCCGATAAGGATTTCACTTCCGAACTCCGGGCATATGCGGCTCTCATAGAGAAAAGCATTTCCGGACAGGCCACGCTGCCCGAAACACTGAGCTGGTTTCCGAAAGAAAACCTCGTCTCGGCTCGCCTGGTCCCGGAAAGCGTACTGGGGCTGCGCTTGCTCAAGCGCGGCTATGTCGCCCAGTACGATTACGGCAAGGGATTTATTGTCAGGGAGTCCTCAGCCGAGGCAGCAACGCAACTGATGCAAAAATTGCGAGAGCGCTTCGGCCAAACCGCTCCGGCCGCAATCGCGGACGAAGCGTTCAAAGCAACCGACAAATATCTGAACGGCATGTGTGTGTTCCGCAAGGGAAATTTCGTCGCGGGATTTGCGGATCTGAAGGGCGGCCGCGACGGCGTGGCCGAGGCCGCGCGGCTTGCGGCTAATATCAAATAATTGCCGGATCTATGTTCGAATCCATCAACGGAAAGGAAGTTCGATATGGCAAGCAAGGAACTGTTGGATCTTTTAAACAAAGCAATTGCGCGTGAAATCCAGGTGTCGGTTCAATATATGTGGCAGCACGTCCAGTGGGCCGGCGTTGCCCACTTCGCGATCAAGGACGAGCTGAAGAAGGTCGCTATTGAGGAAATGAAGCACGCGGAAGCGGTTGCGGAAAGGCTCTTCTACCTGGGCGGCGTCCCCACGACAAAGCCGGAGCCCATTTTCGTGGGCAAGGAATTGAAGGAGATGATGAAAAAGGACCTGGACGACGAAGCCGATGCCGTGAAGCTTTACAAAAAGACCATCATCCTCGCCGAGAAGGAGGGCGACGTCACAACGGCCCAGATCTTCAAAAGGATCCTCCAGGACGAAGAGGAGCACCACGATTTCTTCCAGGGCGTCCTGGAGGGGATGAAGTAAACAAAATTTCTTCCAACGCGGCGAAGCGAACTGCCGCTTTCCAGAGTTCCCGATTACCAGTTCACAGTTGCCTGTTATTGATTTGATATTTTCAGGGAACTGGGAACTCTGAACCAAGAAACCGGCGCCAAGCTGCCGCCCGCTGAAGGAATGGAGTTAAAAGACCTTCTCCAAAGCCTGGTATCTGGTGTGGACGGCTTCCACGGCGTCCTTGATGGCCTTTAGGTCATTGGACCGGATGGAACTTTCAAAAGCCCCAACAGCCTGCGACAGCATGCCGCGCGCCGCCTGGAAATCACGGTCTTTGCCGGCCATGCGCTCCGGCAGCTTCGCCTGGTTTAGCAGTGCCATCTTCTGCACCATTTCGGCCGCCGAATTCCGGATATTTTCCGTGTCATTCTTCGGCATATAGTGGTGATAAAGCATGTAAAGAACGGCGTGAAATTCGTCGAGTTCCTTCAGCGGCGGTCGAATGGCGCGCATCAAAACCTCGAAACGGCCGTGCAGCGCTTCAGCCGCATCAAGCAGTTTGGCGTCATCCTTCGCCGCGGCCGCCGCTTTATATTCCGCTCCCGCGCTTTGCAGCCTGCGAATACCCTCGTCCCAGCTTGCTTTTTTGTCTCTCAGAATTCCCGGGAGCGGGGCCGCCGCAACAGAGGCGATTCCCTTCTCCACGTCGGGCAGCAGCCTCTGCAGCATCACGGTGTCCTTCTTGGGCCAAGCCTCATGCCAGATTGTGTAAATGGTCTCGTGAAAAGCAGTCAATTCCGGCACGCTCGCGACGGTTTCGGCCGGCCTTTGGGCATAGGTGGTAATACTGCCCAAAGCAAGTATCAGCAATAGAGCCGCAACGGCAAATGCTTTTCTGTTCATCCAATATCCTCCTGTTTGGGGAACGTGGGCGTCCTGCTTAATGCCCGATACTTCAGGATCATCCAACAATTCTATTTGATGGCCAAACGGTCCGGCATCCTGCCGAACTCGTAATAGCGATGCTTCACGCCGTCGGATGTGACTTCCACCAGACGGATGCCGGAGCCTTCATCTCCGAAAGGCATTGAAACCGGGCCCGTCACGGTCATCTCAAGATCGCCGCTCTTTCCCGTCGAACTCTTATGGACGTGCCCCGCGAAAACGTATCGCACGTTATACTGATGCAATAGCTCCAGGACCGGTTTCCGGCGCTCCGTCGAAATATTCATGTACTGGTCCGGCTCCTGAGCTTCGGCTATGAAATAAGGGTGGTGCTGGAACACGATGACATGTTTCGCGCCGGATTCCTTCGCTTTCTCCAGCTCCGCCTTGAGCCAGTCCAGTTGCTCCCGATATACGGATTCTGCTTTCCGCGGCGTATGTATCACTGTGGAATTCAGCACGATACCGTATAGCGGCCCGGCACGGAATGAATAATAATCCCGGCCGAAAACCTTGCGGTATGCCTCCACCGATTCCGGAGTCGGTTCATGTCCAACGTCGTGGTTGCCCGGCAGGAGATATACGGGGATGGCCGGATCGATTTTCTTCGTTATCCGCTGAAATTCCGCGATCTGTTCGGCGTCACCCGCCTTATTGACCAGATCTCCGAGCACGATGACAAATGCGGGCTTCAGCCGGTTCACACCCGCTGCCGCAAATTCGTAATTGGCCGTTTCACGCACGAAATCGCGGTCGTTTGCATACATTCCCATTTGCGTGTCCGTGAGAATTACAAAATGGAAAGGTTGTTCCTGCGCGGAACCGGGAATGATGCAAATGGCCAAAAAAGCAAACAGAAAAGCACATCTGGTTTTCACGATAGCCTCCCGCCCTATTTATAACGGCAACCTTGCATGCAGTTCAACCTGCCGTCCTGTTTTGCCTTTGATTCGCAGAATGACACCCGTCAACGCAAGCAGGGAGAAGGCCGCGATTCTTCGCATATGCAAGACAAATCAGTGGTGAATTTTGCGAATCGCAGCATGCGCATTCGCGAGTTAACAGGTGCGGACGGATTTCCGCTCGCATTAAATATGCTTTTTTTTCGAATGTCCGGGCCGAAGCCCGTTCATATGCGCTATATGTAGCGCCTCATTCAGCTTTTCAGTGCGTCTTTCAGTGCTTTGTCCCAGGGGGCGCGATACGGTTTGGCGCACATGGCCGCAGCTTCGCTGTCGCCGATCACCCGTTCCTTCTCCGGATCCCAGTGGATTGAGCGACCCAGTTTCAGCGACATATTGGCGAGCAGACACGCGACCGACACGCGGTGTCCGTCTTCGACGTCGCAAAACGGGCGCTTGCGAGTTCGCATCGAGCTCAGCCAATCCTGCTTGTTCATCGCGAGAGTGTCTTCGCCGCCGAAGCCGTAGCGGGCGTCCGATTCCATGCCTTTGCCCTTGGAAGCCTCGATCCAGGGCGCCGACTTCGTATCCGAATACACCGGGCCGCCGATCGGCTGCCCCGAGAAGCGCGGGATATCGTTGACGGGATCACCCTTCATTTCCGGCAGGACTTCCCAATTCCCGGCGAGGACCATGGTGCCCTTGGTCCCGAGATATAGCTGTCCGCGCGCCTCGGCGTCCGGAATCGACCGGCTGGCATTTGCCTCCCGGATTGCCGCGTTCATAGTGAAGCCGGGAGTCTTCGGATCGGGGCCGGGGAACACCCACATGGCGTCTTGCAGATCCGGCGTTTCGCCATCATCTTCGAGCGCATATCGTCCTCCGAAAGAAGACACCAGCGTCGGCCCTTTCACGTTCATGACATATAGGACCTGGTCGATGATGTGCGCGCCCAGGTTCGTCATCTGGCCGCCCGAATAGTCCCAGAACCAGCGGAAATGATAGATGCCGCGGTGCGCGGTGTAGGATTTCTTTTCCGCCGGGCCAAGCCACATGTCATAATCGAAACCCGCGGGAGGCTCGGAAACAGGGGTTCGTCCAAAGCCGGGATAAATATTGCGGTAGGAAGACCACCGCACGGAGTGAATCTTTCCCAAAACTCCGCTTTCAATCACCTTTTTGGAATCAATGACGCCTTTGCCGTGCCGTCGCTGAGTACCAACCACCACCACACGGCCGTATTTGCGTGCGGCCTGGATCATCCACTTGCCTTCGTCAACGAACAGCGTCATCGGTTTTTCGACGTACACATCCTTGCCTGCGGCACACGCAAGGATTGCGTGCAGCGCGTGCCAGTGGTCGGGTGTGGCTACCACGACACCCTGGATTTCCTTGTTCTCATACATCTTGCGAAAATCGCCATAGCCTTTGGCGTTGGGGCTCTGCATATACGCAAGTCCCTCCTCTAACCTGGGCTTGTAGGCATCGCACATGCCGAGCAGCTCGACGTCTTTGAATTTCTTCAGATCGGCGATGTGCTGCTTGCCTATCAATCCGAATCCGATAACACCTATGCCGATACGGTCGTTGGCACCGAGTATGCGCACGTAAGATGCAGCTGTCACGACCGCCGCGCCTGCTGTGCCGAGAAATACCCGTCGGGTTGTTTTCCTGGCTTCGATGGAATTATCAATCGCCGAAATGAGAGAGTCTTGCATGTTCCTATCCTTTCGTGGCAGATCCGGCTGAAATTTGTTTTGACAGTTCAGGAGTGTACGTGGAATTAACGCAACTGTCACCGACTTTTTGCCGCCGAACCTCTTTACCGCCAGCTTGCAGATCGAGTATATTAGCCTGGCTTTTTCCTGTCACAGAACCACAAGGAGGGTCTCATGATCTCACGCAGACAAATGCTGGCGCTCGCCGGCGCCGCGCCTTTCTGGTCCGCGCTGAGCGGGCCCGCACTAGCGCGGGGCCCCGCGCGGATCATCTCAAATCCCGCTCCCGCCGGAGCGTATCCGCGCATGGGAGGGACTCCCACTGCTTTCATGCAGCGCTCGATAGCGTCAAAAGGAGCCTTCGACATGATCGAGCACTGCCGCGGCATAGGCCTGGGAGGCGTACAGATGAATCCTCCATCCATCGATCCGGAGGAAATTAAAAAGTTCCGGCAGCGCCTGGGAAATTACGAAATGCATCTTGTCTGCGATCCCCGTTTGCCCAGACAGGAGAGCGATCTACCCGCTTTCGAATCACAGGTAAAATCTTACAAGGAAGCGGGCGCCGCCGCATTTCATGCCGCGATGACCGGGAGACGCTACGAGGATTTCAACCGGCTGGAGCCGTTCAAACAGATGTTTGAACAATGCCAGCGGCAGGTTGAGCTTGCCGAACCGGTGCTCCGCAGATATAAAATCAAGCTCGGGATAGAAAATCACAAAGGCTGGCGCTCGGGCGAACAGGTAGCGTGGCTGAAACGCCTCGGCAGCGAGTGGGTGGGCGTCTGCTTCGATTTCGGCAACAATATTTCTCTATGCGAGGATCCCATGGACGCCGCGCGCAATCTCATTCCCTATGCGTGCTTTGCCCACATAAAGGACATGGCCGTGGAGGAATACGACGACGGATTCCTCCTGTCGGAAGTGCCGCTGGGAGAGGGGATCCTGGACCTGAAACAGATGGTGCAGATGCTGCGCGCCGTGGATCGAAATATCATCATTGACCTTGAGATGATCACAAGGGACCCGCTCAAGATCACCGTATTCACAGATAAATACTGGGCAACTTTTGATGACAGCTATAGCCCCTTGCCGGGAAGGGATGTTGCAAAAGTCCTCGCTCTGGTCAAAAAGAACAAGCCCAAGTCTCCGTTGCCCCGAACGAGCGGATTGGAACGAGAACAACTAGTTAAACTGGAAGACGAGTACAATCTGAAATGTATCGCTTTCGCGCGCCAAAACCTCAATCTATAATTTCGGTGACAGTCACCATAACTCCGAAATTATTCCGTATGAAAACAAAGAAGTTACGAGGGAAGGGATCATTTCGGCAATTGAGCGTCCAAAACTTTGAATTTGTGTAATTTATAGGTATTATTTGATTTACGTAAATTTTCCAGTCTATGGAATTTCGGAGTTATGGTGACTGTCACCGAAATTATGAGGAGTGAAACATGAAAGTTGGATTTATTGGATTGGGCATTATGGGCAAGCCCATGAGCCATAATCTGATCAAGGCAGGGCATTCGCTTGTTGTTTACGACATTGTCCCCGAACTGGTTGCGGACGTTGCGGCTTCCGGTGCAACTGCGGGCAAATCGGCTATGGATGTGGCCGCCCGGTCCGACGTGGTGATCACGATGCTTCCGGATGGAGCTGAAGTTGAAGCCGCGGTGCTGGGTCCGGAGGGAGCGCTTGCAGGCGCAAAAACAGGCGCCATTTTTGTCGACATGAGCTCGATCAGCCCGATTGTCGCTCAAAAAGTCGGGACGGCGTGCGCAGCCAAAGGCGTTGAATTCCTGGATGCGCCGGTAAGCGGCGGAGAACCTAAAGCGATTGATGGCACCCTGGCCATTATGGTTGGAGGAAAACAGGAGGTTTTTGACAAGATCCTGCCGTTGTTCCAGGCAATGGGCTCCGGCGCAACACTGACAGGGCCCGTTGGTGCGGGCAACGTCACGAAGCTTGCCAACCAGATGATGGTCGCCGTGAACATCGCCGCGATGGGAGAGGCCTTAGTCCTCGCGACCAAAGCCGGACTCGATCCTGAAGTCGTTTTTAACGCGGTCAAAGGGGGATTGGCGGGAAGCGCCGTGTTAAACGCCAAAGCGCCGATGGTGATTGCGCGCAATTTCAAACCGGGCTTCCGCATTCGCCTGCACCAGAAAGACCTGCGGAACGCGCTGCTGGCAGCTGAGTCCATGAAAGTGTCGCTGCCGTTCACCAGCCTGGCGCAGCAAGTGCTGATGGCGCTGATGAATTCCGGGCGCGGCGATTTGGACCACTCGGCAATTGCGACATTCATGGAAGATCTGGCAAAGGTTGAAGTAAGGAAGCCGGTGTAGGAGGCAAACACGGGAATGGTCGAGGCATATCTGAATTGGTTGGCAAAAAATACGAGGACGGCATGGTGGCACGATTCGGCGGACCCGGAGGAGGTTCGGCGGGCCTTGAGTCGCGGAGCTGTCGGAGTAACGACTAATCCTTATCTGGCGAGCGTCGCATTGGCCGGAAACAGGAATTTTTGGGCTGCGGACATCGAATCCGTTTTGGCCGGAGATTCCGATGCTGAGACAAGGGCGGAGGAACTAACGCGCCGGATCGTAACGCGCTCGGCGGCGATGGTTCAGAAGCATTATGAAAGCAGCGGCGGCAAACAGGGATACGTGTGCGCGCAGGTCAATCCCTCGCGCGCAGGAGAGCGGAAGGCGATGCTGGCGATGGCCCGCAGGTTCCATGCGTGGGCTCCGAATATCGCCGTGAAGCTGCCAGCGGTATCGGCCGGACTCGATGTCCTTGAAGACTGCATCGCGGAAGGCATTTCTGCAGCCGCAACCATCAGTTTCACCGTGCCTCAAGTCCTCGCCGTCGCAGAACGTTGTCGCGCCGGACGCCGCAGAGCGGAGAACGCAGGCATAACGCCGGGAGAATGCTACTCGGTCATCATGATCGGCCGTCTCGACGATTACCTGCGGGAGGTAGCGCTCGACAACCAGGCGCCGGTAAGTGAATCGGACATCCGCCAGGCCGGCCTCGCAGTAACAAAACGGGCATACAGGATCTACCGGGAGCGGCGCTATGAAGCGGTCCTGATGATTGCAGCCCTGCGCGGCAGCTATCACCTGACCGAACTGGCCGGAGCAAACCTCGTCATGTCCATCGCGCCGGCTCCCCAGGAATGGTTTATCGCGGACAACCACCCACGCGAAGAACGAATCGATCGCGAAATCTCTCCGGACGTTTTGGAGAGGCTTTCTGTCATCCCCGAATTCCTGAGGGCGTTCGAACCCGATGGCATGGAACCAAAGGATTTTATTTCCTACGGAGCAACGCAGCGCACGCTCAGCCAATATGTGGAAGCAGGCTGGAAACTGCTGGAAAACGTCAGTTATTGAAAAAAGATCGCGTGGCGATTGTTACCAGTTCATCCCGCGAATATATGTTGCCAAGCATTGTATTCGCGGCAACCAGGCCGCCGACAATGGCAGCCGAACTCGATCCCAAACCGCGAGCGACCGGAATCCGAGTTGTCATGCGGATGCGGCACGACGGCCGTCTTTGTCCGGCGAGCCGGAACAGAGCGTTCATGCCGTACACGACGAGGTTGTTGCTGTTGCGCGGGATATCCACTCCCTGCGGGCAGTCCACTTCCACTTTCAATCCATGCGCGATTGGCTCCACCTCGACGGTATTCCACCAATCGAGCGCAAGCCCAAGGCAATCGAATCCGGGGCCCAGGTTGGCAGTTGTAGCGGGAATGCGAATCTTGAGCTTCATTTTCCATCCGGCGATATCTTATACGCATTCACGTTATCACAATATCTCTGAAGTATCGAATTTTGTGCAACGAACCGCCGAAGACAAGGCAATCCTTACAGTTTCATGGCAAGTATCCCTCTCGATATAGCCGGGGAATATCCCAATTATGGCTTGTGCACCTTTTGACAATAGCCTATAAACGTCGTGGAAGGCTGACGATCTGCAGAGCGTCAGAAGGCAGCTGGAAGAAATTCCCAATGAAGAGGGGCGTCGTCGGGGGCTGAGATGAAAATTTATAAATTCTATATGCATGCGGTTCTGATAGCTGCATGCTGTTTGTTCACGACCGGTTGTAGAAAGTGGAACGAAACAGGAGCGGATCCCATTAAAACCGTCCTCAACAGGGACGGGCAGACGCTCCGATATTCGACAATCTCCGGCGTGAAGCTGGTTATCAAAAATGGATTCGCATTCAAAGATCTGAACCGCAACGAAAGGCTGGATCCCTATGAGGATTGGAGGCTGACCGCCGACGAAAGAGCGAAAAACCTCGCGTCGATGATGAGCATCGATCAGATTGCCGGGCTCATGCTCTATAGCGGACACCAGGCAATACCTGCGGCCGGGGGCCGGTTTGCCTCCACCTACCACGGCAAGCATTTCGTCGAAAGCGGTGCTAAGGCCTCCGATCTCACCGACGCGCAGATTAAATTTCTTACCGAAGACAACCTGCGTCATATTCTGGTAACGTCCGTGGAAAGTCCGGCAGTCGCCGCCGAATGGAATAACAACGTGCAGGCGCTATGCGAAAGCCTCGGGCTGGGAATCCCCGCGAACAACAGCTCCGATCCGCGCCACCGCACCGTGGCCGACGCGGAATACAACGCGGGCGCAGGCGGCAGGATTTCCATGTGGCCCGGTTCACTGGGCATGGCGGCCACATTCGATCCGAAACTCGTGGAGCGGTTCGGACAAATCGCCGCCAGAGAATACCGCGCACTCGGCATCGCGACTGCGCTGTCTCCGCAGATCGACCTGGCGACCGAACCGCGATGGAGCCGCGTCAACGGCACCTTCGGCGAAAGCCCCCGTCTGTCGGCGGAAATGGCAAAGGCCTATATCGACGGCTTCCAGACTTCCACAGATGTGAAGGAGATTGCCGGGGGATGGGGATATGCGAGTGTGAACGCCATGGCCAAGCATTGGCCCGGCGGCGGTCCAGAGGAAGGCGGCCGGGACGCCCACTTCTCCTACGGCAAATACGCCGTTTATCCCGGGAACAATTTCACGGACCACCTGATCCCGTTCACAGAAGGAGCCTTCAAGCTCGCGGGCGAAACGAAGACGGCATCCGCCATCATGCCCTATTACACGATTTCGTACGGCATCGATACGGCAAACAGGGAAAACGTCGGCAATAGCTACAGCCGGCATCTCATCCAGGGATTGCTGCGCGGCACCTACTCCTTTAGCGGCGTGGTTTGCACCGATTGGGGCGTAACCAGGGACGCAATCGCCGTAAACGGATTCGGCACGACGCCTTGGGGAGCCGAAAGGCTCACGGTTGCGGAAAGGCACTACAAGATCCTCATGGCGGAAGTCGACCAGTTCGGCGGCAATAACGAAGCGGGCCCGGTGATCGAGGCGTACCGGATGGGCGTCAAGGAGCATGGTGAAGAGTTCATGCGCGTTCGTATGGAACAGTCGGCCGTTCGCCTGCTCAAAAACATATTTCGCACCGGATTGTTCGAAAATCCCTATCTGGACATCGAGGAAAGCAAAGCCATTGTCGGCAGCGCCGAATACATGAAGGAGGGGTATGCGGCGCAGCTGAAGTCCATCGTGATGTTGAAGAACCGGCGCAAGGTTATGCCCGCCGAGAAAGGCAAAACCGTTTATGTGCCCAGGAGGTTCACCCCTGCGGGAAAAAGCTTCTTCGGCGAGGAAACTCCCGCATCCTTCGATTACCCGATCAATATCAACATCGTGAAAAAGTATTTTAAAATAACGGACAATCCGTCGGAGGCGGACTTTGCTCTTGCCGTCATCAGCAATCCCAAAACGGGCAGCGGCTATGATCCCGCCGATGTCAGGAAGGGCGGGACGGGATATGTGCCCATCAGCCTTCAGTACGGCCCTTACAAAGCGCTGTACGCCCGCGATCCGAGCATAGCTGGCGGAGACCCGCTGGAGAATTTCACCAACCGTACCTATAGAGGCAAATCGGTCACGGCTTCAAACATCGGCGATCTGAGGATGGTGCTCGACGCGAGGAAAGCCATGAAAGGGAAACCCGTCATCGTCGTCGTTCACTTGTCCAATCCCATGATTTTCAGCGAGTTCGAAAAGGAAGCCGACGCAATCGTCGCTGCGTTCGACGTCCAGGATCAGGCACTGATGGATATCATTTCGGGATCCAGCGAGCCGTCAGGCCTGCTTCCGCTGCAAATGCCGTCGGACATGAAAACAGTCGAAGAGCAGAAGGAAGACGTTCCGTTCGACATGACCTGCCATGTGGATTCGGAAGGCAATGCATATGATTTCGGCTTCGGGATGAATTGGGGGGGAGTGATCAGGGACGGGAGGGCGACCCGGTACCGCGACAAATAATTCGAGATTCGAAATTCGAAATTCGAAATTCGAGAATAAAAGCGCGATCCGGTTGAGGCTTCGCTATATGCAGTTTTGGATCACAAATCGTGAATATGGAATCACGCCGTTTTAATCTCGAATCCTGAATCTCGAATCAATAAAGATCACTCGTAACGAAGGGATTCGACCGGATCGAGCCTTGCGGCCTTCGCAGCCGGATATATTCCGAAGATCAGGCCGACGGACACGGACACAAGGAACGCGAGCAGGATCGAATTCAGTGTCACGATTGTAGACCATCCGGCCATCATGGCGACGAGGCGCGACAGGCCGAATCCGCAGGCAACTCCCAGCAATCCTCCGGCAAACGAGATAAGAACCGCCTCCACGAGAAACTGCCGCAACACGTCGCGCTTGCGCGCGCCGACGGCCCGGCGCACGCCGATCTCGTGCGTGCGTTCGAGAATGCTGGCGAGCATGATGTTCATGATGCCGATCCCGCCCACCAGCAGCGAAATCGACGCGATCGCGACCATGACCATTTCAAAGATGCGCTGCGTCCGCTTCTGCTCGGCCAGCAGTTCGGCGGGAACAATCATGCTGAAATCGTTCTCGTTCCGGTGAGACGCATTCAATATGCCGCGCACCACCTCCCCCGCGACGCTGACATCGGCAGTCCGGTCGAGTTGCAGGTAAATGCCGTCGATCTCGTCGGCCAACGCCGCCCGGCTGCGGTTTTCATCCAGCCGATAGATCACGCTGTCGATCGGCATGTAGATCAGGTTGTTCAAATCCCTTGCCTTGACGCCGGAAAGCTCGCTTCCCAGCGTGAGTTGTGCTCCGAGAACGCCTATCACGCGCAGCCACTGTTCGTTGATCTTCAGGTATTCCCCCACCGCCGGCTTCTGTGGAAAAAGACTTGCTTTCGCACCCTCACCCAGGACGCAAACCGCCGCCCTTGCGTCATTATCGTCCTTATCGAAAAAGCGTCCCGAGAGCAGCTTTAAACCGGTGATTCTCTGGTATTCGGGAGCAACACCGTAGACACCGGGATTGTCCTGCCGGGGCTTTGGGAATATTGCGGTCGGCGTGAAACTCTTCCTCGGCGCGGATAGCGTAAGGCTGCCGACGTTAGCGCGAATCACGCGCAGATCTTTGAATGAAAGTCCCGGAGACGTCTTGCGTATATTCAGCAACTCCTGCGCATCCGCCACATCCTTGGCTTCGACGATAAGGTTGCGCACCCCGAGCTGCTCGATAAAAGCCAGGACCTGCTGCTGCGCTCCGGCTCCGATCGACAGCATGGACACGACAGCGGCGACGCCAAAAATGATGCCGAGCATTGTCAGGAGGGCTCGCAGTTTGCGCGCACCGAGGTTTTGCATGGCCAGGCTTACATCCGGCAGCCACTGCCTCCCGTGCTTTGAAGACGCATATGTATCACCCGGATGGTCTGTCATTTCGCCGTACCCCCCAGCATCGATGCCACGGATCCGGTTCCGCCGGCGGCCCTTGATTTTTGCAGGTCCGGATTGACGAGCGCTACCTCGGTTCCTTCGGGAAGTCCGTCGAGGACGGCCCGGCTCTCCGTTAGATATTTGATGCGCACGTCGCGGGCTTCCCACCCGTTGCCTCGACGCACGTAGACGACCGGCTTCCCCTCCTTCTGATGAACCGCCTGGCGCGGGATCGACAGCGCATCTCGCAGATTCCTTCCCATGATCGTCACACGCGCGGTCACTCCAAGGTTCAACGGATCTCCGCGTGTATCGACCGTGAAAAGTGCCGCAAAACTTCGCGTTGAAAGCGCCTCGATGTAGTCGAGAGTCGAGGAGGCGCTTTCTGAGGACAAAGCGGACTGCTCCAAAGATTTAATCTTGCCCTTGTAAGTCTTCAGCGGCTTGGAATCGACAACGACCTCGATTTCCTGTCCCGCCTCGATGCTGGCACGGTCGGTTTCGATCACTTTCGCCGCTATTTCCATCTGGTCCACTTCCTGGATATTGGCAATGGGGCGGCCGGGGAACGCCTGTGCACCCGGTCTGTATTCCGGTATTTCAGTCTCCGAAGAGATCGAAATGCTGCCGCTCGCGGAAATCAGGGCCTCAATGTTCTGGCCGAGGACGACGATTCCGCTTATCGGCGCCCGACATATCATGTTGTCTATGAACTGCTGCGCGAGTCTAATCCCGATCATGGCCTTGGTGCGGGCCACATTCTGCACGGCGAGGTCAGCGGCGTCGGAATTCGCCCGCGACTGAATGTCCCTCTGCAATTGTTCGAGCCTGCGTTTTGATTCATCCAAGCTGATAATGTTCTTGCGGGCTTCTATTCCGCTGATGAGGTCGTTCCCCTTCACTTTCAGCTCGGCGCGCTTTACCTCGTACTGCGCTTGAAGCAGCGAAACTCTTTCCTTTGCCACGCGCACCGCTTGGTCTGCCTTCATTTTTCTGATCTGATGTTCCGCCTCCTCCAGCTGGGACTTGCTCTGCTCCAGGTTGTACTCCTGCTCACTGGGATCAAATTCCACCACGACGTCGCCCTGCTTCACATATGTTCCCGTTTTCGCAAGGTGCACGATCTGCAGGGCGCCGCCAGCCACAGGCGGGGCCACGATCGTGGCCATCCGAGCGGGACGGAGTTCACCGAGCGTGTGGATCTTCACTTCGACAGGCTCCTTCACCACGCGTACGACGGGGATATCGGCCTGCGGTTTTCTAAACCCGACGAAGCTGGAAATCGAGGAGCACGCGGGCATTGAAATCAGTGCGAGAATCAGGGATGCCAGTTTCAGGCAGATCCGTTCAGGATGGATTCTCCTAGTTCGAGATTCAAAATTCGTTATTGGAAAGCATGCTCCTGGTCCGTTCATCGCTTATCCCGGTATTCGTTCAGTGTGGGGTCCTTCAGTGCCACTCGTTCTCCCGGCTTGAGTCCGGACGCGACCAGCGCTTGTCCGCCGCTGCGTCGCGCAATCCGGAGCATGCGCTCCTGGTAACTGCCGTCGACGAGAACATAGGCAACCATCCGGCCTCCCTTATCGAAAACCGCCTCGACCGGGATGATGATCGAGTCGGCTACGCGCTCGACTTCGACACGCAGATCGGCCGTCATCCCTGCCCGCAGCCTGGCATCCGGTTGATCCAATTGCACCTTTAAATCGAAGCTCTTCCTTGTCGGATAGGTGGAATAATCCAGCCTCGCCAGCGTGCTGATGTCGCTCACGCGGCCCTTGTGCTCCTTGTCGGGCACTGCCTCGATGTTTAAAGTTACCGGCTGTCCCAGGGCAACCCGGCCGCGATCGGCTTCATATACCGGGGCCGTCGCGTGGATCGTGGACATATCGGGAATTTCAGCAATGGCGGCTCCAGCGTACGCCCGGTCTCCTTCCTTAAATGATGGAGTCGCGCCGCCGATGATGCTGGTGCGCGCGCGCGAATTCGGCAGCATCGTGATGATGCCGTCGCCGGGCGAAGTCAGGGTTAATGCGGCCAGATTTTTTTCGGCCTGCTCCAGGTCGGATTTGGCCTTGTCGCGCTTCCGCAAGGTTGCCGCGAGATCCGCTTCGGAGCCTATGCGGCCGGAAGCAATCTTCGTATCGAGCTCCCGCAGCCTCTGTTCCGCCTTGGCCACGGCCAGCATATTTTTCTCATGATCCAGGGCGGGCACGACATCTCGCGTGCTGGCATCCAGTTGAGCCCGTTCCAGCCCGAATTTGGCGCTCATCACGTCGGTCTGGTTCTGTTCGTCGGTCAGGCGCCGCTGCGCATTGGCGCGCGCTATCTCCGCCTCGACCTGATTTAGCGCCGCTCGGTACTGGTCCGCGCTGCGCTGCAGGCTGGTCGGATCAAACACGACCACGACATCACCCTTTTTTACACGCGATCCATTGGCCACGAGTTTCAGGACCTGCAAGTCGCCTGCATTGTAGGGGGCGGTGATCACTTTTGATGACCGCACCGCGATTTCGCCGCGTAATTCGACATAGTCGATAAAAATGCCCAGCTTTACCTGCGCGCCGGGAATCGTCTCGGCGGCACTCTTTCTGCCGGGCGACCAGACATAAAATCCGGCGCAGGCTGCCAGAATCACCAGCAGCAACGCTATACCGCGGCGAATCCATGAAGACGTACGAGCCCTTGAATGGTTCATTCCTTCCCCGAAGTCTGCCTGCCCGCGGCCTGCGGAATTTCGGGGTACAGTGACACCACAGCTCTGTCGCTTATCCCCGATTCAATTACAATTTCGCATTCATTCATCGGCCCTGTCTTTACAGCTTGAAGCTTCGCCTTGCCGTTTTCGATCAACTCCACCGCAGGCCCGCCGTTGCGGAAAATGATGGCCTCTCGCGGAAGGATCAGGACATCCTTGGCATCTGCCAGCCGGAGATCGACGGCAGCCGTCAGATCGGGCAACAGTTTCGGATTGCTCCCCTGAATCGAGACAACGACGTTGAAATAGCGGATTCTTTTCAGATAGGTACTGGATGTTCCAACGCCGCTGATGCTTTCCACTTTGCCCGGAAAAACCAGTTCAGGATAGGCATCCAGGCGGACCTCGGCGGGCTGGCCCTCATAGATCTGTGAGATATCCACCTGGTTGACGCGGGCCGTCACCTGCATTTCGGAAGGATTGACCACAACCATGATGCCGCCTCCGGACCGCACTTCGTCTCCTTCCTGCGGATCCACCATGCGCGATCCCTTGTAGACCGGAGTCAGGACTGCCAATCCTTCCATGGGAGATCTGACCGTCATATTTTCTATGTTGCCCTGCGCATACTCCGCAGCCAGTTTCGCTCGATCGCGCTGGATTTCGAGGATGCGGAGCTCGGCAGCTTGTGCTTCCCGTTTGAGGGCGAATGTGTCATTAAGCTGCTTCAGTTTCGCTTCGGCTTCGGCTAGGTTCACCTTGTTGATTTCCGCCTGGTACTCGGGCACGACATCGTTTTTTCGCATCTCGACCCGGGCGGTCTGAACATCCACTTCGGCGCTCTTCAGCTCGGTTTCATCTGCTGCCCGGGCAGATGCATGATCCGCCTGCTTCTTCCGGATCTGCTGCAGCAGGTTGTCGTATTCGGCTTGCTTATCGAGAATGCTTCTCAGCTGGGTCTGGCGGTCCAATTCGACCAGGACATCTCCTTCACGAATCCTTGTGCCGTTGCGGACGATATTGGTAATGACCATGGTGCTGGCCATCTGACCCGAAAGCCTCGGAGCCTGGACATTAAAGGAATGAACGGCACTCACCGTGCCGCTCAGGCGAAGGCTTTTGTGGAAATCACCCCGTTTGACCGTGACGGAACGTGAGGAGGGAGCAGGATCCACGCCATCGGCCCGGGATATGGGGTGGGCGCATGCATTGAGGCATATCAGCAAGGTTGCCGCGATCAGCATCCGGAGAAACATTGCGCTTGACCTCCGGCATGGATTTTCCGAAATAAGCCCGAAACGGCATGAAAAGTACACGGCTTCGCCTCGCCGGAAAGGGAACGCCATAGATACGGCCCGATATTCAATGATTCTTTAATTAGACGCCAATCTGCGGCAAAAAGTTGACATTTTTTCCCAGAAACTAATATTGCAGGACACACCGCTTTTATCTGCCGGAATCATTGAATTTCGATTTCATTCGACCGGTGCTGCGGCCTGAATTAAGGGCATTCGTAACTTGTGGGATAATGGACATGTCCCATTTGAAATCCCGATTCAGAATCCACGGGTGCGAATCCAAAAGCTTTCCATCCACGTACCATTTGCGGGTATTGTCTGCAGGTCGGGATATTTGCCGGCGTGGTTCAGGTTTACAGCATTTGTAACTCCCGTCATCGGCTCGACGCAGATGAAGCCAGAGGTTTGGCCCGGTGGAAGGGCCGGCTCCCATACGACAGCCACCGGATAACGTTGACCGAAGAGAATTTCGATTTGCTTCTCGCCGGATTCGATCAAAAACCGGGCTCGCCCGGCAGCGTTAATTTGCAGATCGGTGAAACCGTCGTCAAGTGTGCGGTCCTTCAGCGGCAATGGGCTGGGCAGGTCTATGGCTTTAAGCTCTCCGGTCGGCATCCTGCGGCTGTCCGCAACAACGGCCTTGCGGGCGGGCAGGTGCAAAAACCACTGGTCGCGGGGGACATCGGGTATCCGATAATAGGCATGAAAGCCGATAGCTAGGGGCATTGCTGCGTTGCTCAGGTTTGAAACCACGGTGCGCACTTCCAGCGCGCCGTCCGCCAGTCTGTAGGTCATCTCATATTCATGGGCAAACGGCCATTGCGCCATCAGATCCGGGTATTTCCAGAACTCGAATTTGCTCGTGACGTGTGCAGACTTCTTGTCAACTCCAACGCTTGTGACGCGCCAGAGCGAAGACGTTCCGAGCAGTCCGTGGATGGGAAGGCCGTTGCCGTCCTTGCGATAATTTCCCAAAGCCATGTCGAAATTGTATCTTCTGCCGTTTGCCCAGAAACCGTCGCCGTCCAGCCGATTAGCCCAGGGAGCAAGGAAAGGGATCCCCGTCTGCATCGGTCTTTTCTGGAATTCGGACAGCCTTATCTCGGGAAAATATAGGATATTTTTCCCGTGGATCTTCATTTCGCTGGCAATGTTTCCTATCGACGGAAGGATCGAGACCTCGATGCCGCGTGCTACATCGGTAAGTCGAACAACGGGTACGCCATCGACGGTGATCTGCTCTGCTGTAAAATCCGCATTTGGAAAAGCCTCGCAACGAGTCGAATCTGCCGGAGACATACTCAGCAACAACAAAACACCAAATACCAACAATCTGTATTTTTTCATATGGGCATTATACATCCCATGATGGCAAACCGTCACCAGTATCCCCAATCATTTGTGTTTACAGGGGATATCGACGCATGCGCCCTTCCCATATCTCTTTCGAAAGCCTTTGAGCCTGAAACGTGAAAACTGATAACGTGGAAACGTGGACACCCATAATCTGACCGGCATGCGATCTGTCCCGATAAAAAATGGGTGTCCATGATTCCATGCCATGATTGCCCTTACTCAGCTCTTCCCAAAAGTGGGTGTCCATGATTCCATGGCATGATTCCATGATTTCCCATGATTTTCGTGATTTATCAATGATTTGGATATCTGGCAGCAGGGTTCTGCCGTAAAATAGCATTGCAAATCAAGTCGAAGGCATTCAAGTCAGCGCAATTCGTAATACCAGACAGAAGGGAGAGCAGGTTTATGCATGGCAGACGTGACATACTATTCTTCATCCTCCTATTAGTGACAATTCAGCTGTTAGGACAGATTGCCTATGGTCAAGCAAACCGCACCAGGCATATCGAGCGCAAGATCATTTCCAAAACGGCTGCCCAGACCTATCCTATGGAATACGACGCCGATCGGCCGGGCAGTGATTATCGCGACTTCGACTTGGACAGAGCTGATCCCAACTCATGCGCGGCTTCCTGTTCAAGGGAGGATCAATGCCAAGCCTGGACCTATGTCAAGCCGGGGACTCAGGGTCCGAAGGCGCGATGCTGGCTAAAGAACGAGGTCCCGGATCCGGTTGAGAATGATGACTGCATTTCGGGTCTGAAGGCGGCGCCGCAAACAACGGTTCAGACAGGCTCAACACGGGGAATGGAATATAACATCAACCGGAACGGCTTCGACTTCAAGGATATGGAGTTGAAAACAGACGATCCGAAGCTTTGCATGAACGCCTGCAATCGTGAGTCCAGGTGCATGGCATGGACGTACGTGAAATCCGGCGTCCAGGGCGAGAGCGCGCACTGCTGGTTGAAAGATCAGGTTCCTGAACCGACCGAGGATGAGAACTGCATTTCCGGCGTGAAAGCGCGAAGTCGTTGATCGTTCAGCAAATATGACCGGTGTCCGGCCAGGTAAGCGCTTTGGGGGGAAATAGGTGCTAATCTGGCCTGACGCCAATTGCCTTTTTTCGCGCGACGAATAGGATCACGATGGCCGTCGTCAACTGGGCGCCGCAGAGGGCGAGCAAAGCCGGAATCATACTGTGCGTATGGTCCCGGATCAGGCCCACTGCATGAGGGCTGGCATACCCTGCCAGGTTTCCGATTGAATTTATCCACGCAATACCGGCTGCGGCCGCCGTCCCTGAAAGAATTGCCGTCGGCACCGCCCAGAAAACCGCGAATTGGCACATCAGAGCAGCCGATGCCACAGTCAGGGCTGCGATTCCCGCAGGGCCCGAAATTCCCGGCCGGGCGCTCGCCATAAATGCGACCGCAGCTATAATAGCCGCCCCGGCCATGTGCCACCGCCTATCGCCGGTCCTGTCGGAATGGTGCCCCCAGGCAAACATCGCGACGATACTGGCAACACCGGGAATTGCCGATATCCATCCTATGCGAACCGGATCCTGGGTAATGGTTTCCTTTATGACCTGAGGCAGCCAGAAAGTAATTCCATAGTTGCCCGCCGTCATGCCGAAATACGCAATGCTGAGCAACCACACGGGACCGCTGCGGAACGCGTCTACCAGTCTATGCCGGGTTTGTCCCGACAACTTTTTCACGGCTTCCTCCTCTTCAAGGCGCTGAATTACCAGGCTTTTTTCATCCTCTTTCAGCCATTTTGCCTTGGAGGGCCGGTCGGTCAGGAAGCATAGAGTGATCAAGCCGGCGATCACCGATGGAATTCCCTCCACAAGAAACAGCCATTGCCACGCGGCGAGCTGCCCCACGTCGCTCATTCTTCCCAGGATCCAGCCGGACACGGGGCTTGCCACAATGGTAGAAACCGGAACGGCGCTCATGAAAATCGCCATCATTCGCGCTCGGTGCTTCTGCGTGTACCAATAGGTAAGATACAAAATGACGCCCGGGAAAAAGCCGCACTCGACGATGCCAAGCAGGAACCGTAGAGCGTAAAAGCTCCACGCGCCCGTTACAAACAGCATGCAGGCAGAGACGATGCCCCACGCCATCATGATCGGGCCGATCCAAAGCCGAGCGCCGATTCTCTGCAGCATCATGTTGGCGGGTATTTCGAATATGAAATACCCGATGAAGAATATGCCCGCCCCCATCCCATAAACCGCGTCGCTCATGCCCAGCGCTTGCTGCATCTGCAGCTTGGCGAATCCGACATTCACCCGGTCCACATAGGCAAGCACGTAGCAGAAAAAGAGGAATGGCATGATTCGCCAAGTGATCTTCCGGTAAACGGAGGCTTCCCGCTCCATGGTCAAATTCGCAGTGGGCATAGCAGTCTGATTTGAGATGCGCAATTCATGTTTATGTATTGAATCCCTAAGGTCCTATAATCCACGGCAACGTGGGAGGCGGAGAAGCCCTCGCACTTTACCGCCCGCAGACCTATGGAACTCTCCGAGAGCCCCTGAAGCAAGAAAACGTAAAGGGGAACCGATTGTCAATACTTTTCGTACCCCCGATCTCATCCGCTGTTATGCGAGGGACTCACAAATGCGTGTAACGCGTGCAGTAATCCATAGACCGGGAAGATCCACCTCCGCATTACTCATAAACTTCCTGGGGCCGCGGTGGATATGACGCCTACTGATACTGAATATAGATAGGGGCCGGATTCAGGCGAAGCACCTCCTGTGGCGTGAGGAGGGGATCACCCTTCTTCGTATCATTGTGATAGAAGAGCTTGAAACCGGTGAATTGAACCGGTTCCCTGACGATGTAATCGCGATACGTGTCTCTTTTCAGCCACGGCGCACCCCAGCCATCCATGTTCATTACAACCTGCACCTCTGGATGAAATTGTATCAGGTTCGCGTTGGTCACCATCTTTCGGGTGAACCGGTGAACGACGAGGACCTTTGGAGGCAGGATGTATTTCTTCACAATGCTTTGGAGAAAATCCGTTGTGTAATTGATGTCGGAACTGTCATAGGTGCCAACCCTAGTACCAGGACGCTTCCCGCTGGCGATCAAATTGAATTCGGGATCGATTGCCAGATGTACATCCGCATTCTTCAGCATCCACTCAAATCGCGGAAGAAGAGCGCGGATGTCGTCATGCCCGGTCTGGATATCAATGAACATGAGGGCGTTCACTTCTTTTGCCCAGCCATACACCTCGTTGATGACCTTGTCGGGCATCACTATCCGGTGCTTTCCCGCCTTCCCTGGCTCCTCCTGCGCCACAACGGCAATGAGATGAAGAGCAGGTAGCACCTCACGGGAGGGATCGGCTTTCTTCCAACTCTCGACTTCCCCTTTAAGCCGGCGCAGCATCTCCTCCTTCGGGTGCTCTCCCAGCGCCCCCATACGCCTCGATAGCGGATTGCCGTAATAGGCAACGATTCGTTTGTCCGGCAGGATCGCTCCCGGCAACTGCTGCGGATACAGGACAGGCCATCCGCATCGCTTCGCGAATTCCGGATCTTCCCCTGCCCGGTACTTGATTTTATGCGAAATTGCGGGAGCTTTCTCCGGCTGGTCTATCGCGGGTCCTGTCGGTCGATTGGAAAGAGCCTTTTGGGGAAGAACCGGCAGAGATGCC
>JAEAMF010000685.1_pt1 | contig 35863 bp, 28 predicted proteins | sample 8958721 | NCBI WGS metagenome assembly JAEAMF01 (sample SAMN16933255, study PRJNA681124) | bioreactor sludge metagenome | isolation source: anaerobic bioreactor treating anionic surfactant - SDBS | place: India: Bengaluru | collected 2019-02-28 | reverse complement strand
CCCGGGCCGGCGCGGCGAGTGTCGACCTCCGGAAGCTGGCAAACGGCGTGTACCTGGTCCGGCTCGATGCGGACGGGTACAGCCAGAGCCAGAAGCTGGTGGTTCAGAGGTAACACCCTCACCCTTACCCTCTCCCGTCCAAGGGAGAGGGAGAAGAGGAACGCAGAGGCGGGCGATGAGCCCGCCTCTGCTGTTGTTGCCGTCTTTGGACAAAGCCCGACACTATCGAGTCATATGGTCTGGGCAGCCGGATTTGTCACAGAATCTGCATTTCGGTCCTCACGGAATCGCCCAGAAACGGTAAGTGATTACCGCCGGGCAACTTGCTCGCGCGTGCCTTGACTTCCGGTGGGTGTTCCGGCCCACGGGGGGGGTGAGTCCCCCAGTCGCCTGGCCGGCGAGTCGCACTGTCAAAGGCGGCAGCAACCGGCACTGGAATGCTTGGTCTAGCAGACACGCCAGCCGATGGGGCAGAATCCGGTTCAATGTCCAAGGGAGTACCGGGCTGAGAGCCGGCGGCAGCCGGCAGGAGAACCGCGACCAGAGCCGCCAGTCCAGACAAGGGAGCAGGTGGACTTCGAGCCACCGACAAAGCTAATTGGCGAGCCCTGGCGTCTGTCGGCCTGCCGGGACGGTGGCAGGCTGCTCTCGTGCCATCACGTGTGGCGTCGGGTGAGATTGCGGGCCGGGCATCGGTCCGGGCTGTGGGGAAGACATCGGGGAAGGCGTCGGACATCGTAGCGGAGGGGATGACCGGTGGGTATGGCATCTTTGAACCCGTACAAAAGGCCAGGTTGCCGAAAGTGCGGACGATTGGTGATTTGACATCTGTCGGGCGGCGAACGGGTTCCGGCCGGAGGCGTGTATACTCCACCGTGTAAGTCTCGGATAGACGGCGGGTCGCGAGCCGGTGCGATTCCAACTCCGCAGCCGGTCGTTGACGGTATCCGGCCGGCCGTAGCTTGACAGCCCCGGGGAGCGGTCTAGACTTTCCCATTGTCGGCCGGCCCGGGGCGCGCGCGACGGCGCCCGGGCAGACGGCGGCGAGGCGGTTCGAAACGGGTTATTCCTGTAAGCAGACGGCAGGATAGAAAGCGAGGAACGGTGAATAGACTGATAGTTGTCGGATTGCTCGTGCTGGCCGGCATGGCGGTCGCCGACTGGCAGAGTCTGGGGCCCGAGGGCGGGCCGATTTACTGCGGCACGGTGGGCCAGGACGGCACCGTCTACATCGCCGCGACCATTAGCGGCACGCCGGTGATGAAGACCACCAACGGCGGCGCGAACTGGGTGCCGGCCGGAGCGGTACTCAGTAACTACCCGTATCAACTGGCACTGCACCCGACCGACCCGAACACGATGTTCGGGGTGATAAGTTCGATTTTCTACCGGACGACCAACGGCGGGACGAGCTGGAGCACTTTCTCGCTGGGCTCCAATACGTCGGGGTTTGACCTAGCGGTCAACCCGAAGAACCCGCAGGTCATCTACGTCTCCTGCTACAAGTACAACGGTTCGGTCTGGCAGATAACGCTGGCCAAGAGCACCAACGCCGGCACCAACTGGACGACGACGCTCATCGACACGACGACGACCGGCACCGGGTACGGCTACTCGGTGGCGATCGACCCGGTGGACACGACGGTCGTCTACGTCGGCGGCTACTCGGGGAGCCGGACGGCGTTCTTCCGCTCGACCGACTGCGGCGCGACGTGGAACCGGGTGGAGTTCTCCCAGAACGCCTACTACGTCTATTCCATCCTGGTGTCGCCGACGGACCACAATATCGTGTTCGCGGGGACGCTCTACGGCGTGTGGCGCTCGACCGACCAGGGGCTGACTTGGGTCAAGCAGAGCACCGGCAACTACAATTACCGGATGGCGGTGGTGCCGGGCCAGCCGAGCGTGATGTACACCGCCTGCCTGTCGACGGTGCAGAAGTCCACCGACGCCGGGCTGACGTGGGCCAACGTCGGCAGCGGGATGACGGGGACGACCATCCGCACGGTGCTGACGGTGCCGGGCGCGAACGGCACGGTGTTTGCCGGCTCGACCGCCGGGATGTTCCGTTCCACCGACTACGGCGCGAGCTGGACCGCGGTCAACTCCGGGATACTAATCGGCAAGATACCGGCGCTGGCGACGGTGCCGGGGACCTCGGGCTCGCTCTGGGCCGAGTTCATGGACAACGGGATATTCATCACCACCGACGACGGCACGAACTGGACCCGCCAGACGTCGCCTTTGTCCTGCGGCAACCTGTGCGCCATCGCCTTCGACCCGCAGAACACGCAACGCGTCTGGATGCTCGAAGCCTCGGGTTGAGGGACCGCCGAGCTCTTCAGGAGCACCAACGGCGGCGCCGTTTGGACAACAGCCGAGAGCTGGATGAACGATGGCGGTTACCTGGCGGTTTCACCCCACAACCCCGACGTCGTTTTCTGCACCGGGAATATCTACCCGTCGAGTGTCTGGAACATCGCCGTGTCCCGCACCACCGACGGCGGCACGAGCTGGAAGCACGACACGCTGGCGTACGGCAGCAACGGGTTTGCGGTGGCGTTCGACCCCGTGGATTCGAACCGGGTCTACGTTGCCGGCGATTCGGCCTACAACTACGGCAACGCGGCATTCCTCGTTTCCACCGACCGGGGACAGACCTGGGCTTCGAGCCGGGCCGGGCTGTCGGGCCGGGTCTGGTCGGTGGCGGTCAACCCCGACGACCCGGCGGTGATCTACTGCGGCACTTACCGGGGCGTGTACAAGTCGACCGACCGCGGCGCCAACTGGTCGGCGACTGCGTTCACGCGCGACACGCGGACGCTGACGATTGACCCGGACAACCCGAACGTCGTCTACGCCGGCACCTACGGTTACGGGGTGTCGGTGACGACCAACGGCGGCGGCGCCTGGTCCGAGGTGAATGCCGGCCTGACCTGCAACAAGGTAATGAGCTTGGCGCTGCGCGGCGGCGCCGAACCGATGCTCTTCGCCGGCACCGAGGGCGGCGCGGTGTTCCGGATGCTGCCGCCGACGGGGGTGTTCGAGCCGGTCGGCCGGGGGCCGCGTCCGGCCGCGGTGACGGTCCTCCCGAATCCCTGCCGGGGCAAGGCGCGGCTTGACTGCCCGGTGGTGACCGGGCCGGCCGCGGCCGCGCTGTTCGACCACAGCGGCCGGCTGGTGCGCGATTTCGGCGCGCGGCCGGCGGCCGGGGTCGACTGGAGCGCGGACCTGCGCGGCGTCCCGGCCGGCACGTACTTCGTGCGCGTGACCGCCGGCGGCCGGACGCACGTCGCCCGCCTCGTGGTTATGGACTGACCGACTGCCGTTACTCAGTGCCGCCGGCCCCCCGCGGCGGGGCGGCGGCGTTCGGGGGGGGCGGGGGGGGGCCCCGGGGTTTTCACGCGCACGCCGTCGCCAAGACATTTAGCCCGCACCAGGTGAGGACGGTTTGGGGTTTTGGGGCGGCTTTCGGGGCGGGCGGGGTGGCTCCGCTGGTTTGACAGGCGCAGGCAGTCGCCTAGACTTTTCGCACGTCCGAATCCGCCCTGTCCGAGGGGCAAAAGGAGTAACCTGATGACTAAGCTCGTAACTGCCGCTGTTGGAATCGTCCTCTTGCTCGCCGGGCCGGCGGCGGCCGACTGGGTTTCGGTCGGGCCGGAGGGCGGGCCGATTTACTGCGGGACGGTGGCGCCGACCACGCCGCCGACCATCTACGTGGCGGCGAACGGCTCGAACCTGCCGGTGCTGAAGTCGACGGACGGCGGGGCGAGCTGGGCGCCGGCGGGCGCGGCGCTGGGCAACTGCCCGAACGTGCTGGTGACGCACCCGGCCGACCCGAACACGCTGTACGGCGTGGCTAACTCTCTCTTCTACCGCTCGACGAACGGCGGGGGCACGTGGACCCAGGTGTCGCTCGGCTCGAACACCTACGGGCACGACATCGCCATCAACCCGCTCAATACCCAGGTGATGTACATCCCGGGATACAAGTACGACGGCACGGCGTGGCGGATGACCTGCTTCAAGAGCACCAACGGCGGCCAGAACTGGACCGCGACGCAACTGGACACGACGGCGAGCACGACCGTCTACTCGGCGGCCATCGACCCGGTGGACACGACGGTCGTCTACGTCGGGGCCTATTTCGGCTCCACGTCGGCGGTGTTCAAGTCCACCGACTGCGGCGCGACCTGGACCGGCTACCCGCTGCCGACGAGTTCGTACTACGTCTACTCGCTGCTGGTCAGCCCGGTCAACCACAACATCGTCTTCGCGGGCACGCTCAACGGCGTGTGCCGCTCGACCGACGCGGGCCTGACCTGGGTCAAGCAGGGTTCGGGCAGCTACAACTACCGGATCGTCACGGTGCCGGGCGAGCCGGACACGATGTACTCGGCGGCTTACAACACCGTCTACCGTTCGACCGACGCGGGCGTCACCTGGACGCAGGCCGGCACCGGCCTGTCGGGCACGACGTTGCGCACGGTGCTGACGGTGCCGGGCGCGAGCGCGACGGTCTACTGCGGATCGACGACCGGGATGTTCCGCTCCACCGACTATGGCGCGGGCTGGACCGCGGCCAACTCGGGCATCGTCATCGGCAAGATACCGGCGCTGGCGGCGGTACCGGGCAGTGCGGGTTCGGCCTGGGCCGAGTTCCTGGACAACGGCATTTTCACGACGACGGATGACGGCAACAGCTGGACGCGCCACACGTCGCCCTTGTCCTGCGGCAACCTGTGCAACATCGTCTTTGACCCGCAGGACCCGCAACGGGTCTGGATGCTCGAAGCCTCGGGTTGAGGGACCGCCGAGCTCTTCAGGAGCACCAACGGCGGCGCCGTTTGGACAACAATCGAAAGCTGGATGAACGACGGCGGCAACATCGCGATTTCGCCGCTCAATTCCGATATCATCTTCTACACCGGCAACGTCTATAACGCCGCCTACTTCTTCGCCGTCTCGCACACGTCGGACGGCGGCACGAGCTGGGAACACGACACCCTGCCCACGGGGACGCGCGGCTGGGCGGTCGCGTTCGACCCGACGGACGAGGACCGGGCTTACGCGGGCGGCGACTCGGCCTACAGCTACCCGGCGCTCTTGGTCACTACCGACGGCGGCGCGACCTGGACGATGAGCCGGGCCGGGCTCGCCGGCGCGGTGAACGCGCTGGCGACGGTGCCGGGCAACGGCCAGCTGGTCTTTGCCGGCACGACCAGCGGCGTGTTCCGCTCGACCAACGCGGGCGCGTCCTGGTCGGCGACGGCGCTGACCCGCAACACGCGCGCCGTCGTCGTGGACCCGCAGCACCCCGGCGACGTCTACGCCGGGACCTACGGCTACGGGGTATCCGTCTCGACGGACGCGGGCGTCACCTGGAACGAAATGAACGCCGGGCTCACCTGCAACAAGGTGTTGAGCCTGGCGCTGCGCAGCGGCACCGAACCGATGCTCTTCGCCGGCACCGAGGGCGGCTCGGTGTTCAAGGCGCTGCCGCCGACCGGGGTGACAGAGCCGGTCGGTCGGCCGCCGCGTCCGGCCGCGGTGGCGGTCTTCCCGAACCCCTGCCGGGGCAAGGCGCGGCTTCAGTGCCCGGCGGTGACCGGGCCGGCCGCGGCCGCGCTGTTCGACCACAGCGGCCGGCTGGTGCGCGATTTCGGCGCGCGGCCGGCGGCCGGGGTCGACTGGAACGCGGACCTGCGCGGTGTCCCGGCCGGGACGTACTTCGTGCGCGTGACCGCCGGCGGCCGGGCGCACATCGCCCGGCTGGCAGTCCTGGACTGACGGCCGCCCATGCGTTTTGCGCCGGCCCGCCAGACGGCGGGCCGGCGCTCTTGTGGGAACCGAAGACGGAGAAGACGAGTCTCAGATTCAGACAGGCCGCAGACGCCCGGAAACGGAGGAAACGATGGCACGAGTCGGGCATTTTGACATCATGACGACGAAGCCCGCGGTAGCGGTGAAGTTCTATTCGAAGGTATTCGGCTGGAAGTTCTACAAGTGGGACGGGCCGATGGAGTACTGGCTCATCGGCACCGGCGACCGGCGTCAAGCGGGTATCGACGGCGGCATGGGCCGGGGCAAGCCGGCCGGCGAGGTCGTGCTGACCGTCACCGGGCTGAAACTCGACAAGACACTGAAACTGGCCAAGGCCAACGGCGGTAAAGTCGTGCAGCCGCGCGGCCCGATTCAAGGGATCGGCTGGTACGCGGTCATCAAGGGGCCGGACGGCAACGTTTTCGGCCTGATGGAGAGCGACCCCAGGGCCCGCTGACCGGCGGTGACGATGCCCAAAGCGCGGCCGACCGGCTGGGGCGACCCGCCGGTCGAGCGGCCCGCGCTGGGTGACGTGCAGGCTGCGGCCGACCGGCTGGCGGGCCGAATCGTCCGGACCGGCCTTAGCGAACTCGAGCCCGGCATCTGGCTCAAGGACGAAACGACGCAGCCGACCGGTTCTTTCAAGGTTCGGGGCGTGCTCAACTGGGCGCTCGGGCTCGGGGAAGATGCCCGGCGGCGCGGGTTACTGACTTTCAGCGCGGGCAACACCGCGCTGGCCCTGGGCCACGCGGCCCGCTCGTTCGGCGTGTCCTGCCGGAGCCTGCTGCCGGACTACGCCCCCGCGGTCAAGGTCCGCGCGCTCGAGGCGGCCGGGGTCGAGACGGTGCTCGTGCCGTTCGACGAGCTGGCGCGCTGGCTGTTCTCGGCTTCCTGGAAGAACGAACCCGAGGCGTTCCTGCACCCGTGGGCCGAGCCGGCGATGATTGCCGGCCACGGCACGATCGGGCTGGAACTGGTCGCGGACCGGCCGGACCTGGCGACGGTCTACGTGCCGGTGGGCGGCGGCGCGCTCGTCGCCGGGGTCGCGGCCGCGGTCAAGGCGGTGCGGCCGGCGGCGCGCATCGTCGGCGTGCAGACCGAGTCCTACCCTGCTCTCAGGGCAAGCCGGGCACTGGGCCGCCCGACCTGGGTAGCCCCCCAGCCGACCATCTGCGACGGCGTGGCGGTGCCGTTTGTCACCGACCAGCTGTTCCCGCTGCTCGAGGCGCTGGTCGACCGGGTCGTGACCGTCCCGGAGCCCGACGTGCGGAAGGCCATCCGGCGGCTGAGCCAGGCCGGCATCAGGGCCGAGGGCGCGGCCGCGCTGGCGACGGCCGCGGCGCTGGCCGACACCGAACCGGGGCCGGCGGTGGCGCTCGTGACCGGCCGGAACATCGAGCCGGAGATGCACGCGCAGATAGCCGGCAGCTGACAGCTTACAGCCCACAGCCATGAGGAAGAGCGCCGCCCGAAGGCGGCGCTCTTGAGTTTCAGCGGTCCGGCTACCAGGAGCCGTACTTGCCGGTGTGCTTGACGTCGTGGTGGAACATCGGCCAAGCCGACTGGGCCAGCGTGCCCGAAGGCCGGCCGGCGATGGCAAACACGCCGTCGAAGCCCGAAGCGATGTAGATGATGCCGTACTGGTCGATGACCGGTGACGGCAGGAGGTCCTCGACGCCCAGGGCGCCGTGCCGCGAGCCGCGGCCCGTCTTGCCCGGTATGCGCAGCTCGGTGGTCCAGGCGACTGTGCCGTTGTCGCGCACCGCGTAGAGGGTGTCGTTCTCGGCCGTGACGTAGATGTAGCCGTCGGCGCACAACGCCGGCGTCGCCGGGATGTCGGACAGGCTGAGCGCGACCGGCCAGCCCGGCACCGCCTGGCCGTTGCTGTCGAGCCGGTAGAGGTTGCCGTTGTCGGCGCCGAAATATATCGAGCCGTCCGGGCCGATGACCGGCGAAGAGGTGATGCTGGTCGGCGGCTCGATATCGCTGTACCAGGCGCGCTGGCCGGCCGAGTTGATGGCGTAGACGCGGCCCTGCTCGGTGCCGAAGTAGACGGTGCCGTCGGCGCCCACCGCCGGCGAAGAGGTGATGTTCTGGCGGGTGGCATACGTCCAGTTCACCGAGTGGTCGGGCGCGAACGACGTCACGTAGCCGGAGTCGTCACAGATAATCAGGTTGCCGTTGCCGTCCACGACCGGCGAGGCGAGCATTTCTTCGGTGAGTGCCCGCTCCCAGACGACGTTGCCGGCCGCGTCCAACTCCTGGACGTAGCGGTTCTCGCCGCCGGTGAAGATGCGGCTGCCGGAGAGCGCCGGGGTCGCGCCCATGTTGTCGCCGGTGATGGTGTCGGGATGGGTCCAGACGATTTCGCCCGAGTTGTCGAGGCAGTAGAGCTTGCCGTTGTCGTTGCCGATGTAGGCCCGGCCGTCCGAGCCGATGGCCGCCGAGCCGTAGAAGGGTTCGACGCCCGTTTCGCTGGCCTCGTAGACGACTTCGCCCTGCCACGCATCGATGCCGGCGACGATGCCGTTGGTGATGCCGATGACGACACCCAGCCGGGATTCCGAGCGGCTGTTGAGAATGGTGCCCAGGGCCGGCGACGACACGACCTCGTCACCGAACGAAATCGCCCAGAGCACGCGGCCCTCGCCGACGACCTCGAAAGTCAGCGGGTCCGAAGTGTCGGAGAGCCCGCCGTACTGGTCGCGGCACAACGCCCGGATGGTATAGCTGCCCAGCGCCGAGTAGCGGACCGAGTCGCGGACCGGCACGCTGTGCGGGCCGAGGCTCGACCAGTCCGAAACCCGGCCATCACCCCAGAAGAACTTGTACTGTACGTTGTCGCCCTGCGGGTCGGTCGAGGTGGCGCTGAACCGGTAGTACGGCCCGTCCTTGATGCCGCGGCTCGGGCCGAAGAGGATCGGCTTGGACGGCGGCGTGTTGGTCTGGTTGGCGTAGAAGTGCTTGGCGTCCGAGGTGTCCGAGAGCAGCGAGTCGACGTCCATGGCGACCGCCCGGACGTACTTGTCCCCGCGGTAGAAGTAGATGACCGAATCGGTTACCTGAGTGCCGGACGGGACCGGCCCCTTCCAGTAGGAAACGCGGCCGTCCTCGCCCCAGATGAAGCGGATGTACACCGAGTCGCCGTCCGGGTCGACGGCCGAACTCGTGAACCGCTGGTACTGGCCGACCCAGCCGGTGTCGGGCCCGGTCGGCGTCGCCGGCTTGTTGGGCGGCCGGTTGATACCGGACGAGTAGATGCAGACCTGGTGCGTGTCCGACCAGTCGGCCGAGAACCGGCCCTTCGCATCCTTGGCCTTGACCTTGATGGCCACGGTGCCGGCCGTGGTCCAGGAGTGGCCCTTGGACACGTTGGTGCCGGACGGGTAGAAGACGGTGGTGTCGAGGTCGCCGTCGTCCCAGTCGAAGATGTAAAGTATCTGGTCGCGATTGGGGTCGGTAGACTGGGTCGTGAACGTGCCGACGGAATCGACCGGCAGCGAGTCCGGGCCGGACGGCTTCACCGGGATGGTCGGCGGCTTGTTGCGGCAGCCGACGGTCATCGCTACGACACACAGCAGCGCGGACAGTGCTATCAGGCTTTTACGCACAGTTCCTCCCTGGATGGCTGTCATTGTAGACAAGAGCTTAAGACTACCGTAACGCCCGGTGCGAGTCAACTGCCCGGGAATGGCCTACTCCCACTCGATTGTCGCCGGCGGTTTGGATGAAACGTCGTAGACAACACGGTTGATGCCTTTGACCTCGTTGATGATGCGGTTGGACACGCGCGCCAGCAGGTCGTCGGGCAGCCGCGCCCAGTCGGCGGTCATCGCGTCGGTCGACGTCACGGCCCGGAGTACGACCGCGTTTTCGTAGGTTCGCTCGTCGCCCATCACGCCCACCGATTTGACCGGCAGCAGCACGGCGAGCGCCTGCCAGACCCGGTCGTACTCGCCGGACCGGCGCAGTTCCGATGTGAAGATATGGTCCGCCGCGCGCAGGAGTCGGAGGCGGTCCTCCGTCACCGAGCCCAGGATGCGCACGGCCAGGCCCGGGCCGGGGAAAGGATGCCGGGCGATGACGTCCCGGGGCAGGCCGAGCGCGCGCCCGAGCGCGCGCACCTCGTCTTTGAACAGCTCTTTCAGCGGCTCGATGAGCTCGAGTTCCATCCGCCGGGGCAGGCCGCCGACGTTGTGGTGGGTCTTGATGGTCGCCGACGGGCCACCGAATGCCGAGCGGGATTCGACCAGGTCCGGGTAGAGCGTGCCTTGGGCCAGGAAGCGGACCGTGCCGTGCGCCCGGGCCGCCCGTTCGAACACCTTGATGAACGTCCGGCCGATGCGGCGGCGCTTCTCCTCGGGGTCGGCGACACCGGCCAGCCGGGCGAGGAACTCCCGCCGGGCGTCCACGAATTGCAGCCCGAGGCGCCGGCCGAGGGCGGCGCGCACCTCGGCCGCCTCGCCCGAGCGCAAGAGCCCGTTGTCGACAAACACCGATACGAGCTGCGGGCCCAATGCCCTGCGCAGCAGCGTGGCCATGACGGTCGAGTCGACGCCGCCCGACACCGCGCAGATAACCTGTTCCCGGCCGACGCGGCTGCGGATCTCCTTCGTTTTCTCGCTGATGAAGGACTGCATCGTCCAGTCCGGACGGGCGCGGCAGACGCGGAACAGGAAGTTCGATATGATGGACCGGCCGTGCGCGGTGTGTTCGACCTCGGGATGAAACTGCACACCGTAGATGCGCCGCGCCTCGTCGGCGAATGCGGCGCAGGCGATCGACTGGGTCCGGCCGATGAAGCGGAAGCCACGGGGCAGGCGCGCGACGTGGTCGCCGTGGCTCATCCAGACGCGGGATGAATGCGGCAAGCCGGCCAAGAGCCGCGCGCGGCCGGCGCGCTGGAGCAGCGCCGGACCGTATTCGCGGCGGGCGCCGGCCGCGACCCGGCCGCCGGACAGCCGGGCGATGGCCTGCATGCCGTAGCAGATGCCCAGCACCGGGATGCCGAGCGACAGTATCGCCGGGTCGGGCAGCGGCGCGCCGGGTGCAAGCGTGCTCGCCGGGCCGCCGGACAGGATGAGCCCGTCCGCGCCCCGGCGCCGGATTTCCTCTGTCCCGATGTCGTGAGAGACAATCTCGGAGTAGACCCGGTGTTCGCGCACCCGGCGGGCAATGAGCTGGTTGTACTGGGAGCCGAAGTCGAGGACGAGAATGCGGTGCATCAGGCAGAAGTGACCAAGTGGTCAGGTGGCCCAGTGACCAAGTGCCGGCAACAGGAAGACCGGGACTCGACGTTCGGACTTCGTCATCGAGCCGTGTCGGTTTCGACCTTGAGGCCCTCGCAGATGCCCGAGGCGCGACCGTACATCAGGACGCAGTCGTAGTATGCCTGGTTTCGGTCATAGCCCTGCTGGGCGACGTGCCAGCGCTCGACCGCCTGGCGCAGGCCGGTGATTTCCTCGTCCAACCGCTGCAGGCGCAGGGCGATGCCGGGCTGTTTTATGAGTCCCGAGCGGTCGAACTGCGCGCGCAGGCTGTCGGAGACCAGGTCGAGGCTGTCGGCGTGGCGCTCGTAGACGCCGACAGATTCGGCGCTGACGTCCGAGGCGTACAGCACCGGCCGCGGTGCCGCGCGCCGGACGATGGTGTAGACCAGGAAACCGGACAAGAGGACGAGCAGGATGACGAGGGCACGGTACAGCTTTGTCACGTTAACCTCCCCGGGTAACGATGTTCACCATCCGGCCGGGCACGTAGATGACCTTCACGGTCACCCGGCCGGCGAGCGCGCGCCGAATGTCGTCGTCGGCCAGCGCCTTGTCCTTGACCAGTTCCGCGGCGGCATTGCGCGGGACCGTCACCCGGCCGCGCAGCTTGCCGTCCACCTGCACCGGTACCGTCATCTCGTCGAACACCAGGAAGCCGGGGTCGGGCTCGGGAAACCGCTGGTCGAACACCGATTCGGCAGCGCCGGCTTCGGGACGGAACCGGTGCCAGAGTTCCTCGGCCAGGTGCGGGGCGAAGGGCGCGAGCAGCAGGATGAGCCGGCTGAGGGCGAAGCCGAAGACCGGGGATGCCGGGTTTTGGATTTCGGGTTTTGGATTTTGGATTGGGGCCGTCGGCTGTGAGTTGCTGCACGCGTATAGTTCGTTGACGAGTTCCATCTGGGCGGCGATGGCGGTGTTGTACTGGAACGCCTCGATGTCGGCCGTCGCTTTGGCAATCGTCTGGTTGAGCCGGATGTACAGCTCGCGTTCGGACGGTCCGAGGCGCGCGGTGTCCGGCGGGTCGAAGGTGACTGCCGCGCCGTGGTCCTCGTACAGGCGCCAGACCCGCGACAGGAACCGGGTGACGCCGGTAACCAGGTCTTCGGTCCAGTCCATCGGCTTCTCGGGCGGCGCGGCGAAGAGGATCGTCAACCGGGCAGTGTCGGCGCCCCGCTCCTCGACAAACGGGCCGACCCAGATGCCGACGCGCTTGGAACTCGACATGGTCACGCCGTTGAGGCTGACCATGCCCTGGGTGTGCAGCACCCGGGCCGGCTCCTTGACCGTGACCATGCCCATGTCTGCCATTACCCGCTGGAAGAACCGGAAGAATACCAGGTGGCCGGTGGCGTGCTCGATGCCGCCGATGTACTCGTCGACCGGCAGCCACTTGTCGGCCTCGGCGCGGGCAAAGGGCAGGCGGTCGTTGTGCGCGTCGGTGTAGCGCAGGAAGTACCACGACGAGTCGAAAAACGTGTCCATAGTATCCGGGTCGCGCCGCGCCGGCCCGCCGCACTTTGGGCAGGCGGTGTTGATGAACTCCTCGACCCCTTCGAGCACCGACTTGCCCTTGGGCTTGAAGTCTTTGACCTCGGGCGGCAGCAGCACCGGCAGGTCTTCATCCGGCACCGGCACGACACCGCACTGCCGGCAGTGGACCACCGGGATAGGCGTGCCCCAGTAGCGCTGGCGGGAGATGAGCCAGTCCTTGAGCCGGTAGTTGACGACGCGCCGGCCCAGTTGCCGTTTCTCGAGCCAGGCGCTGACGCGCTCGATGCCGTCGTCCGACCGCGTGCCGTCGAACGGCCCGGAGTCGACCATCGTGCCGACGTCGGTGAAGGCGGCGGACATCGAGCCGGGTGCGAGTTGCGAGGTGCGTGCTGCGTCCGACGCAGTTCCTGACGCGAGGGGCTGGATGACGACCTTGATGGGAATCCGGTACTTGCGGGCGAATTCGAAGTCCCGCTGGTCGTGCGCCGGGACGGCCATGACCATGCCGGTGCCGTAGGAGGCGAGGACGAAATCGGCCAGGTAGACCGGCACGCGCGCGCCGTTCACCGGGTTGATGGCGTACCGGCCGGTGAAGACACCTTCCTTGTCGCCGGTCGCCGCGATGCGCTCGATTTCCGGCCGGAGCAGCACGCGGCGGCGGAATTCCTCGACCGCCTGCTCCCGGCCGGTACCGGCGGCGATGCGCTCGGCCAGCGGCGCGTCCGGCGCCAGGGCGAGGAACGTGACGCCCCAGAGCGTGTCCGGCCGGGTAGTGAACACGGGAACCCGCTCGCCCGTGCCCTCGAGCGAGAAGTTGACCTCGACGCCATCGGAACGGCCGATCCAGTTGCGCTGCATCGTCCGGACGTTCTCGGGCCAGCGGTCGAGCCCGCCGATGCCGTCCAGCAGCGCCTGGGCGTAGTCGGTGATTTTCAGGAACCACTGGGTCAGCTTGCGCTTGCCGACCTCGGCCTTGCAGCGGTAGCAGACGCCCTCGTCGACCTGCTCGTTGGCGAGGACGGTCTGGCAGTTGGGGCACCAGTTGACCAGTGCTTCCTTGCGGTAGGCCAGGCCGCGCTCGTAGAAGCGCAGGAAGAGCCACTGGTTCCAGCGGTAGTAGTCGGGCAGGCAGGTGGTGACTTCGCGCTCCCAGTCGTAGCTGATGCCCAGCAGCTCGAGGCTGCGGCGGGCAGTCTTGATAGACTCAAAGGTCCAGTAGCTGGGGTGGTTGCCGTGGGCGATGGCCGCGTTCTCGGCCGGCAGGCCGAAGGCGTCCCAGCCGAACGGGTGGAGGACGTCGTAGCCCTGCATCCGGCGGAACCGGGCGAGCACGTCGCCGATGACGTAGTTGCGGCAGTGCCCCATGTGGACGTCGCCGGACGGGTAGAAGAACATCACCAGGATGTAGAACTTCTTCTTCGGGTCCGGGTTGGTGCGGAACGCGGCCTGCTCATTCCATCGTCGCTGCCAGCGTTCTTCGATCTCCCGGGCCGGGTAGGCCGGGCGGATGCCCCGCGGTTCCTCGTGGCGCGATTCGGCCAAAGGACCTGCCGAATGGGAATCGGCCGGAGAACCTGCCGTCTTCGATTTGCTCATTTGTCACTCCTTATCGCGCCGCGGCGCCGGGGGCGGCGGTGCGTGCACAGGTCGTGTTCCCGGCCGTCGCGCGCCAGCTCGCATCCCGGCTGGGCTCCGCGGCACGCGACGCACTGGGTGAACAGCTCGAGCCGGGCGTAGTCTTCGGGCCTGCCGGACAGCTTGGCGTGGTTGACCCGGTAGAGCCGCTGCAGGCAGCGGTTGATGTCCTCGATATCGGGCCACGCGCTCACCGAATCGCCGATCCGCTTCTTCTGGTAGAACAGGCCCGACCCGGCCTTGACCGCCACCAGGTCGAGGAACGCGGTCGTGAGCCAGTAGAGTATCTTGGGTGTTTCCTCGCCCCACTCTTCGAGCCGGCGCAGCACCGGGACGGCCGCGGCCGGGTCGCGGTCGAGCACGCGACCGACGAAGTCCTGCAACTGGAACTCACGCGACGAGCCGGCGAGTTCCCGGACGGTCTGTTCGGTGACGGTTTCGCCCGGGCAGCAGGTAGCGAGCTTCTCAATCTCAGACTTGAGGGTCCCGGTGTCCGAGCCGGCGATGTCGACCAGCAGCCGGGCCGCGCCCGGTGCGAGCTTGACCTTGCGCTCGCGCGCCCAGCGGGCGAGCAGCGCCTCGAGGTCGTCGGGCCGGGGCGCGGGGATGGTGATGACATAGCGGGTGAGGCCGGATTCCTTGAGCACCGGGTCGAGCTCCTTCTTGGGCAGGCCGGTTACCGCCACGTGGGCCGGGGCCTGCACTTCTGCCAGTTCGCGGCACAGCGTGACCGTGCCGGGCTTGCCCAGCTCAGAGAAGACCGGGCCGGACGCGCCCGCGCGGGTGATGCCTTTGATGACCACCAGCCGGTGCGCGCCGACCGGGAGCTGGCGCAGCCGCTGCCGGGCTTCGGTCAAGTCCAGTTCGTCGGCCGACAGCGCGTCGAAGTCGAACGATTCGAGCCCGGGGTCGACCAGCTTGCCGCGGAGCCGGGCGATGAACTCGTCGGCCAGCGCCGCGTCTTCGGACAGCAGCAGGTAGACCGGGCGGAACTCGCCGCGGTCGAGCTCCGCGAGCGGGTCCCGGTGCTGGCTGGTACTGGCCTTGCGCATAATGGCTGGCGGGCTGATGGGCCCGCGCACGGAATGTTAACCGGCGGACAAGGGCAGTCAAACGGAGGAGAGGGGCGAAGGCGAAGGACGGGGACGATGTCAGATGGCAGATGGGTGATGTGAGATGTCAGATGTGAGAAGGACAGCAGGGCCAGGGCGAAGGCAGAAGGCAGAGTAGAGGAAGAGGGCGAAATCAGAAGGCAGAAGCTAGAATGCAGAAGGCAGAATTGCGGAGGCGGACAGACCAGAGAGCAGATATCAGAAACCAGAGAGAGACCGGACGAAGCCGCAGAAGACAGGGACTTGGAACCCCGACCCCGGAACCCCGACTTGCCGGTCGCCGACGTGGCGTCAGTGTCTGCGGTCGAGCAGGATGTCGACCGATACCGCCCAGCCGCGCGTGACCCGGCAGCGAACCGAGTCGTCCGCGAACCCTTGCGCGGTCACCGTCACCAGGTAGTCGCCGACCGGCACCCGGCCGAAGTCGTAGCTGCCGTCGTGGCCCGAAAGCGTCCGGCGGCCAAGCCCGGTGATGGCAAGGCCGGCCTCCGACACCGGTTGGCCGGTGGCGCGGTCGCCGACCGTGCCGTTGAGCGTGCCTTCGTTCGATGAGTCCCGCAGGGCCAGCGCGACGCGCAGCGTCTCGCCGGCCAGGACGCGCACGGCCAGCGACTCGCTCGGAAACCCGGTGCGGGCCGCGACGACTGTCTGGGGACCGGCCGGGAAGTCGTCCAGCAGGAACGAGCCGTCGGGCAGGGTCGTGGTCGCCGGGCCGGCGGGCGCGAACGTGACGACCGCCGAGTCGACGGCGAGGTCGCTGGTCGTGCGGACGATGCCTGAGACCGCGCGCGGCCGGTCGGGGTAGAGGCCCAGCCGGACCGTGTCACCAAGCTGTGCGGCCGGGGCGAGCTCGTCGAGGTAACCCGTGCAGGAGGCGAGCAGGGTGTCCCGGCGACTGACTTCGACCGCCGGGGTCAGGCCGGACGAGTCCGCGGCCGCGAGCATGTCGCTGCCTGATACCCGGACCAAGGCGCCGGGCAGCGGCCGGCCGGTTTCCGCGTCGGTCATGCGGGCGGTGACGAGCAGCCGGGCCGGAGAACAGCACAAGCACAAGCTCAAGCCAGAAAACAGGCAGCCGGACAGCCGAGTGAGCTGGTCCGGCATGGTGCTTGAGCGGATTGCTTGCGCTTGGGCTTCCTAGAACACCGACACTTTGTGCTGGGAAACGGAGCCCGACGATACGACGCTGATGATGACGGTGTTGCGGCGCATGCGCCGGCCTTCGGCGTCGGTTCCGTCCCAGACGAGGCTGTGGTAGCCCGCTCCCTGGCGTTCGTCGAGCAGCAGCTTTATCGGCCGGCCGAGCAGGTCGTGGACGTAGACCTGCACCGGGCCGGCGCGGCGCAGCAGGTACTCGACCCGCAGGCGCTCGTGGGGCCGGATGGCCGGACGGGCGCGGACGATTTCAACCGCACCGGGCAGCCGCCGGGCCGCGTCGTCGTCCGCCGGTTCGCCGGCCGAGAAGACCAGCACCGGGTGCTCGGCAGGGGCAAGCCGGAGCGCCGAGCGGATGGCCGTCCGCTCTTTGACCGTCAACGGCACGGTCAGCGCGCCGGCCAGGCCGAGACAGCGCGCCTGGACGAGGTACTGGAACCCGGCAAAGCCCGCTTCCTGCATCTCGCGGTAGGAGTTCGTGTCGGTGGCGCAGACTACGATATAGACCGGCGCTGCGCCGGGGATGTGGCCTGCGGCACGGAGTTCGGGCCTTCGGTCGCCGGCGAGCACACGTTCGAGCCGGTGGTCGGCGGTGGCCGGGTCGCCGCCGGCCCGGCGGCAGTGGTAGCGGTCCACGCCCTCGTCGCGCACGAGGTAGATGTGGCCGGCGAGGTAGTAGCCGGCAACCGCGCTCGGCACGGTCAGCCCCTGGTGGCCGTTTGATGAAAGATGGGGCGTGACGCCATAGCCGGCCCAGAGCAGCTGGGAAACGGTTTCTTCGGACAGGTTCGGGCCGTCGAAGGTCGAATCATTGGCCAGTCCGGCGAGGACGACTTCGAAGGTGTCGGGCCCGGTCGCGTGCGGGGCGGGCAGCGACGAATCCGACGAAGCCGCGACGACGGTCGTGTCCGGGCCTTCGACATCGGCTTGCCCGTAGACGTTGACCATGAGAATCTCGCTCTCGGGATTCCAGCGGCTGTTGGCGTGGTCCGCAGCCCACTTCATCGGGCAGGCGGCGACGCCGGCGCCGGTCGAGTCGTTGAAGGCGGCGGCCGCGAGCAGCCCGGCCTGGACCATCATCCCGGCTTCCTCGTGCCGCTCGCAGGCGATGCCGACCTCGAACGCCGAGCCGGAGTTGTAGCGCTGGTCGCCGGGTTCGTGGAGCAGGAGGCCGGAAGCCGGGTCGTAGCGGTAGACGTTGGCCCGGGTCGCGACGTAGACCGTGCGGTGCGCGCCGAGCCGGGGCACCCGGTCCATCGCCCAGAGGACGTTGGCCATCACCTGGCGCGGCAGGCTGTCATCGAAACCGGAATGTATCGAGTAGCGGCTGTTGGCCAGCGCCTCGAAGGAGAGGTCGCGGATGACGTGGCCGGGCAGGCTTTCCGGCCAAGGCGCGGCAACGAGCAGCGCGAACAGCAGGAACATCAGATAAGACTAGGGGCGAATGGGAGGGGAGTCAAACGGAGGAGAGGGCGAAATCAGAAGTCAGAAGCTAGAATGCAGAAGGCAGAATTGCGGAGGCGGACAGACCAGAGAGCAGAAATCAGAAACCAGATATCAGAGAGGGGCCGGGCGGTCGGCTTCATTGGCTTGACCTGCCCTGCCCGGGCAATACAATCTCGGAGCAGCCATGTCACAAGGCCAGGAAGACAGCCCAGAGCACAATCGAGCCCGACTTACCGTCCGGTGTTGAAAGCGAGAGATATGTGAAGCACGACAGTGAAGCGGTGATTGACATTTCCGACCTGGACCCGGTGCTGCTCCTGGGCCCTGCCGACGCCAACCTGCGCGCCCTGTCCGGCCGGTTCCGCACCCGGGTCGTGGTCCGGGGCGGCGAGGTCCGGCTCGCGGGCCCGGCCGACGAGCAGCGCGAGCTCCTGGACCTGTTTCAGCGACTCATCAAGCGCTGCGAGCGCGGTGAGGCGGTGACGCCCGAGCTGCTCGATGTCGAGCTGGCGCGCCACGCGGGCGGCAAGCCGGCCGATGCCGACGGGCCGGTCTGCATCAAGACTCCGCGCAAGACCGTCACCGCCAAGACGCCCAACCAGCAGGAATACGTCCGTGCCATCGCCCGGCACGAGGTGGTGCTGGCCATCGGCCCGGCGGGCACGGGCAAGACATACCTGGCGGTGGCAGCCGCGGTCGAGGCGCTCTCGAGCGGCCGGGCCAACCGCATCGTGCTGACCCGGCCGGCGGTCGAGGCGGGCGAGTCGCTCGGCTACCTGCCGGGCACGCTCAAGGACAAGGTCGACCCGTACCTGCGGCCGCTCTATGACGCCTTGTTCGACCTGCTGCCGATGGAGCGGGCCAAGCGGCTGCTCGAGGAAGAGGTGGTCGAGGTAGCGCCGCTCGCCTACATGCGCGGCCGGACGCTTTCCGACTCCTACGTCATCCTCGACGAGGCCCAGAACACCACCTCGGCCCAGATGAAGATGTTCCTGACCCGGCTGGGCTGGAACTCGAAGGCGGTCGTCACCGGCGACGTGACCCAGATCGACCTGGACCACCACCGCCTGTCCGGCCTGGTCGAGGCGGAGTCGCTGCTGCATTCCATCCGCGGCATCGCGCTCGTCCGGTTCACCGGCGCGGACGTGGTGCGGCCGCCGCTGGTCTCGCGCATCATCGCGGCCTACGAGGAGCGCGGCGGCATCCGGAGCGGCGCGGGCGCCGACGAGCGCGCGCCCGAATGAGAGTCGCGGTCGCCAACACCCGCGACCGCCGGGTACGGGCAGCGGCCCGCCGACTGGAACGGCGGCTCGACCGCGATTTCGGCCGCGGCCGGGAAGAAGTGAGCGTCGTGCTGGTCAGCAACCGGCGCATCCACGAACTCAACCGGCAGTTTCTCGGCCATGACCGGCCCACCGACGTGATATCGTTCCCGCTGGGCATCACGGAGCCGGGCCGGCCCCGGCTGCTGGGCGAGGTGTACGTGTCCCGCGACCAGGCGCGGCTCCAGGCGCGGGACTACGGCGTCGGCTACCACGACGAAGTCGCGCGGCTCATCCTGCACGGGGTCCTGCACATCCTCGGCCTGACCCACCGGCAGATGGAGCCGTACTACCGGGAGTACCTCGGAAATGCCGAATGCCGAATGTCGAATGCTGAATGCCGCAGGGGACCGGCCATTCGGTACTCGAACTTCGGACTTCGCACTTCCCGCTGATGCTCTGGCCCTGGTACCTGGCGGCAATCGGCGTGCTGCTGGTGCTGTCGGCGGTGTTCTCGGGCGGCGAGACCGCGCTGTTCAGCCTGAGCCACGCCCAGCGGGAGCTCCTGCAGGAGAAGAAGCCCCGGGCCGGCCGGCGCGTCAGCCGGCTGCTGGCCGAGCCGGAAAGGCTCCTGGGCACGATCCTGTTCGGCAACCTGCTGGTCAACACATCGGCTTCGGCCTGCTTCACGCTCGCCATCATCGACTGGTCCAGCCACGCCGGCCGCGACCCGGACCCGTACCTGGGCCTCGGCGGGTTCGTGATGACCGGCCTCCTGCTCGTGTTCGGCGAGGTCAGCCCCAAGGTTATCGCCAACCGGCAGCCCGAGGCATTTGCGGCTTTCGCCGCCGACTTCCTGGCGGGCGTGCGCCTGGTGCTGGCGCCGTTCTCAAGGGCGCTGGCCGGACTCAGCCGCGCGCTCGCGCCGCGCTCACCCGAGCCCGAGATGTTCTCCGAAGAGGAGTTGCACACGATGATCCGGCTGGGTAAAGAGCGCAAGGTCATCGCCGAACGCGAGGCCGACATACTGTACAACCTGGTCGGTCTCGAGCAACGGACCGTGTCCGAGGTGATGACGCCCCGCATCGACATCACCTGGCTCGATGCCGGCGTCCCGGTCCGACAGGCCATCGAAACCTGCCGGCAGACCGGTTTCTCGCGCCTGCCGGTCGCGGACAAGACGATCGACCGCGTGGTCGGGATTGCGTATGCCAAGGAGCTGGTGACGGCCGCCGCCCCGGACGCTCCGGTGCGGACCGCCTGCCGGCCGGCCTACTTCATTCCCGAGGTCAAGCGGCTGCCGGCGCTGCTCGAGGAGTTGCGCAAGAAGGGCTCGCACGTCGCCCTGGTCGTGGACGACTTCGGCCAGACGGCGGGGCTGGTCACGCTCGAGGACGTGCTCGAGGCGATATTCGGGGAGATCACCGACGAGTTCGACACCGCCGAAGAGCTGCCTTACGTGCGGGTCGGCGACGGCGCGCTGCTGGTTGACGGCGATATCGACATCGCGGCCCTGAACCGGCTGTTCCGGGGCGCGCTGCGCGGGGTGGAACACGAGCGGCTGGCCTCGCTGATCCACGACCGGCTGGGCCGGCTCGCGCGGCCGGGAGACCGGCTCGTCGTCAACGGGCTGGAGTTCGAGGTGCGGCAGGTTGCCGAGAACAAGCTTGAGAAAGTGCTGGTCCGGCGGGTGCCGAAGGGAAGCGGCTGATGGAGTTGCTTGCGGCGCTGGCACTCATTGTGGTGCTCGGCTTTTTTGCCGGGTCGGAGACTGCCGTCTACCGGGCGAACTGGATAAGGCTCGCCCACTGGGTCGAGCGCCGGCGCGGCGGCGCCGGGCTGGCGCTGCGGCTGCTCTCCTGGCGCGAGGTCGTGGTGATCGCGATGCTCGTCGGCACCAACCTGTGCCACGTGTTCGCCTCGCTCGTGGCGGTTCGGTTCGTGGCGGTGCACTTCGGTCCGGCCTACTCGGGCCTGGCAGTGGCGGCGGTCGTCGTCCTGGCGCTGGTGCTGGGCGAATACCTGCCCAAGGCGCTGGCTCAATCCTACCCGAACCACTGGCTGGTCCGCTCGGCATGGCTCTTGGTCGCGAGCCTGGCGCTGTTCTCGCCGGTCGTGGTGCTGCTGGGCGCGCTGACCAGGCTCTTTGCCGCACCCTTCGGACGGGGCGGTGGGCGAAGGCTGACTCTCACCCGGCAGGATTTCCTGGCCGCGATGCGGCGGCGCGAGCGGCACGCCTGCGCGACCGCGGAAGGCGACTGCCGGCCGGGCCAGACGTCGTCGAGCATCGCCGCCCGGTTGCTCAGGTTTTCAGGCATGCGCATCGGCGACGCGGCGATACCGGTCGGGCGGGTGAAGAGCATCGCCGAGCCGGTCGACCCGGCGGAACTGCGCGCGGTCGTCGAGCGGTACGGGTTCTCCCGGGTGCCGGTGCGCCGCGGCGCGGCCGACAACCTGGTTGGCGTCGTCGTCGCCAAAGACATGCTCTCTGCCGAAGGCCCGCGCGTGCACCCAATCGAGCGGTTCAAGAAATCGGCGCGGGCGCTCGAAGTCCTCGAGGCGCTGCAGCGCCGGGGCCAGCACATCGCCGCGGTCACCGACGACGCCGGCCGGGTCACCGGGCTTGTCACGCTCGAAGACATCATCGAGGAACTCGTGGGGGAGATACGGAGTGAAGGTTAGGATGCCTTACGCCGTACGCAATACGCTGTACGCACGGAATGACCCGGCACGGATTCCAGGCGTATGGCGTGAAGCGTAGGGCGTAGCGCGTGAGACAATGCGCCGCATAACCCGGACCGAAGCGCTGTGCCTGCGCACCGCCGACGTGATGGAGTCCAGCCGGCTGGTGACGCTGTTCTCGCCCGAACACGGCCGGCTGGCCGGCATGGCGCGGGGCGCGCGCCGGCCCAAGAGCCGGTTCGGCGCGGCGCTCGACCGGTTCGCCCTTTCCCGGGTCATCTACTACTGGCACCAGGAGAAGACGGTCTTCACCATCTCGGACGCGGAGCTGGTCCGGTCGTTCTCTGTCCTCCCGCTGCTCCCGGGCCGGTTCCTGGCGGCCGAGCAGGTGACCGAGTTCCTGCTGCGCACCGTCCGGCCGTTCGACGCGCTGCACGCCCAGGTGCCGGAGGGTAACACGCAGCTGTTCCAACTCACCATTGCCTACTTCGATGCCCTGGAGAAGCGCGAAGAAGGGTTTCCGACGCTCGTCGCGTCGTTCCTCTTGAAGGCGGCAAGCTTCCTCGGGTTCCGGCCCGAGCTTCGGCGCTGCCTGCACTGTCACCAGCCGGTCGAGGGGGACCGCGCCTGCTCGTTCGACCACCTGCTGGGCGGCATCACCTGCCCGGACTGCAGCCCGCAGAGTCGCGGGGTCAAGCTCGCGCCCGGCGCGCGGGAGCGGCTCGTCGCGCTGCTGCACGGCCCGGTCGCGGGCCTGGAGCCGAGCGACGCCGACCGCGAGCACCTGGGCCTGGTCCTCGGCTTCGTCACCCACCACCTCGACCCGTTGCTGCTGCACTCCTTCCGCTGGCAGGAACTGTAGGGCGACTACTCAGGGGCGCTGGGAGCCGCCCCTGCCGGTTAGAAGATGTCGGGCTACCTCATCGGCACGGCTTTCCTGGTGTCTCTGAGGCCGGGCGCGTCGATGCGCTAGAGTTGCGCGCATCAGCAGCAGTTCTGCATCTGCCGCCGGGCGACCGAAACGGGCTGTTTATCACGTGAGATGCCGCCATGTCAATGACTTGGAAATATGAGTGGCGTCCCGGGCCTTCCGGATTCCAGCCTCTTCCGCCGTGCCGTCAGCCGTCGGCTTACTCGTTACCTCACGAGGAGCACCCGCTCGAGATGCTGGCGTACTCTCTCTCCGGTCGTGTAGAAGTACACGCCGTTCGCCAGGCTACTCACGTCGTTGGGCCCCGGATGAAGTTCCAGCACCTTCCGCCCCTGCACATCAACCAGCGAGGCAGGAGTCGACTGGTATCGGGAGGCCGGGAGACGAAGTACGCCGCGGATGACAGTCGCCGTCGGCGCCGCGTGTGCCGTGCCCGTCGTGGAGCCTTTCTCTATCCCGACCTCGCCTCCCATGGCCGTTATGCTGGAACTCTGGTTGTTGGTCACGTACACCAGGCTCTGAGCCGAGTTGTAGCAAATGTCCCAGGGCTTGACCCCGACCGCGACCGTGGCGAGGACTTCATTCGTCGTCCCGTCTATCACAGTCACGTTGTTGCTGTTGTGGTTCACGGTGTAGACCTGATTGTCCTGAGGGCTATAGCAGATGGCCCATGGCATGTCTCCGACGCCGACCGTAGCAAGGACCGTATCGCCCGCGCCGTCGATCACCGTGACGTTATCGCTCGTCCTGTTCGCGGAGTAGACCTTGTTGTCCTGCGGGTTGTAGCAGAGGGCATAGGGCCAGCCACCGGTCGGGACCGTGGCAAGAACCTCATTGGTCGCGCCGCCAATCACTGTAACACTCCCGCCCTGCTTGTTCGCGCAGTAGACCTTGTTGTCCTCCGGGTTGTAACAGAGGGCTGTTGGCCAGTCTCCGACCGCGACAGTGTCAATGACCGCGTTGGTCGCGCCGTCAATCACCGTAACGTTATCGCTGCTGACATTAGCGCAGTAGACCTTGTTGTCCTCCGGGTTGTAGCCGAGTGCTTCGGGAGCGTCGCCAACCGCGACCGTGGCGATGACCGTATCGCCCGCGCCGTCGATTACCGTGACGTTGTCGCTCCCGCTGTTCGCGCAGTAGACCTTGTTGTCCTGCGAGTTGTAGCAGAGGGCATAGGGCTGGCCTCCGGCCGTGACCGTGGCGAGGACCGCATTGGTCGCACCGTCAATCACGGTCACGTCGTAGCTACCCCAATTCGCGCAGTAGACCTTGTTGTCCTGCGGGTTGTAGCCGAGGGCCCAGGGGTAGGTTCCGGCCGGGACCGTGGCAAAGCCGGCGTTCGTCGCCCCGTCAATCACGGTCACGCTGTTACCGTACTCGTCAGCGCAGTAGGCCTTGTTGTCCTGCGGGTTGTAACAGAGGACGCTAGGTTGCACTCCGGCCGTGACCGTGGCAGTGGCAACGTTCGTCGCGCCGTCAATCACCGTAACGTTGCGGCTGTCGAAGTTCGCGCAGTAGACCTTGTCGTTCTGCGGGTTGTGGCAGAGGGCGTAAGGCCCGCTACCGGCTGTGACCGTGGCGACAACCGCGTTGGTCGCGCCGTCAATCACCGTAACGTTGTCGTCGATGTTGTTCGCGCAATAGACCTGGTTGTCTTGCGGGTCGTAGCAGAGGGCCTCAGGGTAGGTTCCTACCGGGACCGTGGCGAGGACCGTATCGCCCGCGCCGGCAATCACGGTCACGTTGTCGCTGTAATAGTTAGTGCAGTAGACCTTGTTATTCTGTGAATTGTAACAGAGGGCCCGGGGGCGGGTACCGGCCGTGACCGTGGCAAGGACACCATTCGTCGCTCCATCAATCACCGACACGTTGTCGCCAAGCTCGTTAGCGCAGTAGACCTTGTTGTTCTGCGGATTGTAGCAGAGGGCGCGCGGACTGCTTCCGAGTCCGACCGCGACCCTGGCGAGGACTTCATTTGTCGCCCCGTCAATCACGCTGACGCTGTCGCGGATGGCGCAGTAGACCTTGTTGTTCTGCGGATTGTAGCAGAGGGCGCGCGGACTGCTTCCGACCGCGACCGTGGCGAGAACTTCATTCGTCGTCCCGTCTATCACCGAGACGCTGCTGCTGAAGAAGTAGGAGTTAGCGCAGTAGACCTTGTTGTTCTGCGAGTTGTAGCAGAGTGCCTTGGGAAGGCTACCGACCGGGACCTTAGCCAGGACCGCATTGGTCGCGCCGTCAATCACGGTTACGCTGTCGCTGGAGCGGTTGTGTGCGCAGTAGACCTTGTTGTTCTGCGGGTTGTGGCAGAGAGCAACGACGCTACCGCCGGTCCAGACCCGGGCGAGCCGCTCATCCGTCTCGCCGTCGATTGTCAGCACGCCGCTGTCACCGCCGACGAACACTTTGTTGTCGAGCGAGTCCCAGACCAGCGCCGCCGGTTTGATGATGCTGCCCAACGAGTCGGGCAGCAGGATTGTCGTCTCCAGCCACCGGCCGACGCCGGTCGAGATGACCAGCAGGCAGAGCACGACGAGCACGGCTGTCTTTTTCATCTTACCTCCTGATGATGGCTCCGTTAGTGCCACCGCCCTGCATTCGAACGTGTCCCTGTTCCGGATCGGCAGAGGAGTTGCGCCTCCCGTATGTGCCGAGACAGCGCGCCACCCGCCGTCCCTCGGCTGTGAGGATAGGTTCGGATTGGACCAGTGTCAAGGCGCGGACTGTCGGAGACGTCGGAGAAATGGGGACACAATACTAAATCAGTAACTCCAATCGCGTCAAGGGCAGCGATGAGGAGAACGATGAGTCAGGAGAGGAAGGGAGAAGAGACTGAGAGGTAGAGTGTCGGGCCCCCCCCGGGGGGGGGCAGTAAGGGATTATTGACCTCTGAAAGCCGGAGGCGGAACTCCGGTGACGTCAGACCGAACGCAGGGGCGGCTATCGCCGCCCCTGCAGGTTGGTGTCGGATGCGGCCGAGCTGTGGGCAGCCGACTCGGCGCAGGGTGGCGTCGGGGGTTGGGGAGCAGATATCGTTCGGGATACAGCTTCCGATTTGGCGGCGGTGTCGGTGGCGGCTTCTTGGCTCGATGAAGGGGTGGATGCGAGGACGGATACAGCCACGTATTCGGGTACCGTTTCGGCTTGAGACCAGGCGCAAGCTTCGAGGACAGCACAGGCGACGGCATCGGCGGCTGAGTCTCGGGCGGCATCAGGTGCCGGTACGGCGGCGGCATCGGCGACAGACACGGCGCGAGATTCGGCCCGAGCTTCGGCGGCGGGCTCGAAGGCAGCATCGGCCACGGCATCGGCCGCAGATTACGCGGCGTCATCGGTGGGGGATATCCCCCGGGTCGGGGACCGGACGGGTGCAGAAGGCAGAATGAGCGGCGGACGATGTCAGATGCGAGATGAGTGATGTGAGATGCTGGAAGTCGAGCCCGTACGACGCAGAAGGCAGAAGAAGGCAGAGAGGGCAGAATGAGAGCGGCGGACGTCCGATGTGGGCCGGCGAGGGTTGCGACTTGGGCTAAGTGTCAGAGCTTCGTCGAGTTGTCTCGTTTTGGGACGAGGGCCAGCCCCCTGGGCAGGGGAATCACCTTGTGGCCCAGGGAGTGACTCCCCCAGTCAGTCGAGCGGTGAGCCGGCGTCTGAGTGCCGGCGTGAAGTGGCGGCTGAGTCGGAAGTTGAGCCGGCTATTGAGCGCCGGTGTCAGTTCGGTGTTCAAGTGCTGATCCAGTGAGCGGTTGAGTCCTGCCGTCACGGCGGCCGTGAACTGCGCCGTCACCAGCGAGCTCAGCACCGGTTCCAGGCCGGCGACGACTGCCCGGATGACTTGGCAATTCAGCGGGCGACAAAGAGCCGGGTTGAGGACCGCACCAACGGCCATCGTTCCGGGTCGGGCACCGGCAGTGGGGTGGCCGGGTAGCGGAGCAGACCAAGAGAGCGGCGGGGCCAGAAGCCCCGCCGCTTGATTGGTGTCGTTCGGGCTAGCGGCAGACCACCAGCTTGGTGACCGGTGTCTCGCGGCCTTCGACCTGGGCGAAGTAGATGCCCTCGGACAGGCCGCGGCCGTCGAGCGTCGCCCGGCCCCGTTCGAGCGTGACCGTGCGGACCAGGTTGCCGGCCGCGTCGTAGACCTCAAGCGCGGTCTCGGTGCCGCGCGGGTTGGCAAGGCGCAGCTGGGTCTGGGTTCCGAACGGGTTCGGGTTGGCCTCGATGCGGACCGGCGCCAGCACGGGCGCGGGCCCAATCCACTCCTCGATGCCGGTGGCGGTGACCATCGCGTTGAACATCGCGTCCCTGACCCAGGCGTCGCGGCTCGGCGCCCAGACGCCGGTGTATTCCCAGCTCTGGCCAGAGTACGGCGCGATGGAGTCCATGCCGAAGGACGGGTCGCTCGATGTCGCGGACATCGCGCCCACGAAGAACGCGCCCTCGGTGATGACCGCGGGCGACGACAGGTTGACGGTGTACCAGTTCTGGGTGCTGACCGACACGTCCTGGATGTAGAAGGTGTCGCCCGGCGAACCGCCCGGGCCGTTGTCGTCGAACAGGCCGAAGGCGCAGGTCACGCCGGTCTGGGAACCGCCCATGAACTTGATGCTGGTGATGCTGCACGGGTAGACCGGCGGCACGAACCGGCAGCCGTAGCCGCCCGGGCCGTTCCACGAGTAGAATGCGTCGGGCGTGCCCTTGTCATAGGTCAGGGTGCCGGGCAGGGTGACGACGCGCGTCTCGACTTTGGCCGTGTCGTTGGTGGGCAGCACGTCGCCGACCAGCTTGGCTATGACCTCGATGAGGTAGGCGCCGTTGGTGCTCGGCGTCCAGGTGTTCGGGAAGACGATCGAGTCGATGTCACCCGGGGTGGGCACCGAGGTCTCGATCGAGTCGAAGAAGACGACCGAGCCCGACGACCGCTTGACGCGGGCGTAGGACTTGAACGAACCTTCGGGCTGGTTGCCGAAGTTCTTGACCACGGCCCAGAAGGCGACCGGGGCGTTGTTCAGGAAGAACGAGCCGCCGTTGCGGTCGTTCATCGCGTTGCGGACACCGGCGTCGTGGACCTGGTAGTTGGTCGACTCGGGCGGGATGAACCGGACCGCGAGAGCGGGTTTGTACATGTTCTCGGGCGGCGTGTTGCCCGACAGGTAGGACAGGCCGACGTTGCCCGACACGTTCTCGATGCCGGTCTGGTTGTTGTCCGGGGCCCAGCCGTTGTACGGCGCGCCCGACTGTTCCTTGTACTGGAAGATGATGGAGGAGTCGGCCTTAACCAGGATGATCTGGAAGGTGTTGTTGCCGCCGGTGTTCCAGAACTGGCAGGAGTCGTACTCGACGATGAAGCTGTCCGAGTTGCCCCAGTACCAGACCGAGCCGCCGGCCGAGCAGTCGATGTCTGACATCAACGGCGCCAGCGTGTTGTTCGGCCGAGTCGCGCTCGGAAGGTGCTGGAACGGGCTGGCGTCGAGCGAGTTGTCGTGGAAGGCGATGTAGCCGTTCGAACCGACGTAGACGTTCGTCACCTTGTACCAGTAGTACGGGAAGTCGAAGCCGATGTTGAACGGGCCCAGGACGTTGTCGTCGCCCAGCCCGGTGACCTGCGTCCCGACGCCCTTGATCTCGCGCCAGGCATAGGTCGGCGCGCCCGGGCAGGTGGTATCGGAGTCGAGGTACTTGTAGCCGTACGGGTCCGGTCCGCCGCCGCCGTCGTTGCCGACCGGCGCGGCCCAGTTCTGACCGGTGCCGAACGGTGTCAGCGCGGTCAGGGCTGCTACGATGATTGCCAGCACTAAGACCTCCTTAGGTTTGGTTATGCTGCGCTTTTTGCTGTCGCTCTGCGACAGCCGAGGGAATATAGGCCAAGGCCGGGAGAAGTCAAGGTTGCCGAGGCCGCCGGGCGCCGGTATGCGCCCGCGCCGGGTGTTGACAGCGGTCGGCGCCAGCCGAGAATCAGCAGTCGATGAAGATGGTCGCATACTGCGGCATCGACTGCGCGCACTGCCCGGCCTACCGGCTGCCGCGGCTGGGCGAAAGGCTGCACATGCGCGGGCTGTTCCAGCGGCTGCTTGAGAGCGGGATGCGGAGGGCAAGGAAGCGGATAGACCGGAGACCAGATACCAGAAATCAGAAACCAGAGACCCTGAACAGCGGCTACATCATCTGCGACGGGTGCACGGCGATCGACGCCCGGTGCCTGAGACCATGCCTTGCCTGCCCGGTCCGGTGCTGCGCCATGGAAACCGGGGTCGAGAACTGCGCGCACTGCCCGAAGTTCCCGTGCGACAGCCTGCGGCATGTCTGGCAGACAACGGTTTTTAAGGACGTCCGGGCCCGGGCCGAGGGAATCCACGCCCGGCGGCAGCAGGGCGCGGGCCAACAGGTCTAGGCCGTGGTCCAGTCCTCAACTGTCGAGGTCGCAACTGCCGGGTTCTCTGACGTCCGGGACATCACCGATGCGGTGCGGCAGGCGGTGGCGCGGTCCGGCATCAGCCAGGGCGTGGTCTGCGTCGCCAACCCGGGCTCAACCGCCGGCATCACCACCATCGAGTTCGAGCCGGGCGCGGTTTCGGACCTGAAGCAGGCGCTGGAACGGCTGGCACCGGAACGCGGCCGGTACGCTCACGACGACACCTGGGGTGACGGTAACGGCTTCGCGCACCTGCGCTCGGCGCTGGTGGGCGCAAGCCGGAGCTTCCCGGTCAGGGACGGCGCGCCGGTACTGGGCACCTGGCAGCAGATAGTGCTACTGGACTTTGACAACCGGCCGCGGCGGCGAGCGGTCGCTATCGTAGTGGTGGGTGATTGACTTGGACCGGAACAAAAAGAGTCACGAACAGTCCAGTGTAGCGGCAATTGGATTGACCGAGCCGTTTATATTACACCAGACCGTCGTGCTCTGTGCATCCTTTGACTCAGATTCCTGATATTAGATGCGAATGGTTCTCAAGACAGCCGGGCGTCTAAAGGCGGGGAATTGTGATTCTGGTGAGGATAAAAAGAGAGTCACGAACGGTCCAGTATTCGCGGCAATTGTGTTGACCGAGCCGGTTATAGAACACCAGACCGTCGTGCTCTTTAATTGTTTCGACCCAAGCTACGCGAAACAGGTTCAGCTGTCAAGTAGAATTTTGCGACCGGCATTGTCAGTTCATCTATAACGTGGACAGTCAAGCAGCTACCGACCTGCTGGTAGTCGGCGCCGGCGCCGGCGGGCTGGCCTGCGCGGTGGCGGCTGCGCGGCTCGGGCTGTCGGTCGAGGTAGTGGAGCGGACCAACCGTTGCGGGCAGAAGCTGGCCATCACCGGCGGAAGAAAGGCCAACTTCACTCACGCGGAGGAGCCGGAGCAGCTTGCCGAGCGATTCGACGCGGGCCGGCGGGTGCTGCTGCCGTTGTTGCGGCGCTTTCCTTACGAGCGGGTCACGGGTTTCTTCGAGTCGTTGGGCATCAGGAGCCGGGTCGATGAGGACGGCTGCGTCTGGCCGGTCGGCTGCGACGCCGGCGGGCTGCGCGACCGGCTGGTGACTGAGGCAGTGAACAGGGGAGTCCGCTTCGTGCATTCGGAACGCATCGCGGGCATCAGTCCGGACGGCGACGGCTGGCAGGCAGCGAGCCGGGACCGGGCATACCGGGGCCGGCAGTTGTGTCTTGCGACCGGCGGCGCGAGTTTTCCCCAGACCGGCTCGACCGGCGACGGCATCGAACTGCTGCGGCCGCTCGGGCTTCAGACCACGCCGTGGTTTCCGAGCCTGGCCGCGCTGGCGACCAGCGCGGACCTGGCAGAGCTCGCGGGCATCACCCACAAGCAGGTGAGCGTGGAGCTGGCGGACGAGTCGGGCCGGACCACGCGCCGGGCCGACGGCCACTTCATCTTCTGCCACGGCTATGTCTCGGGCTCGGCGGTGATGAAGGTATCGGGGTTCGCGGCCCGGCGGCTGGTCGAGGGCGGCCGGCCCGCACTGGTCGTCGACTGGGTGCCGGAACAAAGCCGCGAGGTACTGGAGCGTGAACTGGTCGAAGCCCGGCTGACCCACGGCCGCAAGCTCGTGGCCAACTACCTGTGCCGGTATGGCGCGCGCCGGCTCGCGGACCTGCTGCTCGGTTTCGCGGGCGTGCCGGCCGGCCGCACGATTGCCGAACTGACGGCCGACGAACGCCGGGCGGTCGTCAGCCAGATTAAGGCCGCGCGGATGGAGGTCACCGGCACCGAGCCGATGGAACGCGCGACCGTCACCGGCGGCGGGCTCAAGCTCGCGGAAGTGGACCTTGCGACCTGCCGGGTACGCAACTGCCCGGGGCTGTATGTCATCGGCGAGCTGCTCGACACCTGGGCGGAGACCGGTGGGTACAACCTGCACTTCGCCTGGGCGACCGGCATCGCGGCCGCAGAGGCAGTGGCGGGCAGGGAGCTCCGGTGAAACCAGAAATCAGAGACCAGAGACCAGAGACCAAAGACCGAGGACTGAAGACCGGAGACCGAAGACGCCGGCTAGAGAACGCTTACCTGCTGCTGCTATGGAACCAGGCAAGAAGGCGGGTTGTGGTCGGCAGCCTGGGGCGCATCGAGTTCGCGCCCGGGTTCTACCTGTACGTCGGGTCGGGCGGCGCGAATGCGGTCAGGCGGGTGCAGCGCCACCTGCGGCCGGACAAGCGGGTGCGCTGGCATATCGACTACCTGACCGCCGGCAGCGGCCGGATGAGGCCGGTGGACGTCTACCTGTATCCCGGGTTGGCCGAATGCCGGCTGGCGCGGGCGGTTGCGGCCGGTCGGACCGGCATCGCCGGTTTCGGCTCGTCCGACTGCCGTTGCCGGACGCACCTGTTCTACAGCCCGGACCTGCCGCGCCCGCCGAAACCGGCGGCCCGGGGTTGACTTGCCGCGCAATCGGCACGATACTTCATCCGGGCCGGTGACAGAGGTACGCCGAATCTAATGTCCCGGCCGGTGCAGTGAGAACCATATAAGGAGGTATCGCGTGAGAAGACTGACTGTCCTTGTGCTCGCCGCCGGTCTCGTCGCCGGGGCGGGCGCCTACCCGGGCACGAACGCCGGCCGCGGTCTGCTGCGCGTGCAGGATGCCCGGTCGCTGGGCAACTGGTACGGCACCCTGATGCTGCACGGCACCCATACCGCCTTTCCCTGGGCCGCGCTGCCCGATTCGGCAAAGCCCTACGTGCCCGAGGACGGCGGGCTGCAGGTCACCGAAGGGCTGGCGGCCGTCAGCCTGTCGCCCGTCGAGTACTTCGAGCTGTTCGCCTGGGGCGGCGGCATCCGCGAATACGCCACCGGCCAGGACTCGGCGTTCTGGGGCTACCACGGCCTGAACCCGGGCCTCAAGCTGTCGCTGCCGCTGCTGCCGGTCGTCAAACTCGGCGCGTCGGGGACCTACTCGGTCTACCCGGTGCTGAACGACTACCGCGGCGAGTGGTACTACGGAAACTTCGGGTTCCCGCTGGTCAACGGCCCGGCCTGGAACGCGCTGGCGACGTTCGCCCTGCCGGAAATCAGCAAGTGGGCGCCGACCGTGCACCTGAACTTCGGCCAGGCCTATGACAGCTACGTGCGCGAGCGCGGCGTGGGCGGGGACACGACTATCAAGACGACCGTCACGACCATCAGCGGCGCGGTCGAGTACCCGATTGACAAGCTCGACCTGTTCGTCGAGTTCTACTCGCAGCAGGCGGGTGGCGCGATCGACCCGCTGGGCGACAACGGCCGGGCCGTCATCACGCCCGGCATCAAGGTCGGCTACCTGCGGCCGCTCGTCATCCAGGCGGGCGCCGCCATCGGCCTGAACGACAAGGCGCCGGCAATCGAGGTCATCGCCGGGCTCGGCGTGTCGGGACGCCTCTTCACCCCGCCCAAGCCGACGACCGGCACCATCGCGGGCAAGGTCGTCGACGCCGCGACCGGCCGGGCGCTGGCGGCGACCGTCGGGTTGCCGGACGAAGCCAAGCCGACGATCGTCAGCGCCGACGGCAAGGGGATGTTCAGCCTGAAGCGCGTTCGCGCCGGGATGGTCCGGGTCAAGGCGAGCGCGCCCGGCTACATACCGGCCGAAAGGGAAGTCCAGGTGACCGCCGGCCGGACCCAGAACATCGAGCTGGCGCTGGGCCGCGAGCAGACGACCGGTTCGATTGCCGGCAAAGTCACCGACCCGGTGACGGGCGCGCCGCTGGCCGCCCGCGTCAGCCTGGACGGCGCCGACGCCAAACCGGTTGACGCCGACGGCAGCTTCCGGTTCGACGACCTCGAAGCCGGCGACTACACGCTCGAGGCGTCGGCGGACGGCTACCTGACCGCGACCGCCCAGGTAAGCGTCGCGGCCAAGCAGGAAGTCCGGTCCGACATCCAACTGGTCAAGGCCGGGGTCAAGATCACGCTCAAGGTCTACTTCGATTTCGACAAGGCCGAGCTCCGGCCCGAGTCGTACCAGGCGCTGGCCGACGCGGCGAAGATCATGAAGGAGAACCCGGGCATCAAGGTCGAAATCCAGGGCCACACCGACGACGTCGGCACGGCCGAGTACAACCAGCGGCTGTCGCTTGAGCGGGCGCAGGCGGTTATCGACTACCTGGTCGGCAAGCTGGGTGTCGAGGCCGGCCGGCTGACGGCCAAGGGGTTTGGCCTGACCAGGCCGGTCGGGCCGAGCGGCACCGAGGAAGGCCGGGCGCTGAACCGCCGGGTCGAGTTCCTCGTGCTCGAATAGGCCGGCTGGATACCATCGACGGGCGGGCGCAACAGCGCCCCCCCCGTCGCGGCGACGCCCCCCGCAACCGACACAGCACACACCGCGAAGGCCGCAGAGCCAGGGGCTGGGTTCCGGGGTCTGGGGACGGGGTTCGAGGTCCGAACTCTCTGTGTTCTCTGTGGTTCATTCCTGTCCGCTTTGCGTTGCCTGGCGCTCTTTGCGGTTCCCCGGTAATCGACGTCGGTTCCGGGGTCGCTTTTCCCGCCTTGACCGCTCGGGTCTTGTCGGTAGTATGTCCGGCCATGACTCTCCAGAATGTTATCAAGTCTCTTCGCCGCGACAAAGTCACGTTCTTCGACCTGAAGTACACCGACGCTCTGGGTCGGCTGCATCACGTGACGTCGCCGGTCGAGCGTTTCGGCCAGGTGATGCGCGACGGCATCGGGTTCGACGGTTCCTCGGTGCCCGGGCTCAAGTCGGTCGAGTGCGGGGATATGAGCCTGTTCCCCGACCTCTCGACACTGTTCGTTGACCCTTTCGCCGCGGAGCCGACCGCGTCCTGCCTGGCCGACATGCGCGAGCCGGGCGAGAAGCGGCCGCACGCCCTCGACCCGCGCCAGGTACTGCGTTCTGCCCTGGCAGTGGCCCGGAAGCGACTGCACTGCGACGACGTCTGGTTTCTTCCCGAGTTCGAGTTCTACCTCCTGGACAAGGTCTCGTTCCTTTCCGACAAGGAATCGGTCGGCTACCGGCTGAGCAGCCAGGAGCTGTCGCGCGACGACGAGACCGGGTACATCGCGTTCGGCACCGCCTACCACGCCGCGCCGCCGCTCGACCGGAGTTCGGACCTGCGCTCCGAGATGTGCCGCCTCGCCGGGGCCTGCGGGTTCCCGATGAAGTACCACCACCACGAGGGTGGCCGGTTCTCGCACGTCGAGCTGGAACCGGAGCTGCGGCCGGGGCTCGCGGCAGCCGACGGGGCCGTGCTGACCAAGTACATTATCAGGAACGTGGCGATGCGTCACGGCCGCACCGCGACGTTCATGCCCAAGCCGATTTTCGGCGAGCCGGGCTCGGGGATGCACTTCCACCAGTACGCGGTCAAGGACGGACTCTCCCTGTTCGGCGACCGGCGCGGCCCGGCCCGGCTTTCCCGGCTGGCCCTGCAGTACATCGGCGGCATCCTGCACCACGCGCCGTCGCTCTGCGCCCTGACCAACCCGAGCACCAATTCCTACAAGCGACTGATACCCGGGTTCGAGGCGCCGACGCTGGTCTTCTTCTCGGTGAGCAACCGGACCGCGGCGATCCGGATTCCCGGTTACGTGACCGACCCGGACCAGATGGTCATCGAGTACCGGATACCGGACGGGACCTGCAACCCCTACTTGGCGATGGCGGCGATGGTGCTGGCCGGGGTTGACGGCGTCATCCGGAAGCTCGACCCGGGCGAGTCGTTCACGGGCCGGCACGAGGACGCCGTCCAGGCCTTCGGCGACCGGGCGCTGCCCGGCACCCTGCCCGACGCGATCGCGGCGCTGGAGAAGGACAGCGACTATCTCCGCCGGGATGGAGTCTTCCCGGCCGGGCTCCTCGACTACTGGGCCCGCCAGAAGCGGTCCGAGGCGGCGCAGGTACTGCTGCGGCCGCATCCCTGGGAATACAACCTGTACTACGGCGGCTGAAGCGGTGAACGCCAGGGACCAGTCGCCGGCCCGGCCCGAGCCGGCAGCGGTGCCGACCCCGGAGTTGAACCTCGACTACCAGGCGCTCGGACTGAAGGTAGGGCACGAGGTTCACTACCAGCTCCTGACCGATAGGAAGCTCTTCTGCCGGTGCCCGGCCCGGCTGCGGAACCAGCGGCCGGACTACGAGGTCCTGCGCCACATGCGCCCCACGCTGTCCGAACTCGGGGAGTACGACGGCACGGCGCTGATGGAGTTCAAGACCAAGAAGAACGTCCACTACCAGCTGTCCCGGGATGTCGACTGCACCTATGAGATGGACGACACCCCGCCGTTTCCGATAAACGAGGAGGCGCTGTCCATCGCCCTGCGCATCGGGTCGATGCTCAATCTCAACATCGTCGACGAGATGCACATCTCGCGGAAGCAGTACCTGGACGGCTCGATTCCGACCGGGTTCCAGCGGACCGCAATCATCGGCGTCGAGGGGTGGACGATGTTTCGCGGCCGGCGCCTGGGCATCACCCAGCTCGGGCTGGAGGAGGACGCCTGCCGCGAGGTGAGCGACGTCGGACACGACGTCGTGTTCCGCGCGGACCGGCTCGGGTTCCCGCTGGTTGAGGTCGTGACCCACGCAGATTTGCACACGCCGGAGGAGGCCAGCGAGGCCGCCGGCCTC
>JAEAMF010000679.1_pt1 | contig 36016 bp, 51 predicted proteins | sample 8958721 | NCBI WGS metagenome assembly JAEAMF01 (sample SAMN16933255, study PRJNA681124) | bioreactor sludge metagenome | isolation source: anaerobic bioreactor treating anionic surfactant - SDBS | place: India: Bengaluru | collected 2019-02-28 | reverse complement strand
AAGCACCTGATTTATTCGTCAAGAACGTGCGTAATCATCCGGGACCTGACACCTACTGGCAGTAGTTCCGATTATTTTTCTTTGGCGAATCCGATTGCTCGGGCGTACTTGGCTGAAAGCAACCGTGTGGCGTATGGGATTGATGCTGTTTTCGACACTGATGATTTCGGGCGGTGTCATGCTGTCATTTCAGGACATGTCCGCACTGATGAGAAATCATCGCGAAGTGCGATACTTGATTACACCGGGAAACTATCTGGTGGGTTTGCCGAAGGCACTGACAGGTTCCTCTATCACGCAGTCCGCCGAAAAAATACCCATTGGAGCTGATGCCGTTGCAACAGTCAGGCCCGAAGGCAGTCGGCCACGTTTATTAGTCTTTGTCGTAGGCGAGACGGCTCGCGCCCAAAACTGGGGATTGAACGGCTATGCACGCGAAACAACGCCTCAATTGACTCAGATGGGTGTGATCAATTTCTCCGACATGCACTCCTGTGGAACTAATACCGAGGTTTCTGTGCCTTGCATGTTCTCGTCCTTTGGTCGCCGAAACTACGATGAAGACAAGATTCGCTCACACCAATCCTTACTGCATGTTCTGGAGCGCGCCGGTATTACCACCTTATGGAGAGATAACCAGTCAGGTTGCAAAGGGGTGTGCGATGGTCTCGAATATCAAAGCCTAGGGAATGCACAAAGTTCCTCTTTATGCGTTGATGGTCGGTGTTTCGATGAGATTTTGCTTGAAGACTTACCAGCTCAGGCTCGCAAAAATCCCGGTGATCGTGTGATTTTTTTGCACCAGCTTGGAAATCATGGCCCCAGCTACTTTCAACGATACCCAGCAGCGTATCGAAAATTCATCCCAACATGCGACACACCGGAAATGGGGAAATGCACCCGCGAACAGATTGTGAATAGCTACGACAACGCTATTCTCTACACAGATCATTTCCTAACCCAAGTCATTAAAAAATTGCAGGGCCTTTCCGACTACGACACAGCTATGATATTCGTCTCGGATCACGGCGAATCCCTGGGCGAGAAGGGACTTTTTCTGCACGGCATGCCTTATGCGATTGCTCCACAAGAGCAGACTCGTGTTCCTTTGGTTATGTGGTTCTCTTCAACGTTTACTCAAAGTCGAGGGCTGAATATTGGCTGTTTGAGTGAGCGAGCCCGCTCTTATGCGAATCACGACGCATTGTTTTCGTCTGTCTTGGGGCTAATGCAGGTTAAAACAAGTGAGTACGATAGGAATTTCGATTTTTTCTTTGGCTGTGATGATAAGAATATATAAGAGTTGTTCTCATGAAAGATAAAAAACACACAATCGCAGCTGATTCCATGTCCGCATTCGAAAATAAACAAAAATCTCGCCGAGGAATATTGAGAATTTGGCATGCGTCCCATTACTCAATTCAGGGATTGCGCGCTGGATGGAATGAGCCGGCCTTTAGACTTGAGTCAGTATTTTCCTTTGTGTTGGTCCCATTGGCCTTCTGGTTGGGGCAGGGATGGGTCGAAGTCGCTCTTCTCTCAGGAAGTATCCTTATTTTGATGATTGTGGAGCTACTCAATACTGCTGTGGAATCGGCGATTGATCGTATTGGCCCTCAATGGCATGAGCTATCAAAGCGTGCAAAGGACATGGGAAGCGCTGCCGTGCTGTTAGCCACTTTGCTGACCGGGGGGGTTTGGCTGTCAGCACTCTGGCAAAGGCTGATTAATTAGCCGCGCAAATGAAATTAGACGAATTAAAGTGGAGTGAGCACAATGGAGCTTCGACATCTTCGCTGCTTTCTCATCGTTGCGGAGGAACTTCATTTCGCTCGCGCCGCTGAACGACTACATATCGACCAATCTCCACTTTCACGCACTATCAAAGAATTAGAAGAGGAACTTGGTGCTCGTTTATTCATTCGTACTACCCGAAGCACTCAACTAACCCGTGCCGGGCGACAGCTTTTGGAGCATGTCCCGCGCATTTTTACCGCATTGGATCAGGCCCGTGATGGCGTCAAGTCGGCCACCAACGGATTTTTAGGCCAGTTACGCATTGCCTTGTCTGATGGTGTAACACCCACACGATTGTCAACTTTGCTGGCGCGATGCCGTGAAGAGGACCCTGAAGTTGAGATGCGTCTGTTTGAGGTGCCGCTCGGGCTGCAGATCAAGGGTTTGCATGAAGATCTGTATGACGTAGGTTTTTCGATGGCAGAGGATGGAGGCGATGGTATCTTGGTCACACCTGCTTGGGAAGATGAACTGATGGTAGCGGTGCCAGCCCGCCATCCCGTGCTCGCCTTCAAACAGGTTCCGCTGAAAGAAGTGCTGCGCTATCCGTTGGCACTGGGCGACCCGGCGGTCTGCGAAGGCCACGCGCGGCAGATCGATCGTTTTCTGCGCAAGCTCGATCATGAGCCGCTGATTGCGCAGCGCGTGGCAACCTTCGACGTGATGATGACGCTGGTTTCCGCTGGCCTGGCTTTGGGCCTAGCGGGCGAGGCGCATATCGCCTCCAGCCGCGAGCCGGGTGTCGTGGCCCGCCGCTTGGCAGGCAAGCCATACATGCTTACGACCTATCTGCTACGCCGCGATGCGGAGCCGTCCGAGATGCTGGCTCGGTTCATCGAGCGTGTGGCCTTCATTGATTCGGCAGACGGTATCGACGCTGCCGACGATGCCTGAACCATCCGACGAAAGGACTGGAATCATGAACAGAGTGATGCTACTGATGCTGACCGTCGCACTGACCGCATGTGGCTCGTCTCAACCTTCGGAAACCGTGGATTTCCTCGCGGCGCATCCCGAGCGCATCAAGGAGATTCAACGGCAATGCAAGGAGGATCGTGCGAAGGTCGGCGATGAACTTTGCCGCCGTGCGGCCGAAGCCGCCAATCGCCGCTTCTTCGGTGATCGACCTGAGCAGAAATCCAAATAACCTTGTTGTAGTCGCTTCGTAGCGACAAAGTTCTCGCCGTGACCTCGTCACGCCGCAACGTGCTCGCGCACGCTGCGTTCTTATGGCTTTCGACCCTGCAAGAAATCTGGCTTTTTCGGCCTAAATCACAGCCATAACGGCCTTTGACCGGCCTGTACGCACGCCTTGATCCTCAGTGCTGCGGCACCTCCGTGTGCCGTGATCGGAGGCGAGGTTATGCAAGGGACGAACGTGCTGTTCGGTCAGATCGCCGTGGTATTCGGCATCGTGATCGCCGGTGTGTGGAGCGCCACACAATGGACGGCAGCGGCCCTGGGCTATCAACTACGCCTTGGCTCGCCGTGGTTCGATTTTCTAGGCACGCCGGTCTATCACCCGTGGCGACTGTTCGAGTGGTGGTTCTTCTTCGATGCCTACGCGCCCCGCGTGTTCGACATCGGCGGCGCTATTGCGGGCGGCAGTGGTCTCGTCGCCGTGCTGGTGGCGATTGGCATGTCGATCTGGCGCTCGCGGCAATCGCGCCTGGTCACGACTTACGGCTCGGCCCGCTGGGCGAACGCGGATGACATTCGCAAGGCGGGACTCACGCAGCCGGCCGGCGTGTTCCTCGGCCAGCACGACCGTCAGTACCTGCGGCATGAAGGGCCGGAACACGTCCTGACCTTCGCACCCACGCGCAGCGGTAAAGGCGTTGGCCTGGTGGTGCCGACGCTGCTGTCCTGGCCGGCCTCGGCCGTCATCCACGACATCAAGGGCGAGAACTGGCAGATCACCGCAGGCTGGCGCAGTCGGTTCAGCCACTGCCTGCTGTTCAACCCGACCGATGCGAAGTCGGCGGCCTACAACCCGCTGCTGGAGGTGCGGCGCGGCGCGCATGAAGTGCGCGACGTGCAGAACATCGCGGACATTCTGGTCGATCCCGAAGGCGCGCTGGAGCGGCGCAACCATTGGGAAAAGACCTCGCACGCGCTGCTGGTCGGCGCCATCCTGCATGTGCTCTACGCGGGCGAAGACAAGACGCTGCGCGGCGTCGCCAACTTCCTCTCCGACCCGGCTTGCCCGTTCGAGCTGACCTTGCACCGGATGATGACCACGCCGCATCTCGGCGATGGCCCGCATTCGGTCGTGGCCTCGGCGGCGCGCGAAGTGCTCAACAAGTCGGACAACGAACGCTCCGGCGTGTTGAGCACCGCCATGTCGTTCCTCGGCCTGTACCGTGATCCCACGGTGGCCGAAGTCACGTCGCGTTGCGATTGGCGCATCGCCGACCTGATCGCGGCCGAGCATCCGGTGTCGCTGTACCTCGTGGTGCCGCCTTCGGACATTTCGCGGACGAAGCCGCTCATTCGCCTGATCCTCAACCAGATCGGGCGGCGCCTCACGGAATCGCTCGATGGCTCCGACGGCATCGAGCGCCGCCACAAGCTCCTGCTGATGCTCGACGAGTTCCCGGCGCTGGGGCGCCTCGACTTCTTCGAGACGGCGTTGGCCTTCATGGCCGGCTATGGCATCCGCAGCTTCCTCATCGCCCAAAGCCTGAACCAGATCGACAAGGCGTATGGGCAGAACCATTCCATCCTCGATAACTGCCATGTCCGCGTGACGTTTGCGACGAACGACGAACGCACGGCCAAACGGATTTCCGAGACGCTGGGCACGGCTACCGAGCTACGCGCACAGCGCAACTACGCGGGCCACCGGCTCGCGCCGTGGCTGGGGCACCTGATGGTGTCGCGCCAGGAAACCGCGCGCCCGCTGCTGACGCCGGGCGAAGTGATGCAGCTTCCGCCCGACGAAGCCGTGGTGATGGTGTCCAGCGTGGCGCCCATCAAGGCCAAGAAGCTGCGCTACTACGCAGACAGCAATTTCAAGCAACGCGTGCTGCCGCCGCCTGTGCTTGCAGGCAGTCAGTACACAGATGCGCCGCCATCGCGCCCCGACGACTGGAGCGGGCTGGCGATTCCCGCCTTGCCCGCCGCACCGGCTCCAGCTCCCGCTGATGAGCTGGGCAGTACCGACGACGGCGGCCCGCGCCGTCAGCCCGAACTCTCCGAAACCGTCGCCTACGACCCCGAGCGGGCGGCATCCGCAGCCGACCTCGCGCTGCTCGATGACGACGACGACCTGCCGCTTCCCCTTCCTCGCCAGCTTGATCCTGCCATGCAGCGCACGGCCCGGCTGGCCTCCCTCGACCCCAACGACGGAATCGAGCTATGAGCCACTACCGCCTCAACCTGTTCATCCAGCCGGAGCACGCCAAGCGTCTGGACGAGCTGGCCGCCAAGAAAGGCGTGTCCAAGTCGTCCATCGTCGCCGCTGCCTTGGCGTCCTGGCTATCGCCGGACGCGGCAGACCAGCGCGAGGCCGCCATCGCCAAGCGGCTGGATCGCCTTTCGCGCCACGCCGAGCGCATGGAGCGCGACCAGAACATCGCCATCGAAACGCTGGCGCTGTTCATCCGCTACTACCTCACGGTCAGCACGCCAGTTCCCGAGGCACACCAAGACGCGGCGCGCGCCCAGGGCAAGGCGCGGTTCGAGCAGTTCGTGGAGCAGTTGGGCCGTCACCTACTGCGTGGGCGCAGCCTGGTGCGCGATGTGGTGGAGGAACTGCACCCCGACCCGATGCGGATGGATGACGCGGCGGCAGTTGCCGAAGCGCAGGAGCGCGCCTCATGAGCGCCGCGCCTTCGTCCTTCGCCACCTCGCTCGACCGCCGCATTCAGATGCTGCGCACGGCGATGGGGCCGCTAATCGCCGCCGCGCTCGAAGACCCGGACGTGGTGGAAATCATGCTCAACCCGGATCGCACCTTGTGGATCGACCGGCTTTCCTCGGGTCGCGCACCGATGGGCGTGGAGCTGTCCGAAGCGGACGGCGAGCGAATCATCCGCCTTGTCGCCGCCCACATTGGCGCAGAAGTCCATCGCGGCCAGCCGCTGCTGTCCGCCGAGCTGCCCGAAACCGGTGAACGCTTCGAGGGCATCTTGCCACCGGCCGCGCCGGGGCCGGCCTTCGCGCTGCGCAAGCGCGCCATCGGCGTGATTCCGCTGGAGCGGTACGTCATCGACCGAATGATGACCAGCGCGCAGGCGGGCTTTCTCGTTCGCGCCGTGCGCGAGCGACAGAACGTGTTGATCGCCGGGGCTACCAGCAGCGGCAAGACCACGCTTGCCAATGCGCTGCTGGCCGAAATCGCCGCGACGGGCGACCGCGTGCTGGTGCTCGAAGACACGGTGGAACTGCAATGCGCGGCCCGCGACCACGTTCCGCTGCGCACGCGGGCGGGCGTGGTGTCCATGACCGAACTGGTGCGCTCGTCCATGCGCTTGCGGCCGGATCGCGTGGTCGTCGGCGAGGTGCGCGGCGCCGAGGCGCTGGATCTCATCAAGGTGTGGGGCACGGGCCATCCGGGCGGCATCGCCACGATCCACGCTGGTTCCGCGCTGGGCGCGCTGCTGCGCCTAGAGCAACTGATTCTCGAAGTGGCGGTGAACCCGCCCCGTGCGCTGATCGCGGAAGCGGTCAACGTGGTCATCCACATCGCCGGGCGCGGGCGCAAGCGCCGCATCGAGAGCATCGCCCGCGTCGTCGGCTTCGATGGCGTGGGCTACCACCTGGCGGATGCGCTGGAGGCTCCATTCCCGGAGCTGCTGCCGCAGTCCGACTTTTCCTCCCTGTCCCCTGACCACTCTGGAGAACTGCCATGACGCACGTTGATGCTTTCCGTATTTCCGCAAATCCGCTTCCTCGGCCCGCACGGCTGGATGGCCTGGCTCGCCCGGCCATGCAAGGCTTGATGCTCGCTGCCTTCATGCTGCTGCTTGCGGGCACTGCGCAGGCCGCCGGCTCCTCGATGCCCTGGGAAGGCCCGCTGCAATCCATCCTCGAATCCATCCAGGGGCCGGTGGCGCGCATCGTCGCGGTCATCATCATCATCGCCACGGGCCTCGCGCTCGCGTTCGGTGACACGTCGGGCGGCTTTCGCAAGCTGATCCAGATCGTGTTTGGCCTGTCCATCGCGTTTGCGGCTTCGAGCTTCTTCCTGTCGTTCTTCAGCTTCTCGGGCGGGGCCGTCGTATGAGTGCCCCGGACACCTTCGCGGCCGGGTTCGAGGTGCCGCTGCATCGCTCGCTGACCGAGCCGATTCTGCTGGGCGGCGCGCCGCGCACCGTGGCGATTGCCAACGGCACGTTGGCCGCCGCTGTCGGGCTGGGCCTGCAACTGTGGATTCCCGGTGTCGTGCTCTGGATCGTCGGCCATTCGCTGGCGATGTGGGGCGCGCGCGTCGATCCGCAGTTCATGGCCGTGTTCGCCCGGCACATCAAGCACCGCCCGCTGTTGGACGTGTAGGGGAGGACGCCGCGATGCTGAACCTCGCCGAATACCGCCAGCGCCCGGCCTTGCTCGCCGACTGGCTGCCCTGGGCCGGACTGGTGGCGCCGGGCGTCGTCTTGAACAAGGACGGCAGCTTCCAGCGCACGGCGCGCTTTCGTGGCCCCGACCTTGACAGCGCGACGCAAGGCGAGCTGATCGCCACGTCGGCGCGCTTGAACAACGCGCTGCGCCGCCTGGGTTCGGGCTGGGCGCTGTTCATCGAAGCCGAGCGCCGCGCCGCCGCCCACTACCCGCACTCTGATTTCCCCGAACCGTTGTCCTGGCTGGTCGATGAGGAACGCCGCGCCACGTTTGAGGACTCGGGCAATCACTTCGAGAGCTGCTACCACCTGACGCTGGTGTACCTGCCGCCAGAGGAATCGCGCGCCCGCGCGGCGGGGATGCTGTACGAGAACCGGCCCACCGAAGGCGTGGATTGGCGCGAGCGTCTGACGGCCTTCGTCGCAGAGACGGATCGCGTCTTTGACCTGCTCGACGGCGTGATGCCGGAGATCGCCTGGTTGGACGACAGCCAGACGCTAACCTACCTGCACGCGACCGTCTCGACGCGACGCTACCGCGTCGGCGTGCCCGAAGTGCCGTTCCATATCGACGCGCTGCTGACGGACTCCGCGCTGGTCGGCGGCCTGGCGCCCATGCTGGGCGACCAGCACCTGCGCGTGGTGTCGGTGCGAGGCTTTCCGACTTCGACCTGGCCGGGGATTCTGGACGACCTCAACCGCCTGGGCTTTGCGTATCGCTGGAGTACGCGCTTTCTCTGCCTGGACAAAGCTGAGGCGGAACGGGAGTTGGGGCGCCTGCGCCGCCAGTGGTTCGCCAAGCGCAAGAACATCATCGCGCTGCTGCGCGAAACGATTTTCCAGCAGGAAAGCCCGCTGGTCGATACCGACGCCAACAACAAGGCCGCCGATGCGGATGCTGCGTTGCAGGAGCTGGGCAGCGATCAAGTCGCCTTCGGCTACCTGACGGCGACCGTCACTGTCATGGATGCAGACGCTACTGTGGCCGACGAGAAGCTGCGGATGGTGGAGCGTGTGATTCAGGGCCGGGGTTTCGTGACGATCCCCGAAACCTTGAACGCCGTGGATGCGTGGCTGTCCTCGATCCCCGGCAACGCCTATGCGAATGTGCGCCAGCCCATCGTCTCGACGCTGAACCTGGCGCACATGATGCCGGTGTCGGCGGTATGGGCCGGCCAGGAGCGCAATGCGCATCTCGATGCCCCGCCGCTGATCGTCACGCGCACAGACGGCGCGACGCCGTTCCGGCTGGTGACGCACATCGGCGACGTGGGCAACACGCTGGTGGTTGGCCCCATCGGCATGGGCAAGTCGGTGTTGCTGGCGACGATGGCGATTCAGTTCCGCCGCTATCGCGGCTCGCGCATCTTCGCCTTCGACATGGGGCGTTCGATCCGTGCGGCCATCCTGGGCATGGGCGGCGAGCACTACGACCTGGGCGCGGATGACGAGATCGCCTTCCAGCCGCTCGCACGCATCGACCGCGAGAGCTACCGCACCTGGGCCAGCGAATGGGTGGAAGGCCGCCTGCTGCACGAAGGCGCGGCCGTCGGCCCGGACGAGAAGGCGGCCATCTGGTCTGCGCTGGGGAGCCTGGCCAGCGCGCCGGTGGAGCAGCGCACGCTCACGGGCCTGACGGCGTTGCTGCAATCGAACACGTTGCGCCAGGCACTCGCGCCCTACGTCCTGGGCGGCGCGCACGGCAGGCTGCTGGATGCCGACCATGACCGCCTCGGCACGGCCGATGTGCAGGCGTTCGAGATGGAGGAGCTGATGCACAGCAAGGCCGCTGTGCTCGCGGTGCTGCGCTACCTGTTCGCGCGCTTCGAGGAGCGGCTGGATGGTGCGCCCACGCTGCTGATCCTTGATGAAGCGTGGCTGTTCCTCGACGACCCGGTGTTTGCGGCGCGCATCCGCCAGTGGCTCAAGACGCTGCGCAAGAAGAACGTCAGCGTGATCTTCGCAACGCAGTCGCTCGCGGACGTGAAGGACTCGGCCATCGCGCCGGCCATCATCGAAAGCTGCGCGAGTCGGATTTACTTGCCGAACCCGCAAGCGACCGAACCGCAGATTCGCACGATCTACGAGGGCTTCGGCCTCAACAGCCGGCAGATCGAGATCGTAGCCACCGCGCAGCCCAAGCGCGACTACTACTACCAATCCCGCCTCGGCAACCGCGTGTTCGACCTCGACCTGGGGCCGGCGACGCTGGCCTTCGCGGGCGCTTCCACGCCGCAAGACCAGCGAGACATAGACCGCGTGCTGGCCGACGCCGGCGTGCCCGGCTTCGCGGGCGCCTGGCTGCGCCATCGCGGCCTCGATTGGGCGGCTGACCTGCTGCCCTCGTTCCCCGGCCTCGCGCCGGGTTCCCTCCGTACCGCTGACCACCCCCAGGAGAACCAGCCATGAAATTGCATACCCCCAAACTCGCCGCGCTGACCGCTGTCTGCGTGCTCGCCTTCGGCATCGCGCAGCCCGCGCATGCCTTGTTCGGCGTCGGCGACATCGTGCTCGACCCGACCAATCTGATTCAGAACACGATGACGGCTGCGCGCACGCTGGAGCAGATCAACAACCAGATCCGCCAGCTCCAGAACGAAGCGCAGATGCTCATCAACCAGGCACGCAACCTGGCCAGCCTGCCGTCCAGCGTGGTCGGCCAGTTGCGCGCGAACCTGGCGACCACCCAGCGGTTGATCGCGCAGGCCAAGGGCTTGGCCTACGACGTGACGAGCATCGACCGCGAGTTCGCGCGCCTGTATCCCGAGAAGTACGCCGCCACGGTGAGCGGCAATCAGATGTACCTCGATGCGCAGGAGCGTTGGAAGAACACGCTCAACGGCCTGCAAACCACCATGCAGATGCAGGCCCAGGCATCGCAGAACCTGAGCGACGACGAAAGCGTGCTGGCCGACCTCGTGGGCAAGAGCCAGTCGGCCGAGGGTGCGCTGCAAGCAATGCAGGCCATGAACCAGTTGCTGGCCTTGCAGGCCAAGCAGTCGATCCAGACGCAGCGGCTCCAGATCACGCAAGACCGCGCGGCCGCGCTGGAACTGGCGCGGCAGGCGGCGGCCACGGAGCGCGGGCGCGAGGTGACGCGCCGTTTCCTGGGCGAAGGCACGCCGTACACGCCGCAGCCCGTCAATTTCTACAACCGCTGACGGAGGCTGCCATGCAACACACGCCCGTCGTGTTCGCCTTCGCCGTTCATGCGCTTGTGCTGGCCGGCTGTGGCTGGCCGCAGCAGTTGCCGGTGAATGCACTTGCCGCCGATCCGGCCCGGCTGCGCGCGCAGGGCGGCACGTTTTGCGCGCAGGTGGCCCAGGCCGACCTGGGGCGCTTTCTCTCCGGCCAGGCTGGGCCGGGCGAGTACCAGACGCTGGCCGACCTGCCGCCGATTCCGCCCGGCTTCGATGAACCCGCCGATTGCAGTGCGGCAATCGCTCTGCCTGGGCAGGAGGACTCGCCATGAACGACGTGACGGTCATCGACCGCTTCCTCGACACCTTCTCGCGCTACATCGACTCGGGCTTTGGCCTGTTGCACGGCGAAGTGGCGTTTCTGACCGCCACGCTGATCGTCATCGACATAACGCTCGCCGGGCTGTTCTGGGCGATGAGCCATGCCACCGGCCAGGGCGAGGACGTGATCGCCAAGCTGATCCGCAAGGTGCTGTACGTCGGCGCCTTCGCCTACATCATCGGCAACTTCAACTGGTTGGCCGGCATCGTGTTCCGCTCCTTCGCCGGGCTGGGCCTGACGGCCAGCGGCTCGGCCCTGAGCATGGAAAACTTCCTGCAACCGGGCCGGCTGGCGAAGGTCGGCATCGACGCCGGGGCGCCGATCCTCAAGCAGATCGGCGACATGGCGGGCTTTCCCGAAGTGTTCGTGAACATCACGCCCATCGTCGTGATGTTCCTCGCGTGGCTGATCGTCCTGCTGTGCTTCTTCGTGCTGGCGATCCAGCTTTTCATCACGCTGATCGAGTTCAAGCTGACCACGCTCGCGGGCTTCGTGCTGGTGCCGTTCGCGCTCTGGAACAAGACCGCGTTCCTTGCAGAGAAGGTGCTGGGCAACGTGGTGTCATCAGGCATCAAGGTGCTGGTGCTCGCGGTCATCGTGGGCATCGGCTCCGGGTTGTTCGCCGAGTTTCAGGTGCAGCCGACCGAGTCATCCATCGACCACTCCGTGGTCGTGATGCTGACCTCGCTGACGCTGCTGGCCTTGGGCATCTTCGGGCCGGGCATTGCGACCGGGCTGGTGTCCGGCGGGCCGCAGCTCGGGGCAGGTGCGATGGCGGGCGCCGCGCTGGGTGGGGCTGGCGCTGCTGTTGCCGTGGGCGCTGCGGCCACAGGCGTTGGCGGTGCAGTCGCCGCCGGGGCGCGCATGGCGCCCGCAGCCGCCAAGCTGGCCGGCAGCGGTGCGCGGGCTGCTGCTGGAGCCGCCAGCAGCGCGCGGTCGGCGTTCCAGGCCGGTTCTGCTTCGGCAGGCGGTGGCCTCAAGGGCACTGCCGTCGGCGTGGGCAACGTTGCCAAGACTGGCGCGCAGGCGACCGGGCAGAAGGTGGCCGAAGGCGCACGCTCAATGAAGGAGCGTGTCGCCGCTGCCTTCCGACCCGATGACGCCGGATCGGCGTCGGGTGCCGGTGCCGCGCAGGCGGCAACCGAGCCGCCCCCATCCACTGCGCAACCCGCCTGGGCCAAGCGCCTGCATCGCAGGCAGCAGCTCACCCATGCCGCGACCACCGCCGCCCACACGCTGCGCGGCGGCGATGGCGGTAGCTCCAGCCAGGGCCCAAGCCTTCGCGATTCCGATTCATAAGGAGAACTCCCATGCGATTCAAACGACCGCAGGTGCGCTACGCCGACACACCGCAACCTGCCACTCCGTACCAAGCCGCCGCCCAGGTCTGGGACGAGCGCATCGGCTCGGCCCGCGTGCAGGCGAAGAACTGGCGCTTCATGGCCTTTGGCTGCCTCACCTTGGCCGTGCTGATGGCCGGCGGGCTGGTGTGGCGTTCGGCGCAGTCCATCGTCACGCCCTATGTCATCGAGGTGGACAACGCGGGCCAGGTGCGCGCCGTGGGCGAGGCCGCCGCGCCGTACCGGCCCAGCGATGCGCAGATCGCCTACCACCTGGGCCGCTTCATCGGCCTGGTGCGCTCGCTGTCCATCGACCCCATCGTGGTGCGGCAGAACTGGCTCGACGCCTACGACTACACCACGGACAAGGGCGCCATCGCGCTCAACGAATACGCCCGCACCAATGACCCGTTCGCGCGCATCGGCAAGGAGTCGGTGACGGTGCAGATCACCAGCGTGACCCGCGCCAGCGACACGTCTTTCAACGTGCGCTGGACGGAGACGCGCTTTGTCAACGGCGCGCTGGATCGCACCGAACGCTGGAACGCGGTGATTTCCACGGTGCTGCAAACCCCGCGCACCGAGCAGCGTCTGCGCAAGAACCCCTTGGGCATCTACGTCAACGGGCTGTCTTGGAGCCGCGAACTGGAAGCGAACGAAGGAGCAAAACCATGAATGATCTTTTCCGTAAATCCGCCTTGCCGGTGATGCTTCTGGCTTCGACCGTGCTGTTCTCTGGCTGCGCCACGCAAGGCAAGCCACCGCCGTCCATATCGCTCGATGAGCCGGTGCAGGCCCAGCCGCTGCCGGAGCCGCCTGCGCCTGTGGAAGTGGTGGCCGTTCCGCAAGTGCTGCCGATGCCGGCGCAGATGAAACCTGTGCCGGATGCCAAGCCCACGCCGGAACCCGCCGATGAAACCGTGCGCGTGTCCCGCGCCAACGCCGAGGCGCGCATTGCGCCTACGCGCGAGGGCTACGTCAATGCGATTCAAGTCTGGCCCTTCACGGACGGCGCGCTGTATCAGGTCTATGCGGCTGTGGGTCGCGTGACGGTGATCGCGCTCCAGCCGGGCGAGGAGCTGGTGACGGTGGCGGCGGGCGATACGGTGCGCTGGATCGTGGGCGACACATCGAGCAGCAGCGGTGATGCGCTGCGCGTGAATGTCATGGTCAAGCCCATCCGCTCGGGCCTCAAGACCAATCTGGTCATCACCACCAGCAGGCGTACCTATCTGCTGGAACTGACCTCGACCGAGAAGACGTGGATGGCGTCGGTGTCCTGGGAATATCCCAAGGACAAGATGCTGGCCTTGCAGCGCCAGGCGCAGGCGGCCAGCGCCGCCGCGCCGGTCGATAGCGGCCTGTCGTTGGAGAAGATCCGATTCCGCTACGCGGTCAGCGGGAGCAATCTGCCGTGGAAGCCGCTGCGCGCCTTCGATGACGGCGAGAAGGTCTATATCCAGTTCCCGCCGGGCATTGCCCAAGGCGAGTTGCCGCCGCTGTTCGTGATCGGCGCGCAGGGCGATGGGCAACTGGTGAACTACCGCTTCCGCTCCCCGTACTACATCGTGGATCGCCTGTTCGGCGCCGCCGAGCTGCGCCTGGGCGGAGACAAGGGTGATGTGGTGCGGATCGAGCGCACTGATGGCGTTTCCGGTGGCACGCGGAGGAACTGACCATGAGCCAGGACGATTCTCCTGATCTTGCACCGCAGGCGGGCAAGGTCGCACCCGAGGCAGTGGCGCTGCGCGCCCAACCGCGCCCGGTCACGCGCCTGAACCGGCGCACCTTGGCCATGCTCACGGGCGGCCTGTCGGTCGCCGTGCTCGGGGCCACGATCTGGTCATTGCAGCCGCACCGGCGCGGCGCGGGCGAGCAGACCGAGCTTTACAACGTGGATCGTGTCTCGAAGTCCGAAGGGTTGGACGGCCTGCCGGCCGACTACTCGAAGCTGCCGCCGAAGGTGCCCGAGTTGGGGCCACCGCTGCCGGGCGATCTCGGCCCGGCCATCGTGAAGTCGCAGCAGCCGGCGACGCCGACGTATGCGCCACCGGGCCACGACCCGGAGGATGCGCGGCGCAAGGAGGCTGATGCGGCGACGGGTTCGTCGGTGTTCTTCCGCTCGGGCAACCAAGGCAAGGCCACCGCGCCGGTCACGGCGCAAGCCGCTGCGGCTGCGCCCGGCAGTGCCTTGGCGGGCTTCGACCCGCTGGCCGCTGGGCCGGCCTCGACGGCGGCCCAGCCATCCGATCCCATCGCCATGCAGAACCGGCAAGACCAGAAAGAGGCGTTCCTGAAAGGCGGCTCTACGGAAACCCGCAATTCCGGCAATCTGCAAATGCCGTCCTCGCCGTATCAGGTCATGGCGGGAACGGTGATCGCCGGGGCGTTGGTGACGGGCATCAAGTCGGACTTACCGGGCGACGTGATCGCCACGGTGACGGAGCCGGTCTACGACACGGCCACGGGCAAGTTCCTGCTGATCCCCCAAGGGTCGCGCATCCTGGGCAAGTACAACAGCCAGGTGAGCTATGGGCAGAGCCGCGTGCAGGTGGTGTGGAACCGCGTCATCCTGCCGGACACGTCTTCGCTGAAGCTCGACAACCTCGCGGGCACCGACCCGGCCGGCTATTCCGGCCTGGAGGATGGCGTCGATTGGCATTGGGATCGCGTCTTTGCCGGCGCGGCGCTGACGACGCTGCTGGGCGTGGGCGCCGAGCTGGCCGCACCGGAGAACCGGCAGAACGGCAACCGCATCGTGATCGCCGGGCGCGATAGCGCACAGGACAGCATCAATCAGGTCGGACAGGAGATGACCCGGCGCAACATGAACATCCAGCCGACGCTGACCGAACGGCCGGGCCTACCGGTTCGCATCATCGTCAACCGCGATCTGGTGTTGCGTCCGTACCAGCCGATGTTCTTCCAGCGGGGAGCGATGCAATGAGCACGACCAAGAAACTGCGGCTCGGCCCGCTGCCCAAGACCGAGAATGTGAAGCTGACCTTCGCTTGCCCGGCCAGCCTGAAAGCCGACCTCGACCGCTACGCCGCGTTGCACGCGCAGGCATACGGCGAAGCGGTCGATGCGACGACGTTGATTCCGCACATGCTGGAGGCGTTCATGGCAGCGGATCGGGGATTCAGGAAGGGAGGTAGGGGCAAGGCCGCACCGCCTCAATCGGGCTGACGATGCAGACACACTCACCAGTCACTCACGATGAAAGCGCAGCCTACGGGCTGCGCTTTCATCGTTCTGGGAGTCGGTCAGTTGGGCTATTATGGAAACGCAAGTCGGTCTGCTGTTGGAAAACGTGCCCGATGCAACGCGCTCCGGCTTTCTCTCCTGTCGCTCTTATGTGGCACCTAGCCCACGATGCCCGAGTCGCTTCAAGCGGCCCTAAACAGAGCTAACTTTGCGTCCCATATAGAGTTTTAGACCTCGTGCGATTTGCACAAATGGCTTGACACGAGCAGTTTTTTATGGGCGGGACAAGCGGTGATGGTGCAGTGTCTTGGCATGCTTGGGAGGCAGCCGGCAGTGCGGAGGCGGGGCGCTGGGTTCTGGGTTCTGGGTTTTATTGGTCGGCGATCGACCCGCCGCAGACTGGGTGATGCCCGTTCGGGCAGGGATGGCGGGTTGTGGTGTCGCCGGGAGCGCGGTGTGGGCGCAGATCAGCTCTGGCCCAAGACGATGGCGGCGGCCGCGGCCAGTGCGAAGGCGCTGATGGCCAGCCACAGCAGCAGGGCCAGCAAAAGAGAAGCCCGCAAGGCTGCGGGCGGGTGGTGGGGGCGAGGTGCGGTGTGGGGTGGTGACGGGGTGGTGCTCACGCAATACCTTTGATACTGTCCATGGCTTGTATGCCGACGGTGGTGATGCCTGCCATGACGCTGCCGGCGTGCAGCAGGGCGGCGGTGTAGGCCGCGTTGCGGGTGCCGAAGGTGCTGGGGCTGGGCTGGCCGTTGAGGATGTAGATGAAGCGTATGGGGTGCATGGGGTGCTCCTGGGGGCTGCCGATTAACTGTCGATAAGTCGCCGACACAACCATCGATATGTTGTTGCGCTGCTGCGCTGCCTGGCCGTACGGGCTGAGGATGTGCGAAAGGCCCTGAACGCGCTGCCTGTGGCGGCACGCCCAAACCTGCGGATGCCGGGATGGTGTTGTGGGTGGCGGTGGCTTGGGAGGGAGGCTTGAGCGGTGGTGTGCTTTACAGCTGGGTGGCGGCCAGCACGGCGGCGATGAGCAGGGCCAGAAACAGCAAAGCCCGCTTGAGGGCGGGCTTCTTCTTGCGGCGCGGCAGGCGCTGGAGCTGGATGGGGGGTGCCATGGCGGTCTCCCATAAAAAACCGCCTCGGTGGGCGGTTCGTGGTGCGGGGGAGTGCTCAGAAGGCGTCGACGCTGTATTCGCCGAAGGGCAATTCCTCTGCCAACAGGCTCATGACTTCTTCCGGGGAGCGCGGTTCAGGCATCTCGGGGATGACCTGTTGGGGCTGGAGGTGCTCGTAGAGGGCGGCGGAAAAATGCGTCATGCTGGGCTCCTAAGGTTGGTATCAATATCTGGGTCGTGTTTATCGAACGTCTCCGGTCCGCATATGGTTGACGAGTTATTTGAACGAACCATGACAGTTAACGAAGAGTTACTTTTTCCGACGACCGGGCGGTGAAATCGGTGAGGTCTGCAGCGGCCTGGGTGTTGGCCAGTGCTGGCTGGTTGCCTGTGGCGGCATGCGGTGTGGGCTTGCACCAGGGGGTGTGGGAGCAGCACCGCGTTGGTTAGTGCGTGAGGTGCATGGCATGCAGGGCGTACAACACCGCAACACCGCAACACCGCAACACCGCAACACCGCAACACCGCAACACCGCAACACCGAACAGACCGCAGGCCTTGGGGGAGTGAACTGGCCGCTCCATGGCGCATGCCGTGAAGCGGTGTCCTGTGTGGCGTCGCTGTGGCGGATGGCGCCGCGGCACCCAGCTTCCCATGCCCCAAAACCTGATGCGCCATGCTGCCGCGGCCTTGGCGTTCGGAGCCTGGTGCCCGCGCCGGGTCGAGCCGAGGCCGGCTCGTGCAGGAGGCCAGGCAGCCAGGGCAGCGGGCCATGCGGATGGGGCAGGTGGTTGGGCCGCAGTGGGTGGGCCATGCCGTCCATCCTATCCCGCGCGTTCCGCCGGGGGCGCCGCCGCGCAGGCAGCACGGGTGCTGGATTGCGCATTGCGCCGTGGCGTGTGGCCGGTGTCTGCAGACCACCTGCGGTAGAGGCCGGGGAGGCTGCACAGCGCAGCAACGCTGCGGTGTGGCCGCAGCCCCAGTCGCCGTCGCCGTGTTGCGGCTCAGGCCACCAGGGCGGCGCTGCTGGCCTGGTGTTCCACCTTGGCGGTGCCGTCGCGCAGGGCGCGGGTGTTGATGTAGCGCGGTAGCAGGCGGGCGGCCTGGCGCAGGAATTCGTATTCCGAATCGTCCAGGGCCAGGCACTGGACGTCGAAGTGGCAAAGGGTGCCGAACAGCTCGCCGTAATTGTCCAGGATGGGCAGGCCGTGGTAGGAGCCCAGGGCCCCCTGGAAGCGCAGGCCGTCCAGGCGGCGGTCACGCAAGGTGTTGGCGGTGGAGAAGCCGTTTTCGCGCAGCACGAACTGGCAGAAGCTGTCTTGCAGCGGCACTTCGATGATGTCGGCCGGGATGTGCTGGCCCTGTTTGTCAAACAGGTAGAGGTTGCGCAGCATGCCGTCCTTGAGCTGGTACACGCCCGTGTAGCGGTGGGGCACACGCTTGTTGAGGAAGGCCAGGCCGGCAGGCCCGTCTGCCTTCAGGATATTGGTATAGGTCTGAAGCGCATCGTTCGCGGTAGTGGCGTTCGTCATGGTCAACCTCCTGTCGGGCATGAAATTTTGCGCGCTGCTGCGCTGCAGTCTGCTTGCCGTTCGGCGTGGACACGGGCGGACCCGATCGGCGGTGCTGGCCGGCACCGCTTGACAGCCGTATGTCTGATCGCTCCTGCGCGCATGGGCGTGGGTGGGTGCGGCGTGGTGCGGCTGGGTTTCATATGGCGTTGCAGCCAGCGGGAGTCAGCGGGCAAGAAGGCCGTTGCGTGAGAGAGGGAATGGGCGGGCGAGCTGTGTGGGTGGGGCTTGCTCAGTCGCTGAAGCCGGCATGGCGTTCCACCAGGGCATCCTGGCGCAGGGCCTGGCGGTGCACGTCGTAGGCGTTGAGGATGGCCTCGTCGATGCCGGGCTCCAGCAGCGGGGCGATGTTCACGCCGCGGTGCCAGATGGCGGGGACCGAGAGGTCAAAGTCGTCGCCGTAGTGGACCAGGGTGTCCAACGTGACGCCTTCGACCGTGACCCGAAAGCGCACCGTGTCGGGTTCATAGGGCGGCAGGGCATCTGCAGCGGCGGGGATGGCGCGCAGCGGCAGTCGTGCGTGCATGGGGGCTCCTGTGGTGAGGATAAAAAACCGCCCGGCGTGCGCGGGCGGGGCAGGTGTGGGTAGGTAGAGGAGGCCGGTCACATGCAGCGGCCGTGTGCGCAAGAGCGCCTTGCCTTGCGGCATGCAGACGGATGCGGAAGGCAAGGGCTGGATGTGTCCCCGGCAGGGGGGCGGTTGCTGCTGCAGTCGCCTGCGTCTGTCCCAGGTTGCTGCGCCAGCTTGCCGTGCCGGTGTGATGGAGCGGGTGAGCGATGGATTTCGCTGAGCGGCCCTTAATCACCGGGTTTACATGATTTACAAGCAGCACATTTACGTGCTTGCAAGTGAAGCAGAAGCTGACCGCCCCCTCTCATGTGAAAGGATTGTCAGATGTGTAACTACTGCTTATGGGCGCGCGCCGGGATCGCGGCGGCGGTGCTGGCATTGACGGGGTGCATGTCGCCCCCAACGGGAAGCCAGGATGGCAATGCCACCCTGGTCTCCATGAGCGATCGGCCCGTGGACCGGGGTTGGGATTGGCTGGAGAGCCGTCCGGGTAGCGAAGGGCCACGCCGTTGAGACAGGGAGTCCAGGTCACAGCACTGGCTGTGCAGGCGATCACTCCTTTTTTATGGTCTTGGTGGCGCGCCGCATGAAGGGGCTGCGCGCCACACATCTTCTGAAGATGCGTCTGTATGTAAGAGCGTATTTGTTACATGCTCTGTCCCCGGCACCGGCCAGACTGCAGGGTTGGCTGGGTAGGGCCCGTGCAGGGTTGGGACGGCGATTGCATCGCATGGCGTCACGCCATGTGACGCGACCGAACGCGGTGCCGTGCCGCCGCCACAGTGACTGGGATTTGGCGTGCAATGCCACCGCTGCCTGCCCGGTGGGGGCGCAATCGCAGCGCATTGGCGATGCCGGACCGTTCCAGGCGCCGCGATACGGGGTGCGAAAGGGGGGATGGAATCCAGCTGGGCATTGCCTGGGTGCAGGCCTGGGGGTCAGAGCCGGTCAGGCTGCTGCTGCTGCTGCTGCTGCTGCTGCTGTCATTCGGGCAGACCGTGTACAAGGGTTCGTGCCTGCGCACTGCGGCCGGCAGAATCCAGACCCGTATCCACACACCATGGACATAAAAAAGCCCGCCGGGCCGAAGCGGGGCGGGCTAACTTACTTCGGATGAAGCAAGGAGGGAGAGTGCTCAGGTGTCCAGAGCATGGGCGTGTCCGGTGTTGTAGCGCAGCCAATGCCGGTGTGGACTGCCACTAGGCAAGCTGGCGGCAGCCGTCTATCTTTGATGCCGGATTGCAGCTGTTTCAATAAAGGAGCATCCAGGATGCCAAGCAAAGAGCATTTGCGGACCCGGCTGGACGTGGGCGCCGTGGGGGCGCTGGACGCCAGTGCCAGGAAGGTCACGGAGCACATCGCCCACAGAAAGCACATCTCGCGCAATGTGGCGCGGGAGCTGGAGCTTCCATCGCCCAGCCTGGGTCAGCGCGCTGCGGATGCGGTGGCGGCGTTTGGCGGGTCCTGGACGTTTGTGCTGCTGTTCTTTCTGACGATGCTGGTGTGGATGGGGCTGAACACCGCGTTGCTTGTCTTGCGCGGGCACACGTTCGATCCCTACCCCTACATTCTGCTGAACCTGGTGCTGTCGATGCTGGCGGCCATCCAGGCGCCCATCATTCTGATGTCGCAGAACCGGCAGTCCGAGAAGGACCGCATCCGGGGCGAGCACGACTATGAGGTCAACCTGAAGGCGGAGCTGGAGATCATGCTGCTGCATGAAAAACTGGACGATCTGCAGCAAAAGCAGTGGAGCGAGCTGATCGGCCTGCAGCGTGAGCAGCTGCGCCTGCTGACCGTCTTGGCCGAGCAGAACGACCGCCGCTGAAGGGTGAGCCGGCTGGCTGCTGGCCGTGCAGGCGGACCGTGCAGGCCACCTGGAGAGCCGCACCATCAAGAAAGCCTCGGGGCTTGCTTCATGGCCCCGCTTTACCCTGCGGGAGCAGGTGCGTGCGCAGGCAGCACGCTAGCCGGTAGCGGTCATTTTGAAATCTCCGTGGAAAGAGGGGCCCGCGTCGTTGGGCGTGGGACATGGGGTGCCGGGCGTGCGGATCCGAGCCTGTTTGCCGGGTGGGGTGCCCTGGGGCTGTGTATTCCCTGCGCTGGCTGCGCGGTGGCTGGCTGTTGACCACGGCCATTGCCATGGCGGTAGCGGTGGCACGGGGCGCGCGCAGGGAGAGGCGTCTTGTGCGGCCACAAAAATGCCCGCACAGGGCGGGCATGGGTTTCTTGGCTGAGGCACTAGCTTTGTTGCTTCTCTCTCACTCCGGGTTCTTGTTCTCTGTCGCCCTGTTGCCGTTCGGGCTCTTTGTCGTTGACGGGGTAGCCAGGGCGTGGCGGAAGCGATGGATGCGACTGCGTTTGGGGCGTGGCCAGTGGCGGCGGCCACGCCGTTTCCGTTGCTGTAGCGATGGCGCTGACTCCTTGCTGGCCTGCGCGGCCAGCAGCGGTCAATAGTCTTCCTCTGCCGTTCTGCGCCGGTGGGGAACCCTGGCGTCCTGCACCAGTTCCTGGGGGTGCCGGCTGAACTCCGGGGGCTCCAGCGATGCCTCTTTGTCAGGACGGTAGGTGAAATGATCGCCCGTGTACCTGTCGTCTTCCGTGTCTGGGCGCTGTGTGCTGGGGTTGCCGAGGAAGGCAACGATTCTGTTGAGGATCGACATATGCACCTCCGGTCCTGCAGAAGCAATCGGGATCAATTGCATCCCTGTACGGTACTCTCTTTCCCGCCCGAAAACCGTTCTGCAGGAAACTCTTACATTGGCGCCGTGGCCTGCACTGTCATCGGCCCCAGTGCACGGGGAGGGCAGGGTCTTAAACCACAGCGCTCTCGGGGGAAAGCGCTCTGGTTTGGCCGTATCGCGTGACGGCTGGCACTGCAGGTTCTCCCGGCCGCTGCAGGCCTCCACCCCCGGCCTGGAGAGGGCGCAGACCTCGGCGGCTGCTCAGCTCCGGGATTCCTTCGCTGCTCTCGTCATTGGCTTGATCGCGTCTGCAACCCCTGCTGCGCTCCCTTGGGAGCTGCCCCCGCCTTCGTGTTCTGTCGGCTGCGGCCGTGTATCACCGGGCCTGGGGTGTGGTGCAGTGGGTTGCTGCGATGGATTAAGTATAGAAATGCTAGTCTTTTGGTGTCAAGTAAAAATAGCCTAAAAGTAGAATATTTCTATCCTTTGCGTTTTGAGGCCCAGGCTGACGCCAGAACAACCGAGGTGGCGCTATATCTGCGGCAGGAGGTACACCCGATGGCCACAACACCCAAAGACCCCAGCAAAGACCAGGACCCGAAGCGCGAGCCAATTGATCCGCCGGACGACGCCCCACCGGTGGAGCTGCCGGGCGATCCCATGGACAAGCCGAACGTGTAGACGCCCACCGCGCGCTGTGGCGCGCGCAGGTGCCGTCCCGAGCGATAAAGGGCGATCAAGGGCTGTACAGGGCGGTGTAGGGCAGGGGGCTGCGTCCGCATGGCACGGGGCCGGGATGGAGCGGCGCGGGCGCTGCCATGGGTCCATGCGCATGTGCGCGCCGGTGGGGCAGACCACTGGCGCGGTGGAGGTGGCGGGCCCGCATGCGGCAGCCCATGCCATGGGCAAGCACCGGGCTGCGGTGCTTGTGTGATGAGTTTGTCTGTGGCGTTTGTCTGTGGCCTTGCGTGGGCGTTCGGTGGGCGTTCGGTGGGCGGGCCTGCGGTGCGGCAGCCAGCGCAGCGGACGCCGGCGCCGGGTGTGCAGAAAGTGTGGAGTGGGCATGCGCCGCACACCAGGGTGGGGCGGTCACACAGGTTCGCGGTGGGATGGTGGCGCAGTGGTGGCCTGGTGCGTTGGTGTGTGGGTGTGTTGGCGCGCTGGACGTGCGAACCACAGGCCGATTGCGCCATGGGGCGGGCGCCCAGTGTGCTGACATTGGCGCATGGATCCCCCGGCCGTGTACACTGGTCCCACTCGCTGTCCTGTCTTTCGCCCCAGCAGCGCCTGTCTGACATCCACGCCGCCCACTGGCCGCTGGAATCCGCCCCTTCATTGATGAAGCCCGCGGTAGTCACGCTCCCTCTGGCGAATCCCCCGCAGATCCCGCACCCTGTTTTGGATCTGCCCCCCTCGTGTGCCCCTTGCCGGGCATCTCTTCCCCTTTTGCTGGTGGCATGCGCCCGTTCGCGTGCCATCCCCTGCATGCTGCATAAAAAAACCAAAGAGCAGATTGGCCACTACCTGGTCACCCCGTTTCCCATTGCCACCGAAGGCGGTGGCTTTGTCGGCGCGGTTTCCATACGCCGCGGCAAATACGACCGCGTTTTCCGCTTTATTCCCCAGTTCGCCACTGAATCGCTTGCCTCCAGTTACGCGCTGTCCGAAGGACGGAGCATGGTGCAGAGCCATCGGCTGAATTAGGACCCTCCGCCACGCCACATCCAAAGGAGATACATGGCCAAAGAAGAACTGATCGAAATGCTGGGCCGTGTGGTCGAAGTGCTGCCCGACTCGCGTTTCCGTGTCACGCTGGAAAACGGTCACCAACTGATTGCCTACACCGGCGGAAAGATGCGCAAGTTCCGCATCCGCGTCCTGGCCGGCGACAAGGTCACGCTGGAGATGTCTCCCTACGACCTGAACAAGGGGCGGGTGACGTTCCGCCATATCGAGACGCGCTCGGGCTCCAATGGCCCACGCCCTCCACAGAAACCCCGTCGATAGATTTTTGTCGAATTTTTACAGGTCTGCTTCCATGCAGACCGTCACTGAAAGAACACCATGCAATCCAATCTGTACGTTACCAATCTGGCCTACACCATCACCGACGACGCACTGCGCGCGCACTTTGAAAGCTGCGGCCATGTCAATTCGGCACAGGTCATTGTCGAGCGGGATACCGGTCGCGCACGCGGCTTTGGCTTTGTCGAAATGGGCTCCGACTCCGAAGCGCAAGAAGCCATCCAGAAGCTCCATGAGCAGCCCCTGGGTGGGCGCATGATCGGCGTGGCGCTTGCCCGCGCCCGCAAGTAAGCCCGGCTGTCTTCTCAAAGGCTCGCACACCGCAAGGGGGCGAGCCTTTTGCACGTATGCACATCCCCTGGGATGCAGCCGCGCAGCCCGCCGCCTGGCCAGCCGAGGGGCTGCCTTGGTGCCCGCACTGTCTTCTTGCGGCAACGCGCTGAAGGCATGCAAGGCATACAAGGCATGCACGGACCTTCAATCTGAGTGAAAGCGATATTCTTATGGGCAAAAAAAAAGATAGCACCGTCGCTCGCATCGTGGCGCCGAAGGAATGGGAGCTCAAGCGCGCGCAAGAACGCATCACCTATCCACCCGGGTATGCGGGGCCGATCCAGATGGACTGGCGCGTGCGTGAGACCTATTCCGCCAAGGATCTGGATTACCGCGGCCGGACCAAGACCGAGTGACTGCGCGCAGCGGGCTGCAGTGTCCGCGCGGTGGTGACGACGCCCTGCGCGGCTGGCTGGCAGGGCAGGGAGACTGGTGGCCGTTCTGCCCGGCTGGGAAGCCGGCCTGACCGCCTGTGTCCGGATGGCCGTGCTGCGGCCACGCATTGGCTGGCCTGAAGCGCTCGCCTGCACATTGACGTGCCATGGGCGGGGCGAGGGCGTAGCACCACGCCGTGCTGCAACAGGGCGGTGCGTCCACCGGCCAGGACGCCGGCAGGTGCGGGCGGCGCTGTGGACATGAAAAAGCCCGCGCAAGGCGGGCTGAGCGGGCCGGCAAGGCTTGTGTGGCCGCCGGGCCTGGGGTGGCACAGGGCTGCCGCACGCATGGCAGGGGGCCCCGACTGTGGGTGCCGCGCACGGGCCGCGTGCAATCCCCTTTAAAACACCATGGAGTCCGGTCCCACCGAACCGGCGACGCGGCAGATGCATTCCACCTCTTCGCGGGAGATGGTCATGGGGGCATAGCCGTTGTTGATGCTCAGCAGCTGCACCTCGTCGCCGCGCATCCAGTTGAGCTGCTTGAGCAGGCATTTGCCGTTGGTGAGCTTGACCACCACGTCGCGGCCTGGCTGGGCTTCGATGCTGGGCGTGACCACCACAAATTCCCCGGCCCGGTAGCGCGGGTGCATGGAGTCGCCCTTGATGCGCAGCGCGTACGCCTGGGGGTCGCCCGTCCAATATTCCACAAAGCCATCCGGCACCGGGTCCTGCACCAGATACCCGTCGTCTCCACCTTTCACACTCCCTGTCACCGGCACCATCCTTGATTTTTTTAGTTCTAGAGCCGGCTCCACGTTCGATTCCACACCCCCCAGGGCGGGGGGCGGGAAGCCGGTTTCCCTGGATATGGCCTCAATCAGGTCGAGCTTGGGCTCGTGCTTGCCGGTTTCCCAATGGCCGACGTTGGCCTTGGTGCGGCCCACGGCCTCACCCAGCTGCTGCTGCGTCCAGCCCTTGTGGCTACGGGCAGCCTTGATCCAGTCTTTGATATCCATGGCGCGATAGTAAAGATTTTCTATACTTCATGGGCTAGTAATGCTTGTCTTTGCTGGCTAGTAATGCTAGCCTTGCGTGCATGAAGCATCCCATCGAGAAGGCGGCGGAAGTCGCCGGTTCAGAAAAAGCCCTGGCAGACCGCCTGGGCGTGACCAAGGCCGCGGTCTGGCAATGGAAGCAGCCTGGGCGCAGAACGCCGATCGAGCATTGCGCGGCGATCGAGCGGCTGTGCGGCCATGCCGTCACACGCCGTGAGTTGCGGCCGGATGACTGGCAGGCGATCTGGCCGGAGTTGGCCGAGCCCGGCAGCGTGCCCGCCAGCGGGTCGGCCACCAGCCAGGCCGCAAGCCTGGTCCCGGGATCGGCGGGGCAGGGGGCGGCCATGCCACCGGCAGATTGCCCCGCCGCAGAACCGGCGCGCAGCACTGCGGCGCAAGGAGGACGGCCATGAATTACTACCCCTTCCATATAGGCGACTACCGCAGCGCGACCATGCACCTGAGCAATGCCGAGGACCTGGCCTACCGCCGCGCGCTGGACTGGTACTACGACACCGAACAACCCCTGCCGCTGGACACCCAGTGGGTGGCCCGGCGCCTGCGCGTGGAAGCCCGGGACCTGGACACCGTGCTGCAGGACTTTTTTGTGCGCACGGGCGAAGGCTGGGTGCATGAACGTTGCGGCCAGGAGATTGCGCAGTTCCAGCAGATGCTGGCCAAGAACCGCGCCAACGGTGCCAAGGGCGGGCGGCCCAGGAAGGCCGTGGAAACCGACCCCCAACCGGTGGGTTGGCGGCCGGTGGGCGCCGGGGTGGGGGCGGCAACCCAGCCCCAAGGCAACCAGGAACCAAGAACCAGAAACCAGGAACCAGAACACCCCCTGGCCCCCGAAGGGGCGGGTGGGGGCACACCGCCCCAGACGCCTGCGGGAGCGCCGCGCCATCCTGTCCATCCTGCCCATGCGGACCATCCGAGCGTACGTGCCGACCCGGTCGATCTGCCCGCACCGCATGCGCTGCCACGCCCTACGGGCGACAACAGCCACCCGCTGGCCGGCACGGTGTGCCAGCTGATGAAGCGCCTGGGGGTGGGGCTGGTCAACCCGGGCAATGCCAAGCTCAACGCCCTGCTGAACGCCGGGGTGGGGGTGGGCCAGTTCGAGGACGCGGCGCACAAGGCCCTGGCGGCGGGCAAGAGCTTCAGCTATGCGCTGGGGATTGTGGAGCGCGAGGAGCGGGAGGCGCGGGCGCTGGGCGCCCAGCTGCAAAAGCCCCGGGTGGCGGCGCAGCCGGTAAACCGGCAGGAGGCGCTGGAGGCGCGCAACCGCGCCGTGGGGGACGCGTGGCTGCAGAAGATGCAGGCCCAGGCGCAAATACCGACGCAGATGCAGACACAGGGGGCCGGCCATGCGGGCTGACGAAATGCCGGCGTTCAAGGACCTGCTGACGGACGCCATGGCGTACTACGGCAAGGACTGCAGCGCGTTCACGCTGACTGTGTGGTGGGGGGCTTTGCAGGGCTGCGAGCTGGAACAGGTGGCCACCGCGCTGCAGCGCCATGCCATGGACCCCGAGCGCGGCCAGTTTGCCCCCAAGGTGGCCGACCTGGTGCGGGTGCTGCAGGGCACCAGCACCGACCGGGCCGCGCTGGCCTGGGGCAAGGTACACGAGGCCATGAGCGCCGTGGGCGCCTACCGCGACGTGGTGTTTGACGACCCGGCCATCCACGCCGTGGTGGAGGATCTGGGCGGCTGGCCCAAGGTGTGCCGCACCGACACCAGGGAGCTGTCCTATCTGCAGCACCGCTTTCAGGAAGCCCACCGCGCCTACACCGCGCGCGGGCAGTGCGACTACCAGCGCCGCCTGGCGGGCGACCGCTCGCCCGACCATGAGTACAGCAGCCGGGGCATCCCGCTGCCGCGCCCGGTCTTGGTGGGCGACCCGCAGCGCGCCATGGCGGTGATCCAGCACGGCAGCGCAGCGGGCAAGACGCGGATTTCCACCTTGCCCGCGCAGGCCATGCGCCTGCTGGCCGGCGCTTCCCTGCAGGAGGTGCGGGCATGAGCGCCGCTGTGACCTTGGCGCAGATCCATGCGCGCTGCCGCGCCGATGGCGGCTGCTGGATCTGGCAGGGGGCGCTGATTCGCCAGCGGCCGTACCTGAGCGTGCACGAGGGTGGGGTGCGCTTCAACCGCCGTGTGCAAAAGCAGGTGCTGGAGCTGACAGGCACGGTGGTGCCTGCGCAAGCCCGCATCACCCAGCGCTGCGGCAACCCGCTGTGCTGTGCACCGGCGCACCAGCAGCTGGAGGCACCGCGGGTGCAGGCGGCTTTTCTGCAGGCCCTGCAGGGCAACCCTTGGGCGCCTTTGCTGTGGAGGGCGGCCCGTGTCTGAGCAACTGGAGATTGATCTGTTCAGCCGCCGGCAGGCCTGGGTGGCCATCCGGGCGCAGCTGTTCCCGTTTCTGGCCCAGGCGTTCCAGGGTTCCGGCCGCTGGGTGCTGACGGTGGCGCGGCGCAAGCGCAGTCGGGCCCAGAACCGGCGTTACTGGGGCCAGGGTGTGCTGGCGCAGATTGCGCAGCAGGCGGTGGTCAACGGCCGCCAGTACGACGCGCAGACCTGGCACGAGCTGCTGAAGCGGCGCTTCATCGGCGTGGTGGAGCTGCCCGATGGCGCCGTGGTGGGCGCCAGCTCCAGGCGCCTGAGTCCCGCCGAATTTGCCGCGTTCTGCGCCCGGGTGGAGGCCTATGCCGCATCCGAGCTGGGCGTGACGTTTTACGACCTGTGGGAGGGCGGATGAGCCGGCGACGCGCACCGTGCACGCTGCCCGCCCCCAGGAAGCCTACCCAACCCAACCCGACCCACCCTGATTCCCCCAACCAAATCCAAGCCAATCCAACCCGATGGTTCAAGCGACTGAAAGAAAGAGAAGACAGCCCATGCAGACAACAAACCAATGCTATGTGGACTACCAGCACATTGCACCCGAACACGCTGCCATCCATGAGCGGCTGCAGAACTGGCGCCGCTGGGTGTCCGGCAAAGGCGCATCCTGGACCGCGCACCCCATGTGGCGGCACCTGAAGGAAAAAGAGGAGCGCGAACGCGGCACCATCACCCTGGCGGTGGATGCCATTGACGGGCACCTGATGGAGAAAGCGGTGTATGCGCTGCCGGAGCGGCACCGCTTTGCAATCCGCTGGTGGTATGTGTACAGCAGCAATCCAGCGAAAGCGGCCCGCCAGGCGGCGGTAAGCAAGGCGCGCCTGGCCGAGCTGGTGAAAGAGGGCCGCGCCATGCTGTGCAACCGCCTGCGGGCGGTTGACGGCAGGGAGGATTTCAGATAACGTACGCGCATCGTTAGCACCAGCACGGAACGAACCCGGTTTGCGCCGGGTTGGCTGCGACCCCGGTTCCAACCAAACAAAAAGCCTGCCAGGTGTGCCTGCGGGCTTTGGTGTTTTGAGGTGTGGTCCAGTGGCTCTGGTGCCGTGGTGAAGCTGTTGAGGTGGGCGCAGCCAACCGCTCGTCCCCCACGGGCAATGCGCTGATGACGCTGTCGGAGACGGTGTGTGAAGCTTGCCCCTGAAATCAATGGGCGCGGCGGCCTTGCACCTCTGGACCGGGGTGCCCGCTGCAAGAGGGGTCACCATGTTGTTTGTCATTGGCGCCAGCATCGTTCTGTGTGTGTACGCCGTCAGCTGGGGCTGGCTGGAGCGCAACGACTGGCATTGGACGGTTCCCACGCACCGCCATGTGTTTCTGATCTGCCTGGTGGTGGTGGTTTATTTTTCCGGGGTGGCCTGTCTGCTGACCACGGTGCTGAAGTCTTTTCTGCGGTTTGTGTAGTGCTGTGTAGCCCGCCCGTGCAAAGCGGGTGTGCTGCAGCCATTGCCCGCCCCTCATACCAAAGCCCTGGCGGGTCTGCCGGGGCTTTTTTGTGGGCGCTGCCAGCGTCGGCGGGCCATGGCACCTGTGCTGCGCTTGGGGCTGCCGCCGCCACGGCGGGCAGGTGGGGTGTGCATCTGGCCTGCTACAGCCTGTCGTGAGGGCAGTCGCGGCTGCAAGCACATTTTGTTTGCGATGGCTTGCGAAGCCAGGAAAACTGTGGTAACGTACGTCCATCGTTAGCAACAGCACAGAACGAACCCGGTTTGCGCCGGGTTGGCTGCGACCGGATTCGCTGACGCCACCAAGCCCGCAAGGTTCGCCTGCGGGCTTTGTTGTTTACGGATGTGGTGCTATTCAAATGATAGAATCACGGCATGGATTGCGAGCAGCATTGGTGACTGCAGCGGACTGTAAATCCGCCGCCCGCAAGGCAACTAGGTTCGATTCCCAGGCAATCCACCAGAACATCCAGCCCTACTGGGCGCTCAGCCATTAACCCATGCGCTATTGATTAGATAGCGAGAATTGCGGACCACAGCTATATGTGTTCCGCAATTTTTATTTGTGTTCCGCAATCCCTGCGGATCACTGCGCAGGCTGGACCCGCTTGCCCACGCGGTGGCGGACGTAATCTGCAGTCATTCCTTCCGTCGTGTGGCCCAGCAATGCCTGGGCCGCGCGTAGTCCGGCGGATTCATCCAGTCCAGTTGCCGCCGTCGCACGCAGATCCCGAAACTGAAAATCGTCCTTCGGAATTTTTGCAGCGTCCCGTGCAGCATCAAAGCGCGTACGGAGCATCCTCGTCGTGAGCGGCTGCCCCTTCTCGTTGACAAGCAGCTGCATTGCGTGCACCTTGAACTGCGACTTGTAGGCCCGCATTTCATCGACCAGTTCAGCCAGTGCTCCGATCAGCTCAATGCGCAGCTTCGCCGCAGTCTTGCCTTGCGTGACATGCAGGAAGCCATTCGACAGGTGGCCCTCACTCATCCGCAGCACGTCTGCCGGCCGTTGTCCGGTCAGGCGGGCCAGGCGCAGCGCGAACTGTAGAGGCTTTCCCGCGTGCAGCAGCACTGCCTGCATTGCAGCCGATTCGACAACGGTGTCGCGCCCCGATTCCTTGTAGCCGCGCACGCCGGCGCAGGGGTTGGTCAGTGAGGTCTTGCCGTGCTCGCGGGCAAAATTCCACATATGGGAAATCAGGGCCTTTTCCCGGTTTGCTCGCACATGGCCAGGGGATACCGGGATAGGTACCGGCTGTAGCCCTTGCGCCACCCGCTGGGCGTTTTTCTCGACCAGGGCATTGCGCGCTTCAGATACCCGCCAGTCCATGTACTGGCGGATGTGCTGGGGCTCGATGCTGTCCAGCGGGGCGGGTGGGTTGCCAAAAAAACGCAGCAGCCACGTCAGTTCGTGCTCGTTGTCCACCTGTGTGCGAGGCGCCTTCGTTGGCAAGACCTTGATCCGATAGTCGTGCACCAGGTCGACAAAGGTGTAGCGCTGCAGGTCCTGGCGCGACGTTTCGGAGAGCTGCGCCCATCTCTGAACCGCGGCGATGTAGTCAGACCCCAGCGGGATCTCCTTCCTGGGCTTCCCGCCGGTGTCGTAGTAGTAGTGGGTCTTTTTGCCGCGCACGCGAGCTCGCATGCCTTTGGGTAAATTTGTCCATCGGCTCGGTTTGCGTCCCATTTTCAGGCCCTCATGACGTTTGGCACCCAGCCACGGGGCGCGGCGGGCGTTGCGGCTTTGCTGCCTTCAAGAGCTGCGCGGGCAACGCGGGGGCGCCCGTCCAGTGCAATGCGGAATGGTATGCCTTCGGCCTTCAGCCAGGCGATCTGCCGCGATTTCCACTTTTTCCCGCACCAGCGGCGCAGCTGGTCATCGGTCAAGAACAGATCGTCGTCTGTCAAAGATGGATCCATGATTCTTCCCTGATCCTTGTGAGTAAAAAAGCCCCGACTGGCGGGGCTGGTTGTCTTGTGCTGGCGCTGCTCACGTTCCTGGCGGGAGGAACACGGCGCGGCCGGCGTCGGTAGGGCGGTGGTCGACACCCGCCAGCAGGCCCCGGCGGTGCAGGGCCTGCAGCGTGCTGCAGGTGCGGTGGGTGACGGCCGTTGCGCGCAGCCCCTGGTGCAGCGGTTTGCCGGTCAGGGCGTTGTGCAGCATGGTGCGCTGGGCCCGGGTGAGGGGTTTGGGCTTCATGGCTGGTCGACCTCCTGCGTGGCAGGCGCCGAAACGTCGATGGCAAACACTTCCACCGGTTCGGTGCCGAAGTGCGGATGCGTGATGGTCTTGGTGGTGAAGCCGCGCCAGGCGCGCACCAGCCGCCGGGCCTTGTCGTCCCGGGCCGGGTAGCCCAGCGTCAGCACCACCTGGTCGAACTCGCGTCCCTCCAGGCGCTTGCGCCAGTGAGGCGTGCACAGGCGGTATTCCTCGGCCTTGGCACCGGCGCGGATGGCGTCGAAGTATTCACGTTTGAGGGGCAAGATCAGCGTTCGCATTCCTGGCCTCCTTGCCTTCGACTGTGCTGCTGGCGCAGCCAGCCGGCCGCGTAGGCTTGCCGTGCCCACATCGGCCACTTTTGCCGATCCTGGCGCCCGTGCAGTGCGGGCAACCCCTTGGCACTGGCCCGGCGGCCCATGGCCTCAAACCAGCGTTTCCCTGCGAGTGGCTTAGCCATGGCTGCCAGCCTCCCTTGCTGCGTGGGCCGCGATAGCGGCGCGGATTGCCTCGCGCGGGGTATTTCCGCTGCCGCACGCCACTGGTTCGCCTTCCTCTCCGTAGAGTTCGGCGTCCCACGGCCCCTGGAATTCGGGCGCCACTGCGATCCGGTTGGCGGTCATGGCATCAAGCAACGCGGTGTCATCCCGCTGCCCGTCCTGCGCCTGGGGTGCGGCTTCGTACAGTTCTACGTAGTCGTAATGCGGGCTGGACTTGGCGTGCAGATGCTGCGCAGACCCTGGCTTGATTGGCTTGCTATCGAAGAAAGAGGATTCCCCAATTTCGCGCACAAGCACCGCATAGGGCTGCGCTCGCGCTGGTTGGGTGGCGGCAACCCCTGGTGCACCACCCGGCAAGTCGCGGATAACCTGTAACACCAGGGCGCGCACTGCGGCCACGCTTCCGAACTCGATATAGCCTTGGGCGTTTTCACGTCCACCGATGTGCAGGATGCGGTCCGTGATCTGCATCCCATAGGTGGCGCTTTTCTCTTGCGCCTGCGCTGGTGGGGTGGCGGCAAGCGCGTCGCGCAGCTTGGCCTCGATGGCTTGGCGCGCCTTCTGCGCTTCCTCTTGGCAAGAGTCTGCATAAGCGCATTCCGTGACGGTGGCATCGGTTGCCTCCGCGTCTAGCTTCGCCTCTGCATATGCAAAGTCCTTCTGGCTCCAGTCATCCACCAAGTCCAAAACCTGCTTGATGGCATCCACCTGTGGCACTGCCACGGCTGCGGGCGCTGGGGCGCGCTGGGCGCGCAGTCCTGCGAGCGGCATGCCGGGCTCGGTGACCGCATCAAGTGCAGCCTCTGCCGCCGACTCGCTGCAGTCTTTGCGGCCTGCAAAGCCGAGCATCAACATGGTCAAGCCGCGGCGCACCTTCTCCCATTCGGGGGTGGGCTGGGCCGGTGCAGATGCTCCGGCCAGCAGGGCGCGCATCTTGGTTTCAATGGTTAGCATGGCCGAATCAAGACGCTTCAGAGAATTTACGCTGTCTGTGGGGCGAATATGGAAATCGTGCCGCGCCGCCTCTTGTCCAATGCGCACAGCTTGGTTCACCAACGCAATCACTTCCCTAATGGCCGCATCAGGCTCAGTCATCGCCACCGGCTCCACCGCCTGGGCGGCAGGCGCTGCCCAGCGCGAGATGGCTTCCTTCACGATCTCATAGGTGGAGTCGGTCCCGGCCTGGCGCATTTCGAGCACCAAGGCGTTGATGTCAGAGGTGGTCGGCATAGTGGCGCGGTGCAGTGCCTCTGCTTGTTGTGCATTCGACATGGGAGCTCCTTCAATGCCCGCAGGGCAGGCCTTCGCCCTCGGCGGGCTGGTTGTTGACGGGCGCTCCGCAGCTTCCGCAGCGCTTGATGGGTTGGGGCTGTTGGGATGTGGTCATGGAGTGCAGACAGAGAAAGGCCCGCGGGGTGGCGGGCCTGGGATTTATGGGTGGCACCGGCGTGCCAGCTCGGTAAGCCATTCGGCTAGCGGTAGCGGCGTGTGCTCGCGTTCTGACTTCGTGATGTGTGGGCGGTGATCTCGGCGCTTGCGGGTTTGGACAACGTGAGTCGCCTCGCCAAGCACAATTGGTAAGGCTGGGATGTTGGTTGGCTCGCATCCGACGATGTAGAACCACGTTTCCTTCTCTGCCTTGTGGCCCCACCATTTCTGAGGTGCTTGGAGCGTCCATCCGCCCCGTGAGTCTCGTTCTCCAGGTTTCGGTAGGTGTTGCGCAGTCCATAACGTGCTGCCTGCAGGATGCTCCAAGACTCCGCCAAATTCACCGACCAGCGCAACAGCCAGGCGGCCCAGGTTTCGTTCGTCTGGCCTTGGATTTGCGAACTGGCGCAGCCTTCCCCATGCTCGGCATGGTGGGTGTGCAACCACAGGGTGCGGTCCGTCGTATGTGCGGGCGTCACGCTCAATGTCGTAGACATCGGTGCCCGGGAGTTGTTTGTAGTTGCTGTCGGCGCGGGCGAATAACACTGCAACGGTTTGCATTCAGGGCTCCAGAAAAGACAAAACCCGCCAGGCGTGGACCGGGCGGGCTGTGGGAGAAAATGAAGCCCCTTTAGAAGCGAGGCTTACATGAGTGTGAATTGGACGGATGCATCCACCATTACCCCAGACGAGCGCCGTCAACTCTTGGGCCCCGAGTTCTTTTCAATCCACGTTCTGAGAATCGGTTTTGGGGTGGCGGGCGGGATGCATGTGGAGTGCATACTCAACGGGCGCGTTACAACTTTAATTGGCGACCCTCAGGAAGCGTTAGCAACTTACCTGGGAGGGCAGGAAGAGGGAGAGGCGGAGCATTGACCCAGCAGAGCTGGTCTCATCTCATGTCCTGCGCCATTTGCGCCTCACATAGACTTAGCCCATGGCCAACATCTATGACGCAATGGTTTCCGCGCTGCGCGAGCACTGGAAAGCACACGACAACGCATACCCCCAGCGCTTCGAGCTCTCGCAGGCGGAGTTCACCACGCTGAATGAAACCCGCAAGACGGTGATCAGCACCATGAACTTTGGGTTCCGCCCTGGCTGGGAAAACGATTTCCTAGGCGTGCCGGTGGCGGTGGCCGATGGCGGGAGCTGCATGGTTGACAAGGACGGCAACCGGGTGCCCCTGGCCCTTTGACGTGGCACAGGCCGAAGCCTGTGCGCTTGGCCCAGTTACGCGGTGGCTGGGATCAGGAATGCATCGCGGGCCTGGCCCCGGATCCACGTTGGCTCCTTGCCGCGGCCGGTCCAGGTTTGGCCGGTGGCCGGGTCGCGGTACTTTGCTGGCACCACGCCGGTGGCGCGCGGCTGCTTCTTGCTGGCGCTGGGCGCCAGGTCGTCTGCAGTGATGCCGTGCTCGGCGCACAGCTCAAGCACGGTGGTCAGGGCCTTGGCACGCTCGATGGCGCGTTCGGCTTCGATCTTCTTTTCGAGCTCGGCGCGTTGGGCCAGCAGTTCTTTGTATGTGCTCATTGAGGTGGTCTCGGGTGGTGGTTAATCGGTTCCGCCGCCTTCGGTGTCGTCCGCGCACTTGCGCTCGAAGGGTGGGCAGGGTGCGGCCGTGGCCGGCGCGGCATGTGGGGCCAGGCGCTGCAGCAGGGCTACGCGAATCAGGGGCAAGGCCTCGGCGGGGTAGATGCGTGCGGTGCGCAGCGGCTTGGCTGCATCGGGCGGCAGCCCCTCGCAGACGGCTCGGTTATCCAGGGGCTGGAATCCCAGTTCCGCCAGCTGGGCCGCGTTGACGGTGGCGAAGTGCAGGGCCTCGTTGATTTGGCCCAGGGTGATGATGCGGAGACTCATTGGGTGCCAGCAGTCGACATGAAGGCGCGCAGCTGAGGCGGCGCCAGTTGGATCCACGGATTGACGACGACCTCCCCGCGCTTGGCCGCATAGCTGGCCCGGTTGCGGGCGTTGATGATCGCGCGATGCTTGTCCCGGTAGCGTGCTTCAGTTTGCTTGCGGCGCTTGGCTACGTTGATCGGCCGCTTTGGTGCGTCAGCGCCTGGCTCTGCGGCATAGACCGCCACATCGCGGCTGCGCCGGCCGAAGACTTGGACATACCGCACGATGCGGAATACCTGCTCTGGCAGCAGCCAGCGCGTGGAGCCGATGGTGGTGCTGACCTTCTTGCTTTTCCAGCCAAGGTGCTCGGCAAGCTCCTCGACAGTCATGGGCCCGGCTGCTTTCAGCGCGGCCACAACCTGGGAGCGGTTGATGGGTTGGAACTTCATAGGGTGGCGGTAAAAGAAAGCCCGGCGCTTGGCCGGGCTGGTGAGGATTTAGAACGGCACATCGCCTGGGGCAATGTCGGCAGGGGCTGAAGCTGGGCCGGTGGTTCTTGCCACGCGCACGGCCAGGGTTTTGGCCCCCGTGCCAGTCGCCTGCAATGCCGCAGGCAGGCCCTGGCCCAGCTCGGTACGGCCTTCACCACCCAGTGCGTCGATCAAGTCCGGAATCAGGCGGCTCAGCTCACCGGTGGCAATCGCCACATCGGTGTCAAAACCACCTTCATCGCCGACCCCATCCAGCACGCTGTCCAGGAAGGCGATTTTCTTGATCTGTAGCGTGGAGCTCAGCACAAAGCTCACTCGGTCGTCCCAGGTCATCGCCAGCTTAGTGGGCAGCTTGCCCTGCTGCACGTGCTCTTTGACTTCTTCAATGTCCAAAGGGTGACGGCCATAGCGCACCACCGCCTTGGATTCGTCTGCGGCCTTGAGCTCGCATTCGCGGTCCACCGAGAAACCCACCGGCGGCTCCTGGCTGATCAGCCAGTGCGCCATGGCTGCCTGGGGAC
>JAEAMF010000683.1_pt1 | contig 36060 bp, 38 predicted proteins | sample 8958721 | NCBI WGS metagenome assembly JAEAMF01 (sample SAMN16933255, study PRJNA681124) | bioreactor sludge metagenome | isolation source: anaerobic bioreactor treating anionic surfactant - SDBS | place: India: Bengaluru | collected 2019-02-28 | reverse complement strand
TTGTTGACGAGCATATCTCTATTTTAGCATAGAGTTTGCTAGTCTAGAGCCATAACAAATAATAAATAATAAAGATCGAATTACGAATATCGAACCTCGAACTTGGAACTTAGAACTTGGAACATCGAATTTCGAACTACGAACTACGAACCACGAACCAAAGCTTGTCATTTCGAATCGGATGTGAGAAATCTCCACTGGTATTAACTCACCCCCTTCCCCCTCCTTGTCCGCCTATGGCGGGTCTTAACGCAAGAGGGGGGCTGCAAAATGCCAAGTTGACTAAAACTATGATTTGTCATTTCGAACGTATGTGAGAAATCTCCACTTTTTTAGCTATAAGCTACCTGCTAATACAACCCCCGTTACGACCCCGTCATGCGACGGGGCAGGCCGTTATGACGTTATGACGTTATGACGTTACGACGATTACAGTGCCCTTAGTATTACATAAATGTTTGCTTGAGTTAAGGTTGCGGGATTGACAAAAGTGTCAATTTGGTGTATATATAATGGCAATCAAAATACGACGAAAGGAGTTTGTGATGAGTACTTTGGAACAAGTGGAAGCCGGGATTTACAGTCCGGTTGAGCACAGTGCGACACTTGAGGACGTTCTGCGTGGTGCTGTTCAGATTGCCACTTTGAATGGCGGTGAGATTGAAGTGAGTTTTCACGGCAGAACCATCAAGGTTTGTGCGGATTCGGACTTGGCTTTGCTGGCACGCGATTATGAGCGTTGCCGGTGGGGTTTTATCCAGCAGGTTGGCCCCTACCCCGATGATGTCTCGGAAGAGAAGTTGTCGGCCGAGGAGTCGTTCAAAGGCTGGGCTCATTTGCTCTGATATTGATCTTTGTAAGGTGTTAGGAGCCGTTTGTACTTGCAGGCGGCTCTTTTTTTAACTTGATTAACAGGATTAACCACTCGACTTCGCTCGTGATCTGCGACAGGATTGTTGCTTGAGAATTTGAGAATCCCACTACGCCATAGGCTGCGCGGGACGTGTCCGGAATCTGAGAATCTAAGCAAGCGTGCTTAGATTCCAGCTTCTTAGATTCATAGATTCTTCAGTATTTGGCATTTGGCATTAATATAGTGTTTTTCTCATCTTCTCGGCTCTTTCTTGTAGATTTTGCCATAACTCCGTTTCGCCTAATTTATCTTTAGTTAATGCGAGTAAAAGCGGTGTCTTTGTTTCTACCATAAAACGCCTGCGTTCCGGGTTTAGTGCGTGGCTTTCTTGCAGGTTATCGTAGATATCAGCGAGTTTAATTGTCCAAGCCTGCGTATTTCCCTCATTTGCCAGCCCGGCGATCATATTTACCCATCTGACATTGGAGTCTGTGATATTTGTGTTGTGAGAGCATAGATCTACCAAATGAATTATCTCATCGTTAAAACCTTGGGTTTTGAGATCCTCAAGGCTAACGCCGCCATCCTCGACGATATCATGGAGCAAACCGGCTAAAGCTAAATCTGAAACATAGCCATCTTGTTCGCGGAGCAATTCGCCAACGCGGAGCGAATGCTCGTAAGCCGGTACATTGGGCAAGCCCTTACGATGGCCGGTGATTCGTTCTTTGATAAGTGCGATCGCTTTGTTGTATTCAGATGATTTTTGATTAGTTGTGTTTGTGCTCATATTATTTACGTTAAATTAATGATTTATAACGTAACCCATCTACGCGTAAAGCTGTGATGGATTGTTTTTTTGCCTGAAAAAACAAAAAGCGGTTAAGAGATTTGATCCGGATTCGACGTTCCGAATGAAATCTCCCAACCGCCTTTACCAGACAAAAGTCTGTAAAGTCCTTCAAGTCTATCAAGACCAAAGGATAGTTAGTCCTCACATGGCATTTGGCTCTCAGCAGATTTCCCTGATTGCCTACCCGGTCATTCGACCGGGAACCATGCGGGGTCCGCAGAATGGCGGACTGCATCTCTTGCTTGTTACAATTAAAATATAGCAGGAAAAATGGGGTTTGTAAATGATGCCGGAAATAAACTTCCTCTAAAAGTATCTTTTTGCTTTAAGCATTTTATCGCTAAATTGTATGGAACCAATTATGCCTATTGTCATATATCTTTGCCTAAGATTTTATTGAAGCAGTTTTAGATTTCATGTGTAAATAGCGTAATTGTACGACTATTAAGTTGATCGCTTACATTGAATTATGAAGTTGGCTTTAGAAGTATTGACATTGTGGATAAAAGCTGTTATCTTATAACTACAAAGACCTGTATTCTGAACTGTCACCGGATGGTGGCGTGGCTGGGACAACCAGCATAGGAACGTGGTCGGGAAAGCCCTTTACAGGTGCTTTTTTTGTTAGCGAAAGTACCATTCATCTTCGATGTGTTTTTGAATGATATTTTTGAAATCCTTACTGTCGCTTTTGGCGTTGGTCTCGGCCCTATTGATACTTCCCGCTATCATATCGGCTAACTGAATTAAAACATCTTTTTTAGAATCTACCATTTTGCAATTATGGATTATGCAACTATCGGTGGAATTTAGTTCGCGTCTTAAATAGGTTAAAAAGTTTTTTCTAAATATACGATTACCTCCCCCATCAATACGTATTTTTGCATCTGATATTGTCTTGTTATTATTCTTTAATGCCTCTTTAATAAAGTAAGCATAAAAAGAATTTTTGTTATTTCGTAGCTCTTTACTATGTAATAATTCTTTATTAACTATTAAACATCTAACGCGAAATTTGTGTTTTTGGATTGCTTGTAGGAATTTGAGTCGCATCTCGTTTCTGGTTTTAAAAAATCTAAATTCAGCATTTTCGTTGAATTTGAATGTTCTTTTTAGCTCCTTGATAGTTATTGCAGTTTTCTCCGCCTCCAGTTCATCGTCAAAGATAACCATTGCAATAACAAAGTGGCTCGTAGAACCTTTATCCAGTTTAAATCCGGGATCACCAGAATCGTCAATAAAAATAATCATGCAGATAATTTATATCCTGAATCAGTATTTTGCAACTTATTCTTGAAGTAATATCTTATTCCAGTAAACAAGGTTTTTCTAGAATAACCATAAACTCAATTACAATGTCTGGAATTAGCTGTTGCTTAATTCTAGTTTTAACGGTTGCAATAGAATAAATTTTTAACAAGTATACAAAATAGTTATTTTTAGAGTCTGAAATCTGAGCGGGTTTGCTTAGATTCTCAGATTCTAGCTTCTCAGATTCACAGGTTCTTAAGCTAAGCACTACGACTAAGTACTTAGTTTAGTTTAAACCACTCCCCCTTCTCACTCTTTAGCTCAAATGCCTGCACTTCCGTATAATCCGAATCTCGTATCCAATCATTTTCCTGTAATAGATTTTCAAAAGCTTGGCGTGATGCGGTGAAGGATGATTTTGTGAGGAGTGGGATGAGAATGGAAATTATTTACTTAATAACATTAAAATCAACCCTATCATACGTTCTTTTTCTTTGGGGTTGCTTTCTGCGACCAGAAGAGTTAGGGCCGTTAAAGCCTCCGGGGTTAATCGGTTTCTGTTTAATAGGTTTGTTTTCTTCAAAAACCAAATAAAAGCAAAGGCACCGGATCGTTTATTCCCATCCACGAATGGGTGATTCTTTACCATAAAATAGAGCAAATGCGCCGCTTTATCCTCGAGTGAGGGGTAAAGTTCGCGTCCGCCGAATGATTGAAACACACTGCCGAAAATCCCCGTTAAAGCACCGGCTGAACGCTCTTGTCCGAATAAATCACTAGCCTCTTTTTTGGCTTTTAATGATTGCTTGAGCTTGGCCAACGCCGCGGACATCTGATCGGCGGTAATCTTGACCTGCTTTTTCGTCGCGCCTTTTTTTGGTAACGTTTGTTTGTCGTAGGCATCCAAAGAGAACCATGTGGATGCAAACATCTTTACCAACTCTAAAGCATCCTCTGTTTTAATCATGTCATTAGCGGGTAATAATTTCTGTACATCTTCCACGGCTTTTTGAAAGATATGATAATTATTCCCTAGCCTTTGTTTGTTAATTGTGAATCCGTCCAAGATGTGAGTTCGGAGTGTTTTGGTGGCCCATTGCCTAAATTCGGTCGCTTTTTTTGAGTTGACTCGATAACCAACAGATAAGATTGTATCTAAATTATAGAATTCGATTTTGCGTTTAACCTCTCTTTTCCCCTCTATTTGAACTGTTGCAATTTTTGCAACAGTTGCTTTTCTTTTTAATTCACCGCATTTGTAAATATTACCGATATGGCGAGAAATGCCCGATTTGTCAGTTTCAAAAAGATCGGCAATTTGTTGCAGGTTTGCCCATAAGGTCTCTTTTTTGCAATCCCCTTTAAATTCGATGGATCCGGACTTGCCCTGATAGATTATTATTTCATTTTTCATAATCATATCGTACATCCCTTCAATGCTTCAGGGCAAGCGTACGGCGTACTTCGTACAAATTTTAATTTTTATTTATCTTAACCATCAACAATATATTCCTCCAATTCTCTAATCTGTTCATGATTGTATATTATATTGCCACTAGTAATGTAATCATTTATCTCATTTGTATTTACAAATTTAACATATTGATAATCTTCTTCAGGTTTATTGCTCATCCAGAGCACTATATTTTTGGGAGATATTTTTTGATTACTATAGCCGATACGAAAGCTTTCTAGATGGCCATTTTCGATAGCTTGGTTCAATAAAACAAATAATGCAAAGCTATGGCGTTGTACTTGTTTAGAGGGTGAAAATAGATTCGTATTATTTTTTGAAGATTGACCCCAATTTTTTGTTTCGATGATAAAAAGTCCTGTAGGGCCAATAACAATATGGTCTATTTGGATTGAGTAGATCTTATCACCATTTCTCTTATCATGAATTGGATATGAAAAATCTTGTGTTAAGTTATTTATTACTACATAGCTATCCGGAAGTTTTTTTAATTCCTCGAATGCACGCTCTTCGCCAACCGCTCCATAAAGCAGTTGTTCATTAGATTCTAATATATGTAGGGTCTGTTCTGCTTTATAAAGATCTTCTTCGCTGTATTTAGTTACCCATTTCTCGCTATTGGTTTTTTTATCAATGATCTGTTCGTTTAATAATTTTAAGTTATATTTTAATCTTTTAAATAACTCATCTTTTTCTTTTTCAAATTTCCTTTCTAAAGTTAATTTTTGTAAGCTATATATTTTGTGCAAAAATTTATTTAACAACATCGAACCAGTCCCCCATTCTTGCTCCAAGTTTAGTAGCCGCAACTCAATGGCAGTCATTTTATTGAAGAAAATTTCTCTTTTGATGTTCAATTTGCTTATTATGTAATTTGATAAATTAACCTTTTTAGATTCCAAAAGATTAATGTCAGAGATCAAAAAATCTTGGTATTTTTGTTTTATTTGTTCGATATATTTATCAAAATTATTTCTAAATACCAGGATATGATTCAATGATTTAAAATCAGTAATTCCTTGCACTTCAAATTGTGATAATAGCCCCTCCAGCGCTCCTGTTTTATAATAAGTTTTTGCCATATATTTATTAAATACAAACACAAATATGGTCAAATGTCAATGATTTGGCTAATAGGTTGTTTTGAGTTTTATTCTGTATGCCTACTTTGTTGTATATTTACACCCAGGATGGTTAGAGCAACCCTTGAACTCGCCAAATTTTCCGTTACGATTTACTAACGATCCACCGCATTTAGGACAGGCGTTACTACTATTTACTGGTATTGTGCAATTGGCGTGTTTTTATTTTCTGCCATTCTTATGCGATGGATAAGCTCGAAACCGTCGATTAGTTCAATGGGTTTATCTTCGGCAAATTTTTCTGCTTCTAGAGTAAATGTATTGGTGGTTATAATATAACCCTTTCCGTTGGCTAATTTATTGGCAAGAGCTCCGTAAAAATCCCGAACAGCACTTACGGGTACTTTGCTGGTTATATATTTTTTGCATTGTATATAATTAGTTATACCGTTTTTTGCAGCAATTACATCAATGCCACCATCATGTGATTTGCCAACCGCATTGGCTTTATAACCTAATCTTGTAAATAAGTGCGCAATGTATTCTTCAAACTCTGTAGGTTTTAAACCTCTTAACCATTGTATCTGTTCTTGATCGGATCGCCAGATTTTTCCTTTGTTGAATCTAAAATCATTCCCTATTTTTTTAAAGAAAAGTTCAAAAAGTGTAATTGCAACAAAAAAGCCGCCTATTAATAAAAGTAATGGCCAAGCCATTGAAAAGCCTTGAAATAATGCTTTGAAAAATTGCCAATAATCTAGTTGAAAGGTGTCCATGAAGCGTATCATACCACAATTTTTTAGTTATTGGATATCGTAAAATACTCCCCCTTCTCACTCTTTAGTTCGTATGCCTGTACCTCCGTATAATCCGATTCATGTATCCAATCGTTTTCTTTAAGAAGATTTTCAAAAGCTTCGCGTGATGTTTCGCCGTTTGCGATTCCGAGGAATTGGAGGTTTTCGATGTCTTCGTGGTTGGGAGCGGTTGTGAGGCCTTCTTGGGTGATGAAGATGAAGGGAGGCATGCGACTGATAATTAAGAATTAAAAATTATGAATTAAGAATTACTTAAAACCAGAGTTGAAATTTTGGGTATGTAATTTTATCTTTAAAATCTAAATCTTTGTCATCACTCCAAACCAGTTCGGTGAAATTTTCCAAGTCTTCACTGTAACCGCGACACATGACTTTTAGTCGTTTAATTGGATTGATGTATAAGATGATTTTTGCGAATGTTGGATGTAAGTTGATTTCCATAATTTAAGCGAGTTTATAATGACCACGGGATACAAATTTTAAAAATCCTTTATCGCGTAAAATTTGTAACTGTTGTCGTAGTTTATCTTTGATGTGCCGGTTATTTGGGTATTGCTTGCTTAATTCTTTTTCAAAGGAATAAATTTCATCAAGATTAAATTTTGGTTTCCCAAGTTTATCGATAATTCGCATAGTATCGAGGAGCCAACCTTTGGCGGTATTGTCTTTTTCTTGGCTTAAAAATTCAGTTTTTTGCCAACTGTTTATTACTTTCTGTTTTGGTAAACTGATATGATTTCTTACGTAATAAATTCTTCCCGCTTCGGGTATATCTTTTAAGATAATATTACATCCAACCCAGCCGGCTCTTTTTGCTGTTGGTGGTAAGGGTTTGCGTTTTTCAATTATCTTTGGGACAAAAAAATGTTTTGGGATTACGAGAAAATTAATCACTGCATATTTACGGCTGTCGTAGCTTAAAAAGAAAAAGTTCGGATTATTGTTACTATTCAAGCGTTCGATCATGGTTCTGTATGCGCCATCTACAATTTTGTTGCCAACGTAATCTTTTTTACTTTTTAGCTCATAATCTTCTTTGCAATTCGAACAATAAAAATCTGCAACCGGTTTATTGCATTCATAATTATCAATACTTTTATTACCGCAATTTGGGCAGAATATTTGATTGTCAACCCAATCCTCTGTAAGTACTCTTATTTTTTGCGAGTTGTTTTTGTAATTAATTGCAAGCTTTCTATTGAAATTGAGGTTCATAATTAAAATCAAACAATAAACTCATTAAGCAATTTTATATATTGTAATTGCAATTGTTCTGAAACGCGCGAGTGCGTTAACTCGGGTATTTCACCTTTGTTTTCTACGATATCGCAGACTTTGGCGAAGAAAAAACCCTTTGGAGTTGCCAGGAATAGCCAAGACGGTTTCCATGATTGGAACATTCTTTTAGCCGTTGGTAATATGTACTTTTTATCGAGTTGTCTCATATATTTTACCTCTACTAAATGTACTTCATGCGTATTATTATCAATAACCACAAAATCAGGCGCACGCCTGATTATCTCCATAGCTTCTTTTGCATTAATTGTATCCTGTCGAATTGCTAATTCGGGTAAAATGTTTTCATATCCAAAAGAGAGCACGGTAAAGCCACCGGCATCGCGGAGCATTTGTTCGAATAATGTTTCGGCGATTTTACCTTTGATTAGATTTTTAGAGAAATGAATATCACTCATATTTGATTTTTAAAGTAATCTTCCGTCTCCTTATCTTCGAAATACACATAACAACCTTTCATTCCTCCTGTACTCGGTGGTAAGTCTGCTTGTGTGACGCATCCAGATAGTAAAAATACTGAAATTAACGCTATGTTGAATGGCCTTTTAATATCTTTTAATATACTAACTCGCAAGTTTATTGGCTATACTAATTTTTATTCGAGAAAAATTAGTAGTCAGTGTTTTTGGTGTCTCCGCCAGGGGTGATAAGAAGGAGTGTTTTATTGTTTATTTATATCTTTAAATATTTCATTTTTTTCTACATCGATCCAATTACTGAAGTTTTCTTTTACGTATTCTTTAATTTTGTATGCATCATTAATGTATATATTACTTAGAATATTTTCAAAGTCTACAGGGTTCATTAAGCATAATGCCATAAATATTTGATTTAATCTTTTTTTTTAACATGTTCGTTGGATAGATAAATAATTATACCAAGACAAATTAGTAATATAAAATATGTCATAATTTAGTTTTTTAATTTTTATTAATCAGTTAGTCTTAATGTGTAAGCTTCTTGCCTTTGATAAAGCTCCAATCCATTTTTTTTCTAGTTCATTAATATTTTTGAAAATGTCAGTCATTTCATCAATATTTTTCTCAAACTTGTAACCTTCTTCTAATAAAGTATAAGTAAAGAAATGATACACTTCCATAATTTTTTTTGAATATTCTGCATGGATTTTTTTCAACTCTTTATCATTATAATAGAATTGCAGATCGTTATCTAACTCGACCCATAATTTTGTAATATCTTCGTTAATAATAATTGATAAGCGAGGTATTTCTTCATATAAAGCATCTATAAAATATTGTTTTTCTTTTTCGTTTGTAATTATTTTTTTACTATTAACTATTGAGTTGTATTTCATTTTTGCTTCATCAAACTTGTTTTTTAAAGATATGAATTTGTCTAAGGTTTTTTCCTTTTTGTCAGGAATTATCCGATTCACAGCATGTTTACTGAGAAAAAATATTGTAATTGCAATTACGAAGGGATGTCCGAAAAAAATTGAAGTAGATTCGAGTACTAGATTTATACTATCATAAAACCACATATTTTGTGTCATCTTGCGTTAAATAATTCTTGGCTATACCAACTTCCGAAAGTATGGGTAGTGCGCCGGCGAATGTGGTGAGCCCCATGAAATCTTTGTCCGCGTCAGCGCGTTCGTGGATGGTTTGGGCGGCGGTTTTTTGGTTGGTGGCGTAATGGAGCTTGTTTTGTACGACTTTGAAAAATTTTACCGACTCTGCGCTGTTTGGATCGTAATCAACACTGGTGGAATAAAGATCGAGTACTTGGCGATAGAGCGCCTTTTCGCTGCTCCGGATATCGCGAATGCGATCGAGAAGTTCTTTCCAGTAATTTCCCCCTCCGGTGCCCTTGAGCCGGTTGTCATCGATGGTAAAACCTTTCACGATATACTCCCGCAAGCGCGCGGTTGCCCACTGGCGAAAATGAGTGGCCACTTGAGATTTAATCCGATATCCGAGAGAGATGATGAGGTCGAGATTGTAATGTTCTATTTTGCGAGAAATGGCTCTACTGCCCTCTTTTTGAACTATCAAGTATTCCTTGACAGTTGCCTCTCTGGATAATTCACCTTCATCAAAGATATTTATGATATGCAGGCTGATATTTTGTTTTGTAGTGCCAAAAAGCTCTGCGAGTTGTGCTTGCGTAAGCCAAACAGTCTCCCCGTCTATACGTACATCAATAACCGTCTGACCGCCGTCAGAAGTGTAGATGATTATTTCGTTATTTAATTTTTCTTCTTTCATATTATTCAACTTCTTCAACGTCAACTACGTTTTTATCAATTGCCATACGGAGTTCGTTTAGTCGGGCGACAATTCAAGTTAGCGGTGTGTTGATTTTACGCCATAAACCCCGCCTTTGCCAGGCGGGGTTTTGAGCTTATCTTCAGTTTTTTAACTACACCCACTCGTCGCCCCACAGTTCAAACATTTATAACATGCTCCATTTCTTACCATCATACTTCCACAGGTATCGCACGCCGGGGCGTCGGATTGGTTGTCGAAGGTGGAGGTGAGGGTGGGTTGGGAGGTGGAGGGTTGTTGGGGTTGGGCATCCAAGAGGCTGGGTTGGGCGGATTCTTCGGTGCGTACGGAAATGTCTTTGGGGATGTCCTCGATTTGGAGCTCGGCGGTGGCGCTGGTATCAACGTTGATGCCGATGGCTCGGCGGTCTTCGGGGGAGAGGAATTTGAGGCCCAGCCAGCGGAAGATGTAATCAACGATGGATTTGGCGACGCGGATGTTGGCGTTGGTGGTAAAACCGGATGGTTCAAAGCGGACGTGGGCGAATTTGTTGACCAGGATTTTGAGCGGGACGCCGTATTGGAGGCCGATGGAAACCGAGGTGCTAAAGACATCGAGCAAACCCGAGAGCACGCTCCCCTCTTTGCTCATGGTAACAAAGATTTCGCCCGGGGTGCCATCGTCGTAAAGGCCGACTGTGATGAAGCCTTTGTGCGGGCCGATTTGGAACTTGTGGGTCAACGCTTTTCTTTCATCGGGCATTCTTCTGCGTCGCGGAGTGTAGGTTTGAGTTGGGGCTGCTGCTTTTATCGGAGCTTTATCTTCGCGAACTTCGAACGACGAACTACGAACTTCGATTTTTTCGGAGGCTTCGGATTTTTGTTCTTTTTTGTCGCCTTTTTGGAAGGACTCCTTCGTCGTCGTAAGAGCTTGGACGCGTTTGGAGCCGTCGCGGTAGATGGCGATGGCTTTGAGGCCAAGGCGCCAGCCTTCGAGGTAAGCGTTCATGACATCTTCGACCGTGGCCGTATTGGGCATGTTGACGGTTTTGGAGATGGCGCCCGAGAGGAAGGGTTGAACGGCACCCATCATGCGCAGGTGGCCCATGTAGTGGATGGTGCGCGTGCCTTTTGCGGCTTTGAAAGCGCAATCAAAGACCGGGAGATGTTCATCCAATAAGTGAGGAGCGCCTTCGATGGTGTCGTTTTTATCGATCCAATCGATGATATCGCGGATTTGCTGTTCCGTGTATTTGAGGCGATGCAGAGCTTCGGGGACTGTGTTGTTGACGATTTTCATCATTCCTCCGCCAACCAGCCATTTGTATTTCACAAGAGCGATATCGGGTTCGATGCCCGTGGTGTCGCAATCCATAAGGAAAGCAATGGTGCCCGTGGGAGCCAAGACGGTGAGTTGGGCGTTGCGGTAGCCGAAATGCTCTCCGCGCGACAAGGCATCATCCCAGGCCGATTTGGCGCGGTCCAAGACATGAGCCGGGACGCCGGTGGAATCGATTTGATATGCGGAATCGCGGTGCATTTGCATGACCCGAGTCATGGGTTCTTGATTTTGCGCGTAGCCTTCGAAAGCACCGAGTTTTTCGGCGATTTTGGCTGATTGATCGTAGCCTACTCCTGTCATGATTGCTGTGATGGCCGCGGCCATGTTACGGCCGGCATCCGAATCGTATGGAAGGCCCATGCTCATGAGGAGGGCGCCCAAGTTGGCATAGCCTAAGCCGATTGGGCGGTACATGTGGGAGTTGAACTCGATTGCCGGGGTTGGGTATGAGGAATAGTTGATGGTGATTTCTTGCGCTGTGGCAATAATGCGGATGATTTGCTCGTAAGCCTCGACATCAAAACTGCCATCCTCGGCACGGCATTTCATGAGGTTGATGGAAGCGAGGTTACAGGCCGAATCATTTAAGAACATGTATTCGGAGCAAGGGTTGGAGCCGTGGATGCGGTCCGTGTTGGCGCAAGTGTGCCATTTGTTGATGGTGGTGTCGTATTGAACGCCCGGATCTCCGCATTGCCAGGCCGCTTCGCCGATTTGGTGGAAAAGGTCGCGGGCTTTGAATTTTTCGCAAGGCTCGCCGGTGGTAACGTATTTGGTCCAAAAATCGCCGTCTTGCTCGACGGCATTCATGAAAGTATCGGTAAGGCGGACGCTATTGTTGGCATTTTGGAAAAAGATGGATGAGTAGGCCTCGCCATTGATGGAGCCGTCGTAGCCGGCGTCGATGAGGGTGTGAGCTTTCTTTTCCTCCTTGGCTTTGCACCAGGTAAATTCTTGAATATCAGGGTGATCGACGTTCAGCATGACCATTTTGGCTGCACGGCGAGTCTTTCCGCCGGATTTGATGACGCCGGCAAAAGCGTCGAAACCGCGCATAAAGGAGACGGGGCCGGATGATAAGCCGGATGATTGAGCGAGGCCCTCTTTGCTTGAGCGGAGGGATGAAAGGTTGGAGCCGGTTCCACTGCCGAACTTAAAGAGCATACCTTCGGTGACCGCAAGTTGAAGGATGGAGCGCATGTCGTCTTGAACCGAGTTGATGAAGCAGGCACTGCATTGCGGGTTGGGGTTGACTCCAACGTTAAACCAGACCGGAGAGTTAAAAGCGGCTTTTTGATTGATTAAAATGGATGTGAGCTCGGCTTCGAAGGCTTCAGCATCTTTTTCGGTTTGAAAGTATCCGCCTTTGCGTCCCCAGCCGCTGATTGTTTGAGCGACTCTGTCGACGACTTGGCGCATACTGGTTTCGCGCTCCGGAGTGTCGAGTTTGCCGCGGAAATATTTGGAAACGATGATGTTGGTGGCGGTTTGAGAGTAGGTTTTGGGGACTTCGACGCCAAGCTGTTCGAAGACTTTGATGCCTTTTTCGTTGGTGATTACCGCGTCGCGGTGCTCCCAGATCAGTTCGTCGTAAGGGTGGACGCCTTCGGTGGTAAAGAAGCGTTTGATTTTTAGGCCGTTGCCGTAGGTTTCTTGTTCTTGAACTTGTGTTTTATTGACCCTGAAAAGGATAAAATTGCGTGCAACCGGGATAAAATTGGTATTGATAAGAGCCGCGCCTATGACTTCGCGGACTTCTTCGGAGCTTGGTACGGTATGGCCATCAAACTTTTTGGATAAATCATGCATTACATATGAATAGACGCGGTCGACTTCGGTTGCGGATTTTTCGGATTTATATCCGGAAGCTTCAAAAGCCTTTTTGATGGATTGTTTGATCTTATCAGCTTTAAAAGTATCTATCCTGCCGTCACGACGGCGAATGGATTTGATGGTTTTGAGGTATGCCACAACAGCATCGGTGTTGACCGATTTTGCGGGGCTCGCGGTCGTTTGACCGACGTTAAACTTATCCTGTGGTTGCATAGGCTTTAATAACTCGAATTTCGAATTTCGTATTTCGAATGACGAAACATGAAATGAAAATCGATTGGTTATCTCCGGTTTTTCTTAGTGTACTAATCCGTATGGACTAATACATGCGCGTTTTTAAGAAATTTACGGAGCTGTTTGAATTTTATTATCTACTGTACTGCGAAATTCGAAATACGAAATTCGAAATTCGCTTTAAAGTGTGTCCGCGAAAGCGCGTTATTTTGACGCGAATTGAGCAGACAAAACACAATCGCAGCATTTTGTGCGATGCGGTTGTAGCCACCCGACCACAACATCTTGTGGTCTAAGTGGAATTATACCACAAGATGTTGTGTTCAACTGGGGATAAACAGCTAACGGTACGAATTACGAATTTACAGTACGAATTACGAATCTGCGCGAATTACGAATTTGTAGTCAGGCTGTCATTTTATCCCTTGGGATAAAATGTAATCCATTCGTAATTAGCGCAGATTCGTAATTCGTACTGTTAAAGTCCGAGTGAAAGGTTGATTTTTGGGGCTTCGGTGGGTTGGGCCGGGAGGATGGGGAGAGTGACTTCTTGTTTTTCGCCGAGTCGGTTGAAGTAGTAAACTTTGTGCTCGGTGAGAGCCTTTTCGTAGACATCTTTGGTAACACGAACATCCTGTAAACAATAATCACGCAATTTGTCGATTTCGCCGTTCTTCCAAAACTCAACAGCTTGCAAGCCGTGACCGCTCTTCCCTACTCCGAGCGTGGCATGAGCGACATCGTCCAATTTGACTCTGTGGCCGATGCGTTTTTCTATTTCCACCATGATGTCGATTGTAGGGAATTTCATGATATCACCCGTGTAATAAGTTTGCATACAGGGGTAATCAAAGCCGAAAAGGTTGTAGCCGATGATGCGGCTCGATCGCTCCATGCGAGGCCAGAGTTTGGGGAGATCAGGTTCCAAAAACGTCTCGTAAGTATCCGTCTCATAAAAGTAGACGCCGATGAGCGAGATTTTAAGCAAAGACGCTTGATAAGCGCCTACGTCTTGAAAGGTATTTTGGGTTTCGATGTCGAGAACGATTTCGTTGCGCAGCATAATATAGCTTCTAGCCACCAGCTTCTAGCCACTAGCCACTAGCCACTAGCCACTAGCCACTAGGTACTAGGTACTAGTTTGTAGCGGATGGTAATAGACGTGCTGTAATTTAGCATAGGGATGGCAGAAGGGCTTGTGGACAAATAAGACGTTTATAACGTTCGTAACGTTTATAACGTTTGTAACGAGTTATGATGTAATTAGAGTAACCATATTTGCTACGGAACTCGTTATAAACGTTATGAACGGGTTAACGTAGCCGAAGGCTTGATAGTTGACATAGTTATCGGTTGTGGTAAGATACCGGCCTCACCAACCACGGAGGTTCTTGTATGAAGATTTCAGCGGAAGCAGAGGGGTTGAGGGCGTTCGTTCTTTGGGCATTGGAGCAAGAGGATTTGGAGTTGTTTGACGCGGCCAAGAATTTTGTGCGCCAGTTGTTCATCTTTGCGCACATGAGATTCGGCGGTAACGAATTTCGGATTCAGCAAAGCATGATGAGCGACTTGGCCGCCAAGCTGATGCTGGCGGCGCAGCGCAAGAACCGTGGGCATGTGCCAATCAGCTTGCATGTTTTGGCCAATGCTTCGGTGGAAAATCGCAGGGCATTGGACATGGCCATTGAGTTCGCTCCGGCCATCTATGATCTGGCCGGTTTTCCCCCGCGAGAAAAACTTCATGATGTTGCTCAATTGTATTTTGGAGCTGACTGCCAAGCTCCGTTTGCGCTTTAAAGCGCGTCTATCGTAAAACCTTCCATGTGGAAGGTTTTTCTTTTTGAAAGGCTTGCCTTTCAGGGAGAACCGTCTTCGTAGGGATAAACCTTGCCTGTGACCTGAAGTTATACGAAGGGTTATGTTTATCCGTGCTAAGATTGCGAGCTGTTATTTCAGTACGGATAAACACAAGGTTTATCCCTACGGGTTATGTAGTGGCGGTTAGAGTTGGGAGGCGGTACCGAGGATGGCGGAGTTGGTTTTGTCTTTAAGGGGGAGGACTCGGCAGGCGGGTTTTTTGCCGCGGTGGTGGTTGCGCATTTTGCCCATGGCATGGCTCCAGGCATCAAAGGTTTGGGCCAGTGTGCCGGTGATGGCGATGCAATTCGGCTCGAAGATGGCATCCAGATTGGCTAATAGCGCGCCCATATTTGCGCCATATTCAACGAAAAGCTCGGCGCCCTCTGTTGGGTCGTTTTGCATTTTGGCATAGGCTTCGAGAGCCGATTTGCCTGTCTTTTTGATAAAGAAATGATTGGAGCAAAAATCTTGTAAATATCGGCTGTCGTGCGGTTCGCTGACGGCTTCGCGGAAGTCGGCAACCACGCGATCCAGTATTCTTTCATTTATATGAGTTTGTTTATCTTTTTCTATGACGCAAAGGCTGACCGAATCCCCTATTTCAAGCAATAAGTACGTGCCGCGTTTATTAAATTGTCCGCGATGAGCTTCGAATAAAGCTTTGGCGTAAACGGATGAAAATTGTTTTTTGGAGAGTTTCCATTCTTTGCTGTTGGGAAAAAATCCCTGCTCGGGCAAAATGATAATGGGCTCTTTTTTTATTTTGAGCTCTTGCAAAGCGGATGCCATTTCTTTTTTGACAGCGGTTTCGGTTTTGCCGATGATTGGAAAAATTCCCAAAACCACGATCTTTTTAGCATCTTCCAATAACACGATTTTCATTTCCTCCGCGAGGATTTGGATTATGAGGGATTGCATATTTTTTTAGCTGCTAGCCACAAGCTACTAGCTACAAGTAAGGAGGGCGTTCATCAAGTCTAAAGTAACAAGTTCGTCAGGAGTTCATCCCACTACGCCTAAACGGCTTCGCGGGACAGGTCAAGTAAAAAGTATCAAGTTTATCACGAGCAACCGAGTAACTCTTGATGAACTTTAGACTTTATGAACTTTAATCTTAGCTTTAGTTAGTTAAATATTTGTTTTGCCAGTTCCCAGAATTCGGGGGTGTTGTGGATGGTTTTCATGTAGTACCACCATTCCACTCCCCAAAAATCGATACGCGGTACTCCCATCTTTTTAGCATAGTTGATGTTTTTTTGCATCCTTTGAAGATCGAAGGTGCGATATTGCTCTTCGAGCGATGCTTCGGGGATGGTGGTTTTAACCCATGGTTCCATTTGGAATTCGCTGATATATACTTGTTTTGTGCCGTACAAAAATTGAGTGAGCTGGCCTTTGCGCAAGTAGAATTGCGGAGGCATGAACCAATAGCTAAAGACTCCGACGGGGCTGACGACTACGCGGTAAACGCTGACGCCGAGTTTTTCCACTTTTTTGCCCAAGCCCCAAAGAGTTAATTCTCCGGAATCGGTTGTGGTAATGGGCTTGGTGTTATCCAGAGATCGCACGTGAGCTATTTCTTCATCGATAAAATCTTTACGGATGGGCGGGCAGATGCCAAAGGGGAAGTTGGGTTCGTTTTCCACCTGCCAAGTTATAACGGCGGGATGGTTTTTGTAGCGATTAACAACCTCTGTGAGTAGATTTTTGACTGCGAGTTCCATTTCGGGTTGGGGCAGATCTCTTGCCCAGATCGGCGTCCAGCATTCGGGCCAACGCGGGAGTTTGTGGCCAATAGCCAAAGTGACCGTGCCTCCCCTTTCAGCAATGGCGTCCAAATCATTATCCAGCCACTCCCAATCCCATTGATTTTTAACCGGTTCGAGTAAGCTCCAATAAGCGGGAATGCGAAAATGTTTGACTCCAAGATCATCAAGTGAAGCTGTCAGTGTTTCGTCGGGATCGACTCCGAGATCGATTGCGTATGGGCGGCTGAATGTGACACCGGCCGTATAATCGGTATCCATTTTCAGGTTCATGGCCTGAAAAGCGATCAGATACAATACGGCAAAGACTCCGATGATGATCGATGTTATTTGCAAAATGCGTTTGGTTTTGGGTTGCATGGAACTATTATAACATAAACCATTGTCTGAACCTTGATTATCCTGAAATAGTAGCAAGTTCATCAAGTCTAAAGTTCATCAAGAGCTACTTAAGTTACTCTTGATGAATTTGAAACTTTTTACTTGATGAACTCGGTTAGACGATCAGTCCCAGCCCGATGGCCATGATGATGAGGGCGGCGGTTTTTTGGAGGATGATATTGCGGGTTAAGGTTTCGCCGAGCAGGGTTTTGGCTTTGGATTTGAGGATAAAGGCTACGATGACGAGTAAGGCGAATTGCATGGCTTGCAGGGCGTTAACAATGGCCGCCGAGCCCATGGAGATGGCGTATTGAACTCCGACATAGCCAAGGCCTCCCATGGTTTGGCCCAGAATCGCGAGGAGCGCAGCGGTTTTGGGTTTGATTTTGAAATCCGAAGTTCCGGTTGATTTTGCGGATGATGATTTTTTGGATTTTTTTAAACCGAAGATGAGTTTGATTTCTTCGCCGGCCATCCGATCGATAATTGTGACGATGATGACAGCTGTCAGGGCTGCGACGGCGCGTGTGCTGACGAAGCCACTCAAGAATCCTACATTGTCATAAACGGCTTTGATGCTGACTGAGGTGGCGGCGAAAAGCAGAGCTGACAATCCGCTTAATAAAAGAGCTTGGCGCGAGAGGCGTTCGTTGGTTTTGCCGTAAGAAAGCACTACTGTTGCCAATATCAATAAGAAAAATCCCAGCAATTCCGTTCCGGTTAGTCTTTCATGCAGAAAGAGTGTTGTGCCGGCCAAGGTGAGCATGGGAATAAAAGCCGAGATGACGGGAACAACACGGCTTGCCTCCCCTCTTGATAAGGCGGCAAAAAAAGACCAAAGCGCGGTGGTAAAAGCGATACCGCTAAAAACAGCCCAGAATAAAGTTAAACCTTGGGGCCAGACTTCGACCCATGGAATGAGGATTAGCGCCAAGAAAGATAAAATACCAACCAAACCGGCATAGGTGGCACTGCGCTTAAAAGCGTTTTGCAACAAAATTTTATCGATGATAAAGGCTACACCGTTTGAGGCATGACCCAAGAGAGCGATGAGGATCCACATATACCGAAATACCAATTATGAATTAAAAATTATGAATTATGAATTTTGGAATCGCGAACACTCAGCGCAAAGTGCATAATGCATAGTGCAAAATGATTGAATCGCTGGCGCGATATTTATTTATATAATGATCAAGTACCAATATAATGCATCATGCATTGTACATTATGCATTGCGCGTGGTGTCTTTTGGTTTAGATGGTGATTATTTGGCGGGGGCGCGGGACTTTGGCGGGGATGTGGAGGGTTTCGGTGATGCGGGTGGCCAGGGCTGCGGCGGCTTGTTCTTCGCCGTGAGTGCAATAGACGATTGATGGGCGTTTTTTGGCGGTTTTGATCCAATCGACCAGCATTTTTTGATCGGCGTGTGCGCTAAAACCGCCGATGCTGATGATATCGGCTTTGACGTTGACATATTCGTCCAAGACTTGGACGCGTTTTTGACCGCTGTATAATTTGCGGCCAAGAGTGCCTTGCGCTTGAAAGCCGATAATGAGGACCGTGCATTTTTTGTCGCCCAAATATCTGACAAGATGATGCTGAATACGGCCGCCGTTCATCATGCCGGCGCCGGCGATGATGACTTTGGGCCAAGGAGAATCGTTGATTTTTTTGGATTGATCGCGGGAGCGAGTCACCTCCAGGCCCGGAAAATCAAATAAGGCATCTCCGGAAACCATCTGATTATATGCGCTGACACTGTAATAATGCGGGTATTTTTGAAAGACATCATTAACTTCGATGGCAAGCGGGCTATCCAAAAAAATGTCGATGCGAGGCAAGCGTTTTTTCTCGATCAAGTTGTTAAGCTCCAGCAGAATCTCTTGCGTGCGTTCAATGGCGAAGGCCGGAATCAGCAAAACACCCCCGCGATGGATTGTTTCCATGACATGATCTTTCATGATCTTCCAGCGTTCGGATTTTTTTTCGTGGACTCGGTCGCCATAAGTTGCTTCAATGAATAGCGCGTCGGTTTGGATCAGTTTGTCTTTTTGTTTTAGAATCGGCGTGTCGATGTTGCCAAGATCACCGGAAAATACCACGCTTTTTCCCGTGGAATCGGTTATGTGAACAAAAGTGCTGCCAAGAATGTGGCCCGCGTTGTAAAATTGTATTTGTAAATCTTTAAAGCAAAGCGCACCCGAATCATCGATGGGTTTAACGCGGCGAATAGCGAAAGCCACATCTTCTCTGGAAAAAAGTTTAGGAGCATTGTGTTTGACGAATTCCTCTTCCATGATCTCTTCAGCATCGTACCAAAGAAGTTTACAGAGATCTTTGGTTGGCGGAGTGCAGTAGATCGGGCCGGTGAATCCCCTTTTTACCAGTTGGGGCAAGCGCCCGCTGTGGTCGATATGGGCATGGGTCAGGATGACGGCATCAATATCGTGCGGTGAAAAACCAAAGTCATCGTAATTTTTGGCTTGAGCATATTGCCCGCCCTGAAAAAGCCCGCAATCGATTAAGATTCGGGTTTTTTCGGTTTCCAGCAAATAACAAGAGCCGGTAACTTCGCGCACAGCTCCAAATGGGGTTATTTTCATGAACGGATTATAGCATGTATCAAGAATAAGTTCATCAAGTTGAAAGTAAAAAGTTCATCAAGAGTCACTTAAGAGTTCATCAAGTTAAAAGTCTAAAGTGCATCAAGAGAAGCTGGAGTTACTCTTGATGAACTTTAGACTTGATAAACTTTCATCTTAAAAAGTTACTCTTGATGAACTTTACTCTTGATGAACTTGTTACTAATCAGTAGCTGTAAATCCTTGTTATTTCGGCTTGGCGCTTTGTGAGTTGTTGATTGAGATTGGAGAGAAAATTTTGGTTTGAGGTGAGTATGTTGTAGATTTCGCCCTCGGAAGATTCATGCCAGATGGTCGGTGTGTAGAATCCATCGGAATTTTTAATGAATTCCGCGTTAATGATACGCATAACCGGTGAAAGATCTTGATTGGCGCCGGTATTTTTTGACCAAGGTTTACAGAAAGCGAAAAAATTTAAACGGATTTTGGTTTGATCGGCGGCCGCATTTTCCAATGGAACTATTGCGCAGGAGCCAAACACCGAAGACGGTATGAGCCTGTTTTTGGCGGCGTGCTCCAATGAATATACCAAAGGCATGTTATGAGAGGCACCCGGTTTGGATTCGGAAAAAGCCGGGCAAATTACATGGGCCAGAGGGCCGGGATTTTCACCGCACTGTTTTTGAAGGATCAGATTTAACAGCATGCTGTCCAAGCCCGGATTACGCAGAATCTGCAAAACAAATGCGGTTTGCAAAATCAATAAAACTCCGCCGATGCCCACAAGCAAGCGAAAAGCTGTTTCTTGATGACTGAAGGTATTTTTAAATAATTCGGAAAAAATCCATGTTTTGCCTCTGACAATTGCCTCCAAAACAACCATTATTATGGTGCAGACGGCACCGGCCAAAAAAGCCAATGCGGGATGCCAATTGAAAGCGGTTAAAGACAGCGCCACGGTTGGCAGTGTAATTATTGTTACGGCAGCCCAAACAAAATCGCTTCCCGATGTTACTTGCGATTGTAAAATTTTAGGCTCTTTTTTGCCTGTTATTTTTTTCATACCCCTCGTATGTACAGCAGTATAACATGATTGGCTACCCGTGTGCAATTAATAAATAAAAAATAATAAATAATAAAGAGCAAAGTTCATCAGGAGTTCATCAAGATTAAAGTCTAAAGTTCATAAAGAAAGGCTTAAGTAACTCTTGAAGAACTTTAGACTTGATGAACTTGTTACTTGGTGAGATGAACTTTGGACTTGATAAACTTTAGTCTTCTTTAGTTGGTTTTTTTCAGCAGTTGTTTGCCGTAGCGGTTTAGGATGGCGCGTGGGGCGATTGTGGGGGCGAGTTTGTTGATTGGTGAGGATTGGTTTAAGACGAGAAGAGTTTTGCCTTTTTTGAGGGCTTCGATGGTTTGTTCGGCTACCGTGCTTGGGTCGATCAATTTATTGAGATTGGTTTGTTCGGCGATGTTTAGGCCGGCACGGCGCTGGAAGTTGGTGGCCACGGCTTCGGGGCAAGAGCAGATTACGCGGATGCCTTGATCTTTTACTTCTTCGGATAAAGCTTGGCTGAAATTGATGACAAAAGCTTTGGTCGCCGAATAAGTTGCCATGTAGGGAACCGGATAAAAACCCGAAGTTGAGCCTATGTTGATGATGGCTCCTTTTTTATGAGCCAGCATTTCGGGCAAGAAGAGTTTGGTTAAAGCCACAAGAGACCGGCAATTGAGGTTGATCATGTTTAAAGAATCTTCGTAGCGGATTTTGTGCTCGGCATCGTATTTGCCAAAGCCGGCACTGTTTACGAGAATGTCGACGTTTATGCCCATCTTTTTTAATTTTACAGGCAGTTCGGGCAGTGTTTTGGACCGCGCCAAATCCGTGGGTATAAAACGCACATCAACTTTATGTTTTTCGCGAAGTTCGGCCGAGATGTTTTTGAGCTTGACTTCATTGGTACCTATTAAAATCAACGGCTTGTTTTTTGATGCCAATAAACGGGCAAAAGCCTCCCCTATTCCGGATGAAGCGCCGGTAATGAGAGCATAATCTTTTTTACCTTGAGTTGTTTCAAGCGAAGTGCGAATGGTGGTATCTACCATTGGCGGTACGGGAGCGGCGTCCAGCTTGATCAGCTCCGGAGAACCGGTTAAAGCATTATCCGAGCGAGGTTGCACTAAAGGTGATGTATCAGTCATAAAATTTGCTGTTATTTCAGTCCATATTAACCTTAAGCGAGTGGATACGTCAAACCTACAATGAGTTCATCCCACTACGCCTAAACGGCTTCGCGGGACAGGTCAAGTCTAAAGTTCATCTCACCAAGTAACAAGTTCATAAAGTCTAAAGTTCATCAAGAGTTACTTAAGCCTTTCTTTATGAACTTTAGACTTTAATCTTGATGAACTCCTGATGAACTTTTTACTTTTAACTTGATGAACTTTGTGCTATTTTAATAAAAATACCCTCTTGCAGAAGAGGGGTTGGTTAAATGACGGCTTTTATTGCTTGTTCCAAAACGATTACCATAAGCGCTTGATGATGCAGATGAAGCAGATCATAGTCGCTCAGTATGGAACTGATGCGTGGAAAATCCGATTCAAGACGCGGCCACATGGCAATGAGTTTTGCATGATTCTTGTTGCGCATGTGGATTTGGAGCAATTGAATAACGAGCATGTGCCTTTGATTTTCAGGCAGATCGGAAAGAGCTGATTGTAAACGAATGAGCATTTCATGGCGAAGCCATGGCATCGGAGTATTCTGTAAATGCAAGATTTTTTCTTCGCAGTTCATGTACTCCTCTTTTAGAGTAATTAATCACGAATATTTGGCTGTGTCAAGGAAAAAATGATTACAAAATTTATTGATTCATGCGATGTTCAAGAATTAATTTATATGGTTATTTTAGGCTTAAATTAGAGATAATTTTTGAATCATGCTTGCATCGATAATATACGCTTGGAATTGGCGCGAAAGTTGGGATGATGTTAAAATAAAAATACTATGCACATGGAAGCCATACTTGTTACAGGAGTGGTTTTGGCCGGGGCCGGCGGAGTTTGGTTGTATGAACGCTATAAACGCTCAAAATATCTCTCCAGGATTTCCGAAGAGGATTTGAAATTGTTAAAAGAAGAGATTGATAAAGGAATATTGATGGAAGATGAATTTGTTGTTACTTATTTTAATTTGCTCAGAAATGAAGGTTATATGCATACTTTTGGCGGTTACGAAAAACAAGCAAATGATTTATTGCACCAAATGATAGAAGAAAGTAAATATCACAAACAAGCTTTGGTGGATATTAAAAAAACTTTAAAGCTATGAAAACAACAAATGAAGTTAAAGAAATTTTGGAAAAGGCATTGAATTGGGAAGAGAGCGCCGAGCAAAATTGCGATATGATATTGCGTATTTTAACAACCAACGGATTACATGACAGTGTTGACCGAATTCGTAACGACGAGATACATCATCAAGAAATCGTAAAACGATTACTGAAATTTTTGGAGTGATTTTTTTTATGCAAAGAATTTCGTATTTTAATAAGAGAAGATCTCAACGAATCAAGGCTTATTGGAAGAATGATAATTTGATCATTTCAGGATCTTTGTTTTTTACCGGTTTGATTTTTATTTTATTGGTTTTGTTTACCGGAATGGCATTGGGTACGTTTTTTTATAAATTGGTTGACAATGAAGCACAAGCGAATTTGCAAAGAATAGCTTATCTAAAAGCCGATACATGCGGGATGCCCGATGCTCCCAAAAAAGTTAAGTCAGTTTTAGCCACCGCTTATTCGAGCGAGCCCGGACAGACGGATAATTCACCTTGTATAACCGCCACCGGCTATGATGTTTGCGAGAATTACGCTTTATACGGATCAAGCAATACCATTGCATCAAACTTTTTACCTGTTAATACATTGATTAAAATTCCGGAATTATTCGGAGATAAAGTTTTTGTAGTCCGTGACCGGATGAATGCGCGATACGGATATAATAATATCGATATTTGGATGCCGAGCACGGGAAGCGCCAAACAGTTCGGCATAAAGCAAGTTACGATCGAGATCTACTAAATATAGCTACCGGCCGATGTTCGACGTTTGATCCCTCCTTTCGCGAAAGGAAGGATGACGTTCGACATGTGACGAAAAAATGGAAGCGGGTTTTGAGTAATTGTGGTATAATGTTTACGTGAAATTGTTAAATATTTATATTGCTTCGTGGGCGCCGAGCTCCACTTTGCATTTAAAAGAGTATTACCGGGCTTTGGTACATTGGGAGTCCGCTTATTTTAAACGTGCCGAAGTAAAGAGCTGGATTAAAGGAATGGAAGTTGAAGGTGTTCAATATGTGCCCGAGGCCATAAATGTTTTGGGCGGTAGATTTATCAACGGTCTGTTTTTCAGGGTTTCGGAGGATGGAATGATTATTTTAGGTCGACAAGCGGATGATTTTCACAAAGACTCTCAAAGGCTGGAACAGTTCTTAAATAAAAAGATGATTAATTTGTGGGAGAATCTATTTTCGCGCGGAGCGGCGAGGCCAAAAGTATTTGAAGAAATAGAAGCTCGACATCCATTTTTATTAACCGTCACCAAAGCCTCCAAGGATGATATGGAGGATGTTTTCCGTCAATTTGATGCCATTCCTCATAAAAAAGTATTTTTGGATCAAGGTGAGGTTTGGATCGGTGAAACTTTGGTGGTGGTGAACAATTCCAAATTCAGTAAAGAGGTTTTGGATAAAATGGTTGAACAATTATTGTTTGCCCGTGTCTATGAGATTCAACTGGAGCGTTTTGTAAAAGGTTACGAAGTGTTGTGGAACAAAGTTGAAGGCATAAGAGGTAAAAAGTTTTTTCAGCAACAAGATCTGCCCGTAATGCACGATAGAATCATCAATATACAAAATCAAGCCAATTTTTTTAAAGCCAGGCTTAATCAAATGCAGCATTTTTTGGATTGGCGCGGAAAATTGATTGACGAGTATGTGCAAGATCCAACGTTAAACCAAACATTCAAACGTTTTTTCATGTCATTGCATTCATCGCAAAAATATTTGCAAGAAACTTGGTCAATGTTGCTGGATTATATAAATTCAACCGTAAGATTAACCACATTTTTATACAGTGATAACGAGCATAAAAATTTGGCCAATTTGCAAAAATTATTTTTGGTCTCGACGGTGGCAGCCATCATTTCTTTGGGGAGTATAACTTTGATGGACATGGAAAAAGCTCTTGTATATGGAGGCGCAGCTGTTATTCTTTCCGTACTGGTGTACATTGTTTATTTTAAACTTCTGGGACGGTACAAAAAAATAGCCATTTTTGAGAGTGACATTGAGATTACCAAAGAAAAATCACACTGATTTTTTGGCTTTGTGCCAAAGGTTGATGTATTTGATGTAGTTTTTGCCGATTGCTTGAATAGCCTGTTGTTGGGTTATTTTTTTATCTTTCAATTGCTCGAGAGGTTCGAAGAAAATGGTTCGACCAACCGCAAAACCCACGATTTGTTCAAATGAGGCCGCGTCTTTAAGCCATTTTTCCACTTTTTTGTCATTTTGTCCGCGTCCCAAGATGATGACATCCGCATCTTTATTGATGACTTTTAGCACTTTTTTCCAATCAGATTTACTGAAACCTTCCATTTTCCATAGTTCGGGTTGGATGACTTTTGTGATTTCTTTTATGGCTTTGATGGTATGGATGGGGCGCAGTTTGGTGTCGTAGGCGGATGCGGTTTTCATCTTTTTGAGATCTTTTTCGGATGCGGGAACCAAGAGCTCGAACATCATTTTGTGGCCGTGTTTTTTGCAATAAGTGTTGAGTTTGGCAAGACGTGTGAGCTGGGTTTTATTTATTTCTTTGTTATCCGGATGATAACGGACGAGGATTTTGACGTAATCAGGTTTGATTTTTTCGATCCAAGCTCCAAAAGAATTGCCATAGTTGAATGTAAAGGCTTCTTGCCCGCTTTTTTCAACCGGCATGGTTACCGTAAATCCCCTCTTTTTGGCGTCGCGTAAAATCGGAGTACCAAAATCCTGGTCTACCAGAATGCCGAAATGTTTTTTATTGACAGCTGATTTGGCGGCTTCCAAAAAACCTTTATAGACTATGGTTTTGTACAAGCTGATTTGCTTGTTTTGTTTGGCATTTAATTTGCCCTCCCAGCCAAAAAGGTTTTTGGAAAAGGAACTGCGATGATCGAAAGGAAGGATGAGAAGGGGTTGGTGGTTCATAATTGGACTTGGGTTAATTTTTCACAAATTTTGGATTGAAGTTTGGTATCGGCTCCGGGACCGATAAATAAAATTTCAGTTTGAGGATGGTTTACTTGAAGATCAGCCCAGGTAAAGCGGTTCATGACGCCGTTTAAGACTTTGGAGCCGGTTTTGGTGGAAATAATCCCTTTGATACGGTAGATATCTTGTTTGGATATGGATCCGCAGATTTTTTGGATGTCTTCGGGATTGAAGATGCCATTCATTTTACAACTAAATGCGTGAACATGCGAATGATGTTCAGCGTGGTCGTCTATGTCTTTAGTGATTTTATCCAAATCGTATCGCATTACTTTGTTGTGATCCAGACTTAAAACAAGATCCGCTGTTACGGATCCGTCGCCGGTTTTGATGAGCGGTGTATCGGGATAGACGGTGTAGATTTCGTCCAAAACTTGGTCCAGATGTTTTTCGTCGATTAAATCTATTTTATTTAAAATGATAAAATCAACATATTTGGCATGTGACTGGCGAATGAAGCCGTGATTTTCGAAATTTTGAAAGTTGAGAGCGTCGATTATCTCGATAAAGCTGTCGATTGTGAGCTCGGAAAAGCGCTTTAGCTCCAATGCGATGGGCGCGGGGTGGGCTGTTCCCGCGGTTTCAAGGATGATGCGGTCCGGATTCATCTCCAAAACTTGTTTAATAGCGTCTTCAAGTTTGCCTATGGCCGTGCAACAAACACAGCCATTCATGATTTCTTGGGTCTTAATCCCCTGCTCTTTGGCTAAAACTCCGTCTACATTTACATCGCCATACTCGTTTTTTAACCAGACAACTTTATAATCATCGCCGGCAATTTGTTTGACCAGCGACATTATGACTGTTGTTTTTCCGGAGCCGAGCTGGCCCATGACAATGTTGATTGGCAACATATAAACAAAGATTAAAGTTCATCAAGTCTAAAGTTCCTCAAGAGTTACTCGGTTGCTCTTGATGAACTTGATACTTTTAACTTGATGAACTCCTTTGGATGAATTTAACATCAGGTAGAGTTTTGTTGGTGATTTCCGTGAGATCGGATTCTTGGCGGTGCAAGAGATTGATGGCTTCTGTTTCGTCGGCGGGGTGAGGGATGAAGTGAAAATCGTGTTTATTGATCGATGTCAGGTCGGATAGATTATGCCTGCTAAGCCATTCTTTATCAACAATAAGCCTGGCCAAGGCTCCCAAAGAGGTTTGGATGTGGATTTCATCAGACTGAAATTGAGTCTCAGAGTTTAATTTTTTGATGACTTCTTCGGATAATCGAAGAGCCAGCTCGCCATAACCTTGTCTGCGAAAAGGTTTTTCGACCATGCGATAAGTGATGTTCCAAAAAGGTTTATTGCCAAGATCTTTGTATTGCTCTTTGTGCGGAAAGTCTCCTACCGTGTAATACACAGTGAATCCAAAGATTTGATCAAAGGGATTTTCATTGGGATCTTCCACGAAACCCCCGACACGGATGGTGAGCGGTGAAACGTATTTTGCGGGAGGATTGCTTTGTTGATTGTCCAAATCAGCATTACGTGTAATTCGTATTTGGCAAAATATTTTTTTACCATTGTAGTTAAAAGGAAAATTGAATGATGCTTCTCGGCTGAATTCTTCCGGACTTAATTTTGATAAATCGGGTAATTTAAAATCATCAGGCAAGAGCTTGTCCGGGGTTTTTTCGAATGATGGGAGAGGGCTTTCGGGCATAAATTATATTGTCTGAACCTTGACCGTGTCCCTCGTAGCCAAAGGCGAAGGGGGATTTCCGCTCAGATTCTCGCTCATATTAACTTGAATACTGCATGTGTTCATCAAGTTTAAAGTGGCAAGTTCATCAAGAGTTACTTTTGCTTCTCTTTATGAACTTTAGACTTTATGAACTTTCCACCAGTCTGTGTAATCAAGACACGTCGTTCGCGAACCACGTCGGTCGCGACCGAGCGTGGCGAACGACAGTGTCAAGTTAATTAGGTTGGTAATCGGGTTGATAATCAAGGTTCAGACAATAATCCGTTGCATTTACTCGAAACAATGTTTGGCTTTGAGCACGTCTGTCATGGAAGGGGTGGCGCCGGAGATGAGGGCTTGCGCGCGTTCGGCTCCCAGGGCTTCGGTGGCGCATTTTTCTTGAGCCGAAGTGAGTTCTGTGGGCACGTCCGCCGGATCTATGCCGGCAGATTGCAACAAAGCTTCTTGAGCCGGGGTTAGCAAGGGGTGATCGTAACCGGTTGATTCGGCGGGCGGGTTGATTAGCGCGGAACCGGTTTTAACAATATCCATGTTCCATGGTTTAATGATGAGGACGATGGCAATTATGATTGTAATAAAAAGTATAAAAGTCGTAGAGATAATGCCAACGATGATAAAGAAGATTTGCCAGGCTTTTAAGCCTTGTTTTTGCTTATCCATATCATTTATAGAGATGATTTAAAGCTATAGCTAAAGAATGGCTTACGTTTAAGGATTCCAATTTAGAGTTGTGATTGATGAAGATGGAATCTCCCTTGATGCGTGATTTGATGCCTTGGCCTTCGGAGCCGGCTATGAGGATGAGCGGAGTTTTCAGCTTGGCTTTTTTTAAGTCAATGGCATTTTTCTTTTTTTCGAGACGGTAGATTGGGAGGTTGAGATTTTTTAAGAGTTTGGATGAGATTTGAGACGATATGTGTATCCAAGGAACTTGAAATATGGCTCCAACGGATGAGCGAATGACTTTTGGGTTGGTGACGTCAGCGGAGTCGATGAGGATGAGTCCGGCATTAAAGCCCAAACAGAGTCGTAAGATGGAGCCGACATTTCCGGGATCCTGCACCCCATCCAAAACAACGATGACTTTTTGTGATTTGATGTCATCTAAAGTCCAAGTTGGGATGGAGGCAACGGCCGCGATATTTTGAGGGGTTTCGGTTGTGACCAATCTATCGAATTCTTTGGTATCGTTTTTAGTAAAAGTGTAATTTACGGCATCACCTGCGGTTTTGATTACCTTCTCCCCTTCCACTAAACATAGCCCGGATTTTTCACGTCCTTTTTTTGTCTGCAGAGAGAGAATGAGTTTTTCTTGATTGATTGAGAGCATATAAATTATATTGTCTGAACCTTGATATAAAAACCGATTACGAACCTAATTAACTTGATTACTGCAAAAGTTCATCAAGTTAAAAGTCTAAAGTTCATCAAGAGAGGCTTAAGTAACTCTTGAAGAACTTTAGACTTGATGAACTTTCCACCGGTTCGGGATAATCAAGTTAATATGAGCGAGAATCAAGTTAACCCCACTTCGCCGTTGGCTACGAGGGGCACGGTCAAGGTTCAGACGATTCAGATAATCCCAAGCTTATCACCTAAGACCAGGAAACTGAAGCAGCCGAAGAAAAGGAAGATGATGAGGAGGATAAGTTTGCGCGGCCAAGAGGGGTGGAAGATTTTGGGGAGAGTTTTGTAGTTTAAAATAGCCACGAGCGCCAAATGGATGAACATGGCAAAAGCATTGATTACTGCGCCCAAGACGAGCAGGGTTTTGGGTTCGTGGATGTTGAAAAGAAATAATGTGATACCAAAAGCGATTTGTGCCCAAAGAAAGGTGTAATAAATTTTGGAGAGATTGATTTTGGAATCTTCATTTTTACCGAGTTTTTTTTCGGCGTAGTTTTCGGCCATGATGCGGGAGGTGGAATCCATGACGCCCAGTTGAGTTTGGAAGAGCATGATGGTTACGACAAAGAGGAAAAGAGTTCCCATGAGCGGGAAGGTGGATTTGCCGATCATGATGCCTTCGTTGATGACGAAGTTGATGCCTTCGGCGTTGCCCGGCACTCCGTGGGTTGTGGCAAAAGCTAAAATCATGAGCAGACTCATGGAGAGCGCGCCGATAAACCAAAATACGAATAAATGCTCCAAGCTGATGCGCTTCCACCATTCTTTGTAGCGGGCGATGTTTTCTTTGGTAAGTTTAAATTCTTCTCCGCTTAATTTGATTTTTTCTTTACTGCCGGCAACAAACAGACCGGCGATTTTTTGCGAGTATTTGCCCATGCCATAGCCTTTTTCTTTAATGTAGATTGATTGAGTGAGATTGAGATTACCCCCGGCGCCCGAATAAGCGAATGCTCCCAAAAAAGTGGCTAAGACCAAGCCTTCGGGGAAAAACCAGTAACCATCTCCCCTGCCGATAATGCCGGATGCCAAAGCCAGCCAATCGGCTTTGGTGCTGATGTAGATGGCCAGTAAGAAGACAAAAGGAACTCCGATCAAGATGACTGTGCGAGTGATTTTTTCCATAAGGCCGTAGACGGTTTTACCGGCGCTGAGGATTACGCCGATCATGAGCAGGAAGATGATCGCGAGCCAGCGAAAATCGGCAAATCCCAATAAACCGGCGCCGACTTTGGCTGATGCGGCGACGATGCCCGGTAATCCGAAGCCGATAAAGGTTGATAAAATGAACCAGTATGCCGACCATTTGAAAATGCGGTTTAAACCCACAAAAACGCTTTCGCCTTTAATCAAAGCATAGCGTTCTATCTCCATGTTCATGAAATATTGAAAGGTGATGCCGAGAATTGCGCCCCAAGCGATACCGAGGCCGTAATTGGCCGCGAGATAGGGCCAAAGAATAACTTCGCCCGAGCCAAGGCCAAGAGCAAGGATGATAAAACTGGGGCCGATCAGTTTTTTTATGGAGATGGGCTTGGGAAATTCTTTGCAGGTTTGTTTCATGGTATATAGTATAACATGAATTGACAGATATTTTGATCTGCAGAATGAAATATGATTGTTGATGAAGTTGTGCAATTAATTTTTTACTAAAAAACTCTCGGATGAGAGTTATTTTGTCATGTCCACGATTCTTTTGCCTAGATCACCGCAATCATCTAGGATCAGTGTGTTGATATGATCGAATTTGTTTCCCAGCCCCAAGTTGAGGCCGTGGGCGATAAATGGATTGCTCCAGACCGAATAAGTGCCGAGTTTGTGGATACTACCATTTAGAGCAATCAGTAATTGCTGGAGGGATTTTTTCAGCCACGGAGTTTGCCCGTAGCCATCGAACAAAAATGCCAAGGCGACGGCATCCGCGGCGACAGGATCGGTTGAGCCGATAATGAGGCCAAGCTCGGGTTTTATTTGAGGGGCTTTGAAGAGTTTGAGACCATACTCGTTAAACAAATATTTGTTTGGACCAAGAGCAGTCTGCAGTTCGGTGGCGGTAAAGATTGTGCCTCGAAGTTTTCCGCTTACCGCCAGTTGAATTTCGGCAATCATTTCAAAGAAATCCAGACCGGGGATTTTACGCTCGTTAAGTTTGGATCCACGGGCGTAATAATCGATGAAGCTGTTAAATGGACCTTGGGCGTGAAACAACATACGGCTGTCTTGCCGTAAGATGCCGACCCAGTTCTTGGCTCCAAGCGTAACTCCTCCCTGGGCGTGGGTACTGATTCTGGGGAGTGAGATGATATGATCCGCTTTTGCGATCCAAGGAGTGATGTATAATCCGTTTGGCCAATTGGCGGCTTGCCGATGAGTGAAATGCGTAAAGTCATCCCAAGCATCATCCTCGAAAGCGACGCATTCAACTCCACATTTATCCAAGCCTGTTTCTTTGAAACATTCGTGGCTGGATCCGCGCAAAACGCCTTTAGGTGTATGTACCACGTATTCGACTCCGGATTGATCGCCGAATTTGGCAATGCCTCCGTGATCTTTGATAAGTTTGCCCAGCACTCTTACCGCGATCGGACTGGTCGTTGCCGGATACTGATCTTTAGAGTTAACAGCGCCTTTAATGAGTACCGTCTCCCCCGCTTTCAGCCAATTGAAATTGTCCAAAGTCAGCAACATGATTTGTTCATGCGCTTTCTCCAAATCTTTCTCGCTGATTCCCTTGGGGATGCCTTTGACGTAGGTTTTATGCATATTCGCCTCGTTGTTAATGTACCACTTTTTATTAGCATAATTAACTTTAATTATCAATGGATAGAGCTTTGGATACGGTCGTTTTTGTGTGGATTTGCTTACACTTGCAATAATTTAGTCGATTATGTATTATAGCCACTATTCCGGGGTAGCTCAGTGGTAGAGCAGTTGACTGTTAATCAATTGGTCGTGGGTTCGAGCCCCACCCCCGGAGCCACCAAAAAACTCCCAAACGGGAGTTTTTTTGTTATGTTTAGTAGTCGGCCAGTCTTCTTATTTCCGGGTGTTGTTGGATCTTTTCCAGGGCTTTGGATTCGATTTGACGGATACGTTCGCGGGTAACGTCGAATTCTTTGCCGACTTCTTCCAAGGTGTGCCCCACTCCATCTACTAAACCAAAGCGCATTTCCAGAATTTTTTGTTCGCGCGGTGAGAGATCTTGGATGATGTGTTTGACGTAATCTTTTAAGAGTTGACGGCCGGCGGAGCGATCCGGAGTCATGTTTTTGACATCTTCGATAAAATCTTCGAGCGTGGAATCTTCGTCATCCTCGCCAACCGATGTTTCGAGTGAGACGGTATCTTGCGAGATTTTGATTATATGGCGGACTTTATCGACCTCTTCGCCCATTTCGGCGGCAATTTCTTCGGGCAGGGGTTCGCGACCCAAATCCTGAATGAGTTGACGCTCTACTTGTTGGAATTTGTTGATGGTTTCAACCATATGTACCGGAATGCGGATGGTGCGGGATTGATCGGCCAAAGCGCGAGTTATGGCTTGGCGGATCCACCAGGTTGCATAGGTGGAAAATTTGTAGCCTTTGCGGTATTCGAATTTTTTAACCGCGCGGAACAGGCCGATATTTCCTTCTTGGATAAGATCAAGCAGAGACAGCGATTTACCCATGAATTTTTTGGCTATGGAGACCACGAGACGTAAATTGGCTTCGATGAGCTTCTTTTCGGCTTCTTTATCGCCTCTTTCTTTGCGTTTGGCAAGAGCGACCTCTTCTTCGCCGGTTAAAAGCGGGATTTTACCTATTTCACGCAGGTAAATTTGGATGTAATCGGCCGTAAGATCAAACGGATCGACTTTAAGAGCGTCGGGAGCTATGGCACTGTTCATTTGCGTCATGATTTCATTACGCTCTTTTTTGCGCCCCAAGATGCCCTCTTTCATTTCCACTATACCTACGCCGGCCGCATCCATGCGGTCGATAAAAGCTTCGTAAACAGGAATATAATCCTCTATATCCGGAAAAGCGTATAATACTTCGGTTTCGGTTAAAAATCCTCTGGTTTTAGCTTTGCTGAAGAGATGAGCTAAAACTTCTTCGGACGGAGGCGGAGCTTTTACATACGGTACTTTTTGCACCATTGGCTGAGGTTGCGTTTTTTTCTTTTGAGGAGATTGTTTTTTGCCACTTTTAACAGCCTGTTTTTTTACAGGCTTATTCTTGTTGATGTTGCCGGAAGGCTTTTTAACTCCCGAGGGTTTGCTTTTTTTGGCGGTAGACGGTTTTTTACCGAGCGAGGATTTGGATGCTTTGGGCATACGAATTGATACTCCAGAGCCGCAAGCTGGCCGCGTCGAGGCGGTGCCGGCGGGAACGGAATACTTGTTTAAATTACAAATAATAAATCACAAATAATAAATTACAAATAATAAATTACAAATAATAAATAATAAATAATAAATAATAAAGAATTTGGAATCTGAGAATCCCACTACGCCCAACCCACTTCGCTGACCCACTTCGCTAAAGCTTCGAGGGTCACGGGGCTGCGTGGGACGCGTCTGGAACCTGAGCGAGTTTGCTCAGATTCTTAGATTTGTAGCTTCATAGATTCTCAAGTTTTTAGATTTTGAAATTGCGTGATGAGTTCTTGGATGCGGGCCGTGTCGCCCTTACGTTCGGCTTCGCGCATCTGTTGCTCAAGTGTTTCGCGTGTCAGTTTGTCGCTGAGGCGCAATAAACGATTTTCCGTATCTGTAAATTCCGCGGAGATAGCGGATTTGTCCAATTCGCCGAATTCTTTATCGGCTACGATTGCCAAATAATCAATCAGGGATTGAATTTCCGGATTTTCCGGAATTTGACTGTGAACGGACGAATTGTACTTTGATTTCAAGTAATTGTAAAGCCGAACATGTGGAGTATGATTCCAGGTTATATCCAGCTCATGAAACAGCTGTGGATCCATTAAGGCTGCCGCCAGCCACCTTTCTTCGATTTGTTTAGCCGTGTTTGAAGCATCTTCTTCCATTTTTAGCTCGGTTGACTCGGTTTTTTTAATTATATTGGAATTTTGACCCACGGAATCCGCAGATTTGGAGGCGGTTTTTGATAATGCGGATCTAAGAGCATCCGGAGCGATGTCCAAATCTTTGGCCAGCTTGAAAATCCAGGCGTCACGTTCCACGGGGTGTTGAATATGCCGGCATTCGTTCAGGATGAATTGAGCTATCTGTTTTTTGCCTTCGGGTGTTGATTCATTAAATTGTTCAAAGGCATGTTGATAGACCCATTCCATTAATGGTTTTGAGTTCTTAATCGAATCCTTCCAATGTTCAAGATCTTTGCGAATGAGCTCGTCGGGATCTTTGGCGATGCTTTGATTGTAGCGGATTACTTTGATATTCAAATCCATTTGTCGTGCCAAATCCATACCGCGCAAGGTTGCTTCAAGGCCGGCCGCGTCCGTATCAAAAGCGATGGCGATATTGTTGGTAAAACGTTTGATGAGATTGAGTTGTTCGCGAGTAAGCGCGGTGCCGCTTGAGGCGACAACATTTTTAACATCAAATTGATGCGAGGTTAAGGCATCCATGTTGCCTTCGACAAGGATTGCCATATCTTGGCGCTTGATATCGGTTTTGGCTTTATCCAAGCCATATAAAACATGGCTTTTTTTATACAGGATGGTTTCCGGAGTGTTAATGTATTTGGCGACCTTTTCATCGGTTAGTATTCTGCCCGTAAAACCTATAACGTGGCCAAAAGGATCTTGAATGGGAAACATTAAGCGTGAGCGAAAGCGATAATAGATACCTTGGTTGTTTTCTTTGGCGCTGGCTATGCCGATTTTTATCAAATCCGATGCCGTGATATTTTGTTCTTGAATTTTTTTCTGCAGATCTCCCCAATCGGCGGGTGCATAACCCAGCCGCCAAATGTCGGAGGTGAGATCGTCGATGCCTCGCGCTTTGATGTAATCGCGAGCGATTTGAGCTTCGGGTGAAGTGAGTAGATTGTGTTGTAATAGTTTACAAATGTACTCATTAGCTTCTTGTAAACTCTTTTTTTCGCCCATTTGCTCTTTGTTGAATTTGGGCAACGTGACCCCGGCTTTGCCGGCTAAAAGCTCCAAGGCCTCCATAAATTCCATGCCTTCGATTTTTTCGATAAAAGAAATCATGTCTCCGCCGATGTTGCATCCAAAGCAATGCCAAGATTGGCGCGGGCGGTTAACCATGAAGCTTGGGGTTTTTTCTTGATGAAACGGACAGCAAGCCTTAAAACTCCCGCTTCCGGAAGGTTTGAGTTGAAGATATTCGCCGATTATGTCGACGATATCGAGGCGGGATTTTACTTCTTGAACGGAGTCCATAACTTTTAAGCTACTAGCTTCTAGCTACTAGCCACTAGCCACTAGACGTTTATAACGTTTATAACGTTAATAACGAGTTTAGCGGAATTTTTCGTAGGGATAAACCTTGTGTTTATCCGTACTGAAATAACAGCTCGCAATCTTAGCACGGATAAACACCACATCTACGCCTTTCGGCTTCGAGTGGCGCGCGAGGTTTATCCCTACGAAAGCGCGATAAGGTTGTTAAGTCGTTGATAGTTACGAGTCAGTTTAGGTTACATTGTTAGCATGGGCAAAACAAGAGTAGTTATTTGCTACCTTAATTATGATAAACTTTAGTCTTGACGAACTGTATTCTTTATAACTCACCCAATAACCGCTGCAGATGAGGGCTTTCAAAACTTTAG
>JAEAMF010000680.1_pt1 | contig 36094 bp, 35 predicted proteins | sample 8958721 | NCBI WGS metagenome assembly JAEAMF01 (sample SAMN16933255, study PRJNA681124) | bioreactor sludge metagenome | isolation source: anaerobic bioreactor treating anionic surfactant - SDBS | place: India: Bengaluru | collected 2019-02-28 | reverse complement strand
CTTGAAAATTTATGCCCTTCATGAGAACAGGTACGGATTATTGCGATGAACCAAATTTATAATACACCAACTTTGGATAGCAAAAGAATGAAATCTACAAAATTAATTAGTAAACTCGGGAAGATCTTGAAGATCAGGAAAATCCATAAAGTGTTCCCGGGATCAGTAAATTACTGGGAGGAAAGGTATGCAAAAGGAGGCACTTCAGGGGCCGGTTCATATAACAGACTCGCCGAGTTTAAAGCCGGCGTAATCAACTCTTTTATCCTGGATCACCACATTCAGACGGTTCTTGAACTTGGATGCGGTGACGGGAATCAGTTGTTATATGCCCATTATCCGAAATACATTGGATTGGATGTTTCGGTTTATGCAATAAGGAAATGCATCTCCCTCTTCAAAAATGACTTCACAAAAAGCTTCTATTTATATGATTCCCTGGCTTTTATGGACAATCATAAATTATTTGCCTGCGATCTGACTTTATCGTTGGATGTCATTTTCCATTTGATTGAAGACGAGATCTTTGACAGTTACATGAATCATCTTTTCGATCATTCCAATCATTATGTCATCATTTATTCAAGTAACTGTGACACACCTCAGACATTTCATGAGCGTGACAGGAAGTTCTCCGATTGGGTAGAGAAAAACAAAAAAGAATGGATATTGATAAAGATGATTGAAAATGCTTATAAGAATGATCAAAGGGATCCTATGAACGCGTCAAAGTCTGATTTTTACATCTATGAGAAGAAATAATACCATGAACAGATGGATGTAATGCTGCCAGCTACTTGAGATCATGACTTTCCAACAATTCATTCAATATATCTGACAGGAAGCCCGTCTGTTTTCTTCTTGTCAGCCAGGTTAGATTGTTTGTCTTTAAACAAAGAGTATCTTTCTTATATTTATTAAAATAGTTAAGAAGTTGGGTGTACAGTCCCTGTTCATCATTTATCTTCACGATACTTCCAGTATTGAACTCCCTGATGATTCCCGCCGCATCCCCATCCTCAGGACCAATAAACAGTATCGGACGCCGGGCCGCCAGGTACTCGAACAGCTTCCCGGTGACGATCAGGCGTGCCCCTGGATCCGGATTGATCAGCAACAGCAGTACCTGAGACCGCTGCATCTCCTTTACCATCTTGTCATGTTCAAGGTAAGGAATGCGCAGAAGAAACGGAGTCAGTCCATGTACTTCAATGGATTCCATAACGCTATGGTCAACCTGTCCCACCATTTTGATCTTCAGTACCCTGGCAAAATCAGGAAGTTCTTTGACCATATCGCCCAATATCTGCCATAAAACGACCGGGTTAGCTTTTTGACTGAGCGAGCCGAAGTGGGCCATACTGAAAAATGGATCCAGTTCCACTGCTCCGTTTTTAAAATCCTCTTCATCATATCCATTGGTGATGACAGGATAAGGGCGGTCGACGATCTGCCTGAAATCATCCGCCATTCCCTGGCTGACAACAGTGATCCTGTCGGCTGTACGGAGTACCTGTTTCTCGAAGTATTGATGCTTATGGTCGGCCCATTTCATCAGATGCAACTCTCTGTAAAAATCCACCTGGGTCCAGGGATCCCTGAAATCGGCCAGCCAGGGCAGGCCCACTTCCTTTTTCAATTTCAGTCCGATCATATGCACTGACATGGGAGGCCCGGTGGTGATGATCGCATCCACCGGATTATCTTTCAGGTACGTTGCAAGAAACTTTGCAGAGGGCTTTATCCAGAACTTACGGGCATCCGGGATGAAAAAATTCCCGCGGATCCAGAGTGACAATGCCTGAAGCCCTTTAGAAGTCCTCCTTTCCATGATAAATCCGGCTCCCATCCGGTCGTTTTTTTTACGGCCGGTCAGTATTTTATAGATCTTGAATGGCTCCCAGACAGGTCCTTTGAGTATGGTCAGATCTGAAGGAACATCCTTCAGCAACGAATGATCATAAACCGGATATTCGGGATTTTCCGGGATAAAAACGACGGGCTCCCAATGATATTCCCGCAGGTACTTCACAAACTTCAGCCATCGCTGTACGCCGCTCCCGCCACTGGGAGGCCAGTAATACGTTATGACCAGCACTTTTTTCAACAGGACGGGATATTATAGCTTTACTTTTTCATTCCCGGTTCCGGAGGATTCAAGGCACCCCTTCGTATTTCCAGAAAGATGGCCGCCAGTAATAAAAGTATCAGTGCCAATGAGAAGATCAGCGAAATCGTTTCTCCAAGGTGATAGGACCGGGGTTCAAACCTGAATTCAACTTTATGGGAGCCAGCCGGAAGTACCATTGCGCGCAAGACATAATTTGCCCTGAAGTGCGGTGTTTCAACTCCGTCAACGTACGCATTCCACCCCTTCGGGTAATAGATCTCTGAAAACACGGCTAACTGATCCGCTTTTGACTGGCTTTCGTATTCCAGCCTGTTCGGCTGGTAATGTGTCAGCCGGATGGTCGCTGTTGAATCAAAGCTTGTCGAATACGGCTGAACCTCCTCTTTGAAGGATTGATTGACAATCATTGCCTTTGCCGGTTCAAAATCATTTAGATCCAGTATCTCCTGGTCAGCATTTTCAACATAGCGGATTTCCGGTACAAACCAGGCATTTCCAAGCGCATATGGATTTAACAGTGGCCCGGCATCAGGATTATAGATGAAATATTTGGTATTCAGCATTCCGGCAACCTTCAACTGACTTAATCCAAAGGTAAATATCTGCTGGTCGGGTCTTTCCGTGATCAGCTTCACCAATTTCTCCCGTTCCCCGGATAAATGGTAATCGTACAGTTCCTGGTATCTTTTCATTTTAACCGCATGATACCCGCCGATGTTTTTGTGGAAATAGGAAGTCCGGGCAGATTTGTCAAAGTCTTCCGTCAGGTTCCAGACCCTGAAATAGAGAGTTTTATCCGCCAGGATCTGTTGATCAGCTGTAGTGGCCTGATAAGGTTTTTCGAGTGCAGATTTACGGACAAAATCATCCGAATTCAGATATCGTCTGTCGACAGGCCATAAATCGATCAGGATGATCAAACCGATTGAAACCAGCATGACAGGTTTTTTGATCTTCCCGGAAAGATAGAATCTGATCAGCGCATAGGTCAAACCCATGAAGATGAGTGATCGCAGTGCATCCAGCCTGAGCAGCCGCATGCGGTCTTCCCTGAGTGCTGCCATGAACCAGTCGGGATATTTATACTGTGCATCGTTGACGGAGGCAAAATCAAACAGGCTTGAGGCGAAGACAAGAATGAAAAGAGCAATCCCTCCCAGAATAGCAAATGCGTAGGTAAGGATACGATTCAAGTTCGGAATGTTCTTCGGTTCATTCACAATTTTATTCAGTGCCAGAAAACCCAGCAAGGGAATCGTCACCTCAGCGATGACCAGGGTCATCGAGACTGCCCGGAACTTATTATATCCCGGCACATAATGCATGAAGAAGTTGGTCAGGGGCATGAAGTGGTGCCCCCAGGCCAGCAGGATCGAAAGGATGGTCAGGGCCAGCATCCACCACTTCGCGGGACCCCTGAGGATGAACAGGCCCGCGATGAACAGGAGCAGTACAGCTGCTCCAACATAAACAGGACCGGATGTAAAGGGCTGGTCACCCCAGTAAAGCGGTAATTGCTGCATGATCTGCCGGCTGTTGGGGACATTATTGTCGGCTAGTATGCGGTAGGTGGCCGAGTTATCACCCAGGGTGCCAAAGGATGAACCTCCGTACAGGTTGGGGATAAGCAGGGTCATGGTTTCAGGGATACCATAACTCCAGCTGGTGGCATAGCTTTTATCCAGACCTGAGGTTTGATCTTCCTTGTTGAAGGTTAGTTCGGATTTGCCACGGGTGGAGTAGATGCTTTGCTCGTAGGTGGTCCACAACCGGGAAGTGTTCACTGCAACAGCCATCAGGGCTGCAACGACCAGGATAGATGAAGCCCTGAAGAAGTGAGCAAAGGTTTTCTCCCGGATCGTCCTGATGATTTCCGCAATGGCCAGGAAAATAACAATGATGAGCAGATAATAGGTGATCTGAAGGTGGTTGGCGTTGATTTCCAGGCTGAGAAACAGGGCCGTAAGGATCCCGCCCAGGAGGTATTTACCCCGGTAGGTGAGGATGATCCCTGCAAGCACGGGTGCCATATAACTGATGGCAAGTGCCTTTGTGTTGTGACCGGCTTCCAGGATGATGAAAAAATAAGAGGAGAGGGCAAAGCCAATGGCCCCAATGAGGCTGATCCACCGATCCACCTTTAATGACAGCAACAGGATAAAAAAACCAAGGAAATAGAGGAATACGATGCCCATGGGGTGAGGCAATCCAAGTTTTAGTACCTTATCGACCGATGAGATCAGGTTAGCAGGAAACCTGGTCGAGATCAGGTATGCAGGCATTCCGCTGAACATGGAGTTCGTCCACAGGGGTTCTTCACCAGTTTTCTCACGGTAATCAACGATTTCCTGAGCGGCCCCCCGAAAGGTAACCGCATCGGTTGATTGTATACCTTTCCCTTCGAAGACAGGAAAAAGATAGGCCATGGCAAGAATGACAAAAATGACAATGGCGATCAGGTAGGGTGAGATTTGCTTAAAGGTGATGTTCTTCATAGGATCAGGAGATGAATGTTGATGCGAATTTATGATATTTTTAAAGGAACCGGTACAAAAAAAAAGGCCAACCTTTCCGGATGGCCCCTGATAGAATATTTACGGGCATCAAAGCCCGGCTACTTAACTTTTATCCAGCTTTTCGTCGGATACGGTGAGCTTCTTTCTTCCTTTCGCCCGGCGTCTTGCCAGTATTTTCCGTCCATTGTCCGTTGACATCCGTTCCATAAAACCATGTTTATTGCGTCTCTTGCGCTGGGAGGGCTGAAATGTTCTCTTTGACATGATGCTAACTTTTTAGGGACTGCAAAGGTAGAAAGATTTTTTAAACTGGCAAAATATTTTATCGATTTCCGTTTCAACCCGTAATTCCATAATCCTCAAACAATTTGACAATTTGACAGTTTAACAATTGAACAATAAATTCCTATTTTACCGGAACATTCTTCAGCGTCTCCACGAGAAATTCCCAGAACTTCCCCACCGATTCAATATTGACCTTTTCGTCGGGTGAGTGAGGATGGCGGATGGTAGGACCGAAAGAGATCATATCCCAGTGAGGGTAGGCGGCTCCCATAATACCACATTCCAGTCCGGCGTGGATCGCTTTGATCGCGGGTACCTTGCCAAATCTCTTCGTGTACACCTCTAGCATTTCCTTCAGGATGGGTGAATCCGGATTGGGTTTCCAACCCGGGTAACTTCCATCAAACCAGACCTCGGCGCCTGCCAGTTTGAAAACACTTTCAATGGCATAACCCAGGTCTTCCTTGGCTGAATCTACCGAACTCCTCATCAGGCACTGGATCATCACCTCCTTTTGACCGGATCTCACGGTGGAAAGGTTATTGGATGTTTCAACCACTCCGGGCATGGTGTCACTCATGCGCACCACTCCATTCGGACAGCCATAAATGGCACGGATAAGCCGGTTCTGACTTCTTCTGTCCATAACAAATGCAGGCAGGCCGACCGGGATGGCTTCGATCTGCAGGCTGGGTTCTGTCACCGACAGTTCTTTTTTTACTGTCTGGAAAAATTCCATAACACATTTCTCAAATTTCTTCTTGTTCCCGGAAGGAATGGTCAGTAACGCTGAAGCATCCCTGGGAATGGCATTGCGTAGATTTCCCCCGTCAATGGAGGTCAACCGCATACGGTGGTGTTTTTGGCAGTGCAGCAGGTAACGAAAGAGGATCTTGTTGGAGTTTCCCCGGCCCAGGTGAATATCCAGACCAGAATGCCCTCCCTTGAGTCCTCCGATAACCAGCTTATAGGCGATCCGGTCAGCGGGGACCGGTTCCTCCCTGAACTTCATGCGGATATTGGCATTGGTGCCACCGGCGCAACCCACATAAAGCTCACCTTCATCCTCCGAATCCAGGTTCAGGAGTATGTCTCCGTCCAGCAGTCCGGACTTAAGCCCGAATGCACCGGTCATTCCGGTTTCTTCATCAATGGTGAAAAGGGCTTCCAGTGGCCCGTGTTTCAATTCCCTGGATTCCAGGACTGCCATCGAGGCAGCCACTCCCATGCCATTGTCGGAGCCCAGCGTTGTACCCCGGGCTGCCACCCATTCACCGTCAACGTGAGCCTGGATGGCGTCTTTTTCAAAATTAAAATCAACATCCGTATTTTTTTGAGGGACCATATCCAGGTGACCCTGAAGGATGATACCCTTTCGATTTTCCATTCCGGGTGTGGCCGGCTTTTTGATGATCACATTACCCACCTCATCCACGATGGTCTTCAATCCAAGCCCCTTACCGAATTCAACCATGAACTGAACGACTTTGTGTTCCTTTTTGGAAGGACGCGGGATTTGTGTCAGCGAATAAAAATGTTTCCAAACGTTCTTTGGTTCCAGTCCTGAAATTTCTTTGCTCATAAAACTTTACCTCCCTATGGATTCTATTGTTAAATTGTTAAATTGTTAAATTGTTAAATTGTTAAATTGCTGACTGCTGACTGCTGACTGCTGACTGCTGACTGTTGACTGCTGGTTGCCGACTGGCTACTGATTCAGCATCACCGGCATGACCAGCATCAGCAGTTCCTCCACTTTGTTTTCATCATCCATCGGAATGATAAGCCCGGCACGGTTGGGAGCCGACATTTCGAGCCGGAGCTGTTCAGTGTCCACGTTTCCAACCATTTCCTGCAGGAAGCGGGAATTAAATCCGATCTCGATGGAATCACCCTGGTAACTGCAGCTGAGCCTTTCTTTGGCTTCATTGGAGAAATCGATGTCTTCCGCCGACATCGTGAGCTCCTTGCCGCTTATCCTGAGGCGGACCTGATGCGTAGATTGATTGGCAAACAACGCGATACGCTTTATGGAGTTCAGGAATAAAGCTTTGTCGATGAGCAATACGTTGGGATTGTCGCGGGGAATGACTGCTTCATAGTTGGGATATTTACCCTCGATCAGACGGCACACCAGATGAACGTTCTCGAAGGTAAAAAAGGCATTGGTTTGATTGTATTCGATCGTCACTGGAAATTCTTTGTTGACTAGAAGGGACTTCAGTTGGTTAAGAGGCTTTTTGGGCAGTATGAACGAAACGGTTTCCTCAGACCTGGAGTCCAGCCGTCGGTAACGCACCAGTTTGTGCGCATCTGTAGCCACAAAGGTCAGGTCGCTGGGAGATAACTGGCAAAACACCCCCGACATGACGGGGCGCAATTCATCGCTGCCGGCGGCAAAAACCGTTTTGTTGATTGCTTTTGCCAGCGTGGAGCAGTCCAGGGTTAGGGTGGTCACGTTCTCTTTCACAGGTACCTTGGGAAACTCATCGCTGTTATGTCCAGTCAGTTTATATTTTCCCTCACCCGTTGAGATTTCCACACCGAAAGTTTCATCATTGATCGTGAAGGTAAGCGGCATGTCGCTGAACGTCTTCAACGTATCAATGAGGATCTTGGCGGGGATAGCCACAACACCCGGCTCTTCAGCCTTCGTCGTCTGGATCGAAACGGTCATGGTCGTTTCCAGGTCGGACGCTGTGATCTCCAGTTCATCTTCCTTCAGACGGAAAAGGAAATCATCCAGAATAGGAAGAGTATTGGCTGCATTCAGGACTCCGCTGATCGCCTGAAGATTTCTTAATAGGGACGTACTCGATACAATGAACTTCATATTCTGCGCTTCTTTAAAGGTTAATTTTTGTAAAAATATTAAAAATTCGGAATCAAACGTTCAAAAGCGAAATATTTGCAATCCGAACGTGATTTGTATCATTCTATTGAAAATCAATTTCTTAATATCGTATAGGTGCCGTCCAGCCTCACCTTGATGATCATTGATGCTTTCATGGTATTGATTTTATCCCTGTTGTAGTTCACCGCATAATCGACCTTGGTGACCAGTTCTTTCGAAATATTGCTGAAGATCCGGGGAGGGGGTTCGTTCGAAAAATTGGCTGAGGTTGACACAATGGGTTTCCCAAAGTAACTGATCAGTCTCTGGCAGAACACGTCCTTTACGATGCGGATTGCGATGGACTGATCCGGTGCGATGACGTTTCTGGCCAGATTCCTTGCTCCCGGATAAACGACCGTGAGTGGGGCCTCAACGCTGGGCAGCAGGTCCCAGATAATCTCAGGCACTTTTTCCACATAATGCTCAAGTTTCTCGGGCTGGTCAAGAAGGACAATAAAACTTTTCCGCTCCGTCCGGTTCTTCAGCTGAATGATCTTTTCAACGGCTTTATAATTGGTGGCATCGCAGCCAATACCCCAGATGGTATCGGTGGGATAAAGGATGGTTCCGCCCGATCGGAGCACTCTTGCCGCATTCATTATTTCTTCTCTCATACCGGGATCCTTTCTAGCAATTGTTCTATCTGAATGGTGACAGCGCATTTAAAGTGCCTTTCGGGGCATTCGTTATGCCCGTGCAGGCCGCAGGGGCGGCATGTCAGCGGCTCCACCGTTTCAATGACAAACGAATCCCGGGACAACGGCCCAAAACCGAACGAAGGCACGGTGGAACAAAAGATGGTTGACACCGGGGCATCCATCGCGGATGCCAGATGCTGGGGAGCGGAATCGTTTACGAAGTTCATCCGTGCGTCCTTCATCAGGACAGCCGTCTGAAGAAGTGTAAATTTACCAGCCAGGGGGATCACCGAAGGGTGTTTTGTCATACCGGCTATATGTTCACAAAGCGCCTTGTCCGCTTCAGCGCCGATAAGGTAGACAGTCAGGCTTTCCGGTATTTCGTTAAGGAATCCGACCCATTGGGCAGCAGGAAATTGTTTTGTAAACCAAAGAGATGCAGGAGCAATGCAAAGGTAAGGCACTTGCTTGTACCTTGCGACCATTGCCTCATCCGACGATGATGGATAGAGCTTGGGCTTTCGCAGGGATGTTATCTTCAAATATGCGATCAGCGACAGGTTGCGGTCTACCTCATGCAGGGAATTACCGTCAGCGGAGATGATATGTTCTGCACGGTGGGTGAAAAAGATGGAAAAAGGATTCTTGGTAAATCCCGATCTGAACCTGGAGCCCGAACAGGCTGTGATCAACCCCGTGGAGCCAAAACGCTGAACATTGACCACATGCTGATACCTGCTACTTCTGATCAAATGGGTGAGCCTGATCAGTTGGAGGTACTTTCCGGAGGATTTGTCCCAGGTGATGATCTTGTGCAGAAAAGGATGTCCTTCGAATAAAACCTCATGACCCTGCTTCACCAGAAGATCAATTTTCGCGTCCGGAAAAGCAGCATGGAGCGTTTCCATCACCGGTGTAACCAGGATGGCATCCCCTATCGAAGCCGTTTGTATGATTAAAAAAGACACCATTCCTGAACCATAAATGACAATGAATGACTGTTCCCCTAGATCTGCACGTTAAACTCCCTCAATGCTTCATTCAGCGAAGTTTTCCTGTCGGTTGATTCCTTCCTTTTACCGATGATGAGTGCGCAGGAGACCTGGAAATCGCCCGCCGGGAATTGTTTGGTGTAGGATCCCGGAATAACGACTGAACGGGGAGGCACATATCCTTTCCACTCGAGCGGTTCATCTCCTGTAACGTCGATGATGCGTGTAGATCGGGTTATCACCACATTGGCCCCGAGCACGGCTTCTCTCCCTATCCTGGCACCCTCCACCAGGATGCACCTGGAACCAATAAAACAATGATCTTCAACGATCACCGGTGCATCCTGAATGGGTTCGAGCACACCTCCGATACCCACTCCGCCGCTCAGGTGAACGTTCCGGCCGATCTGGGCACAGGAGCCCACCGTTGCCCAGGTATCGACCATCGTACCAGCATCGACATAGGCTCCGATGTTGACGTATGACGGCATCAGTATGGCCCCCGGTGCAATGAAAGCACCGTAACGCGCAATGGCATGGGGCACGACACGCACACCCAGCGCCTGGTAACCCTTTTTCAATCCTATCTTGTCGTGGAATTCAAACGGTCCTACCTCCGTCACCACCATATCCTGCAAAGGAAAATACAGCACCACCGCCTTTTTGATCCATTCGTTCACCCTCCATTCCACCACGCCTGTTTTGTGATCTTCAACCGGTTCTGCCACCCGGATCGCCCCCCTGTCGAGCAGTGCAATCACTTCCCGTATGGCCATACAGGCTTCATTTTCATGAAGTTCGGCACGATGTTCCCACACGTGTTCGATGATTTCCTGCAGCGGATGATGCATGTTCGATTTTTCTTCAAAATTACAAATTTATGGGGCTGCCTCCCATGGCTGGGGAAAATTCGCTAATTTTGTTGCCTGTTTCCCATGCTAGAAGCCATGGCACGAATACTTGCGATCGATTATGGAAGAAAAAGGACCGGGCTGGCCGTGACCGATGATCTTCAGATCATTGCCAGCGGCCTTACGACCGTACCCTCTGCGGAAACGATCGCATTTTTGTCCGGTTATCTTTCCCGCGAAAAGGTGGAGTGTTTTGTTGTCGGATTGCCCCGTCAAATGAACAATTCCCCCTCGGAATCTGTTGTAATGATTGAATCATTCATCCGGGCACTGGAAAAAAATTTTCCTCATGTACCTGTGGTACAGACAGATGAACGGTTCACCTCAAAGATTGCATTTCAAACAATGGTCAGCGCAGGTCTGAAAAAAAAGGACCGGCAGAACAAAGGCCTTGTTGACCAGGTTAGCGCCACCATTATCCTGCAGTCTTATCTTGAAGCTAGAAATAATATCTATCAGCGCAGCAAACCATGATGTTACCCATCGTCGCATACGGCCACCCCACCCTTCGCAGTAAGGCGGAAGAGATCGATGAATCGTATCCGGGGCTCGAAGAACTGATTGAATCCATGTTCGTTACCATGCGGGAATCAAACGGAGTCGGACTGGCGGCGCCCCAGATCAACCGTTCGATCCGGCTTTTCGTTATCGATGCTTCTCCCTATGCCAAGGACTATCCCGAAGTGACCGATTTTATGCAGGTGTTCATCAATCCATATATCCTAAAGGAAACCGGGAGGGAATGGACATTCAACGAAGGATGCCTCAGCATCCCTGATATCAGGGAAGATGTGATTCGTAAATCAAGGGTCCGCATCCGTTATCTGGATGAACATTTCCAGCCACATGAAGAAACCTTCGAAGGAGTAGCAGCCCGGATCATCCAGCATGAATATGATCACCTGGAAGGGATCATGTTCGTCGACCGGATCAATTCACTGAGGAAAACGCTGCTGAGAAGAAAATTAAATGATATTTCCAGGGGGGCTGTCGAGGTGGATTATAAAATGATCTTCCCCCTTCAGAAAAAATCCATGGCTGTCAGATGACACCATAACAAATGGAATAATTAAAATACCTGGCCATGAATCGACTGGCATATTCAGGACTGCTAATGGTGCTTGTCCTGCTGGTTTCTTCCTGCTCACAGAAGAACAAACTCGAAAAACAGATCAAGGACCTCGAGGCAGAAATTTTTTCTGCGACCGGTCAGACCATCAACGCTGATATGACGGTCCAGCTGGTGGATGCCTATGTTAAGTACGCAGATGCGTATCCCGGGGAGAAAAAGTCAGCGGAATTCCTTTTCAACGCTGGCAATGTGGCCATGAACCTGTTGGACCCCAGGAAAGCCATCTCCATTTTCGACCGCATCCTGCAGAACTATCCGGATAACGAACGTATCCCCCACTGCTTGTTCCTGAAAGCGTTTATCTACGAAAACCAGCTGAACCAGCTGGGACAGGCAGAGATGCTTTACAAGGAATTTCTGGAGAAATATCCCGGGCACGAATTTGCCGATGATGCGGAGCTTTCGCTGAAAAACCTTGGAAAATCTCCCGAAGAGCTACTGGAACAGTTCCAGAAAATGGCAGGTGCCGACAGCATCCAATAATCAGTTGAACTCTTCCTCCAAAAAATTTTTTAGGTTTGCCGGTGTGATCCTGGTAAAAATCTCCCCTTTTTTGCTATAGGCGATCTCCCCTGTTTGTTCTGAAACGATGATCGCCACAGCGTCCGAAATTTCAGTGATGCCTGCTGCAGCACGGTGACGTAGACCATAATCGGCCGGGAAATCCCTGTTCTTGGTAATGGGCAGCACGCACCGGGCAGCTTTTATCCGGTTCTTCAGGATAATGATAGCGCCGTCATGCAGGGGATTGTTCTTGTAAAAGATGTTCTGGATCATAGGCTCTGAGATCAGTGCGTCGAGCATGACACCTGTGTCGGAAAAAGATTGCAGCTCATTCAATTTTGCGCAGACAATCAGTGCACCGGTACGGGTATTCCCCATTTCCATACAGGCTTTGGTGATTTTGTCAACGTCCAGGTTATCCTTCCTGTCGCCGTGAAGCATCCATGTAAACAGCCGCCTGCGATCTTTCAGCAGACGGGGAGTCCCGACGATCAACAGGAAGCGCCTTATCTCCGGCTGGAAGACGACGATGAGAGCAATGAATCCGACACTGATGAAAGCACCCAGGATCTCCCCCAGCAGGTCCATATCCAGTGCGGTAACCACCTTCCAGACCAGGTAAATGGAAAGAAGTCCAAAAAAAATGTTGATGGCTGCAGTCCCTTTGACCATCCGGTAAAAAGCAAACAACAGGATGGCAACCAGAAGGATATCGATAACATCCACAAGCCGCACCTGGAAAAAACCACTGAGTACTATGCTGGGAACAACTTCCATAACCGGCTGCAAAAGTACGGATTAATTTGAAGCGGCAGTGACGAATTCCCTGCACAGCCTCACGGTCTGGAAGGCTTCCCTGACATCGTGTACACGCAAGATGTGAGCTCCTTTCAGGATGGCGATGGTATTCAGGACCGTCGTCCCGTTCAGGGCTTCCGACGGATTGGTATTCAATACTTTGTTGATCATGGATTTGCGTGACAATCCAACCATCACCGGTCTGCCGAAGGACTTGAACTGCTGCAGACTGGCCAGAAGCTTGTAATTATGTTCCACGGTCTTGCCGAAACCAAATCCGGGATCGATGATGATATCCTGAATGCCACCCTGAGCGGCACATGCAATCCGCTCTTCAAAGAAGCGGTGGATCTGGCCGACCACATCCTCATAGGTCGGATTGAGCTGCATGGTGGCAGGTTGGCCCTGGATATGCATCATGATGTACGGAATATGCTGACCGGAGAGAACGGTGATCATGGCAGGATCGAACCTGCCTGCCGAAATGTCGTTGATCATGTCGGCCCCATGGTCAATGGCTTTCCGGGCGACACCCGACCGGTATGTGTCCACCGATAACAGGATTTCCGGAAATTGTTCCCGGATGACTTTAAGAACAGGCAGAAGCCTCTTCTCTTCCTCCTGCCCGGATACTTCCTTTGATCCTTGTCGCGTCGAAACAGCTCCCAGATCGATGATGTCGGCACCGGCCTGAATCATCTGATCGGTGTGCCGCAGAACATCCTGCAACAAAGGGAAGTACCCGCCATCGTAAAAGGAATCTGGAGTCAGGTTCATGATCCCCATGATCAGGGGATGATCAATTATTAGATCTCTCCCCTGGCAATTTATCCTGTGCGCTGTTGAAAAAGCTGTATTTTTACAATCCATTCGGTTTTCCATAGGTCATGGTTCATTTGTGCTAATTTACAACAATGAGCGATATTACATCCAAACAATTTGATCAGGTGGTCACAGCCTGCCGCAAGGTTTTCACGGACAAAATGAAAGACTATGGAGTTGCGTGGCGAATTCTGCGGACTCCCTCGCTCACCGATCAGATCTATATCAAGGCGGAACGGATCAGAAGCATCGACCGGAAGGGTTTGCGTAAAATTAAAGAAGGCGCCGAACCTGAATTCACAGGGATCATCAACTACTCCGTCATGGCGTTGATCCAGCTTGAATTGGGTGAGGATAATCCCTCCCTGCTCGAAGTGAACGATGCGGTGGCGCTGTATGATAAGTATACAAAAAAGGCAAAAGACCTGATGATGGATAAGAACCACGATTATGGTGAGGCATGGCGCAATATGAGGATTAGTTCGCTCACCGACATCATCCTGATGAAACTGCTCCGCATCAAGCAGATTGAGGATCATGAGGGAAAGACTCTTGTTTCGGAAGGCGTGGATGCAAATTATTACGACATCATCAACTATGCGGCATTTGCGCTGATCAAATTACGTGGGGATAACATATAGACCGTTTACAAATGAAATGGATGAAACTGATAAGGCTGATCAGCCGGTACATCGTCGGGGCTGTTTTTGTACTCAGTGGATTTACGAAAGGAGTGGATCCGCTGGGGACCATCTTCCAGTTTGAAGATTACATGATCGCCTATGGTATGCCATGGGCATTGCCCCTGGCTTTACCGGCCACTGTGATCCTCTGCACCCTTGAGTTCACCATTGGCGTAGCCCTTCTGCTCAACGTTAAGATGAAAATCACCCGCTGGGCTTTGCTGGTGATCATGGTGTTCTTTACGATCCTGACCTTTTTGGACGCAGTGTATAACCTGGTTACAGATTGCGGGTGTTTCGGAGAAGCCATTATTCTTACCAACTGGCAGACCTTTTATAAGAACGTGGTGCTGATGGTCTTTGTCCTGATCATCTTTTTTACCCATAAATATTCATTTTCAATATTTTCCAGGAAAGCTCAAAACATAATGGCGATTATCACGATGCTGGTATTCAGTGCCTTCACGGTCTATTCATACAACCGTTTACCAATCGTAGACTTTCTGGATTGGGATATTGGCCAGGACCTGACGCCGGAGAATCCCGGAAAACCGTTGACCTACCTGATCTATAAGAATAAGCTGACAGGAGAAACTACAAAGATGCTCTCCGGGGATCTTCCCTGGCAGGACTCTGTTTGGATGAGCCAATGGGAATTCTCCGACATGGAAATCGACAATACGCAGGTTAAGAAATCCCACGGCCTTAAGATCGAGGACTCTACGGGGATGGACCTGACAAGCTTCTATATCGGCAATCCCGGATACCAGTTCATCCTGGTAGCCTATGATCTTGAAAAGGCCAATGAGAAAGGAATGGAAAAGATGGTGCGTTTCTGCGACGAAGCCATACACTACAATATCTCTTTCATCCTGCTTACAGCCAGCCTGCCCGAAGAAGCGGAAAATTTCAGGGAACAAAATAAAGCATCCTTTGAGATCTTTTATGCGGACGACATCATCCTGAAGATGATGGTACGATCCAATCCGGGTCTGATGCTGCTTCACAACGGAGTAATCATCGACAAATGGCATTTTCATGATTTTCCCGAATTTGATGTAATATCAAAGCAGTTAAATACTGACTGATCTGTATGTTCCGGTTTATTGTCAGACGATTATGGTACGGATTTCTTGTTCTGCTGGGAGTGATTACGGTAGTGTTCTTGCTTTTCAACGTCCTGCCCGGGGATCCGGCACGAATGGTATTGGGTCAGCGGTCAGATATTTCGACCGAGGAAGCCATCAGGAAGGACCTGGGACTTGACAAATCCGGAATAATACAGTATTTCAGCTTCCTTAACGACCTTGCGCCCGTTTCATTCCATCATACAACAGATCCATCCCATCACTGGTACCTGGACAGCACGCGCTATTCACCTTTCGTTAACATTGCCAATCTTGCCAATGACTGGACCGTGGTACTGAAAAAGCCGTATCTGAGGCGATCGTATCAGAGTAAAAGAGAGGTCACTGATATTCTTGCGGAGGCTTTTCCGAAAACCCTGCTTCTTGCCGCTGTGTCCATCAGCTTTACCATGGTGGTGGGGATTGCCATCGGGCTACTGTGCGCAATAAATAAAAACAAGTTGATTGACAGGATCTTCCTGATCTTATCCGTCCTTGGAATGTCGCTTCCCTCTTTTTTTGCCGCTATCCTGATCGGATGGATTTTTGCTTTTGTCCTGGCGGATTATACAGGCCTGAACATGTTTGGGAGCATGTATTCGGTTGATGATTTCGGGCAGGGTGAATATCTTGACCTGAAGAACTTGATTTTGCCTGCTTTTACGCTGGGGATCAGGCCTTTGGCAGTAATCGTAGAATTGACGAGAAGCTCGGTGCTGGAAGTGCTTTCCCAGGATTATATCCGGACTGCCCGGGCCAAGGGTTTACCGGGAAGCAGGATCCTCTGGCACCATGCACTGCGGAATGCGATGAATCCTGTTGCCAGCGCTGTCACCGGTTGGTTTGCCTCGCTCTTGGCTGGAGCTGTCTTCGTTGAATATGTATTTGACTGGAAAGGGATCGGTGTGGTGATCGTGGATTCGCTGGAGAAGTATGATTTCCCTGTGATGATGGGCGCCGTCCTGCTGATTTCAGTCATGTTGGTATTTATTAATATTTTTGCAGATATTATATATGGGTATCTGGATCCCAGGATCAGGTACGAATAATCATCATTCAATATTACACCGCCATGAGAGAAAAAATCGTTGCAGGTAACTGGAAAATGAACAAGACATTCCTTGAAGCTGAGGAAGTGCTGTCAGAGATCACCGATCTTTTGTCGGAGCGTGAAGACCAGGATGCAAAGGTGATCGTATGTCCGCCCTTTGTATTTCTGGAACTGGCCATCGACCTGTCGTATGAGGGTCAGTTCGATGTAGGGGCCCAGAACGTCAGTGAGTACGAAAAAGGGGCCTACACCGGGGAGGTATCCGCTGAAATGCTCAGATCCATGGACATTTCCTATTGCATTGCAGGGCATTCGGAGCGCCGTAAATACTTCCATGAAACCGATGAAATGATCAAGAACAAGGTGGATGGATTGCTCCGGAACAACATATCTCCGATCTTCTGCTGCGGGGAGGCGTTGTCGGAAAGGGAAGCATCAAAACACTTCAGCGTTGTGAAAACCCAGTTAAAAAAATCTCTGTTCCATCTTCCTGCAGATGAATTCCAAAAAGTGATCATTGCCTACGAGCCTGTCTGGGCGATTGGCACCGGAGTAAATGCCACCCCGGAGCAGGCCCAGGAGATGCATGCCTATATCCGTGAGCTGATCGAACAAAAATATAGCAAGGAAATTGCCGGAAACACCACCATCCTGTACGGTGGAAGCTGTAATGCAGCCAATGCACATGCCCTGTTTTCCAATCCTGACGTGGACGGAGGCCTGATCGGGGGAGCCTCGCTGAAGGCAAAAGATTTTGCTGCCATCGCTTCGGCATTACATTAAACTTTCCTCATTGGCGTATTCATTGATAAACCTCTTTTCATTTCTATGGATTACATCGAAGTGACCTGCCATTTTCCCGCCTCGCAGGAAACCACTGACCGGATGATTTCTGTTCTGGCATCCGTAGGTTTTGAAGGATTCGTCGAAGAGGCAGGTCATCTGCAAGCCTATATCCCCACCTCCGTATTTGAGCCCGGAATGCTTGATTTACTGAATTTTACCGTTGATCCGCCTGAGGATCTGGAAATTACCATTAAGCGTATTGCCGAACAAAACTGGAATCAGCTCTGGGAATCCTCCTATGCATCGGTCCTGATCGGGGACCGTTGCCTGGTCAGGGCCCCTTTTCATACGACGTTGGAGGGTATCGCGTACGACATTGTCATTGAACCGCGTATGTCATTTGGGACGGCCCATCACTCAACCACCCAGCTCATGGTTGAGGCCCTGCTGAAAATGGATGTAAAAGGAAAGACGGTTCTGGACATGGGCTGCGGGACCGGTCTGCTCGCCATACTCGCAGCTAAAATGGGCGCCAGGCCGGTGACTGCGATCGATAATGACGAATGGGCTTTTTCGAACACAAAGGAAAACATCATCAAAAATAATGTTGCCTCCTGCAACGTTTACCTTTCAGATGCCTCTGCCATCGGAAATGACCGGTATGATGTGATCCTTGCCAACATCAACAGGAATACGCTGGTGAATGATATGTCGCTGTATGTCAACGGATTGCGTAAAGATGGCATTCTTTTGGTCAGCGGATTTTACAGCAGCGACATCGATAGTATAAACCGTTCAGCACAGAAGAATGGATTGGAAATGAGTGAAATTCAGTTCAAGGGGGAATGGGCATCGGTCAGGTACTTTAAAAAGGAATAGGTTTAATTGTCAGCATCCATGCCTTGGTCTAAATACAAGCATACACTTCTCATCACAGCCCTTATCCTGGTCGTAGCACGAGGTATGGCTCAACCGGTAAAGGTTTTCACACCCGATTCCGCACTTTTTTTAACCGAACTGAATCAGTACCTGGAGACTACCCCCGGTCCGTATCAGCGGGACATGAAAAACCTGACCGACAAACTGGCTTTTGAATGGCAGTACGGTCAGTTCAAAGAACCCTACCGCAGCAGGATGTACCTGACGGCCAACCGGATGCTTCAGGAAAAAATAAAGCCCTATCCTGATTTCTATACCTTCCTTAAAGTGATCCTGTATTTTTATGACACGCGGCAACCCCTGGCAGATTATGACTCCCTGCATGCCAGTTTCATTTCGTTGCTGGACCTTAGCAGCAAGAAACCTTTCAGTGAGTACCTGCAGAGCCTGGATCGGTTCTTCGAGGATCGGACGCTTAATGACTACCGGGGTGTAAAATGGAAATGCAGCAAAGCGGATTTTGTTTTTATCTACGACACGGTTCCCCGTTTTTCCCTGAAGAATGTCATACTGACTTGCTTTGTAAGCCGGGATAGTATCCGGATTGAGAATACGCAGGGAATATTTTATCCGGTTCAAAACCAGTGGAAGGGTTCTGGAGGTAAAGTGACCTGGGAGCGGGCTGGCTACAGTGCCGATTCGGTATTCGCTGAGCTGGAGGATTATGTCGTTGAACTGAAGAATTCAGGATACACAGCCGATGACGTTACTTTTTATCACAAAACCTATTTCAAACACCCGCTTCAGGGGAAGCTGGAAGATAAAGTGACCTCCTTTACATCAAGGGATCTGGCAAATTACCCTGTATTTGAATCGTACATCAAACGGATACAGATCGTCAATCTTTTCCGAGATATTCACTTTGACGGGGCTTTCCGGATGGAAGGGGCCGATGTACTGGGATCTGGTGCTGAAGACAGGGATGCCGCGGTGACAGTGTATCATAAAAACAAGGAATTCATTGTGCTCAAGTCGCCGCGATTCATCATCCACCGCGACCGGATCAATGCACAACGCGCTGCAGTGTCGGTGTATTTTGAATCCGATTCGATCTATCACCCGGGACTCCAGTTCAAATATATCGACTCCTCCAGGGAGCTTTCGCTCTACAGGGGCAATGAAGGCCTCTCACAAAGCCCCTTCTATGACTCATACCATGAAGTCGACATGTTCTTTGAAGCGTTCAACTGGAAAGTTGGGGATCCATTCATCCAAATGGAAAAAATGAAAGGATTGAATCCGAAAAGTCAAGCAAACTTCGAATCCAATCAGTTCTACACGGAGGACAGGTTCGACCACATCATGGGAATAGACCAGCGCCATCCCTTGATCATGATCAGGAATTTCGTCAGAAACAATCCCGACCGATCTTTCTATATCCCGGACCTGGCTGCCCATCTTCAACAATCCGACGATCAGGTGAGGGCACTGATCATTCAGCTGACCAACCAGGGATTCCTGAATTATGATGTCGTCTCAGACCGGGCGACGGCAAAGGACAAGCTGTATGATTATATCGACGCAAAAAACGGCAAAACAGATTATGATGCCATCTCCTTCGTTTCGGAAGTAGAAGGTCAGAGCAATGCTACTCTCAATGTCGAGACCTTTGATCTGTTGATAAAGGGTGTCCCCGTAGTAAGCCTGAGTGATTCACAGCAAGTCTATCTCTATCCAAACAACAACGAAATCCTGCTGCAGCAAAACCGGAACTTTGCCTTCTCGGGCAGGGTACACGCGGGATTGCTGGATTTTTATCCAAAGGAAAGTACATTCGACTATGACTCGTTCAAACTGAATATGCCAGTGATCGATTCGCTGAGTTTCATGGTACCATCACGCAGGAAAGACAAGAAAAGCAATCCTCCGCTGGAGAGGGTTAAATCGGTGATCAGGAATGTCAACGGTACCCTCTGGATCGATCATCCGACGAACAAATCAGGTCTGAAGGATTTTCCCTATTACCCGTACTTTACCAGTGAGGATGATTCCTATGTATACTACAATGATCCTGATATACAACATGGGGGTTACAGTGACAGTCTATTCTACTACCAGGTCTACCCGTTCACGTTCGACAGCCTGAACCAGTTCACCACCGAGGGGATCCAGTTCAAGGGCAAACTGGTTTCCGGGGATATCTTACCCGATATTGAACATCCCCTGTCCGTTCAGGAGGACTACTCACTGGGTTTCGTCAATAGGTCACTGGATGATGGATATTCCATTTATCAGGGCAAGGGACAGTTCATGAATGACATTAAACTCAGCAACAACGGATTAAAGGGAAGCGGCGCCATCAAATACCTGGCTTCAACGGCCATTTCAGGCGATTTCACTTTCCTGCCCGACCAAGTGACCGGGCCGGTCAATTCATTCTTAATAAAAGAAAGCACCTCAGGGGTGGAATATCCTGAGGTGGCGGCCGATAGTGGCTATTACCGCTGGCTTACCACCAGGGATTCTCTGTTGGTATCGTCGGTGAAAGATAAGCCGTTCAGCGTGTATCATGACCAGGCACTGATGAGAGGAACACTGAAACTGACGCCTGAACATTTATACGGGGACGGCACGGTCGCTGTAAAAGATGGCGAAATTGAGTCGAACGATATAGTCTTCAACCAGCATGTTTTCACTTCCGATACCACCAATTTCCGTTTGCTGACCATGGATAAATCCCAGCTGGCCCTTTCTACCTATGTTTACAAAGCGAACGTAGACATGAAAGAACGTGTTGGTGAGTTCAGTTCAACGGGAGGCACATCCCTGGTAGAGTTACCCGCCAACCAGTATGTTTGCTTCATGGACAAGTTTGAATGGCTGATGGATGAGGAAAAGATCTCGCTTTACAACACACTTTCGGTGGATACCCTGGAAATTGGAAAACTTACCTATAAAGAGCTGATGGATGCTGACCTGAAAGGTTCTGAATTCATTTCAACGCATCCCAAACAGGATTCACTTGAGTTCTTCTCCCTAAAAGCATTGTACGATCTTAAAGAGAACATCCTGTACGCAGAAGATGTAAAATACATCAAAGTGGCTGACGCGGCGGTATTCCCTGTCGATGGCAAGGTGACCATCCGCAGGAATGCCCAGATGGAGCCTCTCGTCGGAGCTGTGATCATTGCGGATACGACCAGGAAATCCCATGTGATCTATGATGCGACGGTTACTATCCACTCCCGCAAAACGTACAAGGCATCAGGAAAATATGATTATACGGATGAACTGGGCAATGTAAACCAGATCCTCTTTAATAATATATCCACTGACAGCAGCAACCGCACCTTCGCTGTGGCCCAGATACCTGATTCGGTCAGATTCCGTTTAAGCCCATATTTTGATTTCAAGGGGAAAGCCCTTCTGGTCACCTCCAGGGAATTCCTGACGTTTGACGGTGGCTACCGGATCCGGCAGGACTGTGATCCATTCCCCCCTTCCTGGGTGAAATTCACCGCCGAGGTGGATCCCGGTAACATCGCTCTCCCTGTGGAAGATACCCTGGTGGATGTCACGAATAGAACGATCTCAGATGCTCTCGTACTGTCGGCGGGATATGAAATCTATCCTGTTTTTTTCGGAAGGAAGGACCGGATGGATGAGACCGAAATTCTGACAGCCAGTGGATTCATTGCTTACGATAAGCCCTCGGAGGAATACCGGATCGCTTCCGGTGACAGCCTCGCACGCGCCGAAGGTTTGGATAACTACCTCAGCCTCAGCAATAAAAGCTGTGTTCTGTATGGGGAAGGAGAGATCCATACAGGATTGAACTACGACGAGGTCAACATGACTACCTATGGTAACGGGACCTACTTCATCGTTCCTGACTCGGCTATCTTCAATATGTTCCTGAGCCTGGACTTTTATTTTGCGGAGGAGGTCCTTGGGATCATGACCGAAAAACTCCTGGGTTCAAACATGCCAGGGATCGATATCACCAGCACATCATACAGAAAAGCGCTCACACACATGGCCGGAAAGGAAGCCGCCGAGGCATTGCTGACGGAATTGTCGTTGTATGGATCCCTGCGCAAACTGCCGCCGGCATTTCAGCATACCCTGGTACTCTCCGACGTGAACATGGTTTGGAACCAACGAACCAAATCCTACATCTCCAGGGGGCAAATAGGAGTAAGCTCCATCCTGGACCGTTCGGTCAACAAGTATGCCGGCGGTGTCATCGAGCTGGCCAAGCGGCGCAATGGGGATGAACTGAATATTTACCTTGAAACGGCTGAAAAGGAATGGTTCTATTTCAACTACTCCAACCATATCATGCAGTCCATTTCTTCAGATGACCGGTATAATACTACGTTAAGCGAACTGAAAGAGACCCGGAGAGTGCTGAACCTTGAAAACTCAAAAAACATCTATCAGTATATCATATCGACCCGTCAGAAAATGATCGAATTCATCAGCCGGATACAGGCAACAGAAAGACGATAATATGATCATCCTGATCCTGATCCTCGCATACCTGCTGGGTTCCATTCCGACATCTGTCTGGGTGGGTAAGACCTTCTTCGGTATCGACATACGCACCCAGGGAAGCGGTAATGCCGGTGCTACCAATGTGATCCGTGTTCTCGGACTAAAAGCCGGCATCCCGGTGCTGTTGTTTGACATCTCCAAGGGATGGGCCGCCATCCAGCTGATGCATATTTTTCATGTTCCCCTGGAAGCAGCGGACCAGATTGCACTCCTCAAGATCGGGCTGGGAGCCTCCGTGGTGATAGGCCATGTCTTCCCAATATTTGCCGGATTTAAAGGCGGAAAAGGAGTGGCTACTCTTCTGGGGGTGGGTATTGCCATCTTTCCTGTGGCAACCCTTTGGACACTCGGGATATTCGTTATCGTTTTCTTCGCTTTCCGGTATGTCTCACTTGCCTCCATATCTGCAGCCATCGCTTTTCCTTTTATCCACATCGTCCTGCTCGGGCACAGGGAGATCTTGCCCCTGATGATCCTGGCCATCGCTATCGCGATCTTCATTCCGCTGACTCACCGTAAGAACATCCACCGGCTGCTACGCGGCACCGAATCCAGGTTCTGGTTCAGAAAGTCCAGATAAGCTATCCAGGATGGATTTGGAATTTATCCTATCTTTGCCTCCCATTTCTTAAAACAAAACAATGATCACAAAAGAACAGATCATAAATGCGCTCAGGCATGTCGAGGACCCGGATCTCAAGAAAGACCTGATCACCCTGAAGATGATCGAAAATATTGACATACAGAAAGATAAAATATCTTTTACCCTTGTACTCACCACTCCGGCCTGCCCGTTGAAAGGCAAAATGAAACAGGATTGCATCGACGCCATCCATCGCCATGTAGATTCCAAAATCCCGGTTGAAGTGGAAGTGACATCCCGTGTGACAAGCCGGAGGAAAGAGGCGGAAGAGGTTCTCAGGGGGGTAAAGAACATCATTGCCATCGCATCGGGAAAGGGTGGCGTCGGGAAATCCACGATAGCAGCTAACCTGGTAGTGGCATTAGGCCAGACAGGAGCGCGGGTGGGATTGCTGGATGCCGACATCTACGGTCCCTCGGTGCCTATGATGTTCGGCTTGCCGGTAGCGCGGCCCGACGTCGTCCAGATCGACGGCAAACCAAAAGTGATTCCCATCTCCAGACATGGTATCCAGGTACTTTCCATCGGATTTTTCATCGATGCTTCCCAGGCGTTGATCTGGAGGGGGCCAATGGCGTCCAATGCATTGATGCAACTTTTCAAGGATGTTGAATGGGGCGAACTCGACTACCTGATCATCGACACTCCTCCCGGTACAGGAGATATCCACCTGACACTGGCCCAGCAAGTCCCGATGACCGGTGTAGCCATTGTGACCACTCCACAGGAGGTGGCACTGGCCGATGCAAGAAAAGCGATCACCATGTTCAGGCAGGAACAGATCCGCGTTCCCGTACTGGGTCTGATCGAGAACATGTCATGGTTCACCCCGGCCGAGCTCCCTGAAAACCGTTATTATATTTTTGGAAAAGAAGGCGGAAAGAGGCTGGCGGAAGAGTACCACATCCCCCTGCTGGGACAGGTTCCCGTCGTTCAGAGCATCTGTGAATCAGGAGACGAGGGATTGCCCGTCACCCTGACAGAAAACGCCCCGGGATCTTTGGCTTTCAGGCAAATGGCAGAAAATGTCGCACAGCAGATAGCCATCCGCAATGCGTTATACCCCTCCCCCGTGAGGCTGTGTCAAAATACAATTTAACCACGGAGTGCATGGAGGATTCACGGAGATCACGGAGTTTAAATGACTCGTTATCAGTCCTCTGTGTTCTCCGTGGTTTAATATAAAACATTCATTTTGACACAACCCCGTGCAGGGGTAGGGTACACTAATAATAAAACATATAAAGATTTTCAAATAGATATTATAACTATCTTTGCCCGCTCAAAATAATTGATATCATGGAGCAAAATCTGCGCAGCGAATTAGAAAAAAAAGTCAGGAATGTCATCGATCAGATCCGTCCCTACCTGCAATCCGATGGAGGAGATATTGAGTTTATCAACCTGACGGAAGATAACGTGGTGAACGTTGAACTTCATGGAGCCTGTGGTTCCTGCCCCTACAGCCGTCTTACGCTCAAGAACGGTGTGGAGGAAGCCATGCGGAGAGCGGTCCCCGAGATCAAATCCGTCGAAGCCATCTAACTGCTATCTCTCCTCTCAGGAGAGATACCTCGCCACAATAGGCATTCGCCTCCCCATACCGAACGCTTTGGGCGATATCCGCAGGATGGGAGGTGTCTGATGACGTTTGTACTCATTCGTATTCACCATGCGAAGCACCTTCCTGACGATCGTTTCATCAAATCCCATGTTGATGATTTCCTGCGGTCCCTGCCGAAGCTCAATATACTGAAAAAGGATGCGGTCGAGCAGATCATAATCCGGCAACAAATCAGAATCCAATTGGCCGGACCTGAGTTCAGCCGATGGTGGCTTCTGGATCGTATTGACCGGAATGATCTCTTTCAACCGGTTGATGTAGCTGGCCAGCTCATAGACCTGCGTTTTATACACGTCCCCCAGCACTGCAAGGCCACCGCACATATCACCATACAGGGTTCCGTAACCGACCGCAGCCTCGCTTTTATTGGAAGTGTTCAGCAAAATATACCCGAATTTGTTAGCCAGAGCCATAAGGACAACCGCACGGATACGCGCCTGGATGTTCTCTTCCGTAACATCCGGTGGACGGTCTTCAAACGCGGTCAGGAGCGTGGATTCACAACTCCGGAAAATTTCCTCGATGCTGATGGTCTGACAGGGCACTCCAAGATTTTCAGCCAGTTCAACGGCATCCCGGACGGAATGGCCGGTAGAATACCGGGAAGGTAACAAAATAGCATGCACATGCTCGTTACCCAGTGCTTCGGCGGCCAGAACCAGGGTTACTGCGGAATCGATCCCTCCGGACAGACCAAGGATGGCGTCGCGGAAGCCAAGCTTGCGAAAATAGGTCCGGATACCCAGCACCAGTGCATCATAGATCAAAGCAATACGGGATGTGTCAAGATTCTGGGGACCCATGATCCCCCTGTCGGAAAGCTGGACGTCCTTCTTATCCTTATCGTAACGATAGAACCTGAGATCCTCCTGGAAATAGTTGAGCTCGTCGACCACCTTTCCTCTCCGGTCCACCACCATCGATCCACCGTCAAAGATCAGCTCCGTCTGGGCACCAATGTGGTTGACATAAAACACAGGAAGGCCATAGGTGGAGGCATTGCGGGACAGGACATCCCTTCGGATGTTCATCTGATCATAATGAAATGGTGAGGCGGCGATGTTGATCAGTAGGTCCGGATGCTGCCGGATTAGCATTTCCATCGGTGAAGCGGTATACAGGGGGGTATCCGTCATGTTCCAGAGATCTTCACAGATCGTTATGGCTATTTTAATTCCTTTATAATCAATGACTTTAAAATCTTTATTGGGCTCAAAATAACGATATTCGTCAAAAACATCGTAATTGGGCAGGAGTGATTTATGAGTCATGGCCATTACCTTGCCCCCGGCCAGAAACCAGGCTGTGTTGAAAAGCTTCTTTCCCTTTGGATTGGGATTGAGTGACGGCGAACCGACGATGGCAGCTATCCCCGTGCAATCCTGGGCGATGGAATGGATCCCCAGCTCGCATTCATGAATGAAATCGTCAAATTCGAGAAAATCCCTGGGAGGATAACCCGAAACGGCAAGCTCAGCAAACAGGATCAGGTCGGCGGACTCATCTCTGGCCTGGTGGATGGCTTCCCTGATCTTGCGGATGTTTGATTCAAAGTTGCCAATATGATAGTCAAGCTGAGCGATCGAAATTTTCACCTGGCAGGGATTAGACGTCACGGTCAGAAGATGATCCCGATATTTAAGGATAGCCCATTGTAGTGCGCTTTTTCATTCAGCGACTTGTCGATGGCATTGGTGCCCTTCAGAACATTGGTGATCCCATTTTTAAAAGAGAGCGAGGCCACGATGCAGGTGGATTCGTCGATATAGAATTCAGTTCCGGCTCCGATGAGGACAGAGGTCCTGAAAAGATTAACGTCGTCGGTGATGTCCCGTTTGTTCTCCTCCGCGATGTTATTGTTTGAGAACCTGAACGAATCATCGGCGGTTGCACCGATCCTGAATCCCGGTGCCAGTCCTAGCTGTCCGAAGAAGGCCCATTTATCGAACTGATTGGTCTTCATTTTAATGGACAATGGGATGTCAATGTACTTGAGTTTATAGTCCCTGGTAAGGGTCACGGTATCCGATTCATAGATATCCGGATACTGCAGCCCGCCGTAATTCCACTCCATATCAAAACCGGTGGCAAAAAAATAATTATCCGTCAGGGTGATATCACAAATGAATCCCCATCCAAATCCGATATCAACACCCTGGGATTCGTAACCTTCCGTGTTTGGTTTGAGCCACCCCAGGCTGGGTGATAATTTGATCCCAAACCGGAACGGTTTTGATTGGGCAGTAACACTGGTCACGGCAACCAGTCCGGAGAAAAAGAGTATGAGCGCGATTTTTTTCATAGGATCAATTTTTTATTTGAACTTACAAAAATACGAAAAGAAGATAGTTGTTTGACAGACGAAAAAAAGAGCACGTGAAATAACATTTCACTGAATGTACCGTTTCTCATACTGGATTCTTTCTGCGAAAATCACTATCTTTGCTTCATTCCTTCAGGCTATGCGGATAAAGAAAACAGCATTCCTCCTGTGTTGTATCCTCCCCGCCCTCTCAACCCTGAGCCAGAACAGGGTGGATTTCGGCTTCAGGGGAGGCATTTCCACTTCACAGGTATACACAGACCTGAGCGACTATACCAGCGATAAGATCACAGGCTATCAGGGTGGTGCATTCCTGCGTATTTTTTTCACCAAACACATCCTTTTTGAACCTGAGGCATACTTCACAAAAAAAGGTGGCGAGCTATTCAGGAATGACAATGGCGACGAAAACCAGATCCATTTTGAGATCAGCAGTATAGATGTACCGCTTCTAGTGGGAATTAAATTTTTTGATCTGGAGTTAACCAGACTGTTGGTCTATACAGGTCCTGTCATGTCGTTTGCCCATGAAAAGACCGTCCAATTCATTGAAAACGGCAAGGAAGACTTTCAGAAAAGTGCCGAGCACCTGCTTGAGAGCACCAACTGGGGTTATCAGGTAGGAGGATCGCTGGATATATTTATTTTCACGTTGGATCTGCGTTATGAATGGGGTCTGAACGATATCTACGAAGGCGATTGCCAGTTCAGGGAGAATGCCTTCCTGATCGGACTGGGGATCCGGATCTTTTAACATAGCATAACAGCATTATTCGTATGTTACAGAGAAAGCATCGAACATGTATCGTTGTCCTGTTGGTCTTGTTTACATTCTCGTGCAGCTCGCACAAAACACCCTGGCAGGAAACGGACATTGGACATATTCCCGCTCCCGGTTTGACGATCAGCCGGTATGAACAGGCGCTGTTTTCCGCCGACACAGACCGCATGAGCTCAGCGATAGCCGGAATGACGGATACGTACGGTGTTTTCCTGGGAGACATCCCGCCTGATTCCTCCGGGATTGTTCAACTGCTCAGTTACGTGCGTGATCCCTTTATTCAGCAGCTGTACAGGAAGACAGTGGAAGTTTTTCCAGCGATGGAGGAACAGGAACGTGAGCTGAATGAAGCCTTCAGGTATTACTCCTGTTATTTTCCTGACCAGGCCATTCCGAAAGTATTCACATACATTTCAGGGATCGACTACCAGCATCCCGTCCTTTTCGAACCTCCTTCCATCCTGATCGCATTGGATATGTACCTGGGGAGTGAATTTGAACCCTACAAGCAACTGGGGCTGTCGTCTTACATGATCCGTAGGTTCACGAAAGAGTACCTGGTAAGGGATTGTGTCCGCGAGGTGGGCGATTATCACATGCAGGATCAGTATCCAGGTGATAACGTGTTGGATAAAATGATCGTGGAGGGCAAGAAGCTTTTTTTCCTGGATGCCTTATTGCCATTTGAGCCGGATTCAGTCAAGATCGGATTTACGGACAAACAAACCGCATGGTGTCAGGGAAATGAGGCAAACCTCTGGAAGTTCTTCATAGAAAACGAACTGCTCTATTCAACGGATATTCAGGTCATCAATAAATTCTTCACCGACGGACCTTTCACACGGGGGTTCCCTGAATCTCCGGCCCGTCTCGGCTCCTGGATGGGGTGGCAGATCGTCAGAGCATACATGGAGTCGTATCCCCGGAAAACAGTACGGGATCTGCTGGCTGAAAAGGATAACCGTAAGATCCTTCAGGAGTCAGGTTATAAGCCCGGAAAAAATTAATCCATATTTTTTACGAAACAGGGTCACATTTGGGGGAGTTACCGGATTAACAGGTAAAACAGGTTAATCCGATCCAACCATGCTTGTCAAAACTTTTGGGAGTGCCCTTCATGGCATCCATGCCATCACCATTACCATTGAGGTCAATATTGATCAGGGCGTCAACTTTTTTATGGTGGGATTGCCCGACAGTGCCGTCAAGGAGAGCCATCAGCGGATCGAGGCAGCCCTGAAAAACATCGGGCATAAGATACCGGGGAAGAAGATCGTGATCAACATGGCACCCGCGGATATCCGAAAAGAGGGTTCCTCCTATGACCTGACCATCGCGATCGGTATCCTGGCCGCCTCCGAGCAGATCAATCCTTCCAGGGTGGGGGATTTTATCATCATGGGCGAGCTTTCGCTGGATGGCAGCCTGCAGCCCATCAAGGGGGCACTGCCCATCGCCATTGAGGTTAGAAAGAAAGGATTCAAAGGCCTGATCATTCCCAGAATCAACGCCAGGGAGGCAGCCATTGTAAGCGATATTGATGTGTATGGCGTTGAGAACATCAGGGAGGTTATTGAGTTTTTCAATCAGCAGACCGAGCTGATACCCGTCAAGGTCAACACCAGGGCAGAATTTTATCAGAACCTCAATGATTATGAATTCGACTTCTCGGACGTCAAAGGGCAGGAAAACATCAAGCGTGCGCTGGAGATCGCGGCTGCCGGCGGACACAACATCATTCTGATCGGTCCGCCCGGATCCGGCAAAACGATGCTGGCCAAAAGGCTGCCATCCATCCTACCGCCGCTGAGCCTCAATGAAGCTCTGGAGACCACCAAGATCCATTCGGTAGCCGGAAAGCTCAGTAATCATTCATCGCTGATCACCACCCGTCCTTACCGTGCGCCCCATCACTCCATTAGCGACGCAGGTTTGGTTGGTGGGGGGTCCTATCCACAGCCGGGGGAGATTTCACTGGCTCATAACGGTGTTTTGTTTCTGGACGAGCTGCCGGAATTCAAACGATCGGCCCTGGAGGTAATGCGCCAGCCCATGGAAGAAAGGATCGTCACCATCTCCCGCGCCCGGTTTTCCGTCGAATACCCGGCAAGTTTCCAGCTTGTAGCGGCCATGAATCCCTGTTCATGCGTTGACCATCTGTGGCACTTCTATAGGATGGTGGCATAAGGTATTTCAGGTTGATTGTTATATCTTCTGTCTGGACGATTATTGAATCGGTTACCGATTCAATAATCGTCCTCTTTTCGTCTCGACTTAGTCGAGACCATTGACTGTATATGTTCTCTGCTTCTTTGAACATATACTTTCCGCTTTCTCCGTTTTGTTTGAGAGCTAATATTTCACCTTCAATCAAAGGTATCTGAGATTGAATTTGGTTTAGCTGTTCAAACAATGGGTTGAATTGGTGACCAAAACCTTCGGTTGGAATTTCCTTCTTTTGGTGTAGGTCAAGCAGATTATCGAGCTTGGCTTGAATCTTTTCAGTTTCTTTTCGTAAAGTCCTTAATATATCTTCTTTATTCTTGATCAGAGTTTCATTAGCTTCAATGTACAATTGAATATTTTCATCAGTGATAATGTAATCAGTTAATTGCTGGTGAAATATTTCTTCCAAATCATCTTGGGGTATTTTGTTTTTGCAATTCTGACAGACATATTTGAGATTGTTAGATGGTAAGTACATTTTGGAACCACAGCCACAGATAACAAAGCCAGTGAAAAGATGAGTTTTCTTATTTAGTGGTTGTTTCCGGCTCTTAGATTGATCAAGTAAGATAGCGTTGACTGTTTCCCATTTTTCCTCAGAGATTATTGGTGGAACTTCATTGAACACCCATTCTTCTTTAGCTTTCATCTTCCAGTGTTTCTTGTCACCGGTACTTTCAGTATAGTTAACTCGTCTTAAGCCCTTAGCGATTGGGTCTTCCAGTAATCTTTTAACGGTAGTATCTGAGAATCTCTCATTGTTTCTTGTTCGATAACCACTTTCATTTAAAATATTAGCGACTGTCTTTTTCCTTTTATGAGTAAGGAATAGGTCATACATTAAATTACGGATTGATGCTTCTTGATCATTTATGATCAGCTTTTTATCTTTCCAGTTATATCCATAAGGAGCTTGACCACCTAAAGATTTACCTAACTTAGCTCTGATTGGAACCGAAGCGGAAACTCTTTCAGCTATTTCTTCTCTTTCCCATTGTGCCATTGCTGAAATCAAAGTGTAGAAGAATCTTCCGGCAGGGGTTGAGGTATCAATACTTTCTTGCAAAGAAATCAGGTCAGCATTGTAGTCTCTGAAAATGTCGGCTATCTGCAGAAGTTCTCTGGTATTCCTGGCTAATCGAGCAATTTTAGAGAAGATCAGGCCGGTGATTTTGCCTGATTTAATATCTTTAATCATTCTTTCAGCTTCGGGATGATGGAGAACTGTTTTACCACTGACTGCTTCCAGATGATATATTTCGACAACTTCCCAATTCTTTACTTCGGCATACATCCTAGCTCTAGCTTCATGATGTTCAGGACTTTCACCTTTAGCCTGATCTTCAGTTGAGACTCTAATCCAAATTCCAACTTGCTTTTTCATAGCTTTATATTTATCGCTATAAAAATACAAAAAGCAACGAAACAATGTTGCGTTGATAAATATTAAAAAGTTACTTTAAAAGTAGATAAAGTCAAAAATTTCTCTGTATAGAACATTTACCTGATCTCTATATCATTAGAATAACTTCTATCTTTAGCTTGATTTTTACTTTTATTTTATTTTGGGAATCTTAATAAAAAGAGTATTTTTGTATACTATAATTATCATTTATTTTTAGATAATGTCCTATACAGCAAATAGAGAGAAGGAATTCTTGAAAATAATTAAGGGTTTCAAGAAGGATGACATTTTTTCAACTGATAACTCATTGGTCATAAAAGGAGATTCTTTAGAAGTTTTGAAATCTATTCCAGATAATTCAATCTCACTTATTTTAACTGATCCTCCGTACCACAGCACAAAAAAGGATAATATCACGAATGATAAAGCATTTAAAACTGATCAAGAGTTTATCGAATGGATTGCGAATTATACCCATGAATGGAAAAGGATTTTAAGACAGAATGGTTCACTTTTTCTTTTTTGTTCATCAGCAATGTCCGCTAAATTAGAAACACTGCTTTCAGTAAATTTTAATGTGCTATCGCATATTGTTTGGACAAAACCAAATGATCCAGGATTTGATGGATGGAAAGGGAAAATGAAAAAAGAAGCATTAAGACAATGGTATCCGCATTCAGAAAGAATTCTTTTTGCTGAACCAGCTATCAATAGCAATCTTAAAAGATCATGCTTTGGACATTTTTTAAAAGAAAAAAGAATTCTTTGCGGTATGTCAAGTAACCAAGTGGCTGAAATCATTGGGGCTTATGGTAAGGTAAATCATGGAGGATCAGTTTCAAATTGGGAAGCTGGGAGAAATATTCCAAGCAAAGAACAATATTCGAAAATATGTCAAGCGTTTATTAATTCGGGAAAAATAGATAATATGCCGGATTATGAAGATGTTATTAGGAAATTTGAAGTATCGTCTGAGATCGAATTTACTGATGTTTGGAATTTTAATTCTGTAAAACCCTATAAAGGGAAACACCCAGCTGAAAAGCCTATTGATTTATTGGAACATTGTATAAGTGCAACCACTTTTGAAAGGGATATAGTTCTAGATTGTTTTGCTGGCTCTGGAAGTACTGCGATTGCGTCATTGAAGTTAGGAAGACATTCAATTTCGATTGAACTTGAAGACGAATGGGTGGAAAAAATTAAAACTAGAATTTTAAATATGAGTCAAACCCCAGAAAGTCATAATTATCCTAGTATTCAAAAGAACATAATGAAAATTGTGCAAAAATCTACTTTGTTGTATCAAAAATCATTATTTGACTAATACAGTGTCAATCAGTTAATTATAATCTATTTCTTGCTAATACCTCTTTCATCCATAAAAGAGTATCGTTGATTCCAGAATCCTTGCAAACTACATTACAAAAATGATGTCCCCAACCTAAATTGTACGGCTGATGATTAAATACTCCTGTTCGTAACTCGACAATATGGAATAGGCTGACTTGAGTGACAGTCAGATCAGGAACATCTCTTCCATCAGCTTGTTCTAAACGATTATAAAAGCCACTTGCTAATATTTTTTCTAGACAAAGAGGACAAGTAGTATGTCCTTCATCATTAATGACTCTTATTTTCTTAAGCTCTTCCTTGTTTAAAAGTCCTAATTGATTGCAAACTAATTCGATATTTGATTTCCTTATTTCAATATTTCTTTTAGTCATGCCTTCCTTTAAGGAGATATCAATAGAATCTGGACAACTCCAATATAAATATTCAAGTTGCAATTGACATTTTTTAATAATATCTGAACTTGCATATTCATAGACTCGAATTCCTGCACCTTTGATTTCAGAAGTAATGAATCCAAGGTTTATTTTCTCATCATCCTTTGACGTAGTAGAAGGAACTCTGGCAACGTATTCTCCACCAAGCGGAGCAATTCTACTTGATGCAACGTTCAAATTGTACCTTGTAGGATTGTATGCATTCCATTGATACCTTGTTTCATAGAATAATAATGAATTTAATCCAAGGACTAAATCCTTCTCTTCCATATAGCTTCTAATCTGGGAGTTTTCGAAGTATTCTTCAGGTTTAATTAAAACAATATAATCATTCTCAAAAATTCCCTGATTATCTGGAGCGTAAGCACAGTTATTAAATGAATTAATTGGAATTAAAACGGTACTATTTCTCTTTACCCTATTTTGATATATTACATCATCATCCGCACCACGTGTTTGACCAGTTTTATAGATTTTCCTATCAAGTAATTTGGGTAGTGGAGGTAGTCTATTCGCCATTAAACAACTGATTTAAACTAACATTTAGGGCGATAGCAAGCCGTTCAATGTTAATCAGGGTTATATTTTTCTCTGCTCTTTCTATCATCCCAATGTAAGTTCGGTGTAATCCTGCTTTTTCAGCTAACTCTTCCTGAGAAATACCTTTTTCTTTTCTTATCTCTCTAATCCTATTTCCAAACTTTATGAGTATTTCAGAATTTGATTCCATTGCTAATTATAGTATGTGTAAAACTAAACAAGGTTATTATTGTGTGCCACATACTAAAGTTAGCATTTTTACAAAAATGAAATTTTTCTAAAATCTAATCTATTTGAAAATATAACTTGATTTAAACTTATTGAAGTGATTTAACAAATTGTGCTTAGTACATGACAAAATTTCGTAATATTTTGAATATCAATAATATATGTTAATAACTTGGTGATAACTTTTTAGTATAAAATGATATAAAGCCCTGATATTCAGTACCTTAGATAAAATACCGACAAGTATGAATCCAAGGTACACGAACCCCAGGGCTGAGAGTTAAAATAGCATTTTATTCGAAACATTGACACAAATTTTTGGGGACAAAATGAATTTGGCCCGCATTAAGTTCTTTGGCTTATTTATCTGTGCTCTTTGCAAGGTTCAACCCGTCTGTTTCGAGAAACTAGCAACCGTCTTGCGGTCAATTTCCAGTTTACGACCAATCTCGGATTTAGAAAATCCCAGTTTCTTCAATTGATGGACCTGGTCAAACATGAACAGTTTCTTTAGGTGATCTCTCATGGCTCATGGATTGGTGAGCCTTCTTTAACGATTTTTTCAGAAGGGGGTTCGGGGTGCCCCCTCACGCCCTTCTGAACCCAAAACTGTCCATTCTTATTTACCGAAAGTTGACCATTCTTATTTACCGAAAATTGTCCATTGTTATTTACCGATTACATTTGGACCGTATCAATAAACTCCTGGCACTGGTTCTTTTTGCTTTTACCTGGGCTTATCTGGCAGGAATCTTTCTGGACTTGCTCATCCCAATCAAAATCAAAAAGCATGGAAGAAGGGCAAAAAGCTTATTCAAATACGGATTAACCTATCTTGCGAGTGTCCTGTTTTCCAACGATATAGATAAATTTAAAGATGTTTGTAAATTTTTGTCATGTACTTAGCAAATATCTATAAACAATTACAGTTACTATTTAACCCCGAAACTTGAGTAAGTGATATCACTTTCTCCAAGGAGCTGCTCCAATTCCGAAATAAATTTCAAGAAAAATAAAAGAGGCTGTCTCGTCTTTTGAGACAGCCTCAATGTTCAAAGAGTAATAGGATCATGATTCATAGTAATGCACTGATGCAAAGCATCTAGGCTTTCATCCTGCGGAGAAGAAAGGCATAGCCTTCAAGCCACTTATAGCCGAAAGTGCTCATACCCAGTTTGCGCTTACCATTGTCGCGCTGAGCCGAGAGAAAGCACAAGCTGCCACTCGCATTCGGGAGTAAAGAGGTTTCGTCAGTTGGCAATACCACGGCTACATCAAGAGGGATGGCAATTTCTGCCAGTTTCTCTTCGCTCAAGTGTCTCATAGCACCCACCAGTAGGCTTGGATGAGCCTTTTTAGCCACTTTAAAGCCCTTTGACTTGAAGTAGTCGTAAATATCCGAGCTGCCCGGAACAACTTGGTCTTTGCCTTCCCAGTAAAGCACTAATTCTTCTTCGGCAGTACTCGTAATCGGAGCGAAAATCGCCTTACGGCAAGTTTCGTTGTTTTCAAGATGTTCGAAGTATCTATTGTTGAATCTGCCGATTTTGACTATTTCTTCAAACGAAGAAAACTGTTTTGGCGCAATTCTCACCGCCAGCCTTCCGTACTTTTTGAGAAGCAGAAATTCGTCTGCCATCCTTAAGCTGGTTTCAGTAATTTCATTGATATTTGAATCCGGTAAATCAATACCGTGAGTGTTAAAGACCTTCTTAAAGTCTTCAGCAAAAATGTTAATTTCATACATGTTTTTAGGTTTTAGTTAATACTTAAGGTTCTTCGTAAAGATGCGTACCTGATATATATTTGTTGAGTAAATCAGATGA
>JAEAMF010000677.1_pt1 | contig 36242 bp, 31 predicted proteins | sample 8958721 | NCBI WGS metagenome assembly JAEAMF01 (sample SAMN16933255, study PRJNA681124) | bioreactor sludge metagenome | isolation source: anaerobic bioreactor treating anionic surfactant - SDBS | place: India: Bengaluru | collected 2019-02-28 | reverse complement strand
TCCGAAACCCCTATCTGCACATGCAGGTAGGGGTTTTGTCTTTGTGGCCTGGAAACGTCGCCAGTGATGCCGCCTCCTGTAGTTGCTCCCCCTTTCTTGCCTTTCGCTTGGTACCATTCAGCACATGTTTATGACGCTTTGATGGCTGGAAGGTTTTTGTGAATGTTATACGTCGCTGGCTACAGCACCCGCATGCTCGTCTAACTGCTCTGGTCGGACTGGTGCTGCTCATGCCGTTGTGCCTGCGTGCAGCGTTAGGTTGGTCTGATGTATTTGGATACCTGTCCGACATGGCCATCGGCAGTCTACTCATTGTGTTGCTGCATCAGCGGCCGTGGTGGTTGGCGCTTCCGGTGTTGCTGGTGTGGAGCCTGTTGACACTGGCTGCTGCCGAGCTGGTCAGTGCAGTGGGGCGGCTGCCTAACATTACAGACCTGCACTACCTGGTAGATCCTCAGTTCCTGGAGAATTCCACCGGAGGCGGTTTCGCTCAACCCTGGCTTGCTGCCGCGTTGTTGATCGGCCTTACGGTATGGCTCATCACCCAATGGGCAGCACCTTCGGCGTTGTCCCCTCGTTGGTCTGGCAAAGCCTGGGCTGCACCAGTATTGCTATTGGTTACCCACTGGGGGGGACAGCACCTGCATGCCTCCGATGCAGACCAATGGCATCTGTTCAATCTGCCGCATCAGCTTTTGGCTGCCAGTGCTGGTGATCTTCAGACGCGAGCGCAAGAGTGGCGGGAGGGCGACGTTACCGAGGTTGCTCCCCAGATGGCAGGGCTTACGCAGTTGGATCTGAATGGCGAAAGGTTGCTGCCAGCCGCGGGGCGCGCACGCAACGTGCTGATTATCGCGCTGGAAGGTATTCCTGGCGCCTATGTTGGGGTCAATCGTCAGGCGTTGCACAGCCGCTATCAGGAAAACCTGATGCCTAATTTGACGCGCTGGTCAGAGCGCGGCATGAACACGCCGGACTATGTGCTGCACAGCCACCAGACGATTCGGGGTCTGTACGCCATGCTGTGCGGTGATTACGACAAGCTCGACAATGGTACGCCGAAGGGAGTCGAGATGCTGACTCAGAGCGAGCGTAACCAGGCGTGTCTGCCTGCTCAGCTACGCAAGCACGGTTTTGCCACGCACTACCTGCAAGGTGCAGGTCTGCGTTTCATGGCTAAAGACAAGATCATGCCGCACATCGGTTTCGAGACTACGCTGGGCCTCGATTGGTTTACCAACGCCTCGTACCTGGATTTTCCTTGGGGTAAGGATGACAAGGCGTTTTTCGAGGGCGCACTGGATTACGTTGGGCAGTTACAGAAACAGCCGAAGCCCTGGATGCTCACCCTGCTGACCGTTGGTACGCACCAGCCGTACTCCGCGCCCGAGGATTACCTACAGCGTTATGACACACCCAAGCAGGCTGCCGTAGGTTATCTGGATGATGCGCTTGGGCAGTTCCTCGCGGGCCTGGAGCGCCAAGGCATCTTGAAAGACACACTGGTGGTTATCACCTCGGACGAATCCCACGGTATCGATGGGGTGCGGCTGGCTTCATCCTGGGGGTTCAACCTGATGCTGGCACCTGAACAGGAGCAACTGCCCAAGGTGAACACCGGGGTTTATGGGCATGTCGACCTGAGTGCCTCGATACTCGACTATTTTGCGTTGCCTGTACCGGAGGCCCTGAGTGGTCGTTCGCTGTTTCGAAACTATGAGACGGGTCGCGAGATCATGTCATTCACCAATGGCAAGCTTCGTTATCACGATGGCCAGGGGACGTTGACCGAGTGCGATTTTCAACAACGCTGCCGCTACTACGCCAGCCCCGGCTTCATTGTGGATCGGGTAACCTTACTCGGACAATATGGCGGCCAGCGTGCACGACAGATCGCGGCACGGGCTGCCGCCCTGGATCAGACGCTGCTGCGCACACCATTGAACCAGCACTACCAGTTCGGCAGTGCCGCCATCATCCCGCTTAAAGCACAGATCGACGATGATTGGGCAGATAACCTGATCGGTGCCCAGTATCTGGAAATGCCGAAGGGGTCACATACGCGTGTGCGCCTGACTGTGCGCTCTGCGGACCCACAGCACAACGCCTACATCCTGCTCAAGGCCAAGCAGTTGGAGCAGGATGTGCCACTGGCGCTGCCTGCGGAAATGCTCGTTACACCGGATCAACCGCTGGAGATGGATTTCAGTTTCTACAACCCGGAACCGCGCAAGGCATTTTCCTTCCATCTTCTGGGTTACGGGCAGGGGGCTGTTGAGGTGAGCGACTTCAGTGTTGTCACTGAGTCAACGACGCAGCAGGAGGCGCTGGATGAGGTTTCGGAGGAGAGCATTGCTCAATCCAGCTAGACCTTGCCACCTACAGGCAGCAGGTTTGCTTACCTTGTATTACAACCCTATCAGTTAGCCGGCACGGTAATGACAGGCGCCTGTGGTGCTACCCCCGTCTCTGCCAACGAGAACAGGACGAGGATAAACAGGAACTCTGATTTGGAACGCATGTCTCGGTCGTCGATCCAGAACCAATAGCCGCGATAGGGTACGGCGGTATAGGCATCTGCTGGGCGGGTCGCACTTGAATGGATACGTACCAGTGGCTGGTCCCACAGGCTATTCGGGTCTGGCTTGGGAGGCGCCGGGTTCGCCCGGCCTTCCTGCAAATGAATCGGCGGTACTTCGGCTGTTGCGGCGAGCTCCACGAATATTTCCGACATGGAGCGGGTGAGTAACGCTACCTCGGTGTCGTTGCGTTGCACCATGCCGAAGGTCAGTGCCAGCTCAGTCGCATCGGGACGCAAATTCAGGATTTCCCGTACGGCACGACTGTCGTTGCTGACTGCGTCGGGGACGCCATGGCTGACAATGATCAGCGTATTTTCTTTGTCGCCAGGCTGGTTGATTCGCATCCCCAAGGCTTCTGAGCGTTGTATTCGCCTAAGGGTTTCAAGCATCTGATAAAAGCGTGGATCTGCTGCGCGTGCGCGGACGGTGGAGGCCGACCGGTTATATACACCGTTGACCGCTCGTGTGGTCAGTTGCAATACCCGATCAATGGGGTAGCCCGCCTGGATCAGAGAAAATACTGCGGCAGGGGAAAGGGGTTGCAACAGGTAGCGGGAGAACTTCTCCCCTGAGATGGGTGTGTAGCTGATGGTTGGGCGATCGGTATAACGGCCATAGGCACCGATTGCCTGGCTGTTTCCGTCGTTGGGCCATCCGGAAAACCAATTGGCACCCAGGCTGACCTGGCTCTCCATGGCGCTGGAACTGATGACAGATGACACATCCAGATAGACCGGAGCATCGCCATAGCGCAGCTTGACGATGTTGAGCAGCGTCTGCTCCTTCCAGGTCGTGGCCAGTGCACCGCCATAGTCGGTTCGATCACGTTGCACCGAGGCCGGCCCCAGGGTGGTGCACCCCGCGATGTAGCACGCTGCGGCGAGCAGCGTTGCGATACGGGTGGGGCTCAGTAAGCACTTGATCTTCGGTAGAGAGGGGGGCATTACTCCTCCTCGACCAGCGCTTTGATCCGCCCGGATCTTTCTGCCGCCACCAGTGCGGCATGGTCTTTGGCGTTTTGATTGGCATAGGCCATGGCAAATTTGCCGATGGCTTTGTCGAACTCATCCGACTTGCCCAGATAGCCGCTGATCATTGCGGCATCGCCCGATTTGGCATGTGATCGGGCCAGTGTCATACCGCACAGCTCTGCGTACATCTTCAACTGTGCTGCCGTCGCGCGTTCAATAGGTGCCGACATTTTCATGTCCCGCAACTGGCGAACAAAAAAGTGGCGACCTCTTTTGCCTTGAGTCCACCCCAGAAATATATCGCTGGAAGACTGCATCAAGCGCTGTCCGGTAACCACGCGCTGACCGTTGTTTGCGTAGAAGCTCTTGCCCGCATAAGGTTCAAGGACGGAAGGGCTCGCTTCCTTGAACTGCAGGAGCAGCGGGTGGTTTTCCGCAGAAAAGAACAGGCTGACAAAACAGTAGGTACCGACACTGCCAATGCCAACGGCTTTGATCGCAATATCTTCCATGCGGTAACGATCGAAAAGCACCCGGCGTTCATGGGGCAGGGAAATCCTGTAATCCTCCAGTGCCATTTTGACGTTCTGTTCAAAGTCCTTTTCATAAACGTGAAACAGTATGGGCGGTTGATCGATCAGGCGTCGCCGCCCGCCGACCTCGCTGCTGATGGTCGGATAGAGGTAGTCGCCGACACGGGTCTTGGCTTTTGCAATCAATTCTTCCCGATTCCTTCTGATTTTTGAGTTGGGTGACATCTCAAGAATCGTTTGGGCATCGAGACGGTCATACCAGACTTCCAGCGGGCTCATTTTTGAACATTCACGCAGGCGCTCACGGTAAGCCCGAACACATTCGACTGCGCAGGCTTCAGCTTCCTTGGCGCTGAACTGGTTATCGCGTGCCGCTACCGCAAAGCTGATCGCCAGACGTTTGACATCCCACTCCCATGGCGCAGGAAGTGTTTCGTCGAAGTCGTTGATGTCGAAAATCAGGTTGCGCTCGGGCGTCGCAAACAGTCCGAAATTCAAGAGATGACAATCGCCACAAGCCTGGACGTGGATGCCGGTACTCGGGGTCATGGCCAGGTCATGGGCCATCAGGCCGGCCGAACCTCGCAGGAAAGTAAACGCGCTGCGTAGCATGCGCCCATAGCGAATGGGTACCAGGCTGGCAAGTCGGTAGCGGTTGGAGGCTTCGAGAATGTCGATCGGGTTGCGGTGTTTGCGTGGTGGTTTCCATACCGCATGGCTGGACAGCGGTACTTTCTCACGCAGGCTTTCGCCCTGGTGAAGGCGTTCTTTGCGTGAGCGGAAGCTGGGCTCCAATACATGGGTTGCCGATTTTTTCGCTGCGCGTTTGGTCGATGATTTCTTGTTGGAAGGCATTTTTACTCCTGTGCGCAACACTCTTGAACTCACCTGTCAGCCTGGCTCGTTACCCCTGAATCAACCTTTCTGTATGGTAAGTGCGGCATTGTGTGGAGCCGTTTGGGGGGCGCCTCACTCAAGCGTAGCAGCTTGGATCGGGTGCGTAGGATGCGCATCGGTGCGTGCGCACTGCACCTGTTTTCCATGTTGCCCTGCTGTCACCGTGTTCGTGCAGAACCTGTTTGAAAAGCTAAAATCACGGTGCCATGCGGTTGTATGGATCAGTTGCAAGGGGCAGAAGGTTTGCCATTCTTGGGGCATCACTATGTTGCACAACATGCTGACAGGCTTACCGGTAATGCTGTTGTGCCTGATTCTGCAGGCACTTTTTGTTGTGCTCACGCTACGCCTTTACCTGCGCCTGCGGCCGCAGAGTGGCAAAATCGGCCCTGTGACCAGCATCGTGTTGTTGTCGCTGGTGATGTTGCTGATGCTGTTTGGCAACTTTATCCAGATGGCCCTGTGGGCCGTGCTGTATCTGCTGCTAGGCGAGTTCGCCGACTTTTCTACAGCGGTTTATTTCTCTGGTGTGACCTTTTCCACGGTCGGTTATGGCGATGTGGTGTTGTCAGAACATTGGCGCCTGCTCAGCCCACTGGAGGCTGGTAACGGCATCCTGATGTTTGGTGTCTCGACGGCAATGATGACCGCCACACTGGCAGACATTATCAAGCGCCATAACCGTTGATCCTGTACCCGCGTCGGTACTGTGCTTTAGTCTATTCAGTTCAGTGGATCAAGCGGTAAACAGGGGGAATGGCGGTGAGTCATGAATCCACACACACGAAGTTAGTGCCGGGCGAATTTGCTGAAGAGCAACTGAACACGCTGCTGGATCTGATCAGCGATGGTATCTGGGACTGGAATGCCAACACCGGTCATGTCTACCGCAACCCGGGTTGGTACCGGATGCTTGGCCATCCCAGCCATTCGCTGGACAACACGGTGTTCACCTGGGAACGTCTCATTCACCCGGAGGACTATCCACGGGTGATGGCGCATTTTGAGGCCTACCTGAACCAGCAGGTCGATGAGTACCGCATTGAGTACCGTTGTCGTCGTCGGGATGGCAGCTACCTGTGGGTCGAAGACCGCGGCCATGTGATCGCACGTAACGCTGACGGCTCGGTTGCGCGGATGCTTGGCGCCCATCGCGATATCGACGATCGCAAGCGCCTGGTGCAGCAACTCGAACAGAAGAATCACTCACTGGAAGCCCTGGTTGCTGCGCGAACCCGTGAGTTGTCCTGGGTCAATGAGCAACTGCAGCGCCAGCTCGAAGATAATCGCGTTCTGGCCGAGCGCGACGCGCTGACGCTGGTTGCCAACCGTTATCGCCTGGAAAAGGTGCTGCGCCAAGAGTGTGAGCGCTCTCGACGGTTTCGCCAGCCGCTTTCATTGGTCGTCATCGATCTGGATGACTTCAAGCTGATCAATGACCGATATGGCCATGTCCGAGGCGACCGGGTACTCCTTCAGGTGGTCGAGTGCATCAAGACCTGTTTGCGCTCACAGGACCTGCTCGCGCGTTGGGGCGGCGATGAGTTCATGATTGTCATGCCTCACAGCACGCAAGCGCTTGCCCGTGAGCGGGCGGAGTGCATCCTGCAGCAATTGAGTCAGCTTCCCGCTGTGGGGGAGTATCGATTGACTGCCAGTTTCGGTGTGGCTGAATGGGCGAATGAAGAACTGCCAGAGCAATTGGTCAACCGCGCCGATCAAGCGTTGTACAGTGCCAAAGCTGCAGGTAAGAACCGGGTCGGTTGAGCCTGCCGGTATCTGGAACGTAAAACGCCCACCTTGCGGTGGGCGTTAACACGTGTGACGCAGTGCTGGGTTACAAATGCAGAGCGTGCCCCAGTGCGCGCAATGCTGCTTCCTGTACGGCTTCACCCAAGGTCGGGTGTGCGTGAATGGTGCCAGCGACATCTTCAAGGCAGGCGCCCATCTCCAGTGACTGCGCGAAGGCTGTGGACAGCTCCGAAACGCCCACGCCCACCGCTTGCCAGCCAAGAATCAGGTGGTTGTCGCGGCGCGCAACCACGCGTACGAAGCCACTTTTCGATTCCAGGGTCATGGCGCGACCGTTGGCTGCGAAGGGGAATTGCGCAACGATGCAGTCCAGACCTTCCTGTTGCACGTTCTCAGGCGTTTTGCCGACCACTACCAGCTCCGGATCGGTGAAACACACGGCGGCAATGGCTACCGGCGCGAAGCGGCGTTGCTTGCCTGCAATCAGTTCGGCAACCATTTCACCTTGTGCCATTGCGCGGTGTGCGAGCATCGGCTCACCGCTCAGGTCGCCGATCGCCCAGACATTGCGCATGCTGGTTTGGCAATGTGCATCGATGGCAATGGCGCTGCCGTTCATTTTCAGGTCGAGGGACTCCAGATTGAAGCCCTGAGTCCGTGGACGGCGACCAACAGCCACCAGTACCTGATCGGTAGCCAATGACAGTGGCTCGCCGGCCGGGTCGCGCACATTAAGGCTTTGCGTGGCAGCATCAAAGCCTTCGACGCTGTGCTTGAGGTACAGGGTAATACCGAGCTTTTTCAGCGAGTCGGCTACCGGCTGTGTGAGCTCGCTGTCGTAGGTGGGCAGGATCCGCTCACGGGCTTCGACCACGCTGACCTCGACGCCCAGTTTGCGGTAAGCAATACCCAGCTCAAGGCCAATGTAGCCGGCCCCGACGACAGTCAGGCGCTTGGGCAGATGACTGGGCGCCAAGGCTTCGGTGGACGAAACAATCGGGCCGCCCAACGGCAGCATGGGCAGTTCGACGCTGCTGGAACCGGTGGCGAGCAGCAGGTGCTCGCACTGGACGCGCAGGTCCTGGCCATCAACCTCGACCGTTTTGCCGTCAAGGATGCGCGCCCAGCCGTGGATCACCTTCACGCCGTGCTTTTTCAGCAGGGCAGCGACCCCGCTGGTCAGGCGATCGACGATACCGTCTTTCCAGGCAACGCTTTGCGTAATGTCCAGAGTCGGCGGTGCGACATGGATACCCAGTGCTGAGTGCTGGCTGTGGGCGTGGGTCTGGTGGAACTGCTCGGCGACATGGATCAGCGCCTTGGACGGAATGCAGCCGATGTTCAGGCAGGTTCCGCCCAGTGCCTGACCTTCGATCAGTACGGTCGGGATGCCCAGCTGGCCGGCACGAATCGCCGCCACATAGCCGCCGGGGCCGCCACCAATGATCAGCAGTGTGGTGTTCAGGGTCTGTTGCATGATCACTCCACAAACAGGCTGGCGGGTTGTTCGAGCAGGCCACGAATGGCCTGAATGAAGAGCGCTGCGTCCATGCCGTCGACCACCCGGTGATCGAACGAGCTGGAGAGGTTCATCATTTTGCGCACAACGATTTGGCCTTTGACGACCATGGGGCGTTCGACAATGCGGTTGACACCGACAATGGCCACCTCTGGGGTGTTGACCACCGGGGTGCTGACGATCCCGCCTAATGCGCCGAGGCTGGTCAGGGTGATGGTTGAGCCGGAAAGCTCCTCACGGCTGGCCTTGTTGGTGCGCGCAGCGGTAGCCAGCCGAACGATTTCGCTGGCATTGCCCCACAGGCTGCCGGCTTCTGCGTGGCGTAACACTGGCACCATCAGGCCGTTGTCGCCCTGGGTCGCGATGCCAACATGCACGGCGCCGTGGCGGGTAATGACCTGTGCCTCATCGTCGTAGTGCGCATTGATTTGCGGGAAATCACGCAAGGCCACGACCATGGCGCGGACCAGGAACGGCAACAGAGTCAGTTTGCCGCGGCTGTCGCCCCATTTTTCGTTGAGATGAACGCGCAGTTCTTCCAGTGCTGTGACGTCGATTTCCTCGACGTAGCTGAAGTGTGCTACCCGACGCTTGGCATCCTGCATGCGCTGGGCGATCTTGCGGCGCAGGCCGATCACCGGAATTTGTTCGGCATCGGTGCGCTTGGCGTAGCCGCCAGGTACGGAGGCGGAGGTTGTGGTCGGCTGCGCCAAAAACGCATCCAGGTCTTCATGCAGGATACGTCCGGCAGGGCCACTGCCCTGAACGTAGCGCAGCTCGATACCGGCATCCAGCGCGCGTTTGCGTACGGCGGGTGATGCGAGTGGCCGCTCGTTGGCCTCACGCGCAACAAACGGCGCCGGTTCGTACGATGCCGCTGTAGCAGTCGGGGCTTTGGGAGCTGTAGCTGCTGCTTCAGGGGCAGGAGCAGGGGCAGGGGCTGGCACCGCCGGGGCCACGGTTGCCTGGGGCGCCGCAGCAGGTGCCGAAGTGGCTTCTTGCAGGTTGCCGGCCCCCTCGACTTCGATGCGTATCAGCTCGCTGCCCACGGCCATGACTTCACCGGGCTGACCGCCAAGGGCCAGCACCTTGCCGCTGACAGGGGAGGGAATCTCCACTGTCGCCTTGTCAGTCATGACGTCAGCGACGACCTGATCTTCGGTGATGGTGTCGCCGACTTTGACGAACCACTCCACCAGCTCAACTTGTGCGATGCCTTCGCCGATGTCCGGCATCTTGATGACGTGCGTGCCCATTCAGACCTCCATGACCCGTTTCAATGCCGCGCCCACTCGTGATGGGCCGGGGAAGTACGCCCACTCCTGTGCGTGCGGGTAGGGGGTGTCCCAACCGGTGACGCGTTCGATCGGCGCTTCAAGGTAATGGAAGCAATGCTCCTGGATCAGGGCGACCAGTTCGGCGCCAAAACCACAGGTGCGGGTGGCTTCATGCACGACTACGCAGCGACCGGTCTTCTTCACGGAGTTGACGATAGTTTCCAGGTCCAGCGGCCATAGGCTGCGCAGGTCGATGACCTCGGCGTCGATCCCCACTTCTTCGGCGGCCACCTGGGACACATACACCGTGGTGCCGTAGGTCAGTACGGTAACGGCTTTGCCTGGACGGGTGATGGCGGCCTTGTCCAGTGGGACGGTGTAGTAACCGTCCGGCACGGCGCTGGCCGGGTGTTTTGACCACGGGGTTACCGGACGGTCGTGATGGCCGTCGAACGGGCCGTTGTACAGGCGCTTGGGCTCGAGGAAAATCACCGGGTCATCGTTCTCGATCGAGGCGATCAACAGGCCCTTGGCGTCGTACGGGTTGGACGGCATGACGGTGCGCAGGCCACACACCTGAGTGAACATCGCCTCAGGGCTCTGGCTGTGGGTCTGGCCGCCGTAGATACCGCCACCACAGGGCATGCGCAGGGTCAGTGGGGCGATGAACTCGCCGGCCGACCGGTAGCGCAGGCGGGCCATTTCCGACACGATCTGGTCGGAGGCGGGGTAGAAGTAGTCGGCGAACTGAATTTCCACGACCGGGCGCAGGCCATAGGCACCCATGCCTACGGCGGTACCGACGATGCCGCTCTCGGAGATCGGCGCATCAAAGACGCGGGATTTGCCGTACTTGTTCTGCAGGCCTTCGGTGCAGCGGAACACGCCGCCGAAGTAGCCGACGTCCTGGCCGTAGATCACCACGTTGTCATCGCGCTCTAGCATGATGTCCATGGCCGAGCGCAGGGCCTGGATCATGGTCATTGTGGTCGTCGCCATGGCCGTTTCCAACTGGATATTGTTGTTGTGATCGTTCATGTCAGATCCCCAGTTCCTGGCGTTGCCGACGCAGGTGCTCAGGCATTTCCTTATAGACGTCCTCGAAGATGGACGCCGGGCTTGGCATCTGGCCGCCCGCAAGGGTGCCATACTGCTCAGCTTCTTTCTGCGCGGCGATGATCTCGGCTTCCAGTTCGGCGCTGACTTCCTGATGCTCTTTCTCGGACCATTGGCCGATGGCAATCAGGTGTTGCTTCAGGCGCATGATCGGGTCGCCCAGCGGGAAGTGGCTCCAGTCGTCGGCCGGGCGGTACTTGGAGGGATCGTCCGACGTCGAGTGTGGGCCGGCACGGTAGGTCACCCATTCGATCAGGCTCGGTCCCATGCCGCGCCGCGCGCGTTCTGCGGCCCATTGCGAGGCCGCGTAGACAGCAATGAAGTCGTTACCGTCGACCCGCAGTGAGGCAATCCCGCAACCCACGCCACGGCCGGCGAAGGTGGTGGATTCGCCTCCGGCGATGGCCTGGAAGGTCGAGATAGCCCACTGATTGTTCACCACGTTGAGGATCACGGGTGCACGGTAGACGTGGGCAAAGGTCAAGGCCGTGTGGAAATCCGACTCGGCGGTAGCCCCGTCGCCGATCCAGGCGGATGCGATCTTGGTATCGCCCTTGATGGCCGACGCCATGGCCCAGCCTACGGCCTGCACGAACTGGGTCGCGAGGTTGCCGCTGATGCTGAAGAAGCCGGCGTCACGTACCGAGTACATGATCGGCAGTTGACGGCCCTTGAGCGGGTCGCGCTCGTTGGACAGCAGCTGGCAGATCATGTCCACCAGCGATACATCACGCGCCATCAGGATGCTTTGCTGACGGTAGGTCGGAAAGCACATGTCGGTGCGGTTCAAGGCCAGGGCCTGGGCGCTGCCGATGGCTTCCTCGCCAAGGCTCTGCATATAGAAGGACATTTTCTTCTGGCGTTGGGCAACCACCATGCGGTTGTCGAACAAACGCGTCTTGAGCATTGTCCGCATGCCTTGGCGCAAGACCTGCGGCTCAATGCCTTCGGCCCATGGGCCGAGTGCGTTGCCTTGGTCGTCGAGCACGCGGATCAGGCTATACGCCAGGTCTGCGGTGTCAGCGGCTTCAACATCGATAGGGGGTTTGCGAACCTTTCCGGCGTCGTTCAGGCGCAGGTAGGAAAAGTCGGTCTGGCAGCCTGGCCGGCCTGTAGGCTCGGGCACATGCAAACGCAGGGGGGCGTACTCGTTCATGCTTTTTTACGCTCGCTCTGTCTTGTGTTTTTGTGAGCTTTGAAGCGGTCGCTACTGACGTTGGCTTGTGACCAGGCAGTCAGTCTTGTCCTACATCATATTCCCGAGCCTGAAGAATATTTTTCTGATGTTCATTGCCTTTACGATAGCTTGCGGATAAATATTCTTTATAAAGATAAAAAACAGGTGAGTTCTTCTCATGCGTAAACTGGATCGCACCGATATAGGCATTCTCAACAGCCTCCAGGAAAATGCTCGTATCACCAACGCTGAGCTTGCCCGCTCGGTGAATCTCTCTCCGACACCCTGCTTCAACCGGGTCAAGGCGATGGAGGAGTTGGGGGTGATTCGCCAGCAGGTGACCTTGCTGGCGCCCGAGGTGTTGGGGCTGGATGTCAATGTGTTCATCCACGTCAGCCTGGAGAAGCAGGTGGAGCAGGCGCTGCATCGCTTTGAAGAGGAGATCGCCGAGCGCCCAGAGGTCATGGAGTGCTACTTGATGACCGGCGATCCTGACTATCTATTGCGGGTGTTGTTGCCCAGCATCCAGGCGCTGGAGCGCTTTCTCGATTACCTGACGCGCCTGCCGGGCGTGGCCAACATTCGCTCCAGCTTTGCCCTCAAGCAGGTGCGCTACAAGACCGCCTTGCCATTGCCTGCCAACGGCCTGACCCTGCGCGGGTAGGTGTAGCGTAATAATTGACGCTTCGTCGATTTGATCAAAGGCAATACCGCTTTTTATCGCTATTGCTTAAGGCAGCTGCGCTTAAGTGCTTGATATTTTGAACGGCCGGTGCTTATTTTGTACACGTCGCCGTTCGCGGCTTGCTAAAACAATAAGGATCAAGTCATGACGAGCAATGGCCAACGTTCACTCGCCGAGCGATTGACGGGCATTGATGAAATCGAATGCGTCACTCCGGACCTGAACGGTGTGCCTCGCGGGAAGGTAATGACCGCCGATGGTTTCCTTGAGGGACGGCGCTTGCAGATGGCTCGCGGGGTGTTGTTGCAGTGCATCATGGGGGGATACCCACCAACCCGTTTCTACGGCAGCGATGATGGTGACCTGGCACTTGTTCCTGATCCTCAGCAGATTCATCGCTTGCCGTGGAGCGATACACCGCGCGCCTTGGCCATTTGTGATGCGGATGACTTGAGCGGCGAAGGCTGCAGATTGTCTACCCGGGCACAACTCAAGGCGGTGATTGCACGTTATGCGGCGCATGGCTTGAAACCCGTGGTTGCGACCGAACTTGAGTTTTTCATCTTTGCACCGAGCAGCGACCCGACTCAACCCTTCCAGCCGCCTGTTGGCCTGGATGGTCGACGCGAAGATGGCGCTTCAGCCTTCAGCATCAGCTCCAACAATGGTTTGCGTCCGTTCTTCAATGAGGTCTATCGCTGCATGGAAGCCCTTGGGCTACCGCGCGATACCTTCATGCATGAAATGGGTGTCAGTCAGTTCGAGATCAACCTGTTGCACGGTGACCCGCTGCTGTTGGCCGACCAGACCTTCCTCTTCAAGCACCTGCTCAAGGAAGTCGCACTCAAACATGGCCTGACGGTCGTTTGCATGGCCAAGCCACTGGCCAAAACCCCAGGCAGCTCCATGCATATCCACCAAAGCCTGGTGGACATCGACAGTGGGCGTAACGTGTTCAGTGACGCCGAGGGTCAAGCGACAGACACCTTCTATCATTTCATTGGCGGCTTGCAGGCATGCATGGCCGACTTTACGGCGCTGTTCGCGCCTAATGTGAACTCCTACCAACGCCTATGCCATCCGTACGCCTCACCGAACAATGCGTGTTGGTCCGAAGACAACCGTGCTGCTGGCTTGCGTATTCCGGCGAGCGGCCCGGCTGCTCGGCGGGTCGAGAACCGTTTGCCGGGGGCAGATACCAACCCTTACCTGGCACTGGCGGCCAGCCTGGCGGCCAGCCTGGCGGCGGGCCTGCACGGTATCGAGCAACGGTTGGCGCCCGCCCCGGCGATTCAGGGTGAATTTGAGGTGCCGGACAACCTGTCGTTGCCGTGTACCTTGCATGCGGCCCTGGAGCGCCTGAAGCGCAGTGCGCTGGCTCGCGAGCTGTTTGGCAAGGAGTTCATCGAGGGCTATATCGCCTCCAAGACCCTGGAGCTGACCAGCTTCTTCGATGAGATTACCCCGTGGGAGCGCCGAGTGCTGGCATCCCAGGCGTAAATGGCGCCTTTTAAGGCGCTTGGGGAATAGCAGGTGGCGAAACAATGTTTGACGATTTGTCGGCGGTGTTTCCCACCTGTTTTTGTGTCTACTGTTGTTGCTGCGCCGTCGGTGCTTTTTCACTTATGCTTTCAGCCAGTTTTTCCACCTGCTAAAGGAGCCAACCGGGACGCCGATGCGACAGATCTGGAAGTCTTTCCGCGCGTTGTATTTTGCCGCTCTGATGATGTTGATCGGTTCGGGCCTGTTAAGTACCTACCTGGCCCTGCGCCTGGCGGCCGATCAGGTTGACAGCCTGTGGGTCGGTGCCTTGATGGCGGCGAACTATTTCGGTCTTGCCCTGGGCGGCAAGATCGGTCACCGGCTGATTGCCCGCGTCGGGCATATTCGGGCCTACGCCACGTGCGCCGGTATTGTGGGGGCAGCGGTGCTGGGCCATGGCCTGGTCAGTTGGTTGCCAGCCTGGCTCCTTCTGCGGGTCATCGTCGGTTTGGGGATGATGTGTCAGTACATGGTCATCGAAAGCTGGCTCAATGAGCAGGCCGATGCCAAGCAGCGGGGAGCCGTATTCAGCGGTTACATGATCGCGTCGTACCTGGGGCTGGTGCTGGGGCAGTTGATTCTGGTCGCCCATCCGCAGTTGGGGCTGGAGCTGCTGATGCTGGTGGCGATGTGTTTTGCCCTGTGCCTGGTGCCGGTGGCACTGACCCGTCGCATTCACCCGGCGCCGCTGCGTCCGGCGCCGCTGGACCCGCGCTTTTTCATCAAGCGCGTACCGCAGTCGCTCAGTACCGTGCTGGGGTCAGGCCTGATCGTTGGCTCGTTCTACGGTTTGGCGCCTTTGTATGCGGCCAAGCAGGGCTTGAGTACCGAGCAGGTTGGTATCTTCATGGGGTGCTGTATTTTTGCCGGGTTGCTCGTGCAATGGCCGTTGGGCTGGTTGTCCGATCGTTATGACCGCGCCGTGCTGATTCGTGGTGTGGCAATCGGTTTGGCGGTAGCGGCGTTGCCGTTGGCGATTTGGCCGAGTGTGCCGATGGTGGTGCTGTTTGCTGCCGGTTTTCTGGTGTCGCTGCTGCAGTTTTGCCTGTACCCACTGGCAGTGGCATTCTCCAATGACCATGTCGAGAGTGAGCGGCGTGTTTCACTGACCGCGATGCTGTTGGTGACCTATGGCGTCGGCGCCAGTATCGGTCCGCTGGTCGCCGGCGTGCTGATGCAGCAGTTGGGCGATCAGATGCTCTACGCCTTCTTTACATTCTTCTCGCTGGTACTGGTTTGGCGGATTCGGCCTCAGGCCGTCACCAACCTGCATCAGGTCGATGACGCGCCATTGCTGCACGTAGCGATGCCAGCAGCCAGCTCACCCTTGGCCGCGGCACTTGACCCGCGGGTGACTGAGCAGGACGTCCAGGATCAAATGCAGGCGCCTGTAGCAGCAGAAGACACCGAAGCTGAGGAGCAGCAGGCGGAGGAGGGAAGAGGGGAGCCGGCAAAGCCTGTGTAGGTGCCAGTGTTGCTGACGATCCGGGTGTCGAGTACTGAGCTCGCACCCGGTCAATGCCGTTGCCGGTAGCACCGGCTTGTGCAAGTGCTACTTAGTAGTCGTCTTTATCGAAACGACGCGCTTCACGCTGCAACTGGTAAACAAAGCTCTCTACCTTGCGTTGCATTTGCCCATTCAGGTTGTGGAAGCGCACGCCTGCAAACGTGGTGTTGAAGCGTTCTTCAAAGTGCAGGTGACGCAGTTCAACTGCCGTCGTAGTGGTGCCAAACAATTGGCTGGCGCTGAATTTTTCGTACACTTGGCCGAGTTGCAGGCGCTCTTCGACATTGCCTTCGAAGCGCAGTTTGCAGCCCGTGGCCGAGATGTCCAAAAGCTTGCCCTTGAGAGCACCTTCACCCTTGAGCTTGTCACCGCTCAGTAATACATCCACCAACTGCGATAGCTTCAACGCTGCGCGGAAGGCATTGCGACGCTGGTGGTAGGTGACTTCCAGCGGCAGGGCGCCGTGATAGCTACGGTGGCCATCAGTTTCCTGGATGGTCAGCGGCGTGCTGGATTCCCAGGCAATACGTACACCGTCATGAAAACCTTCGACACGAAACGGCTCGCCATTTTGCAAAAAGCGTTCGCCGTCACGCGGGATCATTTCGTCCAGCGCCAGTTTATTGGTCTCCCGGTCGACTTCTACCACGTAGCTCTGGAAGCGCTGGCTACGCTCATGAAAAGTAATGATCAGCGGATCATGGCTCTCTTGCAGCTGCCGCAGGTTGGCGGCGATTTCCATTGGGGTGGTCAACACCTTGGGTGGCTGCGGAGCATCTACTTCATTCAACACGGTTGATCAATCTCCAGACTAAAACACACACGCAAGCGCAGGCATTCTGCCAGCATGCTTCGCACCTTGGTATAGGTTAATCACACTTGGCTGAGTGTGCGAGGTTTTGCGAGGGGCGAGGTGGATCCGCGGCTGTCATACAGTGACGGTGATTCGCCACCATTGAGAATTCTAATCTGGTTGGCCGTGGTCGCTTGCTGAATCTGGATGGAGCGACCATTGATCTCGTTGGCAGCCTGGCACTGGGCCATGATCTTTGCCAACTCTTCGAGTTTTTCCAACATCTGCTTGCCGAGCGACGACTGACTGGCAAGGGTCTCGAAACCGCTGCGGTCAGGGCTCAGGCCGAGGTTGGCGAGGGCCTGGCTGCGTCGACGCCCCTGCTGATCAAGCAGCACCACCAGCGATTGCTTGCGGGCCAGGATGTTCTCCAGCAGCGACATATCGCGGCCGTGCAACGCTATCAGCTCGGTTTGCAGTAACTCGAGCAGTTCTTGCGCTGGAGCAATATCGTCTTCGATCAGTTGCAGCAGAGTAATGTCGTGCATGGCTGGCTCTTGGTATTCAGCGTCCTGAAGTCAGCGCGCCAGAGGGCTAGCGCTGTGCTTCGAAATTAAGCAGTTTGCTGGCGATACGGTTGCTGTCGATCTTATAGCTGCCGTCGGCAATCGCCTGCTTCAACTCGGCCACTCGGCCGCTGTTGACAACGGGTTGCTCGCGCAGCTTTTCGCTGATCTTCTGCAACTGCTGTGCCTCTTGGCTCAGGTGTACGGTTTCCCCGCTCTGGGTGCTGGCGGCAGGAGCAGTGCTGGCAGATGCAGCGCTTGAACTGTTTTCCTGGCTGCTGCCGGTGCGCGCACCGCCCGTCACGGACGGGGAATTATTCAAACGACTGAAGTCGATGACCATGATTGAAAAACCTCTGGGTATTGGACGCTTGACTTGTTTTCGGCCAACCCGAAAAAAACTTTAGGCGCAAATGCACTGCGGCATGCGCGGCAAGTCCTTGGCCCTGACAGAGGACAGTTTAGGAAAAGCGCTGTTTGATCGCCAGCGTTGATCTTGCCTCGGCCTCCTTACATGGCGACTTCCACCTGCCCGGGCCCGGTTACCCGGGCTTTTACCACGCGTTTGGAGTTCAGGTTGCGTACCCGGATCTGCTCGCTGAGGCCGCCTTTGCTCAGGGCTTCCCCTGGCATGCGTACACTGAGCGTGCCGCTACGTGCGGTAATCACGACATTGTCACCTTTACGTACGACTTCGGCCTGTTCAAGGTGTGCGGGGGTGAGCACCTGGTCGATGACCGCTGGTCGGATAACCTTTTGCCCCACGGCCTGGTCCAGTGAGCTGAGAAAACCTTGGCTCAGCAAGCCTACATCACGTTCGCGCAGGGCCACGTCCTCTTCTGAAACGATACCTTCGCGCTTGAGCGGGCGGGTGGCGGTGACCACGTTGCGAAACAGGCGTACCTGGGCGGGCACGAACACCGTCCACGGTGAGCTGCCATCACAGCGCACGCGCACGGTCACGCGGCCCAAGGGTTGAGCCGGGCTTTCCAGTGTGGCGTTCAACTGCTGGTCGCATACGGGCATGCGCAGTCTAGGGTCCAGGTTGTTGACCTGGATCTCGTAGCGGCCTTCGGTCTGGCTGGTTGCCAGGTAATCTTCCACAGAGAATTCAAGAAAGCCTTGGGTGACACCGATAAGCTGTTCAGGCAAGGTAAAGTTGTCAGCCAGAGGTCGAACGCCAGGGGCCAGTAGGCACAGCACGGCAAGGATGCGGGGCAGGCGGTGGGGCAGGCGTCGGAAAAATGTCGTTTTCGTGTTCATACAGTTAAAAAAGCAAGGCGCGTGCCGACTAGGTACGAAGCCCCAAGCTTTGGTGAAGGAGTCTGGTATGGCTGGTGTAATGGATTCGGTGAACCAGCGTACTCAACTGGTGGGGCAGAATCGCCTCGAGCTGCTGTTGTTTCGTCTTAATGGCGAGCAGTTGTATGGGATCAACGTGTTCAAGGTGCGGGAAGTGTTGCAATGCCCGAACCTGACCCTGTTGCCCAAATCCAGCCCGGTAGTACGTGGTGTTGCGAATATTCGTGGGGCAACCATCCCGATTCTTGATTTGGCGATGGCGACCGGCTTGCCCGGTCAGAATGACGACATGAGCAACCGTTTCGTGATCATCACGGAGTACAACACCAAGACCCAAGGGTTCCTGGTGCATTCGGTCGAGCGCATCGTCAACATGAACTGGGAAGAGATTCATCCGCCACCCAAGGGGACCGGTCGTGATCACTACCTGACGGCCGTCACTCGGGTCGACAACAAGCTGGTGGAGATCATCGACGTAGAGAAGATCCTGGCTGAGGTCGCGCCGACGTCCGAGGCGATTTCCGAAGGTGTTGTCGATGCCGATGTGCAGGACAAGGCGGTCATGCTGCGGGTGCTGACGGTGGATGACTCTTCGGTGGCTCGAAAGCAGGTCAGTCGTTGCCTGCAGACGGTCGGTGTCGAAGTGGTGGCGCTTAATGATGGTCGTCAGGCGCTCGACTACCTGCGCAAGTTGGTGGACGAAGGCAAGCGTCCGGAAGAAGAGTTCCTGATGATGATTTCCGATATCGAGATGCCGGAAATGGATGGCTATACGCTGACGGCGGAGATTCGTAGCGACCCGCGCATGCAAAAATTGCACATCATCCTGCATACTTCACTTTCTGGCGTATTCAACCAGGCCATGGTGAAGAAAGTGGGCGCCGACGATTTTCTTGCCAAGTTCAGGCCGGATGACCTGGCTCAGCGGGTTGTCGACCGGATCAAGGCTACGCATTAACGGCCAGGGGCTTTCCCTGGCAGTACACACGATTGTAAGAGGCGGCATCATTGTCTACGGGTAATTTGGATTTCGAACAATTCCGGGTCTTCCTGGAAAAAGCCTGTGGCATCCTGCTCGGCGAAAATAAGCAGTACCTGGTTTCCAGCCGTCTCAACAAGCTGATGGAGCAGCAAGGTATCAAGAGCCTGGGGGAGCTGGTGCAGCGCATTCAGACTCAACCGCGCAGCGGTTTGCGCGAGCAGGTGGTGGATGCGATGACCACCAACGAGACCCTCTGGTTTCGTGATACCTATCCATTCGAGGTGTTGAAAAACAAAGTACTGCCTGAGCAGATCAAGGCAAACCCTGGCCAGCGTCTGCGTATCTGGTCGGCAGCCTGTTCGTCCGGGCAGGAGCCTTACTCGATTTCAATGGCGATCGACGAGTTCGAGCGTAGCAATATTGGCCAATTGAAAATGGGTGCGCAGATCGTTGCGACCGACTTGTCGGGCTCCATGCTGGCCAACTGCAAGACCGGTGAGTACGACAGCCTGGCTATCGCGCGCGGTCTTTCCCAAGAGCGTCTGCAGCGTTACTTCGACCCGAAAGGGGCGGGGCGTTGGGCGATCAAGGCGCCGATTCGTAGCCGTGTCGAGTTCCGTGCGTTCAACCTGCTGGACAGTTATGCAAGCCTGGGCAAGTTCGATATCGTGTTTTGCCGTAACGTGCTGATCTACTTCTCGGCGCAGGTCAAAAAAGACATCCTGATGCGTATTCATGGCACGCTCAAGCCGGGCGGCTACCTGTTCCTGGGGGCTTCCGAGGCGCTCAACGGTCTGCCGGATCACTACCAGATGGTTCAGTGCAGCCCGGGTATCATTTACCAGGCCAAGTAAGCACCTGGCCAATCAAGCAACACGCCCAGCCAGCGGCGACAAAAAACAGGCAAGTTCGGTATCACCTGCGGTGCAGGGGTTTCGGCCTTGCCTGTTTTCGTTTTTGCCGCGCGCGTTCTCCTGCCATATTGCCGCTTTGCTGGCGCCAAGCGGAAATCCTTTGCCGCTTTTCTGGCATTGCCGCTGCCGGCAATGGGCTGATGTGCCCGGTTTTGTTGGCTTTTGTTTTTTGGCATGAGACTTGCTCTAGCTCAGGCAACGAACAATCCGGTCAACCTTTGAAGGTTTCCCCGACATGAGCATCAGTTTCGATAAAGCGCTCGGCATTCACGAAAAGGCATTGGGCTTTCGCGCTCAGCGTGCCGAAGTGCTGGCCAACAACATCACCAACGCCGATACCCCAAACTACAAGGCGCGTGATCTGGACTTCTCCGAGGTGTTGGCGGCGCAGGCCGACAAGGCTAAAAACGGCACCTTTTCGTTGGAGCGGACCAACAGTCGCCATATCGACGCTGAAGGTTTGAGCATGGGTGAAGAGGCGCTGAAGTACCGCACTCCAATGCAGCCGTCGGTTGACCAGAACACCGTTGATGCGCAACTGGAGCAATCCAGCTACGCCGAGAACGCGGTGGGTTTCCAGGCCAGCTTCACGCTGCTCAACAGTAAATTCAAAGGGCTGGTATCGGCCCTGCGCGGAGAGTAATTCATGTCCCTTGCCAGTGTATTCAATATCGCCGGTAGCGGCATGAGTGCTCAGACCACTCGGCTCAATACCGTCGCCAGTAACATTGCCAACGCCGAGACCGTTTCGTCGAGCATCGACCAGACCTATCGCGCACGCCATCCGGTGTTTGCCACCACGTTCCAGCAGGCGCAGAGCGGTGTCGGCCAGTCGCTGTTCCAGGATCAGGATGCTGCAGGTCAGGGCGTGCAGGTGTTGGGTGTGGTTGAAGACCAGAGCAATCTGGAGGCGCGCTACGAGCCGAATCATCCTGCGGCAAACAAGGACGGCTACGTCTACTACCCGAACGTCAATGTGGTCGAAGAAATGGCCGATATGATTTCCGCCAGCCGTTCGTTCCAGACCAACGCTGAGCTGATGAACACTGCCAAAACCATGATGCAGAAGGTCCTGACCCTGGGTCAGTGATAAAGGACTAAATCAATGGCCAGCATTAACGATACAACCACCGGTGTGAACCTGAACGATGTTCTGAAGGCTTCCGGAGCAAAGACGACCAGTACCAGCAGCAGTAGCGGTATTGCTGCGGCTACCAACAGCAAGACTGGCTCTGGACAGGCGCTCGGCAAGGATGCGTTCCTGCAGTTGCTGGTGACGCAGATGCAGCACCAGAACCCGCTTGATCCGCAGGACAACAGTGAGTTCGTGGCGCAGTTGGCGCAGTTCTCCAGCCTTGAGGGCATTACCTCGCTGAACGATTCGGTGACGGCGATCTCCGGCACCTTCAAATCGTCTCAGGCGTTGCAGGCCTCTTCGCTCGTTGGGCGCTCGGTTATCGTCCAGACCGACAAGTCGGTGGTTGATACCACCAAGAGCTTCACCGGTAGCGTCAGTGTTCCGCAGTCGGTCAGCAACTTGTCGATCAATATCACCGACAAAGACGGCAAGGCCATCAAGACCATCGAGCTGGGTGAGCAGTCGGCGGGCAAGGCCGACTTCGTCTGGGATGGCAAGAATGAAGCGGGTGAAGTGGTTGATCCGGGTACCTACACCTTTGCTGCCAGCAGCAAGATCGACGGTACCGCTACCGCCCTCACGACTTACCTGCCGGCCACGGTCAGCAGTGTCACCTTGAGCCAGACTGGCGGCGAGATGATGCTCAACCTGGCAGGCCTGGGCACCATTGCGCTGTCCAAAGTCCAAACTATCGGTATATAGAGCCGGCGTACACGGCACAAGGAGTGAAAGATGTCATTCAATATCGGCCTTAGCGGTCTCTATGCAGCCAACAAACAACTGGACGTAACGGGCAACAACATCGCCAACGTTGCGACCACTGGCTTCAAATCCTCGCGCGCAGAGTTTTCTGACGTGTACTCGGCAAGCAAGCTGGGCGTGGGTAGCAAGACCGTGGGTAATGGTGTGCGCCTGGCGGCGGTATCTCAGCAGTTCGGTCAAGGCGACATCAACAATACCGGCAACGTGCTGGACATGGGTATTCAGGGGCAGGGCTTCTTCGTACTGAGCGATAACGGCTCGCTGAGCTACACCCGTGCCGGCGCCTTCCAGACCAACAAGGACAACTATGTCGTAACGTCCGATGGCATTCGTTTGCAGGGTTATGCCGCTGATGCCAATGGCAAGATTGTCAATGGTGTGCTGACTGACCTGAAAATCGACACTTCGGCCCTGGCACCTAAGTCCACTAGCCTGATTGATCAGGGTATCAACCTGAACTCCTCGGCGGACGACATTACGGCTACGTTCGATCCGGCTGATACCAGCACCTACACCAAGACCTTTGCCACCAAGATCTACGACAGCCAGGGTAATGAGCATGTCATGGATCAGTACTACGTGAAGACGGGGCAGAACTCGTGGTCTGCATACACCTTGATCGATGGGCGTAACCCGCAAGATCCGACCTCTACAGATCCGCTCTCGGGCACAATCACGTTCAATCCTGATGGCAGTGTCAAGGCCATGACGGGTAGTGAAAGTTACCCGACGCCAGACACCAGCTTTGAAGTGACCAACAACGTCTTTGTTCTCAAGGGCTGGGTGCCGGCTGCCAAGGATGCCTCGGGCGCCTGGGTGTCGAACGGTTCCGAGGGGAATGCGTCGGGTATTCGCCTCGACATGACCTCGACCACTTCGTACAACGACCAGACAACCCGCCTGTCGCAATCTCAGGATGGTTATGCAACCGGTATCCTGTCCAGCCTGAGCATCGACTCGACGGGTGTCATGTTCGCCAGCTTCAGCAACCAGCAGTCCCGTGCAATTGGTCAGGTGGCAATCGCCAGCTTCGCCAACGAGCAGGGCCTGGAGCAGATGGGGGGCACACGTTGGAAAGAAACCTTCGCGTCGGGTATCCCGGGCATTGATGCGCCGAAGACCGGTACCCTGGGGGGCATCACTTCCAACGCGCTGGAAGCCTCCAACGTCAACCTGACCCAGGAGTTGGTCGAGTTGATCAAGGCGCAGAGCAACTACCAGGCCAACGCCAAGACCATCTCGACTCAAAGCACCATCATGCAGACCATCATTCAGATGACCTGATGGGCGCATGAGGCAATGATGCACAGCCAAGCCCCTTTCTCATGGAAGGGGTTTGTCGTTTTTGAGGTGCTGAAGATGTTGAAACGATGGGTAGGGGTGGGCGTTTTGCTGGGGGGGCTGCTGCTTGCAGCGCAGTCCTGGGCCGGTATGGCGGCCTGGTACTGGTGGGAAAGCCAGGCTACTGGCCGACTGGTGTGCGCGCAGGTCTCGCCTGGTGAGGGCTGGCGGCTGTTTTCCGGGCCCTACAACAATGGTGCCTGTCGCGATAACTGATGCGGTGGCGCTGTCTGGACTCTCCTGTTGCCGTCAGGCAATGAGGCGAGGTTTTGCCGCTGCCGGCAGAATGCCGCCGAGAATTTGTCTTCTGTTTTCTTTCTGGTGGTCGTGAGGTGAGGGAAAGCCCCGTAAATTCAGTCTTTTTGATGGTCTGTTGGGACTTGGTTCGATAATTGCTTCTAGCAGCGCAGAGCAGCGGTGAACGGCAAATGTTCGCCAGCGCAGCGGAGGATGACTGTGGACAAGATGCTTTACGTGGCCATGACCGGCGCCAGCCAGAACGCGCTGGCGCAGAAGGCCCATGCCAACAACCTGGCCAACATTTCCACCAGCGGTTTTCAGCGTGACCTGGAGCAGGCGCGTTCGATGCCGGTGTTCGGCGACAGCTTTCCGGCGCGAGCCTATGCCATGAGCGAGCGTCCGGCGACGGATTTCACGCCGGGTGCCATGCAGGAAACCGGGCGTGACCTGGATGTTGCCGTCGGCGGCGACGGCTGGATTGCAGTGCAGGCGCCGGATGGTAGCGAAGCCTACGTGCGCACCGCCAGCATGAATATCGATGCGCTGGGTGTACTGCGTGCTGGTAATGGCATGCCGATCATGGGCAATGGCGGGCCGATTGCCGTGCCGCCCGAGCAAAAAGTCGAGATCGGCCAGGACGGTACCGTCAGTATCCGCGCCATGGGCGAGGGGCCGCGAGTCATGGCTGAGGTCGACCGGATCAAGCTGGTCAACCCTGACCTGAAGAACATGACCAAAGGCCTGGACGGCATGATCCACACCAAGAGTGGTCAGCCCGCCGATGCCGATGGCTCGGTTCAGCTGGTGTCGGGTTTCCTTGAGGCCAGTAACGTCAACGCGGTAGAGGAAATGACCTCGGTGTTGGCACTGTCCCGTCAATTCGAACTGCACGTCAAAATGATGACCACGGCCAAGGAAGGCGATGAAGCCATGGCGCGTGTTTTGCAAATCGGCTAATTACACAGGCGTAGCGCCGTAAAACAGGCGCTTCAGGAGAACAGCATGCTTCCGGCTCTTTGGGTCAGTAAAACAGGTCTGGCCGCTCAGGACATGAACCTGACGACCATTTCCAACAACCTGGCCAACGTTTCGACCACAGGCTTCAAGCGCGACCGCGCCGAGTTCCAGGACCTGCTCTATCAAACCCGTCGTCAGGCAGGCGCTCAGTCCACTCAGGACAGCGAACTGCCGTCGGGTCTGCAACTGGGTACGGGTGTGCGTATTGTCGGCACCCAGAAGAACTTCAATGCCGGTAGCCTGCAAACCACCGAGCAGCCGCTGGACATGGCGGTCAATGGCCGTGGTTTCTTCCAGATCCTGCAGCCTGATGGGACTGTTTCCTATACCCGTGACGGTACGTTCCACCTGAACTCCGATGGTCAGATCGTCACCGCCAATGGCTTCGCCCTTGAGCCGGCGATTGTCGTGCCGCCTGATGCGCAGACCTTCACCGTCGGCATTGACGGTACCGTCTCCATCACCACCGCAGGCAACCCGGCTGCACAGGTGATCGGCAACATCCAGACCGCCGACTTCATCAACCCGGCCGGCTTGCAGGCCGTAGGTAACAACCTGTTCCTGGAAACCGCTGCCAGTGGCGCGCCACAGGTGGGTACTCCAGGTTTGAACGGCTTCGGTACCACGCTGCAGAACACCTTGGAAAACTCCAACGTCAGCACCGTGGAAGAGCTGGTGAACATGATCACCACACAGCGCGCCTATGAAATGAACACCAAGGTCTTTTCGACTGCCGACCAGATGCTGTCGTTCGTTACCCAGAACCTGTAAGTGATGTTCACAGGGGCGCTGGTACAGCGCCTGTTACACCGTGAGGTTAGAGTCATGAGTCGTTTGTTTTCCGTACTTGCCCTGGGTGGGGTAGTGTTGTTGGCCGGTTGCGTTGCGCCGACGCCCAAGCCCAACGACCCGTACTACGCGCCGGTATTGCCGCGCACACCATTGCCAGCAGCGGCTAACAACGGCTCGATCTACCAGGCCGGTTTCGAGCAGAACCTGTATAGCGACCGCAAGGCGTTCCGGGTCGGTGACATCATCACCATCACCCTGAATGAGAAAACCCAGGCGAGCAAGAACGCCAACTCGCAGATCGCCAAGAACAGCAAGGCCGACATCGGCCTGACATCCCTGTTCGGGACTGTGCCCAATACCAATAATCCATTGGGTTCTGGCGACCTGTCCCTTGAGGCGGGCTACAGTGGTGACCGCACCACCAAGGGTGACAGCAAGGCCGGGCAGGGCAACAGCTTGACCGGTTCCATTACCGTGACCGTGGCTGATGTACTGCCTAACGGCATCATCGCTGTGCGCGGTGAAAAATGGATGACGCTGAACACCGGTGACGAGTTGGTGCGTATTGCCGGCATGGTCCGTGCCGACGATATCGCGACTGACAACACGGTGCCTTCGACTCGCGTCGCCGACGCCCGCATCACCTACTCGGGTACCGGTTCGTTTGCCGATGCGAGTCAGCCAGGGTGGCTCGACCGCTTCTTTATCAGCCCGCTTTGGCCTTTCTAGGTTCGGATAACCATGCTCAAGTTCAGTCGGCTGATTGCCGCGACGATCCTGCTGTCCACGGCGTTTGCTGTTCAGGCCGAACGCCTGAAGGACATCGCCAGTATTTCCGGGGTGCGTACCAACCAGTTGATTGGTTATGGCCTGGTGGTGGGGCTCAATGGTACGGGTGACCAGACCACTCAGACACCGTTCACCCTGCAGACCTTCAACAACATGCTGTCGCAGTTCGGCATCAAGGTGCCTGCCGGGTCGGGTAACGTCCAGTTGAAGAACGTGGCTGCGGTGTCGATTCACGCCGACCTGCCACCGTTCGCCAAGCCGGGCCAGTCGGTGGACGTTACCGTTTCCTCGATTGGTAACTCGAAAAGCCTGCGTGGCGGTAGCCTGTTGATGACCCCGCTCAAGGGTATTGACGGTAACGTCTATGCCATTGCTCAGGGCAATCTCGTGGTAGGTGGTTTTGATGCCGAAGGCCGTGACGGTTCCAAAATTACCGTCAACGTTCCGTCGGCAGGTCGTATTCCTGGCGGGGCTACGGTTGAACGTGCAGTACCGAGCGGTTTCAACCAGGGCAACAGCCTGACCCTGAACCTCAATCGTCCGGACTTCACCACCGCCAAGCGCATTGTCGACAAGGTCAACGAGTTGCTGGGGCCGGGTGTGGCACAGGCACTGGATGGCGGTTCTGTGCGGGTGACTGCGCCAATGGACCCTAGCCAGCGGGTCGATTACCTGTCGATCCTGGAAAACCTGGAGATCGATCCAGGCCAGGCGGTGGCCAAGGTCATTATCAACTCGCGTACGGGTACGATCGTCATCGGTCAGAACGTCAAGGTATCGCCTGCAGCGGTTACCCACGGTAGCCTGACGGTCACCATTACCGAAGACCCGGTTGTCAGCCAGCCAGGGCCATTTTCCAATGGCCAGACAGCGGTCGTGCCGCGTTCGCGTGTGAACGCCGACCAGGAAGCCAAGCCGATGTTCAAGTTCGGCCCGGGCACCACGCTGGATGAGATTGTACGTGCGGTCAATCAGGTGGGCGCCGCCCCAAGTGACCTGATGGCGATTCTTGAAGCCCTGAAACAGGCCGGCGCGTTGCAGGCCGACCTGATCGTGATCTAAGGCGCTGGCTATGGATATGCCCAAGGGTGGAGTTTCCGCAGGCGCCGATACCGGGGCCTACACCGACCTCAATCGACTTAACTCGTTGAAGGTCGGCGACCGTGACAGTGACGCCAACCTGCGCAAGGTGGCCCAGGAATTCGAGTCGCTGTTTCTCAACGAGATGCTCAAGTCCATGCGGTCGGCCAACGATGTGCTGGCCAAGGACAACCCGCTCAACACCGAGACCACCAAGCAGTACCAACAGATGTACGACCAGCAACTGTCGGTCAGCCTGTCTCGGGAGGGCGGCGGTATCGGTCTGCAGGATGTGCTGATGCGTCAGCTGTCGAAAACGAAATCGACGGCTGCGGCGCACGCAGGCAGCAGCCCGTTCCCGCATGTGGAAGGGCAGCAGCGCGCACTGTGGGCTGCACGCGTGGCAGAGCCTGTGCGCTCAGAGCAAACGGCTTCGCGTAACGACATGGCGTTGCTCAATCAGCGCCGGTTGAATCTGCCCAGCAAACTCACGGATCGCCTGCTGGCCGGGATCGTGCCGTCGGCAGGTACTGCAACGGCTGCGACACCGGGCAACACGCTGGCCAATCGCTCGGGGGCCGTCGGTGATGCAGTCATCAAGGGTGACTGGGAGCCGGCACAATCGTTCGGTGCGCCAGGCAGCATGCGTATTTATGGTCGGGCCATGGCTCAACCGCCTCTGGCACCGGCCAAGCGTGCCTTCGGTTCGTCCGATGAATTTGTCACGACCATGCTGCCGATGGCCGAGCAAGCTGCAGCGCGTATTGGTATCGACCCGCGTTACCTGGTGGCGCAGGCGGCACTGGAAACCGGTTGGGGCAAGTCGATCATGCGCCAGCCGGATGGCAGCAGCAGTCACAACCTGTTTGGCATCAAGGCGACGGGTAATTGGCAAGGTGGTCAGGCGCGAGCGATCACCAGCGAGTTTCGCAATGGGCAGATGGTCAAGGAGACCGCTGCGTTCCGTTCCTATGACTCGTTCCAGGACAGCTTCCATGACCTGGTGAGCCTGTTGCAAAACAATTCGCGCTATCAAGAAGCGATCAAGTCTGCCGATAAACCAGAACAGTTTGTGCGAGAGCTGCAGAAGGCCGGTTATGCAACCGATCCGGATTACGCCAGCAAGATCTCGCAGATCGCGAAACAAATGAAGTCGTACGAGAGCTTTGCTGCGATTGACACTTCCACGAAATTATAAGGTTTGAACTATGGCGAGCTTGATCAACATCGGCGTATCGGGGCTTGGAGCCTCGCAGTCGGGCCTGTTTACCACGGGTAACAACATTGCCAACGCCGACGTTGCCGGCTACTCACGCCAGCAAAACGTACAAAGCACCAAGAGTTCAATCCAGAGCGGTAATGTGTTCATCGGCACTGGCACGACGCTGTCCGATGTTCGTCGGGTGTACAACGCGTTCCTTGAAAACCAGCTGCGAACCACCACTTCGCTGAACAGCGACGCATCCGCGTACCTGAATCAGGTTTCACCGATCGACAACCTGTTGTCCGATGCCGATACCGGTATCACCGGCGCGCTGAAGAGCTTCTTCACGGCGCTGCAGAGTGCGTCGGCCAAGCCGACCGAAGACGCCTCGCGGCAGTTGCTGTTGACCAGTGCCCAGTCGCTGAGCAAGCGCTTCAATACCATTTCCGCGCAGCTCAACGAGCAGAACAGCAACATCAACGGCAACCTGGCGTCGATGGCTGAGCAAGTCAACAAACTGTCGGCCTCCATTGCCCAGTACAACGATCAGATTTCCCGTGTTTCAGCCGTGCAAGGCAGCCCCAATGACCTGCTCGACCAGCGTAACGAAGCCGTGCGCCAGCTCAACGAGTTGGTCGGTGCTCAGGTGGTCGAGCGTGAGGGTAACTTCGACGTTTACCTGGCCAATGGTCAGCCGCTGGTGTTGGGCAAGACCATCAATACCCTGGAAACCGTACCGAGCAAGACCGACCCTACCCGGATGAGCCTTCAGCTCAACCGTGGCAGCACCAGCATGGACATCACCTCCAGCATTACCGGCGGTGAAATGGGTGGCCTGCTGCGCTACCGCAGCGAGGTGCTGGATCCGTCGATGAACGAGCTGGGGCGTATTGCCCTGGTGGTTGCCGACAGCATCAACCAGCAGTTGGCCCAAGGCATCGACAAGAACGGTGAGTTCGGCGCGGCATTGTTCGGCGATATCAACAGTGCAGCCTTGATCAGCCAGCGCAGCATTGCCCAGGCCGGCAACAGCGCAGGCGCTGGCAATCTGGATGTGACCATCAGTGACACCGGCAAGCTGAGCACGTCCGATTATCAGGTGACCTTCAGCAGTGCGACCCAATATACGGTCAAAAAGCTGCCGGACGGCGATGCCCAAGGGCCTTACGACATCACGGCAACCCCCCCGCAGGAGATTGATGGCTTCAAGCTTGCCCTCAATGGCGGGGCGCCCAGCGCCGGTGACAGCTTCAAGATCACCCCGACCCGCAACGCAGCAGCCAAGCTCGACACGGTGTTGACCGATCCGAAGCGCATCGCGCTGGCGGCGCCCTTGTCGGCGGTCAGTGGCTCCGGCAATCAGGGTACCGGGGTTATCACCCAGCCCGAACTGACCTCGAAGCTGGATATCTATGATTCGACCCAGCGCATTGATCTGCAGAACGGCCTGAAGTACTCCACGCCGGTGAAGTTGGTTTTTGGCGATGAAACAACCAACCCGCAATCCTACAAGCTGTTCGATGCCAAAGGCACCGAATTGTCCTCCGGGACCATTATTCCGGGCGAGAGCAACACGCTGCAATTGAGCGTGCCGATGGTCGATGCCAGTGGCAACCCGATCATGGATGGCGTGACTCAGAAAACCTTCAATTTCGAAATGACTGTCGCCGGGTCACCGAAAGAGGGCGATAACTACACCGTGTCGCTGACCGGTGCAGGCTCTGCCGACAACCGCAATGGCCAGGCGGTGATTGACCTGCAAACCAAGGCCACGGTTGAAGTCGGGGCTAACGGCAAGGGCATCAGCCTGACCGATGCCTACGGCAAACTGGTTGAAAACGTGGGTGGCAAGACCGCGCAAGCGCAAATGGACAGCAATGCGACGAATGCCCTGCAGACCTCGGCCAAGGCAGGCCGTGATTCGCTTTCTGGTGTCCAGCTCGATGAAGAGGCCAGCAACCTGATCAAGTATCAGCAGTACTACACGGCCTCGTCGCAAATCATCAAGGCTGCCCAGGAAATCTTTACCACGCTGATCAACAGCCTTTAAGGAGTCGTAGACCGTGCGTATTTCTACTTCCCAGTATTACGAAAGCAGCACTTCAACCTATCAGCGCAACTTCGCCAATGCGGTGAAGTCGGGCGAGCAGGCCAGTGACAACTTGCGTATACGTACCGCAGCGGATGACCCGGTCGGCGCAGCGCGGCTGTTGCAGCTGGAGCAGCAAAGCAACCTGTTGGGCCAGTACGGCGATAATACGACCAACGTGCGTAACTCGCTGGGCGCCTCTGAGGGTGTTCTCAATGGCATCAGCGCCATTTTGCAGCGGGTCAATGAGCTGGCTATCAGCTCGGGTAACGCCAGTTTCACCGATGCGGATCGCAAGGCCAATGCCCAGGAGTTGGGGCAGCTTGAAGACCAGCTCTATTCGCTGATGAACAGCCGTGATGAGAACGGTAAATACCTGTTCTCCGGCTCGCGTGGTGATACCCAGCCGTATGTGCGTAACGCAGATGGCACCTACACCTATCAGGGTGACCAGGGCACCTTGAACTTGCAGGTGGGCGACATGCTCACAATGGCGACCAATGAAAGCGGTTATGCCGTGTTCGAGCAGGCACTCAATACCAGCCGTAGTGAGACAAATTTGACTTCGCCTGCTGTTGATGATGGCCGGGTTCAGTTGTCCGATGGTCAGGTGTCTGGCAGCACGACCTATAACGACCGTTTCCGCAGTGGTGAGCCGTATACCATCACGTTCCTCAGCAGTACGCAGTTCAAGATCACCGACGCGTCCAACAACGACGTCACGCTGGAAGCCACTCAAGGCGGCACATTCGACCCGGCCTCCAGCAACAAGATGATCAGCTTCCGTGGTGTTGATATGCGTCTGGCTATCAACTTCCAGCCGGGCGACAGCGCCAACCCTGATGCGGCGATTGCGGGGCACACTTTCACGTTGGCAGCCAAGCCCGATTCTATTTCGGGCTCACGCAGCCCAGGCAACAGCTCTGCGGCGCAAGTCACCAATGCCTCCATCACCGATGCAACGGCTTACAACAGCGCCTTCCCGGGTGGCGGCGCCATTCTGAAGTTCACCAGCGCCACTGACTTTGAGCTGTATGCGCAGCCGCTAACCGCCGACAGCAAACCTGTGTCGACCGGTACGCTCAGCGGTACCACCGCCACGGCAGCAGGGGTGACCTTTGACCTGGCCGGTGCGCCCGCAACAGGTGATCAGTTCTCCATTCAGGTCGATACTCATCAGACCCAGAACGTCCTTGATACTATTGGTCAGTTGCGTAAGGCATTGGCTCTGCCAGTGGATCAAGACCCATTGGTCAAGCAGCAGTTCCAGGCGGCGCTGGATTCGGCTATCGGCAACATTGCCAGCGGCTCAAACCAGATTGCCTCAGCGATCAGTGATATTGGTGCGCGTGGTGCGGCCTTGGATGTTCAGGCTGAAACCAATGAAAGCCTGAAGATTGCCAACACCAAGACGCAAAGCTCGATACGTGATGCAGACCCGGCTGAAGTGCTGATTCGTCTGAACCTGCAGCAGACCATGCTGCAGGCCTCTCAGCTCGCATTCAGCAAGATATCGTCGTTGAGCCTGTTCAATCAGCTCTGAGTTTCCTGGCCCTGAGGGGCCGGGATCTGTTCCTGCTTCTAGGGCGCCTCGCCAGGTAATGGCAGGCGCCCTTTGTTTGAGAGTGCCCCGTGACTAAAGCCCCCCTCGTCAGTATCGTTATCCCAGCCTTCGATGCGCGCTTCTTTTCTGTCGCCTTGCGCAGTGCGTTAGGCCAAACATACGAGCACCTTGAAATAGTTGTCTGTGATGACAGTCGTGATGCGGAGATTGAGCGTATCGTCGCTTCTTTTAGAGGGCAGGGGCGTGCCCGGATTCGCTATTTGCGCAACACGCAGCGTCTGGGATTCCAGCGTAACGTATTGCGCTGTGTGGACGAGGCGCAAGGTGAGTACATCAAAGTGCTCTGCGATGATGACCGGCTGTTTGCTCGGTGTATTGAGTTACAAGCCCAGGTGCTCATTGAGCATCCTGAGGTCAATCTGGTGCAGGCCCATCGGTTGCAGGCTGACGCCAATGACTTCGTGTTACCCATACATCCCGACAATTGCCCATTTGCCTTGGTTGACTCCGTGTTCAAGGGCGAAGACCTGTTGGCCGTTCAGGAGGGGCGTGCAGTCCATTTTCTGGGGATTTTTTCGTCTGCCCTGATGCGAACCCAGGATGTTCGGCAGGTGTTAAAAGCACTGACTTCTGCTAGTGAAGGCTTTATCACGCTGCTGGATCAAGCGTTGTTTGTTTGCCTGTTGCGGAAAGGCAACATGGCACTGCTGACACAGGTACTCAGTGTTGAACGCTTGCACCCGGCGCGCTTGAGCAAACAGCCGGAAAATATCCAGGCAGCAAAAAAAGAGTTGAGCAGATTGCGTCAAATGCTTTCCGCCCGCTTGGGAGATGGGGCGCCTGCCCGTGGGTGGGTGCGCTATGTCGAGTTGTCCGATGCCAATGAGCCAGGCTGCGATTGGAAAGAGCTGTACCTGGTGCGTGTGCTGAGTAATTGGCAGACCGTGATTCAAGGGCGTGTTGGGAGCAATTGCGATAGCTACGCCGAGCTTTACCAGCAATGGCTTGCAGCACGACGCTTCTCGGATGCTCAGCGGCGGGTGGTGTGTGAGCAAGTTGTCAAATGGCCTTCACGGCCGAAAATCGTTCCGGTAATTGTCGACCATCAGCAGGATGAGGCTGAGCTGAACGTCACGCTTGATAGCCTGGCCGCGCAGCTCTATGCGCCGACTGCGGTGTTGGTGCTGTCTAATACCAACTGCGTGGTCGAGCAACATGTTGTGCGCTTGCCGCTAGCGGAGAACTGGGCGGCGCAGGTCAACAGTGCGATGCCGGCGCTGGAGGGCGTGGACTGGATCTACCTGCTGCGGGCTGGTGACCGGTTGAGTGAGTCGGCGTTGCTGCTGCTTGCCGAACGCATTGCTGCAACCCCCGGTATGCGTTGCGCCTACAGCGATGAAGGTGCTGTGTTGAACGGCGAGTCCTGTGACCCGGTGTTCAAGCCCGACTTCAACCTTGACCTGATGCGCGCCTACCCCTATGTGGGTCGAACCTTGGCGTTCCAGCGCCAACAGGTGCTTGCCCTGGGTGGTTTCGAGTCGTCACTGGGTGAGCTTGCGCCCCATGACATGGTCTGGCGTATTGCAGAGTCCAATGGCCTGTTTGCAATCGAGCATATTGCCGAGATTCAGGTGGAGTCTGCATTCCCCTATGCCCAGTGGCTGTCATTGCCATCGGTGATCGAGCAGAGCAGTACGCTACTCGCTGCGCACTTGAACCGATTGGGGGTCGAATATCGGATTCATCATGACGCGTTGCCATTGCTCAAGCGCGTTGAGTACCTGCACGCGGAACAGCCGCTGGTCTCGCTCATCATCGTCGCGGGTGATGACGTATCAGCCATACAGCGCTGTGTTGAGGGGGTGCTGGAGAGCACCACATACAGCCGATACGAGCTGCTGATTGTCGGTAGGCCGGAATGCAATGCTGGCATGCGTGACTGGCTCGACGCGATGGCGCAGATGGGCGGTGGCCTCTTGCGCGTGCTGGACGCACCGCAAGGTGCCGGTGTAGCGGCTATCAACAACCTTGCTGCCGAGCAGGCGCGGGGCGAGTACTTGCTGTTCTTTGCAGCTGACAACCTGGTTTGTCAGGCTCAATGGCTGGCTGAGCTGCTTAATCACGCGCAGCGACCGGAAGTGGGGGTCGTTGGTGCGCGTCTCGTTGATCCGAAAGGCAAGGTTGCCAATACCGGCGTCATTCTTGGCTTGGGTGGTGCGGCAGGGCCTGCATTTGCCGGCGAGCTTTCGGATGCGCGGGGGTACATGCAGCGTCTTCAGGTGGCTCAGAACTGGAGTGCGGTGAGCGGAAGTTGCCTGATGATACGCACTCAGGTTTTCAAGGATCTGGGTGGTTTCGATGAGGCGACGTTTGCCCAGAGCCTGGCCGACATTGATTTGTGTTTGCGGGTCGGCCAGGCGGGTTACCTGGTGGTAGGAACGCCCTATGCAACCGTCGTTCAAACGCGTGAAGACAAGCCGTGCTACTTGGGGGCCGAGGCTGGGAAGCCAGAGCAGGAAGCGTTGATCCAGCGCTGGCTGCCCAGTGTAATCCGGGACCCTGCCTACAACCCCAGCCTGAGCTTGACCCGTTCGGCGTTTACGTTGGAACCCGGCTTGCGAGATAACTGGAACCCTCTGGTCTTACGCACGTTGCCTTCCATCCTGGCGTTACCGGTCAACAACACCGCAGTGGGGCATTATCGCGTCAATCAGCCGCTGCGTGAGCTTGAAGCCGCAGGACGTACGCTAGGACGAATCAGCTTTGAAGTGCCTTCTTTGGTTGAAATCGCACGCATGAATCCGGATGTAGTGGTCATCCAGCTTCGCCACTCCTCGGAAGGTGTCGATTGTATCGAGCAGCTCAAGCTTGTCACCTCGGCCCGCCGAATCTATGAGATTGACGACTACATTCTGGAAGCGCCCAAGAAAAATGATCATGCCCGCAACTCGCCTCGCGATACCGAGCAGCATTTGCGCCGAGGCATTGGCTTGTGTGATCGGGTCGTGGTTACCACGGACGCATTAGCCAACGCGCTGTCCAGTATGCACCGTGATATTCGCGTGGTGCCGAACATGCTGGCGCCGCATTTGTGGCTGGGCCTGAACAGTCGGCGTGGTGTGTCGAGCAAGCCTCGGGTGGGTTGGGGGGGCGGCACCAGTCATGGCGGCGATCTGGAAGTGATTGCCGAGGTGGTGCGTGCGCTGTCCAATGATGTGGAGTGGGTGTTCTTTGGCATGTGCCCAGAGAATCTCAAGCCCTACATTCACGAGTATCATCCCGTCGTTTCGTTGGAAAGCTACCCGGCGAAGCTGGCCAGCCTGGACCTGGACCTGGCCCTGGCACCGTTGGAGTTCCACATCTTCAACGACTGCAAGAGCAACCTGCGTCTGCTGGAGTATGGCGCCTGTGGTTATCCGGTGGTATGCACCGATACCGAGGCCTACCGGGGTTACTTGCCTTGCACACGGGTTCGCAGCAACTCTACCCAGGAGTGGTTGCAGGCGATCCGTATGCACCTGGCTGACCCGGCCGCCAGCTATCGCATGGGCGATGAGTTGCGTGAAGCGGTGCTGCGCGACTTTGTATTGCGTGCGGACAACCTGCAGCACTGGGTGTGGGGCTGGTTGGCCGACTGATCCTGTACACCTTCCTTGTAGCGGCGCTGCAAACGCGCCGCTGGCAGCTTCCGCGTACTTGGCGCACTTCCTGCAGGCACCCCTTCATATCGCCATAAATCCTTCACTCTGGCCTGGATAGGCTGTGCGAAGTACTTGAGGAAACCGATGAAGGCAGTCATTTTGGCGGGTGGTCTCGGCACGCGGATCAGCGAAGAGTCGCACCTCAAACCCAAACCGATGATCGAGATCGGTGGCAAGCCAATTCTTTGGCACATCATGAAGCAGTATTCTGCGCACGGCATTCACGACTTTGTGATTTGCCTGGGCTACAAGGGTTATGCGATCAAGGATTTTTTCGCCAACTACTTTCTGCACACCTCCGATGTCACCTTCGACATGCGCAACAACCGCATGGACGTTCATCAGAACTACAGCGAGCCGTGGCGCGTGACACTGGTGGATACTGGCGAAGACACCAGGACCGGTGGCCG
>JAEAMF010000676.1_pt1 | contig 36272 bp, 34 predicted proteins | sample 8958721 | NCBI WGS metagenome assembly JAEAMF01 (sample SAMN16933255, study PRJNA681124) | bioreactor sludge metagenome | isolation source: anaerobic bioreactor treating anionic surfactant - SDBS | place: India: Bengaluru | collected 2019-02-28 | reverse complement strand
GGTTCGAGGCCGTTCGCACGAGGTACTTGCCGAGGCGGCTGCCGGCACCGAACTGTTGGTCGTCGGCAGCCGGGGCAGGAGCGGCCTGACCGGGCTGTTGCTTGGGTCCACCAGTCGCCGCGTCGTGCGCGAGGCCAGCGTCCCGACCGTGGTGGTCAAGCCTGGCCAAGAGCAGGGATCATCGCGCGCCGCTGGGCGGAGTTGAGGGCATTGGTCCGACGCGCTCCCAGGGAGGAACCGTGACCGGGGCAACACTGAGTGAACTGCGTGCCCAACTCGTCGACGGGAACGACCCCACCCTTGTGAGTTGTTCGACACGTCCTACCTAGTCACTGGTAGTTAGTTGGCAGTCAGCGGGCCCGACGGTGCTGTCGATCACGTCCGAATCGCGCGACTTGCCGCCATCGAACAACGCATCCGGATCCATCGCGGCGACGACCTGATCGTCACAGCCGACCTGACTGCCGCCGACCCGATGGCCGAACCGGTACGGATCGGCTACTCCCTGCCCGAGGTACTTGATCGCGTCCAAGTTGGCGACCGCGTCTACTTCGACGACGGCGAATTCGGTGGCCGCGTCATCGCGAAGACAACAGGCGGACTCCGCGTCCAGATCGACCAGATCGACGACGCTGGCGCCTGGCTACGCGCCGAGAAGGGCATCAACCTGCCTGATTCAGACCTCGGCCTGTCGGGTCTCACCGAAGACGACCGGGCGGTACTGCCCTTCATCGTGGAACATGCCGACGGTGTGGAGATGTCGTTCGTCGACACCGCAGACGACCTAGCGGTGGAGGCGGGGTTCGCCCGGATGGGTGAACTCCAGGAAGAGATCATGTGGCTTTGCGAGGCTGCTCACGTGCCGGTGATCTGGGCCACCCAGGTGCTGGAGAATCTGGCGAAGTCCGGACGCCCGTCTCGCGCCGAGGTGACCGACGCCGCGCTATCAGTGCGCTCCGAGGGCGTGATGCTGAACAAGGGGCCTTTCATCCTGGACGCGGTGAGCTTCCTGGACCACCTGCTGACCCGGATGTCCGACCACCTCGACAAGAAGAGCCCGCTACTGCGGCGGCTCCGGCTGGGCGGCGGCAATGACTAGGCCGCGCGTGACCCGGTTCGGTTGAGTCCGCGGGATAGCGTTGAGCTGTGGCCCACATCCTTCAGATTGATCCGATCACCAGTTCAGCGGAGGACGTGGCCGAAGCCCTGGGGGCTGATCCGGAGCACGGTCTCAGTTCGGCGGAAGCCGCCCAGCGACTCGCCGAACAAGGCCCCAACGAGCTGCGGGGCAAACCGTCGACACCCAAGTGGAGGCGATTCGTCGAGCAGTTCAATTCGCCCCTGATCTACCTGCTGCTTGCGGCCATTGTCGTTTCTGCAATCGCCTGGGCGCTGGATACCAGTCCGGACGCCGGGGCCGTGCCGGTGGACGCCATCGTGATTGCCCTCATCGTGCTGCTGAACGCCGTCCTCGGCTACGTCCAGGAGGCCAAGGCCGCCGACGCGGTAGCCGCCTTGCAGGCAATGACCAAGGCGCATTCGCTCGTCCTGCGAGATGACAGGCGCATCGAAATCACGTCTTCGGAGTTGGTGGTCGGCGACATCCTTGTGCTGGAGGAGGGCGACGAGGTCGGCGCTGACGGACGTCTGATCTTCTCGTCGGCCCTGCGTATCGCCGAGGCCTCGCTGACCGGCGAGTCCGAACCGGTCTCGAAGGAACCCGAAGCGCTGTCCGGTGAGGTGTCGCTGGGCGACCGGACGAACATGGTGCACAGAGGCACCGCGGTCACTCAGGGCGTCGGACGTGCGGTGGTGACATATACCGGCATGGACACCGAGATGGGTGCAATTGCCGCCATGCTCGACAGCACCGAGGAAGAGCCCTCCCCACTGACCAAAGAGGTCGAGTACCTGGGCAAGGTGCTGGGTATTGCGGTCATCTTCATTGCGGCCATCGTCATGGCCACCTCGATCTTGATGTCGCCCAACCGTGACCTCCCCGCGGTCATCGCTGCCCTCATCTTGGCGGTGTCGTTGGCGGTCGCGGCGGTGCCTGAAGGGCTGGCGGCGATCCTGACTGTCGTGCTGTCCCTGGGCACCCAGCGCATGGCGGCGCAGAACGCCATCGTCAAGGACCTCAGCTCGGTCGAGACGTTGGGTTCGGCATCGGTGATCGCGTCCGACAAGACCGGGACGTTGACCCGCAATGAGATGACCCTCCAGAAGGTCGTGACGGCCAGCGGTGAGGTAGAGATTAGCGGGGTCGGTTACAGCCCGGAAGGCGGCGTCACGCAATCCGGCAAGCCGCTTGCGGCTGACGTGCTGAGCGAGGCGCAGGTTGCCCTGCGGGGCGGCTCGATCGCCAACGACGCCAGCCTCGACCGGGACGAGGAAGGCCTCTGGCAGATCCAAGGGGATCCGACAGAGGCCGCCTTCCTGGTGGCGGCCCACAAGATAGAGGGCGTCATCTCCGACATCAGGGCCTACGAACGGCTGGGTGAGGTGCCGTTCACCAGCGCCCGCAAGATGATGTCGGTGGTCGGCGAGCTGCCGGACGCGGGCACCGTGATGTATACGAAGGGTGCCCCGGACGTCTTGTTGTCCAGCTGCAGCTCGGTCTTGGTGGGCGAGAAAGAAGTAGCGCTGGACGACGCGCGGCGTGCCCGGATCCTGGCAGAGACCGAACGGCTGGCCGGACAGGCCTACCGGACCTTGGCGGTCGCCTACCGCGAGCTGTCGAGCGTTGATGAATTGGGCGACGAGTTCGACGAGGACGACGAGTCCGACCTTTGCTTCGTCGGCATCGTCGCCATGATCGACCCGCCGCGCACCGAGGCATCCGACGCCATCGCAGAGGCGCACCGGGCGGGCATCCGCGTCCTCATGATCACCGGCGACCACCCCGCCACGGCAGCGAGGATCGCGTCCGATCTGGGCATCGTGGAATCCGACACGAGAGCGCTCACCGGCAGCGAGATCGACAAGATGGATGACGCGCAGTTCGACCAGGCGGTCCGCGACTTTTCGGTTTTCGCGCGGGTCTCCCCGAAGCACAAGATGCGGATCGTCGGCACGCTCCAGGCACAGGGGGAGATCGTCGCGATGACCGGCGACGGGGTGAACGATGCCCCGGCCCTGAAGGCCGCCGACATAGGCGTCGCCATGGGTATCACCGGTACCGAGGTGACCAAGGAGGCCGCCAACATGGTGCTGGCCGACGACAACTTCGCCACCATCGTGGCCGCCGTCAAGCAGGGCCGCATCATCTTCGACAACATCCGCAAGTTCCTGCGGTTCCTGCTCAGCTCGAACATGGGTGAGGTGATCACCGTCTTCTTCGGTACGCTGCTGGCCGGCGTGCTGGGGCTGCGACTGGCAGACGGCACGATCGTAGCCCCGCTACTTGCCACCCAGATCCTGTGGATCAACCTGCTGACCGACTCGGCGCCCGCTTTGGCGATGGGGGTCGATCCGGCGGTTGACGACGTGATGGCCCGAAAGCCACGCAATGTCACCGAGCGCGTCATCACCAAGCACATGGGGGTCCGGGTTCTGGTTCTCGGCGCAGTAATGGGCGCCTCCACCTTGTTCGTACTCGACTGGTTCCTGCCGGGCGGACTGTTCGATGGCTCGCAGAGCGTTGAGCTGGCCCGCACCGCGGCCTTCACGACGTTGGTGCTAGCCCAGCTGTTCAACGCGTTCAACTCGCGCTCTGCCTACAACAGCGCCTTCAAGGATGCGTTCTCCAACCACTGGCTGTGGTGGGCCGTTCTGCTCGCAGTCGCGCTACAGGTCCTCGTGGTGCAGGTGCCGTTCCTCCAAGGGGCCTTCGGCACCACCGCCATGACCTTGAAGCAGTGGCTGATCTGTGCGGCGGTCGCGTCCTGCGTCTTGTGGGCCCAGGAGGCGCACAAGCTGATCCTGCGCGCTCGCGGCCGCTCCGACATCGACGAGTAGCCGCTGGCGCCGCTGCCCTGCGGGGCTCGGTAACACCTTCGTTACGACATTGTTGGTCGTCTGAGACGCCTCGGCGCTGATTGCGCCTGCGTAATAGTCTTCGGGCACAACTGATCGATTGATCGAAAGAGGTTTTTAATGAAGCGCAGGTTCGCCGCCATCGCGGCCGCTGCACTGTCGCTGTCGCTGCTGGCCGGTTGCGGCAGTAGCGGCTCCGGCACGTCAGGTTCCAGTGCGGACACCGTCAAGGTTGGCCTCAACTACGAACTCTCGGGGCCGGTCGCCACCTACGGTGACGCCAGCGTCAAGGGCATCCAGATGGCCGTCGAAGAGATCAACGCCGCCGGCGGGGTCAACGGCAAGCAGATCGAAATCGTCAAGTACGACAACAAGTCCGAGCCGGCCGAGGCCACCACCTTGGCCACCAAGTTGATGACCAACGACAAGGTCGTCTCGGTCATCGGCCCGGCCACCTCAGGATCGTTCAAGGCGACCATTCCGGTCGCCAACCAGAACAAGGTCCCTGTGGTCTCGGGTTCGGCCACTGCTGACGATCTGCTGGTGCAGAACGGCGTCCTGCAGGAGTTCGCTTTCCGCACCTGCTTCTCAGACTCGTACCAGGGCACTGCCATGGCCAACTTCGCCACCCAGAGCCTGTCTGCGAAGACCGCGGTGATTCTGAAGGACACCTCCTCCGACTACGCGAAGGGGCTGGCGGACAACTTCGCCAAGCAGTTCACCGCCAACGGTGGCACCATCGTGGCCGAGGAAGGCTATGTCGCCGGTGAGACCGAGTTCAACCCGATCGTGACCCGCATCAAGGGCCAGTCCTTCGACGTGATGTACGTTCCCGGCTACTACAACGAGGTCGGTCTGATCATCAAGCAGGCTCGTGATCAGGGCATCGACCAGCCGATTCTGGGTGGCGACGGCTTCGACTCTCCTGGTCTGCTGGAGAAGGCAGGGGCGGCGGCCTTGAACCAGGTCTACTTCACCAACCACTACTCGTCGCTGGACCAAGATCCGACGGTGCAGGACTTCATCAAGGCGTTCAAGGACAAGTACGGTGAAGAGCCGAATGCGTTCCACGCCCTGGGCTATGACACCGCCTACTTCGTCGCGGATGCAATCAAGCGCGCCAGTGAACCAACCGGCGAGGCGATTCAGCAGGCGATGGCCTCGACAACCGACTTCTCCGGGGTGACGGGCACCTTCAGTATCGATCCCGAGACCCACGAGCCGGTCAAGTCCGCCGTGGTCATCGGGCTGAAGGACGGCGTCCAGGTTTCGGCCGAGCGGTCGTCTCGCTGACCTATCCTCAGGTGGGGTGGGAGGTAGGTCCTCTCACCCCACCATCGGTGTCCTGATCAGGAAGCAGAGATGGAACAGTTCCTCCAACAGGTGGTCAACGGCTTGTCGATCGGCAGCATCTACGCCCTCATCGCGCTGGGCTACACGATGGTCTACGGCATCATCCAACTGATCAACTTCGCCCACGGCGACGTCTACATGGTGGGGGCCTATGTGGGCTACGCCAGCATGTCCTTCCTCGGTCTGGACTTCTTCACCTCGTTGCTGGTCGCGATGGCCGCCTGCACCGTGCTAGGGGTCATCATTGAGCGGGTGGCCTACAAGCCACTGCGCAACTCCACCCGGATCGCCGTGCTGATCACCGCCATCGGCGTCTCGCTGCTGTTGGAGTACACGATGATGTACTTCGTGGGCCCCGAGCACCGCGCCTATCCGGCACTGCCGGGGTTCATGTCGCACACCTTCCACTTCGGGGAGGTGGTCATCACCATGCTGCAGATCATGATCGTCACGATCTCGATCGTGTTGATGATCGTGCTGCAGTTCATCGTCCGACGCACTCGGCTGGGCAAGGCGATGCGGGCCGTCTCCCAAGACCGCGACGCCGCCCAGTTGATGGGTATCAGCGTCGACAACACCATCTCGTTCACCTTTGCGCTCGGCTCGGCGTTGGCCGGCGCGGCAGGGGTGCTGGTGGGGGTCTACTACAACTCGGTCAATCCGCTGATGGGGATCCTGCCCGGCCTGAAGGCCTTCGTCGCCGCAGTGCTGGGTGGTATCGGGCTGATCCCCGGCGCCCTGCTCGGTGGCTACGTGATCGGCGCCACCGAGACGTTCGTGGCCAGCATCGGCTTCTCGATGCTGCGGGACGCGGTCGTCTTCGCCCTGCTGATCATCGTGCTGATCTTCAAGCCCAGCGGACTGCTCGGCAAGAACGTGCGGGAGAAGGTCTGATGAATCCACGCCTGAAGTCGATCCTGGCCAAGACCGCCGTTGCGGCGGTCGTCTACGTCGGTGTGCTGCTGCTGGTGCAGGTGGGCATCATCGATGCCTATCTGCAGGCCACCATGGTGACCATCTGCGTCAACATCATCTTGGCGGTCAGCCTCAACCTGGTCACGGGTTTCACCGGACAGTTCTCGCTCGGGCACGCCGGGTTCATGGCGATCGGGGCATACTCGACGGCGCTGATCACGATGTCGATGCCGACCGTCCTCGGTTTCATCCTCGGGCTGCTGGTGGGCGCCATCCTGGCGGCACTGGTCGGTTTCCTCATCGGGCTGCCCACCCTGCGGTTGCGGGGGGACTACTTGGCCATCGCCACGTTGGGCATGGCTGAGATCATCCGCGTCCTGCTGCTCAACTTCGAGTTCAGCAATGGCGCAGCAGGTCTTTCGGGTATCCCGCAGTTCGTCAACTGGAATTGGCTGTTCGTGCTCACTGCGGGCACGATCGTGCTGATCAGCAACTTCCTCAACTCCCGGCACGGACGCGACTGCATCGCGGTGCGTGAGGACGAGATCGCCGCCGAATCCATCGGGGTGCGCTCCACCCAGGCGAAGACGCTGGCGTTCAGCGTCGGTGCCTTCTTCGGCGCCATCGCCGGCGGGGTCTACGCGTCCTACTTCTACTTCATCAAGCCCGACCTGTTCGGCTTCATGCAGTCGATCAACATCTTGGTGATCGTGGTGCTGGGCGGCTTGGGTTCGATCTCCGGTTCAATCATCGCAGCGATCCTGCTGGCGGTCGTATCGACGCTGCTGCAACCCTTCCCCGAGATCCGAATGATCCTGTACTCGCTGGTGCTGGTCGTTCTGATGGTCTTCCGGCCGCAGGGCATCATGGGGTCGCGCGAGCTTTCGTTGTCGTTGTTCTCCAAGTTGCTACCGGGCCGACGCCAGACGCGCACGAAGGTGACTGCGGAGGACGCCGCATGAGCACCCCGATCCTGGAGGTGACCGACCTCACCCGCCACTTCGGCGGCCTGGCGGCGCTGAGCAACGTCGACATCACCCTCGAAGCAGGGGAGTTGGTCGGCCTGATCGGTCCCAACGGTGCCGGCAAGACCACCGTCTTCAACCTGCTGACCGGTGTCTACCCGCCGTCAGCCGGCACCATCACGTTCACGCCCGCGGGCACCCCGATCAACCTGGCGGGACGCAAACCCTACGACATCTGCCGGGCCGGGGTGGGGCGTACTTTCCAGAACATTCGGCTCTTCAAAGACCTGTCGGTGCTCGACAACGTCATCATCGCCATGGAGCAGTCACAGACCTACCCGTTGCTGGGATCGTTCCTGCACACCCCGGCCTGGTCGACGGCGCGGGCGGAGGTGCGGGAACGCAGCCGCGAATTTCTGAGGGTGCTGAGCTTGGAGGACAAGGCGGACGAAACCGCCCGCAACCTGTCCTACGGAGACCAACGACACCTCGAGATCGCCCGTGCGCTGGCCACCAATCCGCGGCTGCTGTTGCTTGACGAGCCGGCCGCCGGCATGAACCCCGCAGAGACAGCCCAGCTGACCGACTTGATCAGCTGGATCCGCAAGAACTATGACCTGACCATCTTGCTGATCGAGCACGACATGAGCCTGGTGATGGCCATCTGCGAGCGCATCTACGTGCTGGACCACGGCACTGTGATCTCCTCCGGCACCCCGGACCATGTCCAGCACGACCCGCGGGTGATCGAGGCCTATTTGGGTCAGGAGGTCGAGGATGTTTGAGATCAAGGATCTTCGGGTCAACTTCGGCGGCATCCAGGCGCTCAAGGGCATCTCGCTGAACGTGCAGGCCGGCGAGGTCGTCACCCTGATCGGGGCCAATGGCGCCGGCAAGACCACGACCTTGCGTACCGCGTCCGGGCTCGAACGACCTGCCTCGGGCCAGATCTGGCTCGACGGCAAGGATATTACGAAGATCTCCCCCCAGGATCGGGTGAAGCGCGGTCTGGTGCACGTGCCTGAAGGCCGCCGGGTCTTCCCGCAAATGAGTGTGCTGGAGAACCTTGAACTCGGCGCCTTCCTGCGTCGCGACAGACGAGGTGTGGCGGCCGACCTGGAGCAGGTCTTCCGGCGGTTCCCGGTGCTCGCCGACCGCCGCACGCAGGACGCCGGCACGCTTTCCGGCGGCGAACAGCAGATGCTGGCGATGGGCCGCGCGCTGATGTCAGCACCCAAGGTGTTGCTGATGGACGAACCGTCCATGGGTCTGGCGCCACTGTTCGTCCAAGAGATCTTCAGCATCATCGCGGGTATCAACGAAACCGGGACGACCATCCTGTTGGTGGAGCAGAATGCCAACATGGCGCTGCAGGTGGCCAGCCGAGCGTACGTGATGGAGACTGGCAGCGTCGTGCTCAGTGGTCCCGCATCCCAACTGTTGGCGACCGAGGAAGTGCGCCGCGCCTATCTTGGAGGGTGACCAATGTTCGTGAAGTGGCGGATGACGACCAACCCGTTCACCATTGGGCCGGACGCGACCGTGCCTGAGGCGATTGAGGTCATGAAAACCAAGAAGGTGCGGAAACTGCCGGTGCTGGCCGGCGGCAAGCTGGTCGGCGTGGTCTCACAATCCGACATCGACCGCGCGTCCCCGTCGGCCGCCACGTCCTTCAGCGCCGGCGAGATCGCCTACCTCTACAGCAAGCTGAAAGTCTCGAAGGTGATGACCCGCAATCCGGTGACGATCAGCCCGAACGCACTGCTCGAAGAGGCTGCGATCATCATGCGCAACCGCCGGATCGAGATGCTTCCGGTGCTCGACGGCGACCAATTGGTCGGGGTGATCACCGAGAGCGACATCCTCGACGCATTCATCGAGCTGAACGGCGCCCGGGAGAAAGGCACCCGGCTGGTCATCGAGGCAGACGACCGGCCCGGCGTGATGGCCAGGCTGGCGACCATCACAGGAGACTTCCAGGCGAACATCAGCCATATAGCCGTCTACCGGGGCAACCTGGAACGCAGCTTGGTGATTCTGGGCGTCAACACCGTGAACACCGAGGAAATGGAACGGCGGATCGCGGAGGAGGGTTTCACCCTCAAATACCGCCTCCGCAATGGTTGAAGCCGGGCCGGGCGATCCGAATGGGCAATTCACTGCGGCGAGGCCTCGTGATGACCCTCGCGGGGTTGGCAATCCTGTCGTTGTTGGGCGGCTGCGATGGTTCGGCCGGTGCGCAGCCCCATTTCGGCCAGACCATCAAAATCGGGCTGAACCTCGAGACGTCCGGCAATCTGGCTTGGTACGGAGGTGCCGCGCTCAAAGGTGCGCAGATCGCGATCGACGCAGCCAACGCGTCCGGCGGCATCGGCGGTAGGCAGGTGCAGGCGATGGTCGTCGACAACATGTCGCAGGCCGGCCGTACGGTTGCCTTGGGCACTCAGCTGATGAGCCAGGAGAAGGCGCTTGCCGTGCTCGGGCCGGCCACCGAAGATCTCTTCCGGGCGACCGTGACCGTTGCCGACCGGCACGAGATAGTGGCGGTCTCGCCCTTGGCCTGCGGTAGCCGCGTCCTGGCGATGACCGAGCAGGCACCGCACCCTTACGTCTTCCGCAGCTGCTTGGGATACGCCCAGCAGGGCCGGACGATGGCCAACTTCGCTGCCGCGAACCTGTCAGCGCACAGCGCGTTGGTGCTGCGCACAGCTGAGGGACCATTCGCAGACTTCGCCGACGCGTTCATCTCCGAGTTCACCGCGAGCGGCGGGCAGGTCATCGCTGACGAGGTCATCGGCCCGGGCGAGACAGACCTGTCACGTTATGTCACGCAGCTGGCGCAGACACCGGTGGATGTGGTCTATGTCGCGACCGCGTCCGCCGAGGCAGCGCACCTGATCGGCCAGCTTCGCGGGGCGGGCCTGAAGCATCCGGTGCTCGGCATCGAATCGTTCAATGACCCGGTGCTGCGTGACATCGCCAGCGCCGGGGCCCTGACGGGGGTCTACTTCACCGTCGACTTCTCCTCTGCGGACAGCCGGAATCCGCGCGTCCAGGAGTTCATCGACGCGTATCGGAACGCTTGGAACGGGGAAGAGCCCAGCTCGCAGAGCGCGCTGGGCCATGATGCCGCGCTGCTGATCCTCGACGCCATCCGGCGCGCCAACTCGCCTACCGGTGTCGAGGTGCAGCGCGCATTGGCCGAAACCCAGAACCTTGATGGCGTAACCGGACGGATCAGCATCGGACCCGACCATGAGGTGATCAAGGACGGGCTGGTGGTGGAACTGGTCGAAGGTGCGCCGGCGTCAGTCACGCATGTGGCGCCCTGAACCAGGCACCCAACAGCCTGAGGGGTTTCCCGTGGCCCGCTGATCAGGTGCCGCCCTCGGCGGCCACCTCCGCGGCTCGAGCGTGTGCCGTGAGCGGGTCAAGGTAGCGGCGGGTCGGCAGACCAGACCCGAAACTGTAGACCAAGGGTTGGCCGGTCGGCAGGTTAAGGTTCTCCACCTGCTCGTCGGCCAAGTCCTCGACCAACGCGCACAGCGCGCGCAGCGAGTTCCCGTGGCCGACCACCACCACGTGCTGGCCGCAATCAACCTGGCGTCGCAACTCGCGCCAAAGCGGTAGGACGCGAGTGATCACCTCCCGCAGCGATTCGCTCATACCTGGACGCAACGGCCCAAGATCAGTACGCGCCAATTCGCCCCAACTCGACACCAACGGCGCTGGCGCCGCCGGCGGCTTGCCGTCCATGGTTCGTCGCCATTCGAAGAAGGCCTCATCGCCGAAGATCTGCTTCACCAGGGCCTTGGGCAGGTTCGTCAGCCAACCGTAATCCCGCTCCGCAAGCCGCCAGTCACGTGCCGCCGGCGGCAACCCGAAGCGTCCGACGATGACGTCGGCGGTCCGCCAGGCCCGCTGCAGGGGAGTGGTCACCACCGAATCGGCACGTATCCCCGAGTCGACGAGCAGATTCGCGGCTTCTTGGCACTGCTGGACCCCGCGCTCGCTGAGCGGCACATCGAGCAGCCCGGTGAATCGTTGCTCGGCGTTGAAGGTGCTCTCGCCGTGCCGAACGAGCACCAGCTCACCGTGGCGCCGGGGCTGGCGTTCAGGCGTAGGCATGTGCCACCTCGACAGCCTGTCGACCGTAGCCGGAGTCGAACAACTCGGCGTGCACCAGCAGCGGATGGAGCTGGTGAAGCCCGGAACGAATCCGCGAGTCCGGCGCTGAACCGGCGGCTTCGGCATAGGCGTCCTCGACCACCCGCAGCTGTGGGCAGCCGAACAACGCCAGCATGGCCAGATCGGTCTCGCCGTGGCCGCCGAAGGCTAAGCCGCGACCGAACGCCTCGGCCATCGCCGCTATGGTTCGGGCCGGCTTGAGCTTTTCCTCGACCAGCTGGCCGGCGTCCCACTGCAGGACCCGGACGACCTGTGCGCCCGCTGCGGCGTCCAGCCAGGCCAGGCACTGGGCTTCCCAGCTGATCTGCGCCGGGGTCCCCGCCTTGGTGAAGGACTGGATCATAAGGGCTATCGTTGCACGGAAGGCGGTCGGCGAGGCCCTGACCGGCGTGACCGACTCTCAGCAGGGCGCTTCGTGCTGGCGCTGCCAGCGCAGAGTGAAGATCAGCAGTAGCGCCATTGCCAGTTGCGTCGCGGCAACCACGCCGACCAGCGCCGGCAGCGACGTCTGGTAAAGCCAGCCGGCCAGGGCACCTCCGGACACCGCGGCGACGCCCTGGATGGCGGCGAACACGCCATAGGCGGTCGCCCGCCGAGCACTGGGCACCAAGTCGGCGACCAGGGCCTTCACGGTGGAATCCTGCAATCCGTTGGCTGCGCCCCAGCAGGCGACCCCGACCACGGCGACCCATGCCGACTGGCTGAACGCCAGCACCGGGACGGCCGTGACCATCACCGGCAGGACGAACAGAACCCGTGCACCCACCCGGTCGTAGCTGAAGCCGGTCACCAATGCCGTGACCGCCGACGCCGCCTGCCCGGCCGCGTAGGCCAACGGGATCGCGGCCAGCGGCAGCACGTTCTCGCTGTCCAGGTGGAATCCGATGACGCCAAAACTGACCAGCCCAGCGGTCGCCAATGCTGCGCAGGCCGCGAACAGGAAGAAACCGGTGCCCAGACCCACCCCGGCAGCGTCTGCCCACCAGGACCGGGGCTGCGCATCAGGGTCTGGCGGCTTCGGCACCGGGACGCGATCGCGCAACCAGAACAGCAGGCCCAATGCGACCGCGCCCGGTAGGGCGAGCCAGGCCAGCGCGGGCCGCATCGACCCCGAAGCGGCGATGATGGCGGCCACCAAGAGGGGCCCGGCGAAGGCGCCGATCTCGTCGAGTGCCTTGTGGACGCCGAAACCGCGACCGCGACCAACCTGTTCGGCCACCTCGGCCAGCAGCGCCGTCTTGGCTGGCGACCGGACCGCCTTGCCGGCCCGTTCACTCAGGATGAGCGCGCCCGCCACGGCCAGCCCGCCGACACCGAGCGCCGGGGTCACCGCCAGCAACGGAACGCAGACCGCGGTCATCGCATAGCCGATGATGGTGATCGGCCAGTAGGCGCGCGTCCGGTCGGCGAGCGGCCCGGAGACCACCCGAAGGACCAGCGCCATGGCTTCCCCGAGGCCGGTTAATACTCCGACGACCAGCGCAGATGCCCCCAGCGTCGCCAGCAGCGGACCGTAGAGCGATCGCCCGCCCTCGTAGACCATGTCTGCGGCGAGGCTGACCAACCCGAATCCGGCAACGGCTCGCCAAGCTGATTCACGGGATCCTGCAACACTCACCGGCCAAGGTTACGCCTGGTCGAACCAGCTCACGACCCCCCACACCGGGGAGGCTGAGCCGGACGACAGACCGGCCAGCCGCTCGACCATGGCGTCGATCGCGGTGGGCTCGTCGGGGACGGCGAGGGTCAGCTTCGCATGGTCTGCGGCGTAACTCGTGGGTTCCAAGTGGACACCCTGGGCCCGCAAGACGGTCTCGATCCGGCCGGCGGCGTCCATCGGCAAAGCCATGGTCAGTTGCCGCATGCGCTGCCGCGCGACGATGGGGGCCGCGTCCAAGGTGGCGGCGGCAGTGTCGGAGTAAGCCTGTACCAGCCCTCCAGCGCCGAGCTTGATGCCACCGAAGTAGCGCACCACCGCGACCAGCACATCAGAAAGTTCGGTGACACCGGGCGAGGTCTGGCGTCCGGTGATGGCCTTGAGGATCGGTGCGCCAGCGGTGCCGCTCGGTTCGCCGTCATCGCTGGAACGTTGGGTGTCGCGGTCTGCGCCCAGCACGAAGGCGTGACAGACGTGCCGGGCCTCACGGTGTCCGGCTCGCAGTTCGGCCAGGAAGTCGCGTGCGGCCTGTTCGGTATCGACCCGGGCGGCGTAGCCGATGAAGCGCGAGCGCTTGATCTCGACCTCCACGCTGGGACGAGCGCCCGCCCGCAGCACGACGTAACGGTTGGTGCGTGTCGCGGTCATGTGACCGCCGAGCGAACATAGACCGGCGTCCGGTGCGTGGAATGCTCCTCGTCGTAGCAGTAACCGGACTCGCCGAAATCGCGCAACCTGCGCAGCGAACGAACCCGGCTGGTGACCACCCAGCCAGCCATCTCACCGCGCGCCCGCTTGGCGAAGAACGACACCATCCGACGCTTCCCGGCTGCTGTGATCTCCTCGAAGCGCGGCGAGATGATTTCGGCCGGTATGAGCCTCGGGTCGACCACACCGAAGTACTCCTGCGACGCCAGGTTCAACACCACATTGGGGCTGGGAGATTCGGCCAAGTCTGCGGCCAGCAGCTCGCTGACCTGGCCGCCCCAGAACTCGTACAGGTTGCTGCCCTTGTCGGTGACGAGTTGGGTGCCCATCTCGAGCCGATATGGCTGGATCAGGTCGAGTGGACGCAGCACCCCGTACAGCCCGGACAGGATCCGGATCGTCTTCTGCGCCTCGGTGAAGTCGCGTTCATCGAAGCGGGCAGGGGCGGCCAGGCCCTGATAGACGTCGCCGGCGAACCCCAGCACGGCCGGTCGGGCGTTCTTGGCCGTGAACGGGGTTTCGAAGTCGCGGTAGCGATCGACGTTGAGCACCGCCAACTCGTCCGAGATCTTCATCAAGGATGCGACCTCGTCGGGTGATTTCGTACGCAGGACCTCGATCAGCTCGGTGGCGCGTTCCAGTAGCCGCGGCTGTGAGTGCTTGCGCGTGACGGGTCTGGATTCGAAGTCGAGCGACTTGGCGGGGGACAGCAGCACCAGCATGAGCCAACCGTACCCACCGGAGCCGTGACAGCTGGTGGACACCAGGGGGTCGCTGCCACTTGATCGAAGCCTTATCGTTCAGGGGCATCGCCATCGACTCGCAGGAGGCACCATGACGACCACCGGCCACCCAGCCGACAGCCACGACATGATCCGGGTGCGGGGCGCGCGGGTCAACAACCTCAAGGACGTGGACGTCGAGATCCCCAAGCGGCGGCTCACCGTGTTCACCGGGGTCTCCGGCTCGGGCAAGAGTTCGCTGGTCTTCGACACCATCGCCGCCGAGTCCCAGCGGATGATCAACCAGACCTACTCGGCGTTCGTCCAGGGCTTCATGCCGGCCATCGACCGGCCCGAGGTGGACGCGATGGACGGGCTGACGACGGCGATCGTGGTTGGTCAGGAACGCCTGGCCCCCAATCTGCGCTCGACGGTCGGCACGGTGACCGACGCCAACGCGCTGCTGCGCATCTTGTTCAGCCGGCTCGGGACGCCGCACATCGGCTCATCGCAGGCTTTCTCGTTCAACGTCCCGTCCGTCAGCGGCGCCGGGGCGATCAAGGTCGCCAAGGGCCCTGGGGAACAGCTGACGGTGAAGAAGGCCTACACCCTGGTCGGCGGCATGTGCCCGCGCTGTGAAGGCACCGGGAAGGTCAAGGATGTCGACCTCGCCGAGGTCTACGACGACTCGAAGTCGCTGCGCGAGGGTCCGTTCAAGGTGCCCGGTTATTCGATGGATGGCTGGTATGGCCGCATCTTCATCGGGTCTGGCTTCTTCGACCCCGACAAACCCCTTCGCGACTACGGTAAACGCGAACTGCACGACTTGCTGTACAAGGAGCCCACCAAGATCCAGGTCGAGGGCATCAATCTGACCTACGAAGGCTTGATACCCAAGATCAGCAAGTCGATGCTGTCGAAGGACCCCGAGGCGATGCAACCGCACGTGCGGGCGTTCGTCGAGCGCGCCGTGACGTTCCAGACCTGCCCCGAATGCGACGGGACGCGACTGGCCGCCGGCGCCCGGTCGTCCCGGATCAAGGGCATCAACATCGCGGACGCCTGCGCGATGCAGATCACCGATCTCGCCGGCTGGGTGCGCAACTTGGACGAACCGTCTGCCGCACCGCTGATCGCAAACCTGCAGCATCTGCTCGACGCGTTCGCCGAGATCGGGCTGGGGTACCTGAGCCTTTCGCGTCCGTCCGGGACGCTGAGTGGGGGAGAGGCTCAGCGGATCAAGATGATCAGGCACCTCGGATCGTCGCTGACCGATGTCACCTATGTCTTCGACGAGCCGACGATCGGGCTGCACCCGCACGACATCTCGCGGATGAACGAACTGCTCGTCCAGTTGCGCGACAAGGGCAATACCGTGCTGGTGGTCGAACACAAGCCTGAGGTGATCGCGATCGCCGACCACATCGTCGATCTGGGCCCGCGCGCTGGCAGCGGCGGGGGAGAGGTCGTGTTCACCGGCACTGTCGAGGGCCTGCGGGCCGCCGATACGCTGACCGGACACCACCTGGGCGACCGCGCGTCCCTCAAGGCCACCGTGCGTGAACCAACGGGCGCGTTGCAGATCAGGGGAGCGACGACCAACAACCTGCGCAACGTCGACGTCGACATCCCCCTCGGCGTGCTGGTGGTGGTGACCGGGGTCGCAGGCTCGGGGAAGACCTCGCTGATCCACGGTTCGCTGGGCAAACGGGACGATGTGGTGGTCATCGACCAGGGCGCCATCAGGGGTTCCAGGCGCAGCAATCCGGCCACCTACACCGGCCTGCTCGACCCGATCCGCAAGGCGTTTGCGAAGGCGAACGGGGTGACCCCGGCGTTGTTCAGCGCCAATTCCGAGGGTGCGTGCCCGGTCTGCAACGGCAACGGCGTCATCTATACCGAGTTGGGCTTCATGGAGACGGTGGCCAGCACTTGTGAGGAGTGCGGTGGCAAGCGCTTCCAGGCGTCCGTGCTCGACTACAAGTTGGGCGACCGCGACATCAGCGAAGTGCTCGCCATGCCGGTCGATCAGGCGGTTGACTTCTTCGGTTCAGGTGAGGCCAGGACGCCGGCCGCGCACCGGATCCTGCATCGACTGGCCGAGGTCGGCCTTGGTTATGTCACCTTGGGGCAGCCGCTGACGACGCTGTCGGGAGGGGAGCGCCAGCGGCTGAAGTTGGCGAGCCAGATGGGGTTGAGCGGAGATGTCTACGTGCTGGACGAGCCCACCAGCGGCTTGCACCTGGCCGATGTGGCGCAGTTGCTGGCGTTGCTGGACCGGTTGGTCGAATCGGGCCGCACGGTCATCGTCATCGAGCACCACCAAGCGGTGATGGCGCACGCGGACTGGATCATCGACCTCGGACCTGGTGCCGGCCACGAGGGTGGCCGGATCGTCTTCGAGGGACCGCCCGCCGAGTTGGTCGCCGAACGCGCCACCCTGACCGGCCGGCATCTGGCCCGGTACGTGGATGCAGCCAAGACATTGGGCCGCAATTCAATCTTTGCTGGATAATTCAGGGGCGGATGTACTATCGGCCCATGACGACGACCACCGTGACGATGGATGGGCTGGCAGCGCTGGCACGTTTCGGGCATGCGTTGTCCGATCCGACCAGGGCAGGCATTCTGATGCACTTGCGGCTGCACGACTCGTACCCGGCCCACCTGGCCGAGGAACTGGGGGTGACGCGCCAGTCAATGTCGAACCACTTGGCGTGCCTGCGTGGCTGCGGCATGGTGGTCGCAATCCCTGAGGGTCGTCGAACCCGCTACCGACTGGCCGACGAGCGGCTGGCGCACGCGTTGGACGATCTGGCCCAAGTGGTGCAGCAGATCGATCCCGCACTCGTCGACGAGGCGCACCCGATAGCGGCAGGTGCGCAGGCGGGGAATGAACAGTGAACCACCCCCACAGCCACGCGCCGACCAGCGGGCACGTGGGCGTCCGATATCGGCGGCGCATGCTTGCCACCTTCTTGTTGGTCGGCACATTCATGGTCGTCGAGCTGGTCTTCGGCATCCTGTCGGGATCGCTGGCTCTGGTCTCGGACGCCGGGCACATGCTTGCCGACGTGGTCGCGCTCGGTGCCGCACTATTGGCCACCACCTTGGCTGCCCGTTCGTCCAGTACTGGCAAGAGGACCTACGGTTCGTACCGGGCCGAGGTCTTCGCGTCCGGATTTGCAGTTCTGATCATGCTCGGCGTTGCGGTCTTCGTGGTGGCCGAGGCCCTTGGCCGGCTCGGCGATGGCGGCGAAGTCGCCACCACGCCCATGCTTGTCGTGGGCGCACTCGGCCTAGGTGTCAACGTGGTCTCGATGCTGCTGCTGCGTGAAGGCTCAAAGCAGTCCATCAACGTAAAGGGCGCCTATTTCGAGGTGATCTCGGACGCTGCCGGCAGCGTCGGGGTCCTGCTGGCCGGCGGGCTGATCGCCGTCACTGGTTCGACCATCTGGGACACCATCGTCGCGCTGGCGATCGGCGCCTTCGTCGGGGTGCGGGCCGTGGCGCTCGGTCGTCAGGTGCTGGCCATCCTCGGACAGGAGGCACCACACGACGTCAGCATTGACAAGGTGGCCGGCGACCTCGAGTCGGTTCCCGGGGTGAGGGAGGTGCATGATCTGCACCTTTGGACGCTGACCTCCGGGATGCATGTCGCCACCGCACACCTGGTAGTGGACGCCCACCGCCCGGCCCAGGAGGTTCTCACGCAGGCACAAGAAGTCCTGGAACTGCGGCACGGAATCGAGCACGCAACGTTGCAGACCGAGAGCGGACCCACCCGGCAGTGCCAGCTGGATTGGTGAAGCGGCAACCGTCAACCACAGTTGCGCTGGGCGCTACCGTGGCGAGCAGTCCAGCCCACCTCGTTGCTGGATGTCCGATAAGTGACATTATGTCAGTTCGACCACGATTCTCCGCCTGCCTCCCACGCAGAAGGCTCTGAGTTGGCTGCTCCTCTTGCGTTCATGCGAATGAGGACGCCCAGCTCCGCGCACCGGCCGGACGAGGCGGGCACCCCGCCGTGGGCATGAGACAGTTGAGGCATGACTGAACTGCGCGATCTGACGTGCTGGCTGACTGACATGGACGGCGTCTTGGTGCATGGAGACCGACCCTTGGCCGGCGCAGCCGAACTGCTGGCCAAATGGCAGGAGACCGGGCGCCGGTACCTCGTGCTGACCAACAACTCCGTCTTCACCCCCCGTGACCTCGCTGCCCGGCTGGCCCGCTCGGGGCTTGACGTCCCGGAGAAGAACCTCTGGACCTCGGCGATGGCGACCGCCACCTTCTTGACCAACCAGAGTGGCGAGAAGACGGCGTTCGTGATGGGCGAGGCCGGACTGACCACCGCAATGCACGAATCGGGATTCGTCCTGACCGATGTCGATCCCGAGTACGTGGTGCTGGGCGAGACAAGAGCGTTGACCTTCGACAACATCACTCGCGCGATCCGGCTCATCAACGCCGGGTCCCGGTTCATCATCACCAATCCAGACACGCACGGACCCGACACGACAGGAATCGTCCCGGCAACCGGTGCGTTCGCCGCCATGATCACCGCAGCGACCGGCAAGAAGCCCTACGTCATCGGGAAGCCGAATCCCATCATGTTCCGCACGGCTCTCAACCGAATCCAGGCGCACTCCGAGTCGACCGGCATGATCGGCGACACCATGACCACCGACATCGTGGCCGGCATGGAGGCTGGTCTGACCACGGTGCTCGTCCTCACGGGATCGACCAGCCGCGAAGACATCGCGAGCTACCCGTACCGACCATCGGTGGTGCTGGAGTCGGTCGCAGACCTGGTGCCGCTGCTGTAGTAGCCGCCCATGACTCGGCAGAGGCAAGACCCTACGCCGCCGGATGACCACGGTCGATGACCAGAAGGGAGCAACCGAATGAGCAACCAGACCGATGCCGGCACCTTCGACATTGCCTGCCGGACCATCGACACACCGGTCGGCAGGCTGCTGCTCGCCCAGACAGGTCGCGGGCTGCTGCGTGTCGCCTACGAACGCGAGGGCTTCGACGAGGTGCTGCAAGAGCTCTCAAGGCGGGTCAGCCCCCGCATCCTGCACTCCCCCAGCCGCCTCGACGGCCTCGCTGCCCAGTTCGACGAGTACTTCGCCGGCGATCGTCACCGGTTCGACGTTCAGTTGGACCAACGGCTCTCCACAGGGTTCCGCCACAAGGTGCAGCAGTACCTGCCCCGGATCGACTACGGGTTCACCCACAGCTACAAGCAGGTCGCCGAGAAGGTCGGCAACCCCGCTGCGGCCAGGGCGGTGGGCGCCGCCTGTGCCACCAATCCCCTGCCCATCGTGGTCCCCTGCCACCGGGTGCTTCGCAGCGACGGTGGGCTGGGTGGCTATGTCGGCGGACTCGACGCCAAGTCAACGCTCTTGACTTCGGAGCATGCCCGGTGGGCCACACGGACGGCGGGCCCGCAGACCTCCCGCGAAGACCCCACGACACGACAACCATCGGCGTAGTGTCCCTCTATGGAAACCAGCCACCAGATCCGCGAGAAGACCGCGAGTCGCGCCTTCGAGGCACTCGGACAGAACCCCAGCGACAACCTCGTGCTAATGGTCCAATGCCCCCACTCGCATCATCTGGCGGCTATCTACGACACCGCAGCGGGTCACGTCTATCACTCGGTGCTCCATGCCGTCTCCCACGGACGCAAGGACTACGAAGACCTGGGCCACCACGCGTCCCGGCTCGGGCGCGACTGGTTCGATCTGTTGGATGTCGCCGACCCGGCGGTCAGCGACGACCTTGAGGCCGGTTGTGAGTGTGGCCCGTACACCCTGTCGCGCCAGCAACTGATCCAACAGATCGCCGATGGCGAGAAGCGGGTCATCGTCAGCGGCTGAGCCGTGGCCACCTGATCGATGCCGGCGACACCCACACCTAGCTGCTGGCCTGGTTGCACAGTCTGAAACGGTGATTCGCCACTGATTGCCCGGGCCCGGTGCCGGGCAATCAGTCGTTGAAGGTGTTGAGCCACTCAAGGTCATCGACCCGGTCGACACGGTAGACGCCTCCGGTGCCGGCGCAGGTGTCGTTGTTTCCGAACGAGGTGACACCGGCGATGACGTTGGACGACCCGATGAAGTTGGGACCGCCCGAGTCGCCGAAACAGGTCCCACCGGTACGTGCATTGTTAGAAAGCACCAGCGACCCGTCACCGGTGAATCCGGTGTTGATCTGGTTCAGCTTCGGGTAAGCGACCATGCGCACGCGGTCGGCTTGATTCTTCCAGGACGCCGCATCGGGGAAACTCCGCTGCCGCCCATAACCGACAGCAGTGAACGTCACGTCCTGCCTACCGCGCTGGGTCGCGAGTTTGTCGAGCAGGTTCAGATCGGGCAACGCACCGTACTCCGGCATGCTGACTCCCTGATCGAGCACCACCACACCCAGGTCGTACAGGGAGAAGGCAGCCTCGTCATACAGCGGATGGGAGTACGGTGTGCCGGCCACGTCGCCCTGGTCCGGATAATTGTGCGCGGAGGCATCCGTCAGGTCGGCGTCGAACCAGATCTCAACCCGGGCAGCGCCAGCCGTGCAGTGGCCAGCGGTGAGGAAGATGGTCGGTGAGATGAGCGTTCCGCTGCACCGCCACTGCGGTTCGCCAGCGCCATCCTTCGCGACCATCAAGCCGACGTACGGGTGATCGTTGCCGTCCAGGACACCGTGGGTGACTGCATTCGCGGGCGCAACGATGAGTCCCGTCCAGGCCAAGACCGCAGCCAAGGCGAGGCCGACCCTCATGCGCCGAGCTTCGAAACGGCCCCTGGGTGCCGGGACAGCTACGGTGGACGGCGCGACCGCGGTGCGGTCCCAAGTACCCAAGGCGAGTTTCACAGCTGACCCCTTGTCTCGTCGTGCTCCACACAATGGGAACACACTAGCCAAGGGGCGCTGCACGAGTGTGAATGGAAGCTGTCAGCTGCCAAGGACTTCCAGCGCGACCGCCTTGGCATCCGCAGCAGTCGTGGCCTGCAGCGCCGCCCCAGCGGCCTGGCGGCACTGCTCGAGCGTCGCGTTGGCCAAGGTAACGCCGACGGCAGGGATCGCCGCGGACGCCATCGAGAGCGAGGTCACACCCAGCCCGACCAGAACGCAGGCGAGGACGGGGTCGGCTGCCGCCTCACCGCAGACGCCCACAGGTTTGCCCAACTTCAGGCCGGCCGCCGCGGTCGAGGCGATCAGCCGTAGCACTGCCGGCTGCCACGGGTCGGTGAGATACGCCAAGTCGGGCGCCATACGGTCGGCGGCCATCGTGTACTGGGTGAGGTCGTTGGTACCGATCGACATGAAGTCGACCTCATTCAGGAACGCCTCGGCCAGCAGAGCAACTGACGGCACCTCCACCATGACCCCGGCAAGCAGTCCTCGCGAGCGCACCGCGGCTGCGAACCGCCGCGCCTCGTCAACGGTTGCGATCATCGGGGCCATCGCCCAGACCGACGACTTGTCTCCTTGTTGGCCCACGGCCGCTTCGGCGATGCCGTCCAGCTGGTGTTCCAGCAGCCCCTCCCTCGCGAACGACAGACGCACACCCCGGACGCCGAGCGCCGGGTTCTCCTCATGTGAATGGTCGGCGAAGGGCACCGGCTTGTCAGAGCCGGCGTCCAGCGTCCGGATGACCACCTTCTTGCCCGGGAAGGCATCAAGCACCTCCCGGTAGATCGCGGCCTGCTCCGGCACGCTGGGTTCGGTCTGGGCGGTCAGGAAGCACAGTTCGGTGCGGAACAGCCCGACACCCTCGGCGGGTGACCCAGCAGCGGTGCGAGCACCGGCGCCGTCTTGGACATTGGCCAGCAGTTGCACGTGCTCGCCGGATGCCAGTCGGCCGGGGCCCTTCCAGGCGCGGACCGTCTCGCGCCTGTTCGCATCGGCGGCCACCAACTCGCGAGCCTCTGCCTCGGCGACGCCCCAGCGAATGGTCCCGGTGGTGCCATCCACCAGGATGGCCGTTCCGTCCTCGACCAAGCCGAGATCGGGGGTTGCGACGATGCACGGGATACCCAACTGCCGGGCGATGATCGCAGTGTGGCTGGTGGGCCCGCCGAATTGGGTCACCAGCCCGAGGATCTTGCTCGGGTCGAGCCCCGCAGTGTCGGACGGTGCAAGGTCTGGGGCCAGCAGAATGATGGGCTGGTCAGGTTGCGGTACGCCCGGCTCGGGAAGTCCGAGGATCTCGGCGATGACGCGGTCGCGGATGTCTTTCAGGTCGGTGGTGCGTTCTGCCATCAAGCCACCGATCTTCTCGAACTGCGAGACGAATTTGGCGATGGCTTCCGCCGTGGCGGTGGTGGCGGGTTTGCCCGCACCGATCTGGCGGGTGGCCGTGCGAATCCAGCCGCGATCCTCCGCGAGCGTGGCGGTGGCGGCCAGGACTTCACTGGCGGCCCCGGTGGCGGCGGAGGCTCGGGCGGCGAAGCGTGCTGCGACGGTCTCGGCTGCCGCACGGAAGCGCTCGGTCTCGGCCGCACGATCTTCCTCGGCGATGATGCGGGTGTCGACAGGGACTTGGGGCGGCTTGCGCGCCCATCCTGCGGGCGCGTAGGCGATGCCGGGAACGACGCCGGTTCCGGTCAAGAGATCTGCTGCAGTCATGTGACCCACCCTTTCAATCAAAGTATTCCCACATCTTGCCACAGCAGTCTTTACTCCGCAAGAGTTGCAAACCCACGCGATCTCATGTAAAACAATGGATAACCACATCAGGAGGTTGGATGTACGCGGAAGAACGCCAGCGGCTGATCGTTTCACTCGCGCACGAGCACGATCGGGTGGCAGTAGCCGAGCTCGCCGGCCGATTCGGTGTCACGACCGAGACAATCCGACGCGACCTCGAGCTGCTCGACGAACGCGGTCTGCTCCAGCGCGTCCACGGCGGCGCACTCCCCCGCGCGACGGGGATCTTCGCACCCGAGCTCGGCCTCGTGGAGCGGGAGGCGCACAACATCCCCCAGAAGTCCGCGATTGCCCGTCGTGCGCTTGACTATCTACCTGCCGCGCACGGCAGCATGATCCTCGACGCCGGCACGACAACGGGCCAACTTTCGGCCCTGCTCCCCGAGGACGCCCCCCTACCCACAGTCATCACCAACTCTGTCGCCATCGCGGCCCTGCTCTCGGCGCAGGACACCACAGACGTCCTGATGCTGGGCGAGCGCGTGCGTGGTCTGACCCAGTCTGTGGTTGGCGCGAGCGCCGCGGACGCGCTCGGCCGCCTGCGCGTCGACATCGCATACCTGGGCGCCAACGGAATGTCCGCCCAACACGGCTTTTCTACCCCTGACCTCGACGAAGCCATGGTCAAGAGGGCTATGGTCAGCATCGCCCGGCGCGTAGTGGCTCTGGTCGACAGCTCAAAAATCGGCACCGAATCGCTCCACTCGTTCGCGAGGCTCTCGGACGTGGACGTGCTCATTACTGACGACGGCATCACCGACGCGGTGCGTGCCGAATTCATCGAACAAGGAGTGGAGGTAGTGGTCGCATGATCGTCACATTCACGGCCAACCCGAGTCTGGACAAGACTATCGGATTGGACGTACCACTAGCCCGGGGTGAGGTCCACCGGGCGATCACCGTCAGCGAAGAGGCTGGTGGCAAGGGCATCAATGTCGCCCGTTGTATCTCCTACGCCGGTGTCCCGGTCATACCCGTACTGTCATTCGCCGACGGGGGCTTCCTGCCGCTGGTCGAAACCGCCGGCGTCCAGGCTCACGCACGCACGGTGGACGGCCCCTACCGGGTCCGCACCAACACCGCCATCACCGAACCAGACGGCACGACCACCAAGATCAACGAGCTTGGTCCGGCCCTCAGCGCCGCCCAGGTGGACGCGGCAACGGCGCTTCTGCTTGATGACGCCCGGGGCGCGGACTGGGTCGTGCTGTCCGGCTCGCTGCCGCCCGGCGCCCCCGACGACTGGTACGCCACCTTGACCCCCGCACTGAAACGGCTCGGGTGCAAGGTTGCCATCGACACCTCGGGGGCCGCCTTGGACGCGGTCATCGAGGCTCTGCCAAGTGCTGCGTTCGACTTGGTGAAGCCCAACTCCGATGAGCTGGCGCAGCTCACCGGTGGTGATGCTGCGGCCTTCGAGGCATCCGCCGAGGCTGGCGAGGTGTCCGCGATCGTCGAGGCCGGGCGTGCGCTACACGCCCGAGGCATCGCGAACGTGCTCGTCACCCTGGGTGCGGCCGGCGCGGTCCTGGTGAACGCTGAGGGTGCGTGGCATTCCACCACCCCGAAAGTCACCGTGCTCAGCACGGTTGGCGCCGGCGACTCCGCGGTCGCCGGATTCGTGCTCGCCGAGGCTGCGGGATACTCACCCGACCGCTGCCTGGCGAACGCAACGGCCTACGGGTCCGCCGCAGCGGGCCTACCCGGCACCTCTTTGCCCCATCCCGAAGTCGTGCACCCCGATCAGGTGCCCGTCACCCGTATCGCCTGACCACCAACCTTCGCCCACGAACAGAAAGGCCCAGATGCAACTCATCACCAATGACCTGGTGGCGCTGGACGCTGACCTCGGCGCCACCAAGGACGCCGTCATCGCGTCACTCGCCCAGTTGGTCGCAGACGCCGGCCGAGCCGACGCAGCCGGCCTGACGGCCGACGCCATGGAGCGCGAGGGCAAGGCCGCCACCGGCCTGCCCGGCGGCTTCGCCATCCCACACTGCCGCTCCGCGGCGGTCTCCCAAGCCTCACTCGCCTTCGCCCGGCTGTCTCGACCGGTCGACTTCGGCGCCAAGGACGGCCCGTCCGACCTCGTCTTCCTGATCGCGGCAGCCGCTGACGGCGACGCCGACCACCTGAAGCTGCTGACCCAGTTGGCTCGGGCGCTGATCAAGAAGGACTTCCTCGCCTCGCTGCGGGCAGCGAAGTCCCCCGATGAGATCGTCGCACTCGTGACAGCCGTCGTGCAGCCAGCCCCCGCAGCCGCGCCCGTTGCGGCGGCCGTCACCACGGCCACCCAGAAGGTCGAGAAGCCGATCATCGTCGGTGTCACCGCCTGCCCCACCGGCATCGCCCACACCTTCATGGCAGCTGATTCCCTCGTTGCAGCAGGCGAAGAGGCCGGGGTGGACGTCCAGATCGAAACCCAGGGATCAGGCGCAGTGACCCCGTTGCCGGCCGAGACGATCCGTCGAGCGGCGGCGGTCATCTTCGCCACCGACGTCGGCGTCAAAGATCGGGAGCGGTTTGCCGGGCTGCCCGTGATCGAGTCCGGCGTCAAGCGCGCCATCAATGAGCCGGCGAAGATGGTGGCCGAGGCACTCGATGCCTCGAAGAACCCGAACGCCCGGCGCGTCTCGGGAACCTCGGCTGCCTCTGGCGAGACCGGCGCCGAAGGCGCCAAACTCGGCTGGGGCAAGCGCATCCAGCAGGCGTTGATGACCGGCGTGTCCTACATGATCCCGTTCGTGGCGGCCGGCGGCTTGCTCATCGCGCTCGGCTTCCTGCTCGGCGGCTACGACATCGCGTTGGCTCCCAACTGCGACGCGCTGCCCTCCTGGGCCGCCGGAGTGGATGCTGCAAGCTGCGCCTCGTACGGCTCCCTCGCAGACCTCGCAATCGCCCAAGGCTGGGGCGCCGGCATCTTCTACCTCGGCGCAATCATGTTCAAGATCGGCGGGGCCGCTTTCGGCTTCTTGGTGCCGGCCCTGTCCGGCTACATCGCCTACGCACTCGCCGGCCGTCCCGGCATCGCCCCCGGCTTCGTCGGTGGCGCGATCTCCGTCGCCCTCGGCGCCGGCTTCATCGGCGGCCTCATCACCGGCCTCATCGCGGGCCTGCTGGCAATGTGGATCGGCTCCTACAAGGCCCCCCGCTGGCTGGCCGGTCTGATGCCCGTAGTCATCATCCCGCTGGTGGTGACGCTGCTCACCGGTGGCCTGATGTACATCCTGCTCGGCAAGCCACTCGCCTGGATCACCACCTCGCTCTACTCCGCCTTGGAGGGCATGTCGGGCGGATCAGCCATTGCACTGGGCGTCGTGCTCGGCCTGATGATGTGCTTCGACCTGGGCGGCCCGGTCAACAAGGCCGCCTACCTGTTCGCCACCGCTGGGCTGTCTGCCCAAACAGAGTCCTCATTCCAGATCATGGCCGCTGTCATGGCCGCCGGCATGGTTCCGCCGCTGGCGATGGCATTGGCGACGACCGTACGCAAGCAGCTGTTCACCGAGCCCGAGATCGAGAACGGCCGCGCAGCCTGGCTGCTTGGTGCTTCCTTCATCTCCGAGGGCGCAATCCCGTTCGCAGCAGCCGACCCGCTGCGCGTGATCCCCTCGATGATGCTCGGCGGTGCGCTCACCGGCGCGCTGTCGATGGCTCTGGGAGTCGGCCTTCGGGCACCCCACGGCGGCATCTTCGTGCTGTTCGCGGTGGAGAACCCGATCGGGTTCCTCATCGCACTGATTGCCGGGGTGGTGGTGGCCGCCGCCGCCGTCATCGCAGCCAAGCAGTTCGGCGCCAAAAAGAGCACCCCGGCACTGGCCTCCTAGGTATCCTGCCAATACAACACCTACAAAGGAGTACACAATGGCAAGCAAGACCGTCCTCGTCGGATCGGCCGTCGGGTTGCACGCCCGCCCTGCTGCGCTCATCGCCCAAGCTGCTGGACAGTACGACGACGAGATCCTTCTTTCGCTCCAGGGCAGCGACGAAGACTCGGTGGATGCCGCATCTAGCCTCATGATCATGACGCTCGGCGCAGCTAAGGGTGCGGCGGTCACGGTCGAGTCCGAGAATGCAGAGGCAGTCGAGCAGATTGCGGCACTCATCGAACGCGATCTGGACGCCGAGTAGCTCGACCCCGCAGTACCACGATGCCCCCGGTTCAGCCGGGGGCATCGTCGTGCGTCCAGCTCACCCAGACGCGACTGATAGGCTTGTCAGACCATGGACGGGCGAATACGGGCAGCATTCCGGGCGGCGCCCCGGGAACGTTTCCTGCCGCTCGACAAACGGCACTTGGCGAGCGTGGACGCACCCATCTCGATCGGTTTCGGCGTGACGAATTCGCAGCCCTCCACGGTGGCCGCCATGCTCGAGTTGTTGGACGTCCACGAAGGCCAGCTGATCTTGGACGTCGGTTCCGGCTCGGGCTGGACGACCGCCCTGCTGGCCGAGTTGGTGGGCCCGACCGGGCGGGTCGTGGGCGTCGAGCGGATCTGGCAACTGGTGGAACGGGCACACGAAGCGCTGGCCGACTGGCCGTGGGCCGGCGTCCAACTGGCCGTGCCGGGCGTCCTGGGTGTTCCCGATCAGGCGGGATTCGACCGAATCTTGGTCTCGGCGATGGCCAATGAGCTGCCCGTCGAACTGGTCACCCAACTCGGCGATTCTGGGGTCCTGGTTATACCGGTGGCCGGCGAGATGGTGCGGGTGGTGCGCCACCTTGATGGTGAGGACGTGGTCACCTCACATGGCTGGTACAGCTTCGTGCCGCTGATCAGATAGCCCATCGCAGACCTCGGGAGGCGGGTTGCGGGTCAGACTCAGACGCGTTGCCCGGTGGCCAGCAGCTTGCGACGCGACCGCAGCACCATGGTCAACGCGAACAGCCAGACCGGCAATTGGGTCGCCATGGCGATCCGGAACGCCTCCGGCCCCGGATCGGCCCCACCCACCCAAGCCAGCACCATACTGATCACACCGACGCTCACCAGGGCGGCGATGAAGCCACCGACGATCACCAGACCCGACCCGATGCCCATCCGGTGCGGCGGCACGAAGCTGCGGTTGATGTCGAAGGCGATGTTGGAGGCGGGGAAGCAGGACGCCAAGCCGATCATCAGCACGACCAGCAAGGGCATGGGGGCGCTGCCCGGCCACAACAGGACAGCCGTCCAAGCCACCACCGTGAAGGCGGCCACGATCAGGGCGAGCGCGACACGTTGGTTCTCGAAGATGCGGGTGAGCACGCCCATCGGCGGACCGGCGGCGATCCCCGCGATCACGAAGACCGTGAACAGGTTCCCTGCCTGGGCGTCGGTCAGGCCCTGGCCTTGGGTCAGGAACGGAAATCCCCACATGAAGGTGAAGATCAACGGGAAGTAGGCGGTCGACATGTGGATGAAGAACCCCAACTGCCCGGCCGGCATCTCGATCACCTCGCGTGCACCAGCGAAGCCTCCGCGTCGCCCCTGGGGGCAAGGCATCTCCGCGCCGGGCGGATAATCGCGGACGAAGACCACGTTCAGCAACAGGCCGGTTGCACAGGCGGCGGCCACCGTGAGGAAGGCCGGCGTCCACCCGAAGTCGGCCAGGATACGCACCAACGGGACCGCCGAGGCCCACTGCCCGAGCTGGCCGGCAACCGAGGAGATCTGGGTCAGCAGCGGAACCTGACGTGCCGCGAACCACACCGGGATCAGCCGGATGGCGGAGATGAACATCAGCGCGTCTCCCCCGCCGATGAGGACGCGCACGCCCAACCCCACCGGGAACGAGGTGGCCAGCGCCAAGCCCAGCTGGCCGACTGTCATCACGGTCAGGCCGATGGCGATCGTCTTGCGGCTGCCCAGCCGATCGAGCAGCAATCCGGCCGGGATCTGCATGCCGGCGTAGACGATCATCTGGACCACGACGAAGATGCTCATCAAGGCCACCGGGCTGGCGAAGCGCTCGGCCGCGTACAGGCTAGCCACTCCGAATGAGGTGCGGGAGAACATGGCCGCGACGAAGGTCAGGGTGGCGGCCAGCCAGACGATCCAGGGACGGATCCCACCCACCGGGGCCTCGGTCCCACGCATTGCACCATCCTGTCTGTCGTCCACCGCGATACTAAGCCATGCTCGACGGCGGCCGATTCACCGATGAATCGGGCGTCCTGCGGGGCCGTGCCTGCTCAACGCTTCCGATAGAGCTTCTTCGACTGGTAGACCGGCTCACTGGTGACCTGCACGCCGAGATTGCGGAAGATGCCCTCATCGACCGAACCGAGGATCACGGTGGAGTGCACGTCACAGCCACCCAGCTTGTGCAGTTCGGCGAGCGCCCGGCGGGCGTTGTCGTCCCGGTTAGCGCTCACCGACAGCGCGATCAGCACCTCGTCGGTGTGCAGCCGCGGGTTGTGGCTGCCCAAGTGCTTGGTCTTGAGGGTTTGGATCGGCTCGATCGTCTCGACGGCAAGCAACTTGACATCCTCGTCGATGCCGGCCAGCGCCTTCAGCGCGTCCAACAGCATCGCCGAGCAGGCGCCCAGCAGCGCCGATGTCTTGCCGGTGACGATGCGTCCGTCGGGGAGTTGGATGGCCGCGGCCGGGGCCTTGGTGCGCCGCTCCACGGCAAGGGCCGGCTGGACGACCGGCCGGTCCTCCTTGACCAGGCCAAGCCCGCTCATCAGCAGCGCAATACGATCGGACTGGGCCGGTTCCAAGTCTTCGCGGCGCTCTGCGACCAGCGCCTTGTAGTAGCGCCGGATGACCTCCTGTTTCGCGGCGGCACGGCAGACCTCGTCGTCGCTGATGCAGTAGCCGGCCATGTTGACGCCCATGTCGGTCGGCGACTTGTACGGCGAGCGGCCGAGGATCTGTTCGAAGAGCCGGTTCAGCACCGGGAAGACCTCGACGTCACGGTTGTAGTTGACGACCTGCTCACCGTAGGCGGCGAGGTGGAAGGGGTCGATCAGGTTCACGTCATCTAGGTCTGCGGTGGCAGCCTCGTAGGCGATGTTCACCGGATGGGACAGCGGCAAGTTCCAGATCGGGAACGTCTCGAACTTGGCGTAGCCGGACGTGATGCCCCGCCGATAGTCGTGGTACAGCTGCGACAGGCAGGTGGCCATCTTGCCGCTGCCTGGTCCGGGCGCGGTCACCACCACCAGGTCGCGGGTGGTCTCGATGTACTCGTTGCGTCCGTAGCCGTCGTCACTGACGATGAGCGAGACATTGTTGGGGTAGCCCTTGATCGGGAAATGCCGGTAGACCTTGAGGCCCAGCCGCTCCAGCTTGCGCTTGAAGTTGCGAGCCTGCCGGTTCTCCTCGGTGACGTGGCTGATCACGACGCTGCCCACGTAAAGGCCACGGGAGCGGAATTCATCGATCAGTCGCAACACATCAGACTCGTAGGGTATGCCCAGATCGGCACGCACCTTGTTGTTGGCCAAGTCGAGCGCACTGATCACCACCACGATCTCGACCTCGTCGGCGACCTTCTCCAGCATCACGATCTTGTTGTCGGGGGTGAAGCCCGGCAGCACCCGCGAGGCATGCATGTCGTCGAAGAGCTTGCCACCGAATTCGAGGTAGAGCTTGCCGCCGAATTGTCGACGACGCGCAAGGATCTGTTCGGTCTGGAGGTTGATGTACTTGTCGCGGTCGAACCCGATCTGCTGCATTTTCCTCCCTGCGCCGACACCCGCAGGGATCATAGCCCGATCGGGCCCCGGGGCAGGCGCTACCCCGACCCCATCGATCCAGTGCGGACGGAGGTCGGGGCTGGCGAGGCTTGCGAATCGCCTGCATCGGTGGCCGACAGTGCTTTCATGTGCATGTGATGACCATCGCGCGTATCCGAAGTGACTTCCCCGCCAAGTTCGGCATCCCCCGGCAGGCCGGTCTGGTCCCGGAGTTGCGTGCACAGGTCGTCTTCGAGCCAGCCTTTCGCAACGCGGATGCGGTGCGCGGCCTCGACGGCTTCAGCCATCTTTGGTTGATCTGGGAGTTCTCGGGCTCGCTGCGGTCGCAGGACGATGCGTGGTCACCCACAGTGCGGCCACCCCGATTGGGCGGGGAAACCCGGATGGGGGTCTTTGCCACCCGGTCACCGTTTCGTCCCAACCCAATTGGGCTCTCCTCGGTCAGGCTGCTCGACATTGAATCCAACCCCCAGCTGGGCCCGGTCTTGCAGGTCGGCGGCGCCGACCTGATGGACGGCACACCGATCTACGACATCAAGCCCTACGTGGCTGCCGATGTCCACGCCGATGCCCGCTTCGGCTTCACCAGTTGCCACGCGGACTATCGCGTCCGGGTGGAGATCCCCGACGACCTGCTGGCATTCGTCCCACCCGACAAACAGGACGCGCTGCGTGGCCTGCTCGCCGAGGACCCACGCCCGGCCTACCAGGACGATCCGACCCGGCGTTACGGCCTTTGTTTTGCCGGGCTCAACATCAAGTTCACGGTCGCCGACGGAGTACTTGCCGTCCGATCCGTCGAACCCCTCTGAGCAGTTCAGGTCGGGGAACCTTCCGGGTCACCAAGCCCGGACGAGGCAGTCTCAGGATTCTCGACGGGCGACGGGCTGCCGGACGGCCTGGCTTGGGCATTGAGATGGCCGATGACCCCATCTGCCGCCGCTGGGACGCCTAGGGTGGGCAGGACACGAACCAACCAGCCGCCGCACTCGAGCATGGAGGTCAAGCAATGTCCCAGTCCTACAAGAACTACATCGCGGGCGAATTCCGCGGCACCGACGAAGCGATCGAGGTGCGCAACCCGGCCACCGACGAGGTCATCGCGGCGGTGCCGCGGGCCACCGAAAAAGACGTCGACGACGCCGTCGCGGCCGCCAAGGCAGCCAAGAAGCAGTGGGCGCTGACCCCGGCCACGCAACGGGCCAGCTACCTGAGCAAGATCGCAACCGGCATCCGTGACAATGAGGCGCTGCTCACCGACATCATCGTCCAGGAACAGTCAAAGATCCGGGGACTGGCGAACGTCGAGGTGAACTTCACCGCCGACTATCTCGACTACATGGCATCGTTCGCGCTCCACCTGGAGGGCGAGATCCTGAACAGTGCCCGCCCCAAGGAGCAGATCTTCGTCCTGCGCAAGCCGCTGGGTGTCGCGGCCGGCATCTTGCCGTGGAACTTCCCGTTCTTCCTGATCGCCCGCAAGATGGCCCCGGCGCTGGTGACAGGCAACACCTGTGTGATCAAGCCGGCCTCTGCGACCCCGATCAACGCGATGGAGTTCGCCAGGATCGCGGCCCAGGTGGGCCTGCCCGATGGCGTATTCAGCCTGCTGTCCGGGCCGGGGAGCATCGGTGGCTACCTGGCGGGCCATCCCGACGTCGACATCGTCTCGTTCACCGGCTCGGTAGAGGTTGGCCAGAAGATCATGAGCGCCGCGTCCCGCAACATCACCAAGGTCAGCTTGGAGTTGGGCGGCAAGGCGCCCGCGATCGTGCTGGACGACGCCGACCTCGACCTGGCAGTCGGCGCCATTAAGGCGTCCCGGGTGATCAACTCCGGCCAGGTCTGCAACTGCGCCGAGCGCGTCTACGTGACCCGCGGAGTCGCCGACGAGTTCATCTCCAAGATGACCGCAGCCATGGCCGCCACCAGATACGGAGACCCGTCGATCGAGACCGACCTGGACATGGGCGCCCTGATCGACCGGTCGGCCGTGGAACGCATCGCCGGGATGGTCGACGCCGCGGTTTCGGCGGGCGCCACCGCGACCACCGGCGGCAAGGTGGCCGATCGTGACCGCGGCTACTTCTATGAGCCGACGGTGCTGGCAGACGTCACCTCGCAGATGTCGGTGGCCCGCGATGAGATCTTCGGGCCGGTGCTGCCGATCATGGTGGTGGACGACTTCGACGAGGCGATCAAGCGAGCAAACGACTCCGAGTACGGGCTGACCTCCTCGCTATACACGACCTCGCTGGCCAACGCGATGCGCGGCATGCGTGAGATCGACTTTGGGGAGACCTACATCAATCGCGAGAACTTCGAGGCCATGCAGGGCTTCCACGCCGGCACCCGCAAGTCGGGCATCGGCGGTGCAGACGGACGCCACGGTGTCGAGGAGTTCACGCGCACCCAGATGGTGTACATCGAGTCCTGATCCCACGGAGTTGTTGAAGACTGGAAGAATGTACTGGTGTCCACACTGGTCTTCTTCCACGCCCATCCAGACGATGAGGCGAGCCAGACCGCGGGGTCGATGGTGCTCGCCGCCGAACGAGGCCACCGTGTCGTCGTGGTCTTCGCCACCGGCGGTGAGCACGGCACCGTCCCGGAAGACCTGGCCCCGGGCGAGACGGTTGCGCAGCGTCGGCGTGCCGAGGCGCAAGCGTCCGCCCGAGTGCTGGGCATTGCGCGAGTGGCCTGGTTGGGTTACCACGACTCCGGGATGACGGGCTGGCCGCAGAACACCGATCCGCTGAGCTTCGTACAGGCAAGCCTGGATCAGGCCGGCGGCCGGCTGGCGGACATCCTCGACGAGGAGGACGCCGACGTCCTGGTCACCTACGACTGGCACGGCAACTACGGGCATCCCGATCATGTCAAGGTCCACCGGGTGGCCTATCGGGCCGCTCAGTTGGCCAGCCACCGGCCAAGGGTGCTGGAGCAGACCACGAACCACGACGACATGGGACGAATGGCCGCCCGCGCCGCCGCCCTGGGCATCGACCTGTCGTTCGGCGAGATGCTCGGTGACGACGGCCTGCCGATTGGCTTGCCGGAGTCGGAGATCGGTTGGCGGGTGGACGTCAGCGGTGTCCTCGACCGCAAGCGGGCGGCCCTTGCTGCGCACGGCAGTCAATCCGATACGCAATGGATGCTTTCGCTGCCGCTGGAGGCGTTCGGCGCGTGGATGGGCAACGAGTACTACCGAGAGGAAGGACGTGCGGGCCTCATGGTCGACGGTTGGCCCTTTGAGGAAGCGGAGGTACAGCCGCCTCCCAGCTGAGTCCTCGCCCTTCGGGATTACCGCCGCAGCGGCTGTGATCTGGGTGACCGGCCACGGAGGCGACCGGCGTGAGCTGACTTGACCAGGGCCACGTCGGTGCGGGCGGCCGGTTGGTGCGCTACCGGGCAGCGGGTACCCAACCGCAGTCGACATCGGTGGCTCCGACCTCGACCGTGAGCGCCACACTCCCCTGCCCCCAGCGGGCCGTGAAACAGGCGTCCGCGTCCGGATTGGGAGAAGTGATCAGCAGCCCCTGTACGGCATCTTGGGTGAGTGCGGCTACCCGCACGAAACCGTGCGCAGCCAAACCCTCGTTCGCGCGCTGCAGCCAAGCGTCCGCCCGCTCAGCCGATGCGGAGGTGGTGCCGGTGACATGCAGGGACGCCACCATCGTGTTGTTCATCGACTGCCGGTACTGGAAAGCGGGCTCCCCCAGCCAGGTCACATCGGCCAGGCCCTGCTCGGCCGCCTCCTGTTGGGTCGCCAAGACCGGCAAAAAGCGTTCGCGCAGCGTGAACTCGTCCGGCCCGGTATAGGCGGACGCCGGCGCGGCGGCCTGCGTGCTGGCCCGTACCACCGGCTGTTCGGCGGCCGGAGACGAGCCCTGTCCGGAGCAACCGACAGTCGCCAAGACGACGGCAAGAGCAGCGACCCAGGTGCGACGAAGGTCGGGTTTCACGGGGTCAATCTAGCCACCGAGCGACTGACGAACAAAAGCTCAGCTGGTGATGTCCTTGTGGGTGAATCGCGCCCACGCCGCGAGACCGAAGACAACCACGTAGCCAGCCGCCAGCTGCAAGCCCTTGACCACGTTCGTCGTCATCATCGGATCGCTGAGCAGTTCGGTGAAGCTGAGCATCCAATTCGACAACAGCCAAGGGTGTAGCCAGGCGAGCTGCTCGACCGCCAAGGCGATCCAGCTGAGGATGTTGACGATCATGATGGCCACTGTCGCCGCCAGCGGCTGGTCGGTGAGCACCGAAATCAGCAGGCCGATCGCGGCCAACGCGGCCAGCAGCGCGGCGTAGTAGAGGTACATCAAGGCGATCCGCCCCACGCCCGCCCAGAAGCCGATCTGGGTGCCCGACATCGTCCACGCCGGCCCGGCACCCAACAGGGCGACACCCGAGACGATACCCACCACCGCTACCACGGCGACGCCGGTCAGACAACCGACCAGCAGCGAACAGAACTTCACCACGAGCAGCCGGGTCCGTCCGACCGGGACCGTCAACAGATAGCGCAACGTGCCCTGATTGGCCTCCCCCGCGATGGCGTCCCCGGCCAGCATCGAGATCGCCAACGGCAGGAAGAAGGGCGCCTCCGCGATCAGCGCCATGACCGCGACGATCAGCCCGTTGCCCGACAGCAATCCGCCCATCGGTCCTCCAGCACGCGAAGAGGCACGCAGCGCAATGGCCATCACCACCGGCACTCCGGCGAGCACCAGCAGACCCATCTGGTTGCGGCGCCGCCCGAAGACCAGGCGCAACTCTGACCCGAGGAATCGGCCGAAACCGACGCCGGGACGCGCAACCTCAGCCGCTGACATCGAAACCCTCCCCAGTCAGCGCGACGAAGAGGTCTTCCAAGGTCGGCTTGGTCACGTTGAACGCCTGCACCCGCACCCCGGCCGTCACCAACCCGGCGACGATCTGCTCCGGCGGTGCATCACCGAGTTCGAACCAGACACCGCCGTCGGCCAGGCTGGGATTCGCCACGGCCAACCGGGTGAGGACGGCCAGCGCGTCGCCGGTGTCCGGGGTCCGCAACTCGATGCGGATAGCGGCAGACTGCCGCAGGCCGGTCAGGCTGTCCTGGGCGATCAGGCGTCCCCGGTTCATCACCCCGACGTGGCTGCAAACCTGCTCCACCTCGGTCAACAGGTGGCTGCTGACCAGCACCGTGGTGCCGCCCTCCGCCAAGGACGCGACCAGGTGCCGGACTTCGCGGGTACCCTGCGGGTCCAGTCCGTTGGTTGGTTCGTCCAGGACGAGCAACTCACGTGGTTGCAGCAAGCAGGCGGCGATCGCCAGTCGTTGCTTCATGCCCATCGAGTAAGCGCGGTAGGTCTTGTGCGCGGCAGCCAACAGAC
>JAEAMF010000675.1_pt1 | contig 36321 bp, 35 predicted proteins | sample 8958721 | NCBI WGS metagenome assembly JAEAMF01 (sample SAMN16933255, study PRJNA681124) | bioreactor sludge metagenome | isolation source: anaerobic bioreactor treating anionic surfactant - SDBS | place: India: Bengaluru | collected 2019-02-28 | reverse complement strand
GTACGCACGGTGGTGTGAGAGGACGGCGGGTGTGAACTCGCCTCCTACTCGATTTACGGGGATATCGCTGCCACAGGGCCTACCTGCGAAGGTAGCAGTAGGTCAGTGTGTTCGCTGCAGTTGGATCACACTGCTTGAACACATCCCCTGTAGGGCAATTCGCTTATCGGGTTTGGACTGTTGCTGGTGCAGGCACTTCAGCGGTGGCCGGTCTGCGGTACAGCACGGCGTAGTAGCAGCCCAGGCTGATCAACCAGCAGAACACAGCAGTCCAGACATTGTGCGAGAAGAAGTGCGCGCCTTGCAGCATCCGTCCGACCGAAAACACGGTGCCCAGCCCAAAGGCAAACCACAGTGCTGCCCGTGCCATGCGTGGGCGTCGATCACGGAGCACGAAGAACAGTGCGAACAGGGTAAAACCAGTGGCCGCATGGCCGCCTGGCCAGCAGCGTCCGGGTTTGTCCGTTGCTGGGCGTGGGCTGAGCAGTTCGCTGTAGGTCTCTTTGCCGCCGAATTCCTGCAGGCTCCAAGGACACTGCACAGCGGTTACTGCCTTGAGCGGGGTTACAAAGCTGGTAGACAAGGCCATTGCCATTACCAGGCAACCCAGTTCGCGGCGCCAGGGGTTGAGTTTTTTCAGCAGCAGGCTGGCGATAAACCCGACAATCGCTGCCAATCCCAAGACGATTACAACTTGTTTGGCCCGATCATGCAGGATGTCTTCAAGAAAGAAGCTGTGTCGTCCGATGAACTGGCCTGCCACAGGGTCATAGGCCCACTTGGCAATGTTCATGTCCAGGCTGGTCAGTTCCAGAAGGAGCAGGGCGGTGGCGACTAAAAGGGGAAGGCCGAGGTACAGCCAGGCGTTGATGGGGCGCGATGGCGGGCGGATGTGGGCTTCAGGCATGACAGGTCCTGGCAAACAAAATGGACAGTCCCGGTCGGCAAGCCCGAGCCGGGTATAGGCTTGACGTAGCGACCGGCGATTTTCTGTGGAGGGGGGTGCGTAGTCTGTGAATACTCGGTGAAAAAAACGTTAACCAGTGATAAATCTGTTCTGATCTGGCAGTACGTGAGCGATGGCCTTAAGCTGCGCCTGCCAAGCAGGCAAATGCAGTGAACGGGGGATACCCATGCGAATTCTATTGGTTGAAGACAACCGCGATATTCTGGCCAATCTGGCAGATTACCTTGGCCTCAAGGGCTACACGGTCGATTGTGCCCAGGACGGCCTCTCGGGTTTGCACCTGGCGGCGACCGAACACTATGACCTGATTGTGCTCGACATCATGTTACCCGGTATTGACGGCTACACGCTATGCAAGCGCTTGCGCGAGGATGCCCGGCGCGACACGCCGGTGATCATGCTCACCGCCCGTGACCAACTTGACGACCGTCTGCAGGGTTTTCGCTCGGGCGCCGACGATTACCTGCTCAAGCCATTTGCCCTGTCGGAGTTGGCCGCACGTATTGAGGCGGTGCTGCGTCGTGCTCAGGGTGGCGGACGCCGCAGCCTGCAAGTCGGTGATTTGAGTTATGACCTGGACACGCTTGAGGTCACGCGCCAAGGGCGCTTGCTCAAGTTGAACCCGGTCGGCCTGAAATTGCTTGCCGTACTCATGCAAAAAAGCCCCCATGTGTTGCGCCGCGAAGTGCTTGAAGAGGCGCTCTGGGGGGATGACTGTCCTGACAGTGATAGCCTGCGTAGCCACGTTCATCAGCTACGCCAGGTGATCGACAAGCCGTTCGACAAGCCATTGCTGCACACGGTACATGGTGTGGGGTACCGCATGGCCGAGGGCCGCGATGGAGTTTAAGCAAAGCCTGGCGCAGCGGATCATCATCGCCTTTGCCTTGATGAGCGCCTTGGTCGCGGGAGCGTTCGCTTTCGGTATTGTGGCGACAGTACATCTGGTCGAAGAGCGTTTGATCTCTGCCGTATTGGGTGGCGATCTGCAGCGGTTGTTGTTGATGGACAGCGTGAGTGACTGGAGCCACAGGCCGCGGCCAGATCAACTGTTCTACTTCAGCGGCGGGCGCGATGACTTTGCCTTGCCCAAGGATCTCAGGCACCTGGACCCGGGGTTTCATGAGGTCTTTCGTGATCAACTGTCGTATCACGCGATGGTCGAGATCGTAGATGGCCGTCGCTATGTCCTGTTGCAGGATCAAAGTGATTTCGAAGAGCGCGAGCGTGTGCTTTTTGCCGTCGTGGTGGTCGGCTTTGTGTTGAGCCTGGCGCTGGCGGTGTTCCTGGGCTGGGTGTTGGCGCGCAAGGTAATGGCGCCGGTGATCCGTTTGGCTCGTCAGGTTCGCCACCGCGATCAATTGTTGGGCCTGGCACCGCCTCTGGCTCCGGATTATGCCGCGGATGAGGTCGGGCAACTGGCGGTGGCATTCGATGCCACCTTGGGCCGATTGCGCGATGCATTGACCCGTGAGCGCTTGTTCACCAGCGATGTCAGTCATGAGTTGCGTACACCCTTGATGGTGCTGGCCACGTCCTGCGAATTGCTGCTGGAAAACACGAAGCTCGATGACCGCGCAAGGGCGCAGGTCGAACGCATCGCCAGGGCCAGCGAGGAAATGCGTGAGTTGGTCAAAACCTTCCTGATGTTGGCTCGGGCTCAGCGTGATGAGGGGGCCGTTGCCTCGCAGGCGACCCTGAAAGAAGTCGCTGATGACCTGCTGGGGGTGTGGCGCGACACCATTGAACAGAAAGGTCTGCAGTTGTACTACAGCGCAGGCGCTGCGGGATCGGTTCTCTACAATGCAACCTTTCTGCAGGCGGTGATGGGCAATCTGCTGCGTAATGCGGCGCATTACACTGAACGCGGTTTCATTCGCTTAACCTTGGAGCCCTCCGGGTTCATGGTTGAAGACAGTGGCGTGGGCATTCCTGAAGAGCAGCGTGAAGCCATGTTCCAGCCGTTTGTACGCGGTGGAGAAAAGCGTGGTGAGGGGCTGGGGTTGGGGTTGTCATTGGTACAGCGGATCTGTGATGACCAGTGCTGGATTGTCAGCCTCACGGCCATGACACCCAATGGCTGTCGCTTCCATGTCGATCTGAGCCACGGCCGAAGTCAATTGACTGATCGGGATGAGATCATCGGCTAACCACGTCCTGAAACAGGATGAAGTTGGTGTGAACGTGTTTAACGTTTTTTTCACATCCGCATGACCTGACGCCAACGCCCACCTGAATAAGGTGGGCGCCAATGGAGTCAGGAGAGGCAGAATGCGCAGTCCCATCAAGCTCGAGTTTTCCGAGAAGCACGATCAGCAACAGGCTCAGGATTGCTTTCTCAAGCATCAAGATGGGTTGGCGCGCCGTCTGTCCCACCAGCGTGATGAACAGTTGGCGCGTCGTGCGCTGGCGCTGTCGGGGGAGCCGGGTCTTGTGCTTGATCTGCCGTGTGGTGCCGGGCATTTTTGGCCGTTGCTGGCGGAAAAAAACAATCGTGTGATCCTCGGCGCCGACAACTCGGAAGCGATGCTTGAAACCGCTCGTACGTCGCAACCGGCCGGTGTCGTCGAGCGTGTGCGCACCCTGCAGACCTCTGCATTCAACATCGACTTGCCCGACAATGCCGTCGACAGCATTTTCTGTATGCGACTCTTTCAGCAGGTTGGTGAAGCGGCGCACCGCAAGGTCATTCTCTCCGAGTTTCAACGTGTCTCCCGTGATAGCGTGATCCTCTCGCTCTGGGTCGATGGCAACTTCAAAGCCTGGCGACGTAAAAAGCTGGAAGCACGTCGCTTGGCGAAAACAGGTTCAGAAGAGGCTCGCCAGAATCGCTTTGTGCTGCCTGCTGCCACGGTGGAGCAGGAGTTCGTCGAAGCAGGATTCCGCATTCAGGAACGGTTGGATTTTTTGCCGTTCTACGCCATGTGGCGCGTTTACGTGCTGCGTAAAGGCTAGGAGGCGCCTGCCTGTCACCGCCACGGCAGCCGTTTGGCCGCCTACAACGATCACATAGTTGCGTCACCATTCGTCGTGGCGCAACGCAGACTGGCAAAAGCTGCTCTATTTTTACCTCAGGGTGTTTGGCAGCGCTGTCAAAGGTTTAGAGTAATGAAACTAGAAATTGCTCGAGGTCTGTTCTTCCTGGGTGGTCTGGCAATAGCCACCGCTGCGGCAGCCGCGTGGGATGAACCCGGCCCTGGTATCCTCAGCGACACGGCCCACTGCCCTACGCCACATGTTGTCAAGGATCGGGTCGTGGCCACGCCCGATCACGACTTGCTACTGTTGTTGTTCGGCTTGAGGCAAGGGCTTCGACCCCAAAGCTGATCCTGTTTTGGGTAACCTGAAAAGCCTCGTCAACGACGGGGCTTTTGATTATGGGCTATTCAGGTTGGTTGTGAGTCCCCGACCCCTGGCGGAGCGTCCGCCTTGGCCAGCAGGGTGTAGACGCAGGGCAGGACAAAGAGCGTGAACAGGGTTCCCACCGACATGCCGGTGGCAATCACGGTGCCGATGTCGAAGCGACTGACCGCCCCGGCGCCGCTGGCCAGAATCAAGGGCACCATGCCAAAGACCATCGCGGCAGTGGTCATCAGTACCGGGCGCAGGCGAATCGCGGCGGCCTCTTCTATGGCTTCTCGTACCGACAAGCCATTTTGCCGACGTAACTGATTGGCGAATTCGACGATCAGGATGCCGTGTTTGCTGATCAGTCCGATCAAGGTGACCAGCCCGACCTGGGTATAGATGTTCATGCTCGACAGGCCAAGGAACAGCGGAATCAGTGCGCCGCAGATTGATAGCGGGACTGTCACCAGAATGACCAGAGGGTCGCGGAAACTCTCGAACTGCGCTGCCAGTACCAAGAAGATGATGGCCAACGCCAGGCCAAAGGTGACCCACAGTGCCGAGCCCTCCTGGATGAATTGGCGTGCAACGCCACTGTAGTCAAAGGCGTACCCGGCGGGGGCTTCTTCGCGGGCGATGTTGCGTACGGTTTCGATGGCCTCCCCCATACTGACCAGCGGTACGCCCTGGATAATGGCCGAGTTCAGCTGTTGGAACTGATTCAGTTGGCGCGGTCGTGCGCGGTCGCTGACGGTGATCAGCGTCGACAGCGGCAGCATTTGCCCTTGTTCATTCTTGACGTAGTAGTTGTTCAGCCAGCCAGGGTTGTCACGGTAGGCGCGCTCGACCTGGGCAATGACCTTGTAGCTGCGTCCTTCAAGGGTGAACCGGTTGATCTCGGCCTCACCCAGCAAGGTCGCGAGTGTGCTCCCTAGCGTGGCCATGGTCACCCCCATTTGTGCGGCCTTGGCCCGATCAATATCGACGACGACTTCGGGCTTGTCGAAGGCCAGATCGATGTCGAGAAAGGCAAATTTGCCGGTGGCCTCGGCGCGTGTTTTTACCTGCTCGGCCACTTGCAGCAGCGATGCGTAATCGTTCGGGGTGTTGATGACAAACTCGAAGGGCAAACCTTGGGTCGTACCGGGCAGTGATGGCAGATTGAAGCCGAAGACCTGCAGGCCACTGATCTGGTTGAGCTTTGCCTGAACCTCTGGCAATAGTGCCATTTGGGTTCGCTCCCGCTCATTCCAGGGCTTTAGCAGGAAACCTCCGATGCCTGACTGCACCCCGTTGAAGCCATTGATCTGGAAGGATGAGTAGTACTCCGGGAATGCCTTGAAAATGTTTATGAATTCGTCGGTGTAGGCATTCAGGTAGTTCAGGTTGGCTGGCTGTGGTGCGGTGGCCAGCATGAACACGATGCCTTGGTCTTCGTCCGGTGCCAGCTCTTTCTTGGTGAACATCAGCAGCACCGGAATCAGGCACAGGACGATCACAGCAAACACCAACACTACGGGGCGCGTGTTGAGTGTGCCGTGGAGGATTTTCTGGTAACGCTGCTTGAGGCGTTCAAATAGCTGGTCGAGGCGATAGGCCAGGCCGTGGGTGTTGGCTTCATGGCGCAGGAGCATTGAGCACATCATGGGCGACAGGGTCAGGGCGACGATCCCGGAGATGATCACGGCGCCAGCGAGGGTCAAGGCGAACTCCTTGAACAGTGCGCCGGTAAGGCCTTGTAAAAAGCCAATCGGCGCGTACACCGCTGCCAGCGTGATGGTCATCGAGACCACGGGTATCGCAATTTCTCGCGCCCCTGCCAACGAGGCCTCCAAGGGCGTCTCGCCAGCTTCGATGTGCCGGTGGATGTTTTCCACGACGACAATGGCATCGTCCACCACCAGACCAATCGCCAGCACCATGGCCAGCAGGGTCAGCAGGTTGATTGAGTAGCCCATCAGTTGCATGAAAAACAGTACGCCGATCATCGACAATGGAATGGTGATGACCGGAATCAGCACCGAGCGCAGCGCCCCGAGGAACAGAAAGACCACGACGATCACGATCAGCACGGCCTCCGCCAGGGTTTTGATCACTTCGTTGATCGAGGCCTGGATGAACAGTGTGGCGTCGTAAGCGATGGAGGCTTTCAGGTTGGGCGGTAACTGGCTGTTCAGTTCCGGCATCAGTTTGCGCACTTCCTTGATGACATCCAGCGGGTTGGCCGCTGGCGTCGCCTTGATGCCGATGTAGACCGACGGGGTGCCATCGAAAGAACTGACCGTATCGTAGTTCTCCGCGCCCATTTGCACCCGGGCCACATCGCGCAGCAGCACCCGGCTATCGCCCATGGTTTTCAGCGGGATGGCGGCGAAGGCTTCGGCCGACTTGAGCTCAGTGCTGGCGTTGATACTGGTGACCACGTATTCGCCTTTGACTTCGCCCGCTGCAGAAAGGAAGTTGTAGCGCCGTACCGCGTCAGTCACATCGCTGGCGCTCAGGCCATAGCCTGCGAGTTTGACCGGGTCGATCCAGATGCGCATCGCGAACAACTGGTTGCCGAGGATCTCTGCTTCAGCCATGCCCGGCAATGTTGCCAGCTTGGGCTGGATCACCCGTGACAGGTAATCGGTGATCTGCGGGTTGCTCAGTTCGCTGCTGTAGAAGCTGATGTACATCAGCGCCGAGGCGCCAGCGGCCTCCTTGCTCAGGACCGGGTCTTCGGCATCTTGAGGCAGTTTGTTCTTTACCTCATTGGCCTTGGCCAGCAGTTCGGTAAACATCCGGTCACTGTCCGAGCCGATTCGGGCGTAGATCGAGATCACCGAGAAATTCTGCCGGCTCACCGAGGTCATGTAGTCAATGCCCTCTGCGCTTGCCAGGCTCTGCTGCATGGGCTGGGTGATGTAGCCTTGAATGGTTTCCGCGTTGGCGCCGGGGTAGGCGGTGGTCACCGTGATCAGGGCGTTTTCCATCTGCGGATACTGACGGATCTGCAACGAGCTCCAGGCCTGGAAGCCGAGCAGGACGATCAGCAGGCTGACCACACTGGCCAGTACAGGGCGGCGAATGAACGGATCGGTTAAGGCCATGAAGGTTCCTTGATCAATCGACGCGTGGCGAGGTGGCCGGCTCGCCCGTCAGGGTCTTGTCCGGGCTGACGGTGATCAGGGCGCCTTGGCTGAGTTTCAGTTGACCGGCCGTCACCACCTGTTCACCTGCCTTAACGCCTTTGGCGATGACCACCAGGCCTTCACGGCGCTCGCCGGCTTCAATGAAACGGCGCTCTGCCACCCACACCGGTTGGCCGTCAGGGGTCTTTTGTGGCTGGCCGTCCTCGGCGGTCTTGGGCACTGCGACGTACACCGAGGTGCCATACAGGGTGTAGGTGACCGCAGTCTCAGGGACGACCACTTCCGTGCGCGGGTTGGGCAGCAGTATTTGCAGGCTGGTGAACATGCCGGGTAACAGCTTGCCATCGGGGTTCGCCAGGGTGGCGCGGACCTGCACATTACGGGTGCTGTCTTCAACCTTGGGGTTGATAGCGCTGATGGCGCCAGGGAACGTCTGGTTGGGGTAGGCTGCAACGCTGACCAGTACCTGCTGGCCGATGCCCAGTTTGGGAAACGCCTGTTCGGCCACGTAAAAGTCAGCGTACAGGCTGCTCAGGTCCTGAAGGGTGGCGATCACTGTGCCACTGGGCAGGTAGTCGCCGATATCGACCTGGCGGATACCAATGGTACCGCTGAACGGCGCAAGGATCGTCTTTTTCGCCAAGGAACCTTTGAGTTGGGCGACCACGGCTTTGCTGCGCAGCAGTTGTGCTGCGAGGCGATCAAACTCGCCTTTGGAGATTGCCTGACTGTCGATCAGCTGGCTGCCGCGTCCATACTCGACCTGCGCCAGCCCGAGGTCCGCCATCGCGGTGCCCAGCAAGGCGCTTTCCACGTCGCTGTCGAGCTGCAAGAGGGGCTGGCCTACTCTGATCCGCTGGCCTGACTCGAACAGCAGGGTCTTGACCGTACCGGCGGTCTCCAGGCTCAGATTGACCCCCTGAAACGCCTTGAGGCTGCCAACTGCGGACAGTCGACTCTGCCAGAGCTGTTCGCGCGCGGCAGTCGCCGCTACGCTCACGGGAGGTCTTGGCGCGCTGAATTGCTGAATTTGCTGATAGATACTGAAGGCTTTGTAGCCTCCCAGAATCAGCACAATCAGCAACACGACACCCAACATGATCAGCATGCGGCGGCGCAGCATATTCCATTTCCTTGGAGGCTAGACAGGCAGGCACAGCACTGACGAACACCTGCTCACTGTTGTGCAGTGTTGTCGAATATTACGCCTTTGCCTAATGCAGGGAAGTCCATTTCCCCTTGATGCTACTCACGTCAGGTGCAGATGATTGTCCCAAAGCCCGGGCGGCAACTGCAACGGTTGGCCGACCGGTTCTGCCTTGCGGCAATCATAGAGCCGGCAGCGGCCCTGGCCCGAGGTGACGACGAAACCGTCTGCGACTGCGCCAACACCGGCGCAGTCGGGCATAGGGGCATCCAGGCGCGTTGCACCCGTGTCCAGATCCCAGATGAACAGGCGGTTGGCCCGAGGTGCGGTCAGTGCAACCAGTCGCAACTCACTGTGTACCGCGACACTGGCGGTGTAGTTCGCCATCGACTGCAACTGTGCCTGCGCCACGGGGAATGGCTGGAAGGGCTGCCCTGGGCGTTTGATCGCCAGCAGTTCAGCGGTTTCGTGAGCGTCGCCCATGAACTGCTGACAAGCGACCAGCGTGCCGTCGCTGGCAACGGCCAGGTGACGAACGCTGTTCATTTGCTGGCTCAGGGTTTCCTTGCTCAGCAAGGTGCCGTCGCGGTGCATCAATACCAGGCTGGGTTCCATGGCATCGAGGTTCATCTCGACGCGGCTTTCGGCTTCGGTGCGAATACCGCCGTTGGCGACCACCAGGGTTTCACCATCGGGTAGCCAGGACACCTGATGCGGGCCAAGACCGTGGGTGGGCAGCTCGCCACTGTGCTGCAGCCGTTCGCCCTCGAATCGGTAGACCCCAAGTACACCCCGCCCCGGATCAGTGGTGTCGTTCTCGGTGGCATACAGCCATTCACCGCCCTTGTGAATCACCGCGTGGCCATAGAAATGACGGTTCGGCTGTGAGGTGACGGTTTGCAGCAGGCGACCGTCGCGCAAGTCGACCAGATAGCTCTCGGTACCGGGTCGACGCGCCACGAACAGGGCGATGGGCAGTTCAGGGTGATTGATGATGTCGTGGCAACGCTGTCCGACCTGGGTCGCGAATACCTGGCTACCGTCCAGGCGGTAGCCGACGGCGTAGTGGTTGCCGTCGCTATCGTCGCGGGCCGAGAGCAGCAGGGGCTGCTGACGCTTGTTCTGGAACAGGGTCCATCCGCCTAGCGTGAGGGCAGCAAGCACCGCGCTACCGACTTTCAGAGCCTGACGTCGCAACATGATCAGTCACCGTCGTTGGCGTTGAAGCCCAATTGAATACCCAGCGCCTTGGCCAGATCAGTCTCGTGCAGGCGGTGGACGGCGTTCAGGCTGTCATAGATCGCGTTCAACTGCTCACGACCGGCTTCATCTTCCAGCAGCTCGCCAAGGGGCTTCGGCGTGTCGGCCAACAGCTTCAGCGATGCCGCATAGGCAGCGTCGATCTTGTCGGCAAGGGCCTTCTGGTCGCTGCCGAGCAGGCTGCGCAGCCCTTGATTGTCGACCCCGGCCCATACTGTCTGTGCAGCACTGAGGCTGGCATGCAGGCTCTTCAGAGACGACTGGCTACGCCAGGCTTCTGCCTGCAGTGGCTGCGGGATGCCCTTGCTCATGCGACCCATCGGCGTGCCGAGTTTTTTCTTCAGGGTGTCCAGCGCAGTGACCTGGGCGCGGAGCACGTCGGCAATCGCTTCGTGAGAGTCGGCATAGCGCTGGTTCGGGAACTTGGTCATCTGTGCGAGCACGCCGTCGTTCTTGTTCCAGCCCTTCAGGATTTCTTCGGCCAGGGCTTTCTGACGCTCGCCGATGGCAACCAGCAGCGGGCAGTAGCGGGCTTTCTGCTCGGCATTGGCGGTGTCTGGCTTGCTGTCAAACAGGATGTACTCGTAAGCCGAGAGCCCCTGGACCACGACGCTGGAGTTGGCGAGGGTGCTGGCATCGATCGGCTTGTCACTGTTGATCAGTTGTTCTACCTGGCGTCCTACCAGGTTTTTCTTGTCTGGCCAGAACTGCACCTGCCAGGCGCGGTTGCCCTCGGCCAGCGGCCCGATCAGCAGTGGTTGCAACTCTGCCCAGGCCTTTTGGGCGTGAAGGAAGTCAGCCCGTGCGGTTTCCAGGCTGTTCTTGCCTTCGCAGAAGGCCAGCGCGCTGACGGCCAGCTGACGGTCGGCTTCGACCCAGCGGCTGTAGGTGGGCAGGATCACTTGCTTGGCAATCGCGGCGGAAGTGACCGCTTGCGGATCCTGCGGCGAGCAGGCGCCCAGCGCTAGGGCGGCGAGGCTGGTAAATAACAGTTTGGGACGGAACATGCCCGGCTCCTATGGCTAGAGTGAGTTCAGGAATGCCAGCAGCGCGGCGCGTTGCTCTGCATTGAAGGTCAAGACGTGTTGTTGGGCGGCCTTTGCTTCGCCGCCGTGCCAAAGCACCGCTTCGAGCAGGTTGCGCGCCCGGCCGTCGTGCAGGAATTGGGTGTGGCCACTGACTGTTTCGGTCATGCCGATGCCCCACAGCGGTGCGGTACGCCAGTCGCGGCCACCGGCGGCAAACTCGCTGCGATCGTCCGCCAGATCCGGCCCCATGTCGTGCAGCAGCAGGTCGGTATACGGGCGGATCACCTGGTTGGCCTGTTCCGGCTCCGCGGCGTTTGCCGAGGTGGTGAACGTCGGGATATGGCAACGTTGGCAACCGGCTTCGAAGAACAGGTTCTTGCCGGCCAGCACCTGTGGTGAGTCGACATCCTTGCGTGCGGGCACTGCCAGATTGCGGGTATAGAACAACATCAAACGCAGAATGTTATCGCTGACCTCCGGTTCACCACGGTCTTGGCGGGCATTCAGGCAGTCGGTTTGTGTCGGTGTGCAGTCGTCTATCGGGCGCAGGCGGGTGGTCAGGCCCATGTCGCCGGAGAAGGCGTGCACGTTTTGCTGGTTGAGATTCGGTTGCCCGGCTTTCCAGCCAAAGCGGCCCATGACGGTTTTACCCTGGGCGTCGTCCCACACCTGATTGACATGGCCTCGGATGCCGTCACCGTTGCTGTCGTAGGGATCGGCGTTGGCCAGGATGGCCTCTTCCGGAATGGCTTCCAGCAGACCTAGGCCAATCATCGGCGGTGCGACACGTGCGGAGAAACGTGTGTCGGGATGCATTGGCCCGTAGCCAAGTTGGCTGATAAGCAGCTTTGGCTTGCGCAGCTCGACCGTGGTGCCGTCTGTGAAGGTGACGCTGTGTGGTGTGTATTCCACCCGGACCTTGCCTTCGGGTGCAACCCCAGGCACAGCCATATCCTGCAACTGTCCGCCATAGGCCGGTTCGGGGACGACACCCAGGCGTTCGATGACCGGCAGATATTCTGTTGCATTCGGGATCGACAGGCGCACCAGCATCGAGGCTGCGCTTTTGGCATCTGGCCCAGGAGGGTGGCCGCGACCGTCCCTGATGTGACAGTTCTGGCAGGCATTGGTGTTGAACAGGGGGCCCAGGCCGTCACGAGCGGTGGTTGTGGACGGTGCAATTACCCAAGGGTTGCGGAAGAAGCTGTTGCCGACACTGAAGTCCAGTTGTCGGCTCGCTGTCAGGTTGGCGGAGGCCATCGAAAAGGCATTTTTGTCGTGCTTGTTGACCGTCGACGTGCCGCCACCCATGGCTTCCCCTGGCTCAGCCTGAGTGAAGCGCGGGGCGTCGTCACAGGCTGCCAGCGGCAGTACCAAGAGCAGGAGAAAAAGGCAGCGAAGCAACGAGGACATCTGAAATCCTGAGGCGCGAGCAAAAACCGGCTCGCAAGCTTAGCAGGCTATCCGCTTGTTGAATAAGAGGGATTTGCGTTTGCTTGATGAAATTTTGCGCGTGGCGGCTCATGCGGGGGAGGGCGCTGCCGACCCGAAGGCCGGTAGCGGTGCTTGGCGGGCTGTAATGCCGAAGTGCGGTATACGCTGCAGTTTTACATCATTTTCAAGGTAAAACGATTGCCCTCCAGGCTGATGATCAGGTTGTGGTTACCGCCACCCCGGTTGTTTCCCGGCACTTCCAGGGTGCCGCCCGTATAATCCATTTCAGTGCCGAATAAATATTTAACCGCATTTTCATGTGCCGGCTCCCAGTAATCTTGAAACAGCCACAGTGTTGTTTCGGCTTTAGCGCCCATGACCAGTTCAATGGCTTTATAGTTTTCTGAGACCTTTCCGATCCAGGGTACGTTCATGCAACCGTTCCATGCGGATTGTGCGCCGATGGAAAACAGATCGCTTTTGCTTTCGCCATTGCGAATGGACAAGGTGTACGGGGTGTTATTTGCGATGGATCGCAGAATGCTGACGCTCGCCATAGAATGCTCCAGTTACCAGGTGTGTTCAAAGTTCAATGTTGGGGGTCGGACGGGGCTCTGTTGCTTGGCCATACACATAGACGGCGTGCATGGTTATTTCGTTTAGCGGGGAAGGAAGTGTTTCAGGTGAATAGCGTCCCTCTAGGAATAGTCCGTGACCGCGTGCCGTTGTTTCGAAGGCCTTTCTGAAGGGCTCGGCAGGGTCATAGAGGTACACTTTGCCAGCCGGCGCGCTCAGTACCCTGCACATTTCCTGAGCGGCGCCCACGGTTATAGGAGCCCCCATCAGTGTTTCGCAGGGGTACAGGTCTTCTGCGAGTGGAAAAATGGGGTAGTCATAATCATTCACGGGAATAAGACGGGGTATTTCCTTTCCTGTATCCGGGCCGTTGGATATCTTTTGGCCATCTTTATTGATGTTGTCTGCATCCGTAAAGCCGGTGATAAAGACGGTGTCAGATATTTTGTCAACGATTCGGCCTTCTCCCCAGACGTCGAGTATTTTCATCGTGGCAGGTTCCTTGAGTGTCTCTATATTGATATATGGAGGTGGAAGAACTTCCGGTGTTCATGTTTTATAAATTGTCATTTCTGTGCGCAGTTGATGTGTAGAGTTGAACACTCTGAAACAGTGATAACAATGCGAACGCTGGACAGTAACGTGTAGGAGGAGGGCGGTTTGACAGGCGGGTTATTGGCGAGGCAAACGTGCGGGGTCTAGTGGCGGTGTGTGAAGTTCAAGTTATATAACGCAACATGCCCGATGCAAGGCATCGGGCATGTGGTTTACAACGGAGTGCTGAACGGCTGATCAGAATTCGTGATCGGCGGTGTCTGGTTTCAGGTCATTGATCCCCAGCTTGGCGGCTGCCTGCTCAATGGCGCCGGTCTGTTTGACCAGGGCGGCAATGGCATCACGGATGATCTGGTTACCGGCAGCGTTGTCAGCGGCGATGAGCTGGTCGTAGTGTTCGCCTTTGGCGGCATGGTCAACGATGACCTGCAGTTTTGCCTCGGTGGCTTCCAGGTCGGCCTTGAGCGTAGCATCGGCTGCTGGATCGGCCTTGGCTACCAGCGATGACAGGCTAGGGCCAGTCAGCTTGGTACCGTCGGCTCGGGTGTACTCGCCCAGGTAGACGTTACGGATACCTTTGGCATCGTAGAAGTGCGAGAAGTGGGTGTTGTCGCTGAAGCAGTCCTGCTCGTCTTCAGGGGAGTTGGCCTCCAGGGATACCTTCATGCGCTCGCCGGCCAGCTCGCCCAGCGACAGGCTACCCATGCCGAACAGCATCTTGCGCAAACCATCGGTAACCGGCTCGGCTTCGAGGGTGGCACGGTAGTTGTCAGCAACACCTGGCTTCCAGTTGCCGACCATGGTTTCCAGGTCATCGACCAGCAGTTGGGTGACGGCCTTGAGGTAAGCGCGGCGACGCTCGTTGTGGCCACCGGTGGCGCCTTTACCTTCCAGGTAGTCCGATGCAGGACGTGCACCCGCACCTGGGCCGGTGCCGTTCAGGTCCTGGCCCCAGAGCAAGAACTCGATGGCATGGTAGCCGGTGGCGACGTTGGCTTCGGAGCCGCCCAGCTCGTTCAGGCTGGCCAGTTTCTCGGCAGTGATGTCCTTGACGTCGACCTTGTCTTCACCCACCTGGATTTCAGTGTTGGCAATGATGTTGGCGGTGCCGCCCGGGTTGCCCAGGGCGTGCTCATAGTTGGCATCGACATAATCGATCAGGCCTTCGTCCAGCGGCCAGGCGTTCACTTGCCCTTCCCAGTCGTCGATGATGGTGTTGCCGAAGCGGAAGGTTTCGCTCTGCAGGTACGGAACACGTGCAGCGACCCAGGCGGCCTTGGCGGCTTTCAGGGTTTCGTCGTTGGGGGTGGCGAGGAAGGCGTCGATGGCGCCTTGCAGGGTTTTGGCGGTGCTCAGGGAATCGCTGAAGACGGCGTAGACCATCTCGGTGTAGTGCTTGATCACGGCCTTGCTGGCGGCTTCGTCAAGTGCACCTGCGGCAGGGGCGGCAGCACTGGCGGCGGGTGTCTGTGCTTGCGGCGCGCTGGCTTTGTCCTTGCTATCGCCGCAACCGGCGAGAGAGATGGCAATGGCCAACAGACTGGCGGTGGCCAGAGGCATACGAATCATGGCGATTTCCTGCGTCGAGAAGTTGAACAGGTGTGCGGGTGCACGCAAAACTGCAACATAATGCGAAAGATTTGCATTTGATGTAAAGGGGCAATACATAAATATTCAAATGCTTGTCGCTGGCGTTTTGCGTGCGCGTCAGAGGATTGAAACCTGACTTCGGCTTGCCTGTTTGAGGAACGTGGTCAGCTCTCGAGCGGGTAGCGGCTTGCTGTAGTGGTAGCCTTGGCCTTCGTGGCAGCCTTGGGCAACGATGTAGGCCTCCTGCTCGGCCGTCTCAACGCCTTCGGCGATGACCTGCATGCCCAGGCTCTTGCCAAGCTGGATGATGGCCCGAACGATGGTGGCGTCATCATCATCCTCGAACAGGTCTTGCACGAAGCTCTTGTCGATCTTGATCTTGTCCAGTGGCAGCGACTTCAAGTAACTGAGCGACGAGTAGCCAGTGCCGAAGTCGTCAATGGCAATCATCGCGCCCGAACGGCGCAAGCTCAGCAGGTGCTGCGCTGCGGTGCTGATGTCTTCCATCAGGCCGGTTTCGGTAACTTCCAGCTCCAGGCTGCGTGGCGGCAGGCGGTAGATCTGCAGCAGGTTGTTGACCACCCGTGGCAGTTCATTGTGGTGCAGTTGCACGGTGGACAGGTTGACCGCCATGCGCAGTTCGCTGAAGCCCTGGTCATGCCACTCGCGCAACTGACGGCAGGCCTGGTCGAGCACCCATTCACCGATGCTGATGATATTGCCGTTCTGTTCGGCCAGCGGGATGAACTGGTCGGGCGGTACCATGCCCAGTTCGGGGTGCTGCCAGCGGAGTAGCGCTTCAACCCCGACGACCCGGTGGTCGCGATAGCTGATCTGTGGTTGGTAGACCAGGAACAACTGGTTGCGTGGCAGGGCCTCGCGCAGGTCTTTTTCCAGTTCGCGGCGGCGACGCATCTCGCTGTCGACACTGGCAATGTAGAACTGGTAGCGGTTGCGTGAGCGGGTTTTGGCCAGGGTCATGGTCTGCTCGGCCTTTTGCAGCAGTTTCTCGGTGCTGTCGCCATCTTCCGGGAACAAGGTGATGCCGATGGTCGCACGCAGGCGAATTTCCTGGTGGTCCAGTGCAAAAGGGGCTTCCAGATCATCGAGTATGCTTTGCGCCAGCTCGGCGGCTTCGTACGGCTGCTCGATATCGGCCTGAACCAGTGCGAATTGGTCACCACCGAGCCGGGCAAGGGCTCCCAGACGGCCGCTGTGCGCACGCAGGCGGTCGGCCAGGGCCAGCAGCAGTTGGTCACCGGTCTGGTAGCTGAACTGTTCGTTGATGCTCTTGAAGTCATCCAGGCCAACGCACAGTACGGCCACGCGACGCTGCAGGCGTCCAGCGTCGACCAGGATCTTGTCCAGTTGCTGCTGCAACTGCTGGCGGTTTGGTAGCCCGGTCAGAAAATCATACTGAGCCATGCGCTGCAGACTGTTTTCGGCTTCGTGACGCAGGTGGGTATTGCGTTCGATGGAGGCCAGCAACTGGTTGGCAGTATTGACCCATACACCCAGTTCGTTCTTTTCGTGCCCCTTGAGCAGCGGCAATTTGTGTTGGCTTGGGCGGTCCGGATTGATCTGGGTGAGATGGTTGATGATCTTTGAGAGCGGTTTGGTCAGTAACCAGTGGTAGACCAAATACAGCACCAGGCCCATTGCCAAAGCGCGTAGCACGCCAGAAATGAAGATGATCACCGAGCTGACGATGAAGTCCTGGCCGTAGGTAGCGGTATCGAGGGTAATGCTCAGGTCGCCGTAATACTCACTGTACGGGCCTCGACCGATCAGCGGTGTCTTGAAGGTCTTTTGCCGGCCCAGAATCAGGTCGGTCAACCAGCGCGTTTGCAGTTCCTGCAATGGTCGATTCTTTTCTGCAAGCATGGTTTCGTTGGGATGGCCAATGGACGCCATCCGCACCGATTGGTCCTGGAACAGGCCTTCGATGACCTGCATGCCCATTTCCCGATCGAGGCTATAGACCGCCTGCGTAGAGGGGTCTCGGAACATGTCTAGGATACGCTGGGCATCGGTTGCGACAGCCTGGCGCGTCTTGTAAGCGTCGAACACGATCTGCGCGCAGCTAAGTACTACACCGACGACCAGCGCCGAGAGCAATACCACCCTGAGCAACTTGACCGATAAGCTGTTCTTGAGTTCCAGCTTCAATGGGGTTTCCTTAATCCATGCGCATGGCATCATTTTGCCATCAATCTTGGCAATCCACTATCGGCCTTCAACACGTATTACTCGATCTTCTGAGTTACTTCGTCAGAGGTTTGCGATCCTTGTGTCACTGTATCGGTTGTAAGGCCTTGCGACTTTAGTGTGGGGTGACAACTTTCCCACGCCTTGATGTTAGCGCGGTATCGGTCTACGGCAAGCGCGCAGAGCGGTAGAGTGTGCGAAAAAAAACCCGGCCAGGCCGGGTTTTTTTCAAAGCAGTTGCATTCAGGCAGTGAAGGTTTTGCCTTCGAACTGCTCGGCAACGAACTTCCAGTTAACCAGGTTCCAGAACGCCTCGACGTACTTTGGACGCAGGTTACGGTAGTCGATGTAGTAGGCGTGCTCCCAGACGTCGCAGGTCAGCAGCGGGGTGTCGCCGTTGGTCAGCGGGTTGCCGGCGCCGATGGTGCTGGCCAGCGCCAGGGAACCGTCAGCTTTCTTCACCAGCCAGCCCCAGCCCGAACCGAAGGTGCCGACGGAGGTCTTGGTGAACTCTTCCTTGAACTTGTCGAAAGAGCCAAACGCAGCGTTGATGGCGTCAGCCAGGGCGCCCGTTGGCTGGCCGCCGGCGTTTGGTGCCAGGCAGTTCCAGTAGAAGGTGTGGTTCCAGACTTGAGCGGCGTTGTTGAAGATACCGCCCGAAGAGGTCTTGACGATCTCTTCCAGGGTCTTGCCTTCGAACTCGGTGCCAGGCACCAGGTTGTTCAGGTTCACGACGTAGGTGTTGTGGTGCTTGTCGTGGTGGAACTCCAGGGTTTCCTTGGAGATGTGCGGCTGCAGGGCGTCGTGGGCGTAAGGCAGCGGCGGCAGTTCAAAAGCCATGGTGATTCTCCTAATCAGGTCTGTTGCGGTGAGCGCAAGGCCGATCACGGGCGGCCGGAAGTGCATCGGCGAGTCTGTACTCTTTGCGACGCAGGGTCCGGATCATAGCACCGGACCCCAGGCTTAACCACGCAACAAGTGTGTGGGAAAGAGGTTCCAGAGCCTTCTTCCGGTTTTAAGCGATGTTGTCTCAGCCCAGGATCAGTTGAGCGGCCACCGCAAACATCATGACCGCCACCATGAGGTCGAGCATCCGCCAGGTATTCGGCCGGGCCAACCAGGGCGCGAGCCAGGCGGCGCCCAGTGCGAGGGTAAAAAACCACAGTGCCGAGGCACTGGCCGCACCGGCCACGTAGGCGCCGGGCATGGTTTGCTGAGCGCCGAGCGAGCCAATCAACAGCACGGTGTCCAGGTACACGTGTGGGTTGAGCAGGGTGACAGCCAGGGCGCTGAGCAGTACTGCCTGGCGCGAGCGTTGTCCTTGGCCTTCGGCGTGTTGCAGGCTTTGCTGCGAACAGGCACGTATCAGCGCTTTGCTGGCGTACCAGATCAGGAAGACCGCGCCGCCCCAACGGGCGATTGCCAGCAGCGTGGGGTTCTGGGCCAGCACCGTCGCCAGGCCGAAGACGCCTGCGGCCACCAGGATTGCGTCACACAAAACGCACAGCATGGCCACCGGCAGGTGATGTTCACGGCGCAGGCTTTGGGCGAGAACGAAGGCGTTCTGGGCGCCGATCGCCATGATCAGGCCAAAGGCGACCAACAAGCCGTTTAGATAACTTTGCCACATAGGAAGAACTCCACAGACGACTGCCGTTGCCCCTCGTCAGGCCACGCAGCAGATATAAAGAAGATGCTGGTGATTCTGGGCAAAACAGCTGTATAAGAAAAACAAATAAAGCTGATCTGGCATTAGGAAAAATAATGTTCGATTACAAATTGCTCTCGGCCCTTGCTGCGGTGGTCGAACAGGCGGGCTTTGAGCGTGCCGCGCAGGTGCTGGGTTTATCGCAGTCGGCCATCTCGCAGCGGATCAAGTTGCTTGAGGCCCGGGTGGGCCAGCCGGTGCTGATCAGGGCCACACCGCCGGGCCCGACCGAGATCGGTCGGCGTCTACTCAACCACGTACAGCAGGTGCGGCTGTTGGAGCGCGATCTGCAACGGCAGGTACCAGCATTGGACGAGGAGGGCATGCCCGAGCGTCTGCGTATTGCTTTGAATGCCGACAGCCTGGCGACCTGGTGGGCGGCAGCAGTGGGTGAGTTCTGTGCTGAGCAACGCTTGTTGCTGGACATGGTGGTGGAAGATCAGGACGTCGGGCTCAAGCGCATGCGGGCGGGTGAAGTGGCCGCCTGCCTATGTGGCAGCGAGCGGCCGGTGGCCGGTGCACGCAGCTTGTTGTTGGGTGCCATGCGTTACCGGGCGTTGGCGAGCCCGGCGTTCATGGCGCGTCATTTTGCCAATGGCTTTGAGGTCACGCGGTTATCACGCACGCCTGCATTGGTGTTTGGCCCGGACGATTTCCTGCAGCACCGCTACCTGGCGTCGCTGGGGGTCCAGGAGGGGTTTATGCACCACTTGTGCCCGTCCTCGGAGGGGTTTCTACGGATGACCGAGGCCGGTCTTGGCTGGGGGCTGGTGCCCGAGTTGCAGGTGCGCGAACAGCTTGCATCGGGTCGTCTGGTAGAAATACTTCCTGATACCCCTATCGATGTGCCGTTGTACTGGCATCATTGGCGCAACGGCGGGCAATTGCTTGGGCAACTGACTGAGCATCTTGCGACGACAAGCCGGCAGTGGCTGGTGCCGTTGTAGGCGCGACTCGCGTCTGCAGCATCTGAGATATTTCTAAGCGGAGTGGTTCATGCGAATTCTGGTCACCGGCGCAAGCGGCTTTATTGGCGGGCGCTTTGCGCGCCATGCGCTTGAGCAAGGCCTGGATGTCAGGGTCAACGGCCGACGCGCTGAGGGTGTTGAGCACTTGGTACGTCGTGGTGCGCAGTTCATTGCTGGCGATCTGGGTGATCCTGAACTGGCCCGGCGCTTGTGCCAAGGTGTCGATGCCGTTGTGCATTGTGCGGGTGCAGTGGGGCACTGGGGGCGCTATCAAGACTTCCATCAGGGCAATGTGGTGGTCACCGAGAACGTCGTTGAAGCCTGTCTGAAGGAGCATGTCCGACGCCTGGTGCACCTGTCATCCCCGTCGATTTACTTCGATGGTCGGTCGCACATGGGGATCACCGAAGATCAGGTGCCTCGACGCTTCCATGATCATTATGCGAGTACCAAGTTTCTTGCTGAGCAAAAGGTCTTCGGGGCGCAAGAGTTTGGCCTCGAGGTACTGGCCCTGCGTCCGCGCTTTGTCACCGGTGCCGGGGACGTCAGCATTTTCCCGCGGCTGCTGCAGATGCAGCGCAAGGGGCGCCTGGCCATTGTGGGCAATGGCCTGAACAAGGTCGATTTCACCAGTGTGCAGAACCTCAACGAGGCGTTATTCAGCGCCTTGCATGTTGGTGATGAGGCGCTGGGCAAGGCGTACAACATCAGCAACGGGCAGCCGCTGCCCATCTGGGACGTGATCAATTATGTCATGCGGCAGATGCAGGTGCCGCAGGTGACACGCTACCGCTCGTTCGGCCTGGCATACAGCCTGGCGGCGTTGAATGAAGGGGCTTGCCTGCTATGGCCTGGTCGCCCACAGCCGACCCTGTCACGCCTGGGCATGCAGGTCATGAACAAGGACTTCACGCTGGACATCAGCCGAGCCAGGCATTTGCTTGACTACCGTCCGACGGTCAGCCTTTGGACGGCGCTGGATGAATTTTGTGGTTGGTGGAAAGCACAGCACATCGGCCACTGAACCGATCGGTTCGCAGGTGGTCGATCAGTGCGGCCCTCGGGCGGTTTATACTAATGCTCATTTGCTATCACGGCGGTTGAAGGTACCCATGCGTAACGATGCCCATGACGATTTCGATGATGTCCCAAGCCTGAGGGCCGAGGCGCGTGATCACGACGACTTCACGCCGGCTGCTCAGCCGCACGCCGGTGTGCGTCAGCCTGCCCGCAAGGGCGGTGCAACAGGCCCGCTCTGGGCGTTGCTGGGGGCGTCCTTCATTACGCTTGCCGGGCTCGGCTGGTGGAGTTTCCAGCAAATCTCATTGATGGAGCAGCAGCTGGTTGCCACCCAGGAGAGTTTTGCGCGTATCAGCGAAGATGCAGCGGGGCGCCTGCAGGCGATCAGCGGCAAGGTCGCTGCCAGTGAGTCCAGCGTGACCACTGGCAGCGAAGCGCTGAAGTTGCAGATCAAGCAACTGCAGGCCAGTCTGGCTGAGCAACACAAGCAGCAGCAGGGTGTCGCCGGTCAGCAGGGTGATTTGGGCAAACGTCTGGAGCAGGCACTGGCACAGGCCAGTGAGCAGCAGGCAGCCAATGCTCAGGTGCAAGCCCAGCTCAAGGCAGTTACGGCCGAATTGGCTGCCTTGAAGGCTGCTCAGGCCGAGTCTGACAAGCTCGATGCTCAGCTCAAGGGCTTGTCGGCTGAAGTCGCGGCGCTGAAGAAGCAAGGTAATCCAAACGCGGCGATTGAGCGTCTGGAGCAAGACTTGATTGTGCTCAAGAGCGAGCAGGAACACCGCCCGGCAGCGAGTGCAGGCGCGGGGGCGTCTACGGCTGAATTCGATGCTTTCCGTGGCCAGGTGACACGGAACATCAATACGCTGCAAAGCCAGATACAGAACCTGCAGCAGCAGATCAACGCGCGGCCTTGAGGCCGCGGTTGAACGGATCATATGCCTGCGCCCCTTGCCCTTGTGTGGGCGGTTGCCGCTGCTGCGGCGCGGGGTGCCTTGATCGCAGGCAGCTTCCGTATTGTTAACTACATCCGTGGGTAGTCGATGTACCCGACCGGGCCCTTGCCATAGAAGGTTTCCGGGTGCGGTTCATTCCACGGTGCATCGGCTTTCAGGCGCGCGGGCAGGTCCGGGTTGGCAATGAATGGAATGCCAAAGGCCACTGCATCTGCCTTGCCGCTGGCCAAGGCTGCGCTGGCAGAGGCTTTGTCAAAGCGCTCATTGACGATGTAAGGACCACCAAACGCGGCTTTGATCAACGGGCCGATGCTGTCATCAGCCTCTTTTTCCCGTGAGCAAATGAAGGCGATACCCCGTTTGCCCAGCTCGCGGGCGACATAGGTGAAGGTTTCGGCACGGTTCGCGTCGCCCATGTCATGGGCATCGGCGCGTGGCGCCAGGTGCATGCCGACACGTTCTGCCCCCCAGACCTCGATCACTGCATCGGTGACTTCCAGCATCAACCGTGCGCGGTTTTCCAGTGAGCCGCCGTACTGGTCGGTACGCTGGTTGGTGCTGCTCTGCAGGAACTGGTCGAGCAGGTAGCCATTCGCACCATGGATCTCGACGCCGTCGAAGCCTGCCGCCTTGGCATTCTCGGCACCGGTACGATAGGCCTCGATGATGTCGGCAATCTCTGCGGTCTCCAGCGCTCGAGGGGTCGGAAACTCGCTGATTGGCCGTACCAGGCTGACATGGCCTTTGGGTTGAATGGCGCTCGGTGCCACCGGTGCTTCACCATTCAGGTAGCTGGGGTGGGAAATGCGTCCGACATGCCACAGCTGCAGGAAGATCCGACCGCCGGCCGCATGTACGGCCTTGGTGATTTGGGTCCAGCCACGGACCTGATCATTGGACCAGATACCGGGTGTGTCTGGGTAGCCGACGCCCATGGGCGTCACCGAGGTGGCTTCACTAAGGATCAGCCCGGCGCTGGCCCGCTGCACGTAGTACTCGGCCATCAGCGCATTGGGTACGCGGCCTTCGTCCGCCCGGCAGCGGGTCAGCGGAGCCATGATGATACGGTTCGGCAATTGCAGATCGCCGAGGGTAATGGGGTCGAAAAGCGTCGTCATTTACGTAGACCTCGTTGCAATCAGTGGGTGGCAGGTGCCAGTTCGGCGTTGTCGCCGTTCTGGCGGAAAGTAATCAGGGTGACGATCAGGGCCATAACCGCCAGTGCGGCAGCAGCCAGCGGCACACGGGTCAGCCCCAGGCCTTGGTCGATGACCGTGCCACCGACCCAGGCGCCGAGCGCATTGCCCAGGTTGAAGGCGCCGATATTCAGGGTCGATACCAGGTTTGGCGCGGCCTTGCCGAAGCTCACTACGTTGACCTGCAAGGCCGGTACGGCGGCGAAAGCGGCGGTGGCCCAGAGAAACAGGGTGATTTCGGCGGGGATCAAGGCGGTGCTGGTCCAGGACAGCGCCGTGCTGATCAGCGCCATGGCTGCAAACACGCCCACAAGGGTGGCGCCCAAACGGCGATCAGCCAGTTTGCCGCCCAGAACATTGCCTACGGTCAGGCCCAGGCCGATCAGCAGCAGGGTCCAGGTCACGCCTCGCGGGCTGACGCCGGTGACATCACCGAGCAGCGGTGCGACGTAGGTGAAGAGGGCAAACATCGACGCGGAGAACAGTACGGTCATCGACAGCGACAGCCAGATACCCGCACCTTTGAGCGCTGCCATTTCCGAGCGCATGTCGAGTTTTTCTTCATCATGCTTGTTGGGCAAGAAGCGGATCAGACCAAACAAGGCGACGACACCGATCAGGGTCACGGCCCAGAAGGTCGAGCGCCAGCCCGCTACCTGGCCCAACGCTGTGCCCAGGGGCACGCCGAGGACGTTGGCCAGTGTCAGGCCGGTAAACATCAAGGCCACAGCCGACGCGCGACGATTGGCCGGTACAAGGTTCGCCGCCACTACCGAGCCGATACCAAAGAACGCGCCATGGCAAAGGGCGGTGACCACACGGGCGAACATCAGCACGTTGTAATCACTGGCCAGTGCGCACAGCAGGTTACCGATGATGAAAATACCCATAAGGGCAACCAGGGCTGCCTTGCGTGGCAACCTGGCGGTGGCCAGAGCCATGAACGGTGCGCCGATTGCCACGCCCAGGGCGTAGCCGGTGACCAGCCAGCCAGCGCCGGGAATCGAGACGCCCAGGTCGGCAGCGACATCGGGCAGCAGGCCCATGATGACGAATTCGGTGGTGCCGATAGCAAACGCGCTCAGCGCCAGTATCAGTAAGGGAAGGGGCATGCGAAGGTCCTTGTCAGAGCTCTTGGCTCATTTGCTTGAGGAACGCCTGAATGGTGTCCTCGTTGCGTTTGAAGAAATGCCACTGCCCGATCTTCTGGCTGCTGATCAGCCCGGCGCGTTGCAGGGTTGCCAGGTGCGCCGACACGGTTGACTGCGACAACCCGCAGCGTTGATCGATCTGTCCTGCGCAGACACCGTATTCGGTGCTGTGCTGCTGATCGGGAAACTGTACGTGTGGGTCTTTCAGCCAGTTGAGGATTTCTCGCCGTACTGGATGGGCCAGGGCTTTTATTATTTCGTCGAGATCAAGGGGCATGGTGGTGGCTCATGAGGGGTAACGGTATATCGCGATGCAGCGAAATATAAATCGGTATTTCGCGATATACAAATATGAAGAGGTTCTTAGCACTGCGTAAATCGATATATCGGGTTATAACGATATGTGCAGGCCAGGTGCTAAACTGCGGGCATGAACTACCTTGCACATCTCCATCTTGGTGGCCAGCAGCCCGAGCAATTGCTCGGCAGCCTGTATGGCGACTTCGTCAAAGGGCCGCTGGACGGTCGCTTTTCGCTGTCGCTGGAAGCGGCTATCCGTCTGCACCGACAGATCGATGTATTCACTGACAGTCACCCCGTGGTGCATGAGGCGCTGGGACGGTTTCCACGCGAGCGTCGGCGCTATGCGGGGATCATTCTTGATGTGTTCTTCGACCATTGCCTGGCCCGGGACTGGCTTGATTATGCCGATCAACCGTTGACGCAGTTTACTCACCGGGTCTATCGGGTGCTGGCCGAGCAGCCGGTGTTGCCGGGTCGCCTGGCGCAGATAGCCCCTTACATGGCGGCTGACGACTGGCTGGGTTCATACCGTGAGTTTGCGGTGCTGGAGCGCGTGCTCAAGGGCATTTCCCGACGGCTGTCGCGCCCCGAGGGGCTCGACGGTGCCTGGGAGGAAGTGCAAGCGTTGTACGAGCCTTTGCAGGAAGACTTTCGGCTGTTCTACCCGCAGTTACAGGCCTTCGCACAGAAAGCCCTGCGTTAAGCCGCTTTGGCCCGCCGTTGCGGCATGGCCTCTGGGGGCTGACCGTACAGCGCGCGATGCACGGCCTGCTGAGCGTTCAGGGCCAGTACGGCGCGCTCCTGATCATGGCTGGCGATGGGCTCAAGCAGGTGAATTTCGACCTCGGCGCGTTCATGGCTGAACAGGCGCAGCAGGTGCGAGAGCAGGTCATCATCGCCGATAAAGGGGGCGATGGCGTCTGCTTCGCCATTGCGCAGGTAGCGCAAGGCGACCGGTTGCACTGGCACGCCGGTATCGATGGCGCTGGCCAACAAACGGCCGTGAAACGTGCGCAGGCTGCGCCCATCGGTGGTGGTGCCTTCCGGGAATATCAGCAGGTCGCACTGTTGTTGCAGGTGCTGGCTGATCTGCTTGCGCAGCAACTGGCTGTCGCCGCCTCCGCGACGGATGAACAGTGTGCCTGCCTTGTGCGCCAGCCAACCGGCTACAGGCCAGGTGCGTACTTCGGCCTTGGAGAGGAATGCCAGTGGCGTGATCATGCCGAGCAACGGGATGTCCGTCCAAGACACATGATTACTCACCCACAGCATGGGTTGTTGCGGCAGGTTGCCCACCACCGTGACCTTGAAGGGCAGGGCATTGCTCAACTGGCGCATGAACAGCTGAGACCAGCGTTGCCGGCGCTGTAGCGAGGGGTTCAGGCGAAGGCGTTCGTAAAGGCTGAACAGGCTTGCCATGCTCAGCCCGAGCAGAACCACCAGCAACAGGCGCAGAACGCGTCCCTGGACGCGCAGGCGCCGCATCAGACGGCCGCCTTGAAGTGGCGAGCGTAGCGCGGGCAGAGGTTGTCGCGCTTGAGCAGGATGAACACGTCGGCGACCTGAAACGCCTCGTCCCAGCAGGGTTCGCCACAGATCTTAGCCCCCAGGCGCATATAGGCCTTGAGTAGCGGCGGCATTTCGGCGATGACATTGCCTGGCAGGGCCAGGTTCGGCAGTGGCGTTTTCGGCTCTGCGCGCAGGTGCTCGTTACACAGGTAGCGCTCGCGCAGGCGCTGCATGATGGCATGTGCCTGAACGCCACCATCCTGCATGGGAATACTGGCGCAACCCATCAGGTAGCTATAGTTGCCTTCGTTGAGCACTTCAGCCAACTCGCTCCATAGCACGGCGATGGTGCCGCCATTGCGGTAGGCCGGGTCGACGCAGGTTCTACCCAGTTCCAGGATCGGGCCATGCAGATGGCCGAGGCCGTGCAGGCTGAATTCTTCTTCACTGTAAAAGCGGCCCAGCGTACTGGCTGCCTGATGGTCAAGCAGTCGGGTGGTGGCCACCAGGCGCCCGCTGGTCAGGTCGCGTACACCGATATGCTGACAGTGAGGGTCGTAGTCATCCATGTCCAGGCCGTGTTCTGCACCGTTTAGCTTGGCCTTGAATTCACTGCTGAACACGTTGAAGCGCAGGGCCTGTGCTTCTTGCAGGGCCTCTGGGCCGACCAGACGTTCGGCTTGCAGACGGCGTTCAGTGCTGTTGTCGCCAGAGCGAGCGATCTGAGTCATTGCGAGTCTCCATAAGCCAGCCATGGGGTTGCGGCCGGTCGACTTTGTTGTGCAAAGTCAGCCTAGGTAGACGTGGTGTCACCCCGGTGAATGATTGGTGATGCTTCTATGACAGCCCCTAAGGAGTCCCTCAATGGTCTGGCTGGAACGACTCAACCACATGCCGTCTCAACCGCTGTTGGCGACGTTGGGTGAGACTTACAGTGTGTTGCTCGAGCGGCTTGGCACCTGCAGCCCGTTCGAGTTGGCAATCCTGGGTGGACGGTCGATGCCGACCCCGGGCTTGGCCTTCTTGCTTGGTTATCAGGCCGCGTTGCGGGTGCTCTGGCCCAGTGCACCGCAGAGCCTTGGTGCCCTGTGTGCCAGCGAGCGACGCAGTGTGCGCCCGGCCGACATGCAAACCCGGCTTGATGAACTGCGCCTGAGTGGCAGTAAGGATTTTGTCACCGCCGGGCTGGATGCCGACTGGCTGTTGGTGGCCGCCCGGAGCGAGGCAGAGGGCGAATCACCGCGCTTGAGCCTGGCCGTGGTTTACCCCGGCGAGCCCGGGGTCCGTTTGGAGCCTTTGCCAGCGTTACCGTTGATGCCGGAAGTCGGGCATGCCCGGCTGCACCTTGAGCAGGCGCTGTGCGAGCGTCTGGCCGGGGATGGCTGGGATGCCTATGTCAAACCCTTTCGCACCCTCGAAGACCTCTATGTGCTCAGCGCTCTGTGTGCCTGGCTGTATGGCGTTGGCCAGGTCAGCGGATGGCCGCAGAGCCTGCAACTACGCCTGATCAGTCTGCTTGCCGGCTGTGCCGAGGGCAGTCGGCTGTGTGCGGATACGGTGGCTTGTCACCTGCTACTGGGCGGGCTGTTTGCCCAGTTCGCGGGCTTGCGGGAGGAGATCAACCGTGCGTTGCTGGCCAGCAATGGGCAGTGGGCCAGCCTCTGGCAGCGCGATCAGGGCGTTCTTGATATCGCCAGTGCTGCACGTGCCAAGCGCCTGGCCAAGGCCTGCGCCGCTGCGGGATTGTCATAGAGCCGGAGTAGTCTGGGGCGGATCGACTGTCGTGAGGTCCGGCCATGGGCAAGGCTGTGCTGCTGATCATTGCATTGAGCGTGTTTGCGCTGGAGGGCCGTGCAGCAGAGATCTGGCCCGATTCGGACTGGGCTTCGACAAGCCCGCCGGCAGGCCCCGCATTGCAGGCTCTGGAGGCGTACGCGTTTGCGCCGCGTGGCAGTCAAGGCCGTGAGGGCGTACGCACGGATGCCTTGCTGGTCGTCCAGGACGGGCGCATCGTGTATGAGCGCTACGTGGCGCCGACGTCAGCACAGACACGCCATTTGACCTGGTCGATCAGCAAGAGCGTGCTGGCGACGGTGCTCGGCGTTGCCTACGGCCAGGGGCGTTTCAGCCTGCAAGATCCAGTGGCGCGTTATTACGCGCCGATGCAGGCTCACCCGGAGGTGCGCATTGCGGACCTGCTGCACTGGGCCAGCGGCCTTGCGTGGCAAGAGGACTATGAGTACGCGCCGCTCAATTCTTCGGTCGTGGCCATGCTCTATACCCGAGGGCGCGCGGATATGGCCGCCTACGCCGCCAGCCGGGCACGTGTTGTCGGCCCCGGTGAGCGTTTTCTCTACTCCAGCGGCGACAGTAACCTGTTGGCGGCGGCGCTGCGTGGCATGGTCGATAGTGAGGATTATGCCTGGCAAGCCCTGTTCCAGCCGTTGGGGATCACTCAGGCAACCTGGGAACGGGATGCCAGCGGTACGTTGGTCGGCTCCTCTTACCTGTACCTGAACGCCCGTGACCTGGCCCGCATTGGTTTGCTGATGTTGCGTGATGGGCGCTGGCAAGGGCAGCCGTTGCTGCCGCCTGAATGGGTGGCGTTCAACCGCCGGCCGTTTACAACGGCGAGCGCAGCGCCGGGCGAAGCAACACCCGGTGGCCACTGGTGGTTGAATACGCCCGTCGCAGGCAGCACCAGGCCCTGGCCGGATGCGCCCGCCGAGACGTTTGCCGCCTTGGGGCATTGGGGTCAGGCACTCTACGTGTTGCCCGCTCAGAAACTGGTGATCGTGCGCTACGCGGATGATCGCGATGGGCGCTATCAACATAACGAACTCCTCAAGCGGGCCCTCGCGGCCTTCGCGGGAGAACAACCATGAAACGTGTGTTACTGGTGCTGCTGATTAGTGCGTGCGCCTGGGCCGGTTGGGAGCGGGAGGCCTTGCTGGCGTTTCCTGGTGTGCTGAGTGCCTACTCTGCCAAGGAGTACTGCTCCTGCCGATACGTGATGGCATTTCCTGCCGAGTATTGCCGTGGATATGTTCAGCAGTACCTGCCATTGAGTACGCTGCGCGATGAGCCGTCCTTGCACTTGGTCAGCGCTACAGGGTTGGGGCGTAGCAATCGTGCCGCGTGGGAAGGGCCGAGGCAGGGCTGTCGCTTGCTGCCATGAGGGTGTGCAGGTAAGGTTGGCGGCTACTGTGCCTATGGATTTCACATGTTCAAATCGTCCCGTCTGTTCTTCGCTCTGCTCGCAGTATTGGCCTTGCCGGCCCAGGCTAATTGGTACCTGGACAACGAGTCGTCGCGGCTGTCGTTTATTACCAACAAGAATGGTGATGTCACCGAAGTCCATCGTTTCCTGGTGTTGCATGGCAAGGTCGATAGCAAAGGCGCGGCTGAGTTGCAGATCGAGATGGACTCGGTCAATAGCGGCATACCACTGCGTGATGAGCGCATGCGCAAAGACCTGTTCGAGGTCGCCCGTTTCCCCGATGCACTGATTCGTGCCCAGCTTGACCTGCGTCCGATCAATGACCTGGCCAATGGTGCTCAGTTGGAGTTGCGTTTGCCGGTGACGGTCAGCCTGCATGGCAAGGAGCATAGTTACAGTGCTCAACTGCTGGCGACTCGGCTTGATGAGCGGCGCTTTCAGGTGGTAACGCTTGAGCCGCTGATGCTGCGGGCTGAAGAGTTCGACCTGGCACCGGGCCTGGATGCCTTGCGCAAGGTCGCCGGGCTGCAGTCCATCAGCCTGTCGGTTCCGGTGGGCGTGGTGCTGATTTTCACGGCGCGCTGAGATGGCCGGGGCGGTCTTTCCCTGGCGTGGGGGTAACCAGTTCGAGTTACTGATCGACGGCCCCGAATTTTTCCCCCGGATGCTCACCGCCATCGTTCGTGCCCAGTATCAGGTAGACCTGGAGCTCTACCTGGTGGAGGCCGGTGCCTGCGCCGAGGCGATGGTGTCGGCGCTGGTTCAGGCTGCCGAGCGTGGTGTGCACGTACGCTGCCTGTTCGATGCTTACGGATCGTTGGCGTTTACGCTGAGCTTGCGCCAGCGGCTGCTGGCGGCCGGTGTCGAGTTACGCTTTTACAACCGGCTGAGCTGGCGCCGTGGTGTGCGCAACCTGTACCGCGATCACCGCAAGTTGCTGCTGGTGGATCAGTCTTGGGCGGTCGTCGGCGGTACGGGTGTCACGGATCAATTCTGGACCCCAGGTGAAGAGGTCAGCGAGTGGCATGAGGTCATGGTCGAGATGCGCGGGCCGCTGCTGGCGGACTGGCAGATGCTGTTCGACCGGCAGTGGCGAGCCAACTTGCGCCGCACGGCCTGGCGCCCACCGACTCATTTTGGTTTGCCACGGGTGCCTCGGGTACCGCCAGAGGGCAAAGGGCAGGGGCGTGTGGCTTATGCCGATGCCCGGCAGCACCGCGATATCCTGCAGTCGCTGGTGCGTGCACTGAACACTGGGCAGCGTCGGGTCTGGTTGGCGACACCTTATTTTCTGCCGACCTGGAAAGTGCGTCGTTCATTGCGTCGGGCAGCTTCACGGGGCGTCGATGTGCGCCTGCTATTGACGGGGCCGCGTACCGATCATCCGTCGGTGCGCTATGCCGGCCATCGCTATTACCCCCGGCTGTTGCGTGCCGGGGTGAAGATCTTTGAGTACCAGCCCTGCTTCCTGCATTTGAAAATGGTGCTGATTGACGATTGGGTGAGCATCGGCTCGTGCAATTTTGACCATTGGAACCTGCATTTCAACCTCGAAGCCAACCTTGAGGCGCTTGACCCGCCGTTGACCGCCGCAGTGGCCGCCAGCTTCGAGCGAGACTTCGCCCAGAGCACGGTCATTGACCTCGAGCATTGGCACGCCCGGCCCTGGTGGAAGCGGGTTCAGCAGCGGATGTGGGGCTGGCTGGATCGTCTGGTGGTCAACCTGTTGCATCGGCGCGACTGAACGACTCTCGCTGTAGTACCAGACTATTACCCGCCGTTGGCTGGGGAGGGCTATTGTGATGGAGAACTTTCCCCCTGTGCCCAAGGAGTCAGCGAAATGGCCGCGAAGAAAATCCTGATGCTGGTCGGCGATTACGTCGAAGATTATGAAGTGATGGTGCCCTTCCAGGCATTATCGATGGTCGGCCATACCGTGCACGCCGTGTGTCCGGGCAAGGCTGCGGGGCAGACGGTACGCACGGCAATCCATGATTTCGAGGGTGACCAGACCTATAGCGAGAAGCCGGGGCATAATTTTGCCCTGAATTTCGACTTCGCCAAGGTACGTGCCGAAGACTACGACGCACTGGTGATTCCGGGTGGGCGGGCACCGGAGTACCTGCGCCTGAATGAGCAGGTGTTGCAACTGGTCAAGGCTATCGATCAGGCGGGCAAGCCGATTGCTGCCGTCTGCCACGGCGCCCAACTGCTCGCCGCTGCGGGCGTACTGTCAGGCCGCGAGTGCAGCGCCTACCCGGCGTGTGCACCGGAAGTGCGCTTGGCGGGTGGTCAGTATGTCGACATCGAAGTGACTCAGGCCCATGTTCAGGGCAACCTGGCCACGGCGCCTGCGTGGCCGGCACACCCGGCGTGGCTGGCCGGTTTCCTGGGCTTGCTCGGCACCCGGATCACACTCTGAAGGAGGCGGTATGTGCGAGCTCTACGTGAAGGCCGATCCCATCCTGTATGAGTCGCGCAGCCGCTCTTTGCGCATTCGCGGGGTCGTGACCACGGTGCGGCTTGAGAACCAGTGTTGGGATGTGTTGCAGGAGATCGCCGAGGTCGATGGAATGACCGTCAACCAGTTGATCACGAAGTTGTACGAAGAAGTGATGGCCTACCGCGGCGAGGTCGTGAATTTCGCCTCGTTCCTGCGGGTGAGCTGCATTCGTTACCTGAGCCAGCGTCAGGTAGCGCAGCCGGTGTCGTTGCGCGTCGTGGGATAAAACGCTGCGGCGATGAGACCCGGCTGGGCCTCATCGCCGTGCAGCTTACTTCACTTCTACTGCCAGGCTCTCGGCGATCTTGTGTTGCCAGATCGCTGGACCGGTGATGTGAACCGACTCACCTTTGCTGTCGACCGCAACGGTAACAGGCATGTCCTTGACCTCGAACTCGTAGATCGCTTCCATGCCCAGTTCGGCGAAGGCCAGCACCTTGGACTTCTTGATCGCTTGGGCGACCAGGTAAGCCGCGCCACCGACCGCCATCAGGTAGACAGCCTTGTTGTCCTTGATCGCCTCGATTGCAGTCGGGCCGCGCTCGGACTTGCCGATCATGCCCAACAGGCCGGTTTGCTCAAGGATCTGACGGGTGAACTTGTCCATCCGCGTCGCGGTGGTCGGGCCGGCTGGGCCAACGACTTCGTCACCAACCGGGTCGACTGGGCCTACGTAGTAGATGAAACGGCCCTTGAGGTCTACTGGCAGCGCCTCACCCTTGTTCAGCATCTCGACCATGCGCTTGTGCGCAGCGTCGCGACCGGTGAGCATCTTGCCGTTGAGCAGGATGGTTTCGCCCGGCTTCCAGCTTTGAACGTCTTCCGGGGTCAGGGTGTCGAGGTCGACACGGCGAGCCGATGGGCCGGCTTCCCAGACGATTTCCGGGTAGGCGTCCAGCGACGGCGCTTCCAGCTCTGCCGGGCCCGAGCCGTCGAGCACGAAGTGCGCGTGACGGGTTGCGGCGCAGTTCGGGATCATGCACACCGGCAGCGACGCGGCGTGGGTCGGGTAATCCATGATCTTGACATCGAGTACAGTGGTCAGGCCGCCCAGGCCCTGGGCACCGATGCCCAGTTGGTTGACCTTCTCGAACAGTTCCAGGCGCAGTTCCTCGATACGGTTCTGCGGGCCGCGGGCTTTGAGCTCATGGATGTCGATGGACTCCATCAGTACTTCCTTGGCCATGACCGCAGCTTTCTCGGCGGTACCGCCGATGCCAATGCCGAGCATGCCAGGTGGGCACCAGCCAGCACCCATGGTCGGAACGGTCTTCAGCACCCAGTCAACGATCGAGTCGGACGGGTTGAGCATGGCCATCTTCGATTTGTTCTCGGAGCCGCCGCCCTTGGCTGCCACATCCACTTCCACGGTGTTGCCGGGAACGATGGAGTAGTGAATCACCGCCGGGGTGTTGTCCTTGGTGTTCTTGCGAGCGCCAGCCGGGTCGGCCAGGATCGAAGCACGCAGGACGTTCTCCGGCAGGTTGTAGGCGCGACGGACGCCTTCGTTGATCATGTCGTCCAGGCTCATGGTGGCGCCATCCCAGCGCACGTCCATACCGACGCGCACAAATACGGTGACGATGCCGGTGTCCTGGCAAATTGGCCGGTGACCTGTGGCGCACATGCGCGAGTTGATCAGGATCTGGGCGATGGAGTCACGGGCTGCCGGCGACTCTTCGCGCAGGTAGGCCTCGTGCATCGCCTGGATGAAGTCCACGGGGTGGTAATAGGAAATGAACTGCAGGGCGTCGGCAACGCTCTGAATCAGGTCGTCTTGCTTGATCACGGTCATGCAGCGCGCTCCTCTTAAAGACGGGAACATTCAATAAGGAGTTTCGACGCAAACGGGCTGTCGAAACGACTTTCAAGGCGCGCCGACTGGAGCTGGCGACGCAAAAAAGGCGCCGCAGTATAGCGTGCATCGGCAGTCGATACACGTTTGTGTCGTGCAACAAAGGTCGGCAGCAGACAGGCATCGATTTTGCGTGGTACGTCAGTGCAAACATGGCAATTGTTGTGTTCAGCGCCTAAAGTGGCACCTAGCCATCTTTCAACTTGTCGCCATCAATGGCAGCACGGTGAGTCATTTGTGACCGAAACAGCGCTGCAGAAGCTTCTCATCAAGCGTTTCCTTCTGGCTGTCAGCACCTACTCGCTGGTTGTGGTGCTGGCCTGGGTGGCATTTCTGTGCGGCCATTTCCTTGCGCCACCGGGGTTGTTGGTGGCAGGCAGTGGCTTGATGCTGTTGACCCAAGTGCTACTGGGCCTGGTTTTTCTCAGCGGGATCAACTTGCGCTTCAAGGACCCGAGCCTTACCGAGCTGCAAATCGTCCTGGCGTTGATCGGGTTGACCTGGTTGTTGGCCCACCTGGGGCAGGCGCGCGGAACCTTCATGGTGGTCTATCCATTGATCCTGATGTTTGGCCTGTTCCATTTGCGTGGTTGTGCATTTGTCCGCTGCGCCGCGCTGGTGTTTGGCTGCTTCCTTGTCCTCAATGGCTGGGAGGGCTTCACCGGCCGGATGGCCAACCCATCGCTTGCGTTGCTGCAAGGCAGTGCGTTGCTCGTGGTGCTGGTCTGGTTGTGCCTGTATGCCCGCTATGTACAAGCCTCGCGGCAACGCATACGCAAGCATCGCTTCGCCCTTCAAGCCCATCAGGACACCTTGCGCGGCATGATGCGTCAACTGGAGGAGTTGGTGGCCACTGACGAGTTGACCGGTCTGTTCAATCGCCGACATTTTCTGCGTCTGGCCGAGCAGGAGCTGGGTCGCATGGAGGCGGGTGGCCAACATGGGCTGGCGCTGATCGACCTTGATCATTTCAAGCGTATCAACGATGTGTACGGGCATGCGGTCGGCGACCAGGTCCTTCAGGCATTTGCCCATATTGCCCGGGCGTGTTTGCGTGAAACCGACATTGTGGCGCGTTACGGCGGCGAAGAGTTTGTGTTGCTCCTGCCCCACTGCAGTGCCCAGCAACTGTCGGTGTGTTGCGAGCGCCTGCGCCGAGCCTTTGCCGAGGCTGAGCTGGCAGCAGTCGTGTTGCCAGGCTCGCATTTGAGCTTGTCGGCGGGCATGGCCTTGCTCACCAAAGATGATGATCTGGACGCGGCCTTGCACCGCGCCGACCAAGCCCTCTATCGTGCCAAGCATGGCGGTCGCAATCGTTGCCTGCCGGCTTGGGAGTATGCCGATGCCTGAACTGCATGTAGGGGAGCACTGCTGGACTGTGGCGGCCGGTAGCAACTTGCTTGATGCCTTGAATGACGCCGGTATGGCCATCCCCTACAGCTGCCGGGCCGGCAGTTGCCATGCCTGCCTGGTGCGCTGCCTGGAAGGTGTGCCGACCGATACCAACCCTACTGCGCTGGCCGAGGAAAAGCGTCAGGACGGCTGGCGGTTGGCCTGCCAGTGTCGGGTGGACCAGGACCTGCGCATTGCGCGCTTTGATCCTCTTGAGGATGGTGTTCCCGCTGAAATCGTGGCACTCGACTGGCTCGCCCCTGAGGTGTTGCGCCTGCGTGTTGTGCCGCTAAAACCGTTGCGTTACCAAGCCGGCCAGCACCTGGTGTTGTGGACGGCCGCAGGTGTTGCCCGGCCCTACTCGTTGGCGAGCCTGCCGGGCGAAGAGGGCTTTCTGGAGTTTCATATCGACTGTCGTCGGCCTGGGCTGTTTTGCGATGCGGCTCGACAACTGCACGTGGGTGAAATGCTGCGCCTGGGGGAATTGCGTGGCGGGGCGCTGCACTATGACGCCGACTGGCAAGAGCGCCCGCTATGGCTGCTGGCCGCCGGCACGGGCCTGGCGCCGCTCTGGGGCATCTTGCGCGAAGCCTTGCGTCAGGGCCACCGAGGGACGATTCGGCTCTTGCACCTGGCGCCCGACCCGCACGCGCACTACCTGGCGGCGCCGTTGCAGGCGCTGGCGCGGGAACACCCATTACTGCAGGTGGAATTGATCACTCCAGAGCAGTTACCCGCTGCGCTGGCGGCATTGCGCCCACCGTCACGGCAAACCCTGGCGTTGGTTTGCGGCGCGCCGATCAGTGTGGAGCAGTTCGCCCGTCGACTGTTCCTGGCCGGCGTGCCGCGCAATCAGGTTTTGGCGGATACCTTTACCGACCACGCCTGAAGCCTCCGCTGCGTCCGAACCTGGCAGCTAGCGCGCCTGACCCGCGTGTCCCAATGCCGCCAGCTCCGCCTCGCGCTCAGCAATGGCTGCTTCCAGTTCAGGAGAGCGCTTGGCCCACTGTTCGGGCGGCAAGGGTTTTGACCATTCGCTGATTTCGGGGTACGGAAGGTCCGGTGGGGGTGAGAGCTTCCAGCGTTCCAGCACATCAATCAGCAGTGTGTTGAAAATAAACAGGCCGAAAAAACCTTCCCACAGCAGCGTCAAAAACCAGCCCTTACGCTTTGCGGCCTCAAAACAGTCGTCGATATATGTTGCCAGGATGCCCTTGGGGCGATGAAACCGAGCGGTACGATCAACAACGGCCTGCGGCCCGACTTCCATATAACTGCGCATGCACTCCCACAAGG